>Ga0265327_10005695_pt1 | contig 10284 bp, 11 predicted proteins | sample 41621metaG_FD_202089 | JGI IMG/M metagenome (GOLD analysis project Ga0265327, IMG submission 202089) | Rhizosphere microbial communities from Carex aquatilis grown in University of Washington, Seatle, WA, United States - 4-16-21 metaG | ecosystem: Host-associated > Plants > Roots > Rhizosphere... | reverse complement strand
AGGAGCCCTATTCGATCGCCATGGCGCTCATGGAAAAATACGGCCCGAACGTCCCGGCGCTGTTCATGCTCGCTGGCGGCGACATCAACCGGCAGGCGCTGGCCAAGGCGGAGGCCGGGCGCTATGGGAATTTTTCCTTCCGCGGCGTCGCCCCAGAGCTTGTCAGCCGCTATTTCCGGCCCTGCGGCGGCGGTGCGTTCGAACTATCGGAACAGATCCGCTCCCTGGTCGAGTTCCACTACCTCAACCTTCTGGCCGAGGAATTCCCGGAAGCGCTCGGCGACATGGATTTCGTCTTCTGGCGCAATGTCTCGATCTATTTCGACGCGCCCGCCCGGCGCGCGATCCAGACCAAGCTGGCGCGGTATATGCGTGACGGCGCCGTCCTCTTCGTCGGTAATGCCGAAACCATGGCCAATGATTTCGGCATCTTCTCCCTGACCGAGGAGAACGGGCTTTTCTATTTTCTCAAGAACCCCGCCGCCAAGAAGAAGCGCGTTGCGGCGGCTCCGGTGCCTGCCGCCATCCCGGCACCCACCCCCAAGCCTTCGGTTCCGGCGGCCGATCCGGTTCCGGCATCTTCGGTCCCGCCGGCCAAGGACGACATCCGCGAATTGGTGCGGGCTCAGCGCTGGAGCGAGGCGCAGGCGCTTCTCGGCAAGACCGGACAGGCGGAGAACCCGGCCAACCGGCTCCTGCTCTCCTGGGTGCGGCTGCAAACCGGCGATTATGCGGGCTCGGAGGCATTGGCGCGGCAAATCCAGACGGATGACATCTGGTCGGCGGAGGCCTCCTTGCTGCTCGGTCTCGGCGCCAAGGGCCGCCAGGAGTGGGATGGCGCGCTGAAATGGCTGAAGCGGGTGATCTATACGAAGCCCGCCTGCTGGGTGGCGCATTATTATTTGGGTGAGCTCTACCGGGCGCTGGGCGATGCCGAGGCGGCGAGGCGCGCCTACCGGACCGCCTTGCAGCAGCTTTCCCAGAACCCGGATGCCGATGCCGGGCTAAGCCTGCCCCTGGGCCTGCCGCTTGCGGAAATCCGCTTCCTGTGCGAGCGCCACGCGGCGCCGGCCAAGACCGGGGGCTAAAGGACGATGGCGCTCGACATTACCCGCTTCATTGGCCGCTTCGTCGACGAAGCCCGCGATCATCTCCGGCAGATCGACGAGGCGGTGACGGCGTTGGAAGACGGTTCCGGCGACGTCGAATCGGTCAACACGCTATTCCGCTCCGCCCATACCATCAAGGGCTCGTCGCGGATGCTGAAGCTCGACGCGATCACCGAAACCGCGCACCGGGTCGAGGATGTGCTGGCAGCTCTGCGCGACGGGAGCCTTGCCTTCACGCCGGATCTGGGCCGGCTGTTGCGGCGCGCGGCGGACACGCTGGCCGGGCAGGTGGACGGCATTTCGGGGGGCGGCGAAATTCCGCCATGCGATCCGGGGCTGATCGCGGCCCTGGCCGGAATTCTAAAGCCGGAAGCCGCGCTTGAAGCGGCGCCGGCGCAAGCGGCGGACATCGCCGCCGATCCCCAGGCCGCGGCGGCACCGGTTCTCAAATTATCCCCCCTGCAATCCGGCGAGACCGTCCGGGTGCAGCTCTCCAAGCTCGACGAGCTGATCAAGCTGATGGGCGAGGTGGTGACGAGCCATGTGCGGCTGCGCGAGCGGCTCGCCGACCTTCACCGGCTCGAACGGAAGTTCGGCCCGGGCCTCCGCGCCTTCAAGCGGGATTTGAAGGATGACGTGCTCGTCCAGGAATTGCTGATGGAGGAATTGCACGGCAAGGCGCTGATCATGCGCATGCTGCCGCTTTCGATCGTGCTGGAGCCGGCGGCAAGGATGGTGCGGCAGCTCGGGCGCTCGCTCGGCAAGGAAGTGGATTGCGTGACCGGCGGGATGGAGATCGAACTCGACCGCCAGATGCTCGACCGCCTCGCCGACCCGATCGGGCATCTCCTGCGGAATGCCGCGGATCACGGGATCGAGGCGCCCGACGCCCGCGCCGCCGCCGGCAAGCCCCGCCATGGGACGTTGCGGCTGCAGGCCCGCCAGGATGGCGGCTGGGTGGTGGTGGAGATCGCCGATGACGGCGGCGGCATCGATGTCGCCCGCATCCGCGACAAGGCGGTGCGCCGGGGAACGATGTCGGCGGAGCACGCGGCGAACCTCGGCGACCGCGAGGCCATCGATCTGATCTTTGAGCCGGGCTTCTCCACCGCCTCCATCATCACCGATATCTCCGGGCGGGGCGTCGGGCTCGATGTGGTCAAGCGCACCGTCGTCGATGAACTTCAGGGCGTGATCGGGGTGGAGACCATTCCGGGGCGGGGCACCACCTTTACCCTGCGCCTGCCGCTGTCGCTCGCGGTGATGCGGGTGCTCCTGGTCCGGGTGGGAGACCGGAATTTCGGCTTCACCGCCCAGCAAGTCGTGCAGCTTCTACAGATCCCGGCTTCCCGGATCATCCAGGCGGCCGGGCGCAATGCCCTCGTGATCCAGAACGAGTTGGTGCCCATCGCCGATTTGGGCGAACTGGTCGAAATCGGGGGCAAGCCGGCGAGGACGCCGGAACAGAAATTGCTGCTTCTGGTGGTGCAGGTCGGGGGCGAGAAGCTGGCGCTGCGGATCGACGATCTGATCGACGAGCGCGACATGGTGATCAAGCCCCTGCCGGACCATCTCCGGCATCTGTCGCTGGTCGCGGGCATGGTCATGACGGGCCGGAACGAGCTGGTCTCGGTGCTGCATGCCTCGGCCCTCCTGGATGCGGCCCGGCGCGCGCGCGGCGAGGCCGTCCGTAGCGCCGAAACCAGCGAGGTGGCGGCGAAACGGATCCTCGTGGTCGATGATTCGCTCAATACCCGTGAAATAGAGAAAGACGTACTCGAAGCGCACGGATATGCTGTTACCTTGGCCGAGGACGGGCTCGACGGGCTGCGGCAGACGCGGAGCACGATTTTCGACGCGGTTTTGACCGACGTGGAGATGCCGAATATGGATGGCTTTACGCTGACGGCATCCTTGCGCCAGGATGAGCGTTATCGGAACATACCGATCATCATCATCACCTCCCGCGAGAAGGAGGAAGACAAGCGCCGCGGCATCGAGGTCGGGGCCGACGCCTATATCGTCAAGGGCAGCTTCGATCAGAACAATCTGGTCGATACATTGCGCAGTCTGCTCGGTTAAGCGGGCTGCTCGGTTGAGCCGGCTGCCTGGAATAAAGGAGGGAGAGGATGCGGATTCTGGTGGTCGACGACGATCCTCTGGCCGGGGCGATGACCAGGGCGGTGCTGGAGGATGGCGGCCATGAGGTGGTCTCGGCGGAAAACGGCATCGAAGCCTGCGGGGTTCTCGACTCCGATCTCGCCGTGGCGCTGGTGGTGTCGGATATGAACATGCCGCTGATGACCGGGCTCGAACTCTTCCAGACCTTGCGCGAACAAGGGATGGGGATCCCCTTCATCCTGCTGAGCGGCGACGATCCGGGGCCGCTTCAGGCGCTGGAACCCAGGCTCGACGGCTGCCTGCTCAAGGATGCGGAACTCGACATTACCCTCGGCGAGGCGATCGCCCGCCTTAGCCCCGGCCAGGGGTAGCAGGGAAGACGGATGGAAAAGAAACCAATATCGCTACGGGAGAAGATGGCGGAGCTGCGGGGCCATTTCCTCGACCGGTTGCCGCAGAATCTTGCCGACGCCCGGCGCTTCGCCGGAATTCTGACGGCGGCGCCGAGCGATGTTGCGGCACTCGACGAGCTTTTCCGCGCCTGCCATAGCATCAAGGGCACGGCCCGCTCCTTCGGCCTCGCCCAGATCGGCGAGCAGGCGGCGATTGCCGAACAGGCGCTTACGGTACTCCGGGAAGTAGAGCCTAGCGGGCGCGAACCGCTCTTGCCCGGTATCCTCCCGGCGGTCGAGCGCCATCTCAAGACGATCGAAAAACTTTCCGCCAGCGCGCGGCATATCGAGACCCACGAAATCCCGGCGGAGATAGCACCGGCCATCGACATCGAGACCGGCCCGCCGCCCCAGGACCAGAAGCGGATTTTCGTCTGCGACGACGACATCCAGGCGGAGGCGCTGGCGGCACAGCTGAGCGCCTTCGGCTATGACGTGCAGATCTTCCATGACCGGGAATCGCTGCGCGATGCCGTCCGCGACTCACCGCCGAGCGCCATCGTCATGGATATCGTCTTCCCCGGCAACAGTGCGGGTGGGACCGATCTCGTCGCGGCCTTGCGGGCCGAGATCCCATGGACGCCGCCGGTCGTGTTCCTCTCGGGCCGCCAGGATTTTGACGCGCGCTTCCGCGCCGTCCGGGCCGGGGGCGCCGCCTATTTCACCAAGCCCATCCGGGGCGCCGAGCTGGTCGAAACCCTCGACATCTTGACCCGGGCGCATGACCCGGAGCCCTACCGCATCCTGGTGGTAGACGACGAGCCCGACATTGCCGCCTATCACAGCTTCATCCTGGAACAGCACGGCATGATCACCCGGCTCCTGCATGAGCCGCAGCGGATTCTGGAGATTCTAGGCGAGTTCAAGCCGGATCTGGTGCTGATGGACGTGCATATGCCGCATTGCAACGGCCGCGACCTCGCCCGCGTGATCCGGCAAGTGCCGGAATTCGTCGGCCTGCCCATCGTCTTCCTGTCGAGCGAGACCGACAAGAAGGAGCAGATCTCCGCCCTCCAGGTCGGTGCCGAGGGCTTTCTCACCAAGCCGATCGCACCCGATGATCTGATCTTCGCGGTGGCGCTGCGGGCGGAGCGGATGCGCACCCTGCGCTCGCTGATGGTGCGCGACAGCCTGACCGGGTTGTTCAACCACACCTTCATCACCCAGTTCCTGGCCAGTGCCGTGGCCTCGGCGGCGCGGCGCCAGGGTTCGGTATGCGTGGCGATGATCGATGTCGATCTGTTCAAATCGGTCAATGACGGCTTCGGCCACCCCGCCGGCGATCAGGTCCTGGTGACGCTCGCCCGCCTGCTGCAACGGCGATTGCGCGGGGCGGACATGGTCGGGCGCTATGGCGGTGAGGAATTCGGCATCGTCCTGAACGATGTCGGCCTTCAGGAGGGGATCGAACTCGTGGATGGGCTGCGGAAGAGCTTCGCCAAGATCCGCTTCCATTTCGACCGCCAGGAGATCGGCTGCACCTTCAGTGCCGGCGTCGCCGCCTTCCCGCTCTACCGCTCACCCGAGCATCTGATCGATGCCGCCGACAAGGCGCTCTATCAGGCGAAGCGGGCGGGCCGCAACCGCGTGATCGGCGGCGATCCGGGGCTCCGCTCATGAATGACGGTTCCGAGGTGACGCTCAACCAGGTGCTGGCCTCGAAACGCGGCGCCGCCGGCGAGATCGTCAATGTCGACGAAGCCCAGGTCAAGGTCGTGGTCTTCACCCTCGATATCTATTGGTACGCCTTCCGCGCCCGCTCCATCCGCGAGGTGCTGTCCGAAGTGCCGGTATTCCGGCTGCCGCAATGCCCGCCTTCGCTCGAAGGCGTGATCAATGTCCGGGGCGACATCGAATCCGTGATCGGGCTGCGCAATGTGCTGGGCTATCCCGATCTTCCCGACGGCGCGCGGTCGCGGGTGCTGCTGGGGCAGGGGGCGGGAATGCGGAGCGGGCTTCGCGTCGATCGGGTGGAGGAAGTCCTCGACGTGCCGCAAAGCGCCCTGCTGCCGCCGCCGCACACCATCCCGGAGCGTCTGCGCGACATCGTCCAGAGCGTTTTCCACTTCCGCGACCGCCCGGTGACGGTGCTCGATCTGGACCGCCTGTTTGAGGATTACCGTGCCGGACTCCGATGAGCTCCCGGGTGCCGGTATGCCCAGTCTCCCGTTGGACGGGCACTATCTGGAGGTGGTGCGCTTCCAGGCTGGCGGCTGGGACGCCGCCATCGCCGCTACCGCCGTTGCCGGCATGGAAAGAAAAGGTGCCGGGGAAACAAGCGACGGCGCTGAGATAGAGCCGGTCGAGGCGCTTCTGGGCCTCCCCGCCGCGACGGCGCCCCAGACCCGGACCCTGATGCTGCGCGGCGATGCGAGACGGATAAGGGTGGGCGAGCCGGTTCAGCTATCGTCGCTGCCGGTCGCCTCGATCTTTCCTATCCCGGAATTCATCCGGCACCGCTGCGGAATGACGGGATTGCGGGCTTTCGCCTTCGTGGAGGAGCGGATGGTGCTCCTGTTCGAATTGGCGTTGGACGGGACATAAGTGGTGCGTCCTTCGAGACGGCCCTCAAAGGGGCCTCCTCAGGATGAGGATCTTTCTTAAGCCATCACAAGATCTTTCGTGACGCCATCATATACGCACCTCATCTTGAGGAGCGGGCCTCTTGGCCGCGTCTCGAAGGACGCAAGGTTGCCTATGCAGCGAGGACGGCGCAGCCCCTCGGCCTGACCTGATCGAAAACGGCTCTAACCCTTGCGTCGCCGCTCAGCGACGGACTCGCCGCCAACACCCCAATTATCGGCCTGGACCTCATCGATGATCACCACCGTCGTGGCGGGGTTCTTGCCCAGCACATCGGCCAGAAGCTTCGTGACCCCGGCGATGAGTTCCTGCTTCTTTTCCGGCGTGACGCCGTCCGGGATGATCTTGATATTGACGAAGGGCAAAATCCTAATCCTCTAAAGCGGCTTGCGGATCACCTTCGACGGCACCCATTTGGTATGCTTGGGTGGCGCCGGGGCGGGTCCGGGACTGGCCCCGGCGGTGGCCGAGCCCTTCTTCATGACATGGCGGAGAAATTCCTGATAGCGGCGGCGCAGCTCCGTCTTTTGCTCCGTCGTCATGTCATTGACCCGCAGGCTAGACAAATCGGCATTGCGAAGATCGTGGTTCGACACGGTCCTTCCTCCTCCCGGCTGGTCCCGTTTAGGCACAGTGTGAAGACATATTCATTAACAATGAATTAGATCTGGGAATTAGAGCTGGCGCCGGCGCCGCAGAAGCACGTAGAAGGCGCCGCCGCCGCCATCCTTGGGCTGCGCCTCGGTGATCGCCAGAACGCGGGTGCGGTTGGCCGGTTCGTTCAGCCAGCGGGGTAGGGAGGCGCGGAGGATGCCGGTGCCGCGGCCCTCCTTCTCCGCATCGCCGCTACGGCGGAAGCCCTTGCCGGTGATGATCAGGACGCAGCGCCGGTCCATGTCCTGCGCCCGCGCGAGGAAGGAATTCAGCGCGTAATAAGCCTGTTCCTGGGTCATGCCGTGAAGATCGAGCCTCGCCTCCACCGGATAGCGGCCCTGTTTCAGCCTCCGGCCCGAATTGTGGTCGAGCCCGGCGGGCTGGCCTGGGATCAATTCGGGCAGCGGCGCCGGACGGGATGAAGCGGGCGGGGCGTCATCCTTGGGCAGGGGGCCGTTCATGATCTCCGCCTTGGCCGGCGGCGGCGGCATGGGACGGGGAATACGCTTGCGGCCAGGGAGCGGATCGACATCATGGAGGATCGCCTGCCAGATCTCGATCTCGGCCCGGGTCGGGCGGCGGAAGGGCATGCGTTCGCTCATCGGGGCCGGGCCCCGATGAGCGAGATAAGTCCGATACGCGGCGGCTGATCCGGCACTATTGCTCGACAATCTTCCAGCTGCCGTCGGGCTGGCGGCAGGCCGTGCCGTAGCCCTGCTGAGTTTGTCCCGCGACCGAAATCGTCTGCTGGAATTCCCGGCAATAGTGGCCCGACTGGTTCTGGTAATAACGTTGCGGCGTGATCGTGCCGGAATTTCCCGATTGCGGATTACGCCAGGGCAGGGCCTGCCCCGGAGGCGCTGTTTCCAGCGAAGTCTGGGTTGCCTGATTGGCGTAGTTGAGATCGGCCCGGTCGAGCGACGCGCCCACCTGCGAACCGACCAGCCCGCCGGCCAGCACGCCCAGCACCGTCATGACCCCCTTGCCCGAACCATGCCCAAGCTGGGAACCCGCCAAGCCGCCGAGACCGGCACCGATCAAGCCGCCGCCCGTCGTCTTGTTCATGCCGATCTCACCCGGACCGGCGTAACCCGGACTTCCGTAGCCACTTCCGTAGCCCTGGCCGCCCTGCTGTACGCAGCCCGCCAAAGCGAGAGACACCGACATCACCGCCAACACCTTACGCATCCGGAAACTCCATTCAATTGACGGTACTTAACTGGTTCCTTGGGGGCTTTATGTCAACCTGCGGCATCGCGCCGCTCGGCCACGCGGCGCGGCAGAAGGAGGTAGTAGGCACCCCTGGCCTTCATCGCACCCGCCGCCGATCCGGCTTCCGCCCCATGGCCCCAGAAAAGATCACCACGGACGGGGCCACGGATGGCGCCGCCCGTATCCTGCGCGACCACGAGCCGGCGCAAATCTCCCGTTTCCCCGTCGAGCCAGAGCGGCACGCCGAGCGGCAGGAAGCTCCGGTCGATGGCAAGCGAGCGCCCGGCGGTCAGTACCACGCCCTCCGCCCCCACGGGACCGGGACCGGTAAGCTCCCTAAAAAACACATAGGAGGGATTTTCATCCATCAGCTTGCGCGCTTCGCCCGGATGCGCGGTCAGCCAGCCGCGGATCGACTGCATCGACACCTCGTCGCGGGCGAGCGCGCCGCGATCGGCGAGAACCCGCCCGATCGGCACATAGGGGTGACCGTTCTGCCCGTCATAGCCGATGCGGATTTCGCCGCCATCGGCGAGACGGACCCGCCCAGAGCCCTGGATGGCCAGGAAGAAGGCGTCGATCGGATCGGCGACCCAGCACAGCTCCAGCCCGCGCCGGGCAAGCGCTCCACCTTCGATTTCGGCGCGGGTTTCATAGGGAAGGAGCGCCCCGCCCGCTACCCGGCCCGCGATCCGCTCCCCGTGCAAGCTTGGCCGGAAGAGCCCGAGATCGACCGAAACCAGATCGGACGGACGGCGATAGAGCGGCGTCGCGTGGGCCCCATCGGGCGCCCTGGCGCCTTGCAGCTCGATCTCGAAATAGCCGGTGAAGAGCCCGGCGCTCTCGCCGTTATTGCCGAGGCGGTAGGGCGTGAAATTGGCCTCGAAGAAGCGCCGGGCGGCGGCATGGTCGGCGGAATCGACGGTCTGCGCCCGCCCGCAGGCTTCGCGCCAATCGGCGGCGGTGCCGCCCAGCCCGGCGGGGCCGAGTTCCGTCGCCGGCTTTTCCTTGAGCAGCGTCGCGCAGGAATGGAGAAAAGCGCCGAGAGCCTCACCCTGACGGTCGCCGCTCCAGCCGGGCAAGGAAGCGAAGGAGGACCGTTCCGCCGTCAGCCGATCCGGGGGCTTCACCCTCGGTCCGCAGGAGGCGAGAACCAGGAGCAGAGCGGCGGCGAGAAAGACAGCCGGCCGCATCGGTCAGCTGCTGCGGGTGGCGACCAGGAGCAAGTTCGGATCCGAAGCGCGGATTTCCCTGGAGAAGGTCCAGCTATCGATCTTCTCGGCGACGATATCGGCATGGCCCTCGACGACCTGCCCATCGGCGGCGCGGGTCGCGTTGATCTGGTCGGAGACGAACCGCACGGTAATAAGGATGGTCCGCCCGCTGATCTCGCCACTGAGAATCGTCATGTCCTTGATCGAGACGAGGCGGGTTTCCAGGGTCTCCTTGGCCTCGGCACGGGCGCGGATCGCCTCGGCGAAGCGCCCGAAGACTTCCGGGCTCAGAAGCGGGCGCAGGGCGCTGGTGTCGCCCACGGCAAAGGCCGAGACGATCAATTCAAAAGCCGCCCGGGCCCCGGCCAGGAATGAATTCGCATCGAAGGAGGGCTCGGCGGCCCGGATCTGGCGATGGCCGGCAAAAAGCTCGGGCTCGTTGCGCATCGGCGCGGCGGCGCGGGCGGCATGCAGGTTTATGACGTTGCCGGCTTGCGGATCGGGCTGCGCTCCGGGTGGGGTGTCCTGCGGCGGCGCGAAAGGATCGCGTGGCTTTTCAAGCCCGGTCCGGGTTCCAAGGATGCTGCGCAGGCGCAAAACCAGGAACACGGCCACGAGGCCGAAGATGACGATGTCGAAATAGGGAAAATTGCTGCTCATGATCCGCTTGATCGACGGTCTGTGCTGGGGATGGCGGCGTGCCGGAAACTTGAGCCATGAGTGATACGCCCTCTGCCGCCCGCGCGCAAGCGCGGTGGGATCGAATCCGGGGCAATCGGGTGAAGGGATACCGTCTCCGGCGAACGAGCCATAGGAACACGGATTACACGGATATCCACGGATTAACACGGATTAAGATGTAATTACACGATTAATTGCTATACATCCGTGTTATCCGTGGATATCCGTGCGATCCGTGTTCAATGGTGCAACGATGAC
>Ga0265327_10005694_pt1 | contig 10286 bp, 7 predicted proteins | sample 41621metaG_FD_202089 | JGI IMG/M metagenome (GOLD analysis project Ga0265327, IMG submission 202089) | Rhizosphere microbial communities from Carex aquatilis grown in University of Washington, Seatle, WA, United States - 4-16-21 metaG | ecosystem: Host-associated > Plants > Roots > Rhizosphere >... | reverse complement strand
CGATTTTAAAATGCTCCTGCAACAAACTGTCGTCCGTTAGATTCAGGTAACCATACCATGCCCCTGGAGCGCCATGTATCATCACTAAAAGAGGCAAAGTGTCGCATTTACTTAATACAGCATAATGCATTTTATGATCAGAAAAGGTAGTTTGTTTATATACAGGTTTTACTTTTCTGTCTTTATAATGTTCCTGTAGTTCTTTGTCTGTATAAACAAACTTGTCCAAATAACAACGACTGAAAAATAACGCAAGAACCACTACGAGTCCACTTACAGCAAGGATTTTTTTCATTTAATTTAAAAACTATGTACCAAAATGTGCTATACTAAAGTTAACGAAAAAAACCCTCTTTTATTGGAGGGTTTTTATTTTTTAACGTTACGCTTAACAAAATATATGAAACTCTTTTCTCTGGTATTAAGCTTCTACTGCTTCTTCCATATATGCCTCAATGGGTAAACAAGAACAAACAATGTTGCGGTCCCCGTAAGCATTATCAACCTTTCCAACGCTTGGCCAGAATTTATTATCACGCACCCAATTTAAAGGATAAGCCGCTTTTTGACGGGAGTAAGGTTTTTTCCAATCGTCATTCACAACTAATTTACAAGTGTGAGGTGCATTCTTAATCACGTTATCTGCTTTGTCAAATTTGCCTTCTTCTATTTCTTTAATTTCTTTGCGGATGGAGATCATCGCTTCGCAAAACCGATCCAGTTCGGCTTTAGATTCAGATTCAGTTGGTTCTACCATTAAAGTATTTACAACCGGAAATGCCACTGTTGGTGCGTGAAAACCATAGTCCATCAAACGTTTCGCAATGTCTGCTACCTCAACACCCGAAGCCATTTTAAATTCATTACAATCTAAAATCATTTCATGCGCACAACGCCCGTTTTTACCGGTATACAAAATTTTATAATGATCTTTTAAACTGTCTTTAATATAATTTGCATTTAAGATCGCCATCTCTGTAGCCTGTTTCACGCCGTCGTTTCCGAGCATTTTAATATAGCCATAAGAAATCAATAAGATCAACGCACTTCCATAAGGAGCAGCAGATACGGCGGTAATTCCTTTTGCTCCACTGGTATTAATTACGGTGTGTGATGGTAAAAAAGGAACTAATTTTTCTACTACGCCAATTGGTCCCATCCCCGGACCACCTCCGCCATGAGGAATCGCGAAGGTTTTGTGTAGATTTAAGTGGCACACATCGGCACCAATAGTTCCTGGGGATGTTAAGCCCACCTGTGCATTCATGTTTGCTCCATCCATATAAACCAATCCACCGTTATCGTGAATTAATTTTGTGATGTCCATGATGGATTCTTCATACACGCCGTGTGTAGAAGGATAGGTTACCATTAAACAAGATAAAGTGTCTTTGTATTTTTCTGCTTTATCTTTCAGATCGGCAAGATCAATATTTCCCTTGTCGTCACATTTCGTTACAACAATGGTCATGCCCGCCATAGCCGCACTTGCAGGATTGGTGCCATGTGCAGAAGAAGGGATCAATGCGACATTCCTGTTTGCGTGTCCATTTGCAATGTGATAAGCCCTTATTACCATTAAACCTGCATATTCTCCTTGCGCTCCTGAATTGGGCTGAAAGCTCATACGTGCAAAACCGGTGATCTCAGAAAGGTCCTTGTTTAATTGTTCTATCAGTTCAGTATAGCCTTGCGCTTGATCAACCGGAACAAATGGATGAATGCTAGCAAACTCAGGCCAGGTAATAGGTAACAATTCCGACGCTGCATTTAATTTCATGGTGCAAGATCCTAAAGAAATCATAGAATGAACTAAAGACAGATCTTTATTCTCTAGACGTTTGATATAACGCATCATGTCGCTTTCACTGTGGTAGCTATTGAAAACAGGGTGTGTTAAATAAGCAGATGTACGATTTAAACCAGAAGATTTAATGAGATCAGAACTTTTAACTTCGCCTTTTGATTGAACGCCAAAACACTCTAAAATATCAGCAAGATCATTCTGTTCAACGGTTTGATCCAGACTGAGCGCAACATGTTTCGCATCTACTTTTCTAAAATTTATTTCTTTAGAAACCGCTGCTGACATTACTTTTGCCGCATCACATTCTACAACAATTGTATCGAAGTATACTTTTGTTTTTACATTTAGTCCGGCTTTTTTTAATTCTCCTGCTACCGTATTTGTTGCATTGTGAACGCCTTGTGCAATGGCTTTAATACCATCTTGTCCATGATATACTGCGTACATACTTGCCATAATAGCAAGCAGCGCTTGTGCGGTACAAATATTGGAAGTTGCTTTATCCCGTTTAATATGTTGTTCGCGGGTTTGAAGCGCCATACGTAAAGCGTGATTGCCTTCCGAATCTACAGATACTCCAATGATCCGTCCCGGTATCAAACGTTTGTAATCTTCACGACAGGTAAAGAAAGCAGCGTGTGGACCGCCGTAACCCAGTGGCACACCAAAACGTTGTGAATTTCCAACAACACAATCAGCACCCCATTCTCCAGGAGGCGTTAATAATGCAAGTGCTAAAAGATCTGTCGCAACTGCCACCTGGATATCTTTTGTTTTTGCATCGGCTACAAATTTTTTGTAATCGTTAGCCTCACCGTTTATATCGGGATATTGAATTAACATCCCAAAAAAGGAATCATCTAATTTTATAGTATTTGTATCGCCGATAACCAATTCAATTCCGTAAGGCACCGCGCGGGTTTTCACCACATCGATCGTTTGAGGAAAACAGGTATTACTTATGAAAAATTTATTTGCATTGTTTTTTACTTTGTCTTTGCTGCGATTGCTGTAAAACATAAACAGAGCTTCTGCCGCTGCAGTGGCTTCATCCAACAAAGAGGCATTTGCAAATGGCATCGCAGTGAGATCCATGATCATCGTTTGGAAATTCAACAGAGCTTCCAAACGACCTTGCGCGATCTCTGCCTGGTATGGCGTGTAGGCAGTGTACCAACCTGGATTTTCTAATACATTCCGCTGGATAACTGCCGGTAAAATATTATTGTAGTAACCCATACCGATGTAAGAACGAAATACTTTGTTCTTTTTTCCCAGGGCTTTTAAATGTTTCGCGTATTGATATTCGCTCATGGCTGGTGCTATGCGCAAAGGTTGTTTTAAACGAATGTTTGGAGGAACTGTTTGATTGATTAATTCATCAATACTGTTAACACCAATTTTTTTAAGCATGGCTTTAACCTCTTGCTCGCGAGGGCCGTTGTGTCGGCTCACAAATTTGTCAGTTGTCATTTTAAACGCAAAATTTTAGTGGGCAAATTTACGAAAAAATTGCCTCTTTTTAAGGCCTGGCAATAAATAACAGCTTTTGGCGTTAATATGTTAATAAGCATTAAAATCAAAACTTGTGTCCTTCGTTTTGATCTAGAATTCAAGCTCCTGTTGTGTTACCCGTTAAGAAAAAGCCCATGAAAAACTCCTGCTTTTTTATCCCAGCTCTTATGATTGTTATCATGTTCAGCCATGTCTCAATAAAAGGCCAAACTAGTTCTTCTCCAAAAAGTTATTCTTCTTCTGAAGGTTTTGTGGCACATGAATGGGGAACGTTTACTTCTTTAAGAAGCAGTAATGGAACTGTTTTAAGCGGCCTGGAGCGCGAGGAAGAAGCTTTGCCAGCTTTTGTAAATAATTTAACCTTTTCGTATAGAGTTGAGACTATAAATAAAGGCTTTTACAATGGAATTTGTAACATTAAAAATGTAACTATTAAAATGGAAACACCTGTACTTTATTTTTATCATACTGAAACTAGTCCAAAAACATGCACGACTAATGTGAAATTTAGTAATGGTACTATAAGTCAATGGTATCCGGGGCGTTCTGGAGGTGAGTTCCTCCCTGAAATGCTAGTATATAATCAAACGGGTGGGGCATTACCCGTAAATCAAGTTCCAGTTGTAGATTTTTCTTTGCCTCGAATTGGATCCATCAGTTGGATCGCAAATATTTTACCAAAAAGTGACGATTCAAAATATACAACAACACCAGGACAAGAAACGCAACAGTGGATTACTCAAAGAAAAACAAATAGTAACCTTGTTAAAACCCAAATTTGGCAATATGATTATATAAAAAATGAAAATTATTCGATCGATCAAATTGAAAAATTCCTCTTCTATCGGGGAATGGGAAATTTTATAGAGCCCTTGGACGTTATGTTTAACTCATCTGGAAACCTTGTTATTTCCAATAAGGGCAAGGATAAATTTACTTATGTTTTGGTTTATGAAAGAAAAAGAGACAGCAGCATTGTTGTGCATTGGTCTGGATCGATCTCTGGAAACACCGTGAAGGTTGTAGAAATGAGTCTGGGAAAAAGCAAAGACCCGGTAAATGAAATGGAAAAATTTGTTTCAAGATTAATTGCTGCGGGTCTTTATGAAGATGAAGCGCGCGCCATGCTCAGCACCTGGCAAAAAAGTTATTTTGAGCATGAGGGGTTAAAGGTTTTTTGGATCGTTCCACCAGCTTTTACTGAAGAGGTGCTCCCATTAACAATTGCTCCTCAGCCTGATTTTCTGAAAAGAGTTTTAGTAGGAAGAAGCGAAATATTAACACCTGAATTTGAAAAGGAGTTAATGAGTTTGAAGGGCACTCAAGCACAACTGTTTGACACACTTTGTAAATACGATCGTTTCGGTTTAGCATACAAGGCGCTTTTAGACACTGGCATTCCAGGCGCCTGGATAAACTATAACACGATGACAAAAGATGAAGATCCTCCTGAGGAAATGGGGCTAAAAACAAATTATTCGCAATCAAAAAATGTTGAACTGTTTCCAAATCCTGTAACGGGCTATCTCACCGCAAAAATATACGACGACGTGGACGAAGCTGTTTTTTTAAAGATATTCAACACGAAAGGAGAACTGGTAAATTCATTTTCCGGAATAAAAAAGGGAGAGAATTTAATTTCTCTGGAGAGCCTGCCAACCGGTATGTATAACGTCAGAATTGATTTTGATGATGGAAATTTTATTTCAAAAAAAATAGTAAAACCTTAATCAGGCCGCCATTCCGCCTAATTTATCAATCGTGTTGTAAAGCAGATCCAGGTTGATAGGTTTTGGAATAAATTCGTCAGCGCCCAAAGTAAGGGTATTTTTAATCAACGGCCCTGAAGGCAAACCAGAAACAAGAATAATAGGTGTTTTAGGATAAAGATGTTTTAAAGTACAGGTAAGTGACATAATCGGTGTATCAGCCATCAGGACATCAGAAATAATAAGATCTATTTTATGGTCGCTTAATTCATCTAAGGCGTTTAATCCGTTTTGAGCGGTATAAACATGATAGCCATGTTTACTCATCGTTTTGCTAAGTAAAAAAAGAAAGTCTTTATCGTCATCAATCACCAGGATATTCATAGAGTGCGGTTTTATACTAATACATGGCAACTTTCGTACCAGTTGGGTGTATTAGAGCACGAATGAGTGAAACAAGGGTTAAAATGAGTGAAATTTCGATGGATACCCATTTTTTAAGCCTGAATTCAAGGGTTTCAGAGGATGATTAACTTAATAACATTGAAAAAGGAGATTTTATTTACCCAGAATGTCTAGAATGAGCATCAGAGCAAGTGAAACTCGTCCTTCTGTACGTCGGTGTCTTGTCAACATAGAATCTGTCTATCGATCCGGAATATAAAATGTAAACGAAAAAATACATGATAAAAAAATCCCGGCTGTTACCGGGATTTTTGTGGAGAATATCCCGGCATTGCGCCGGGATCACCTCTTCATCCCGACATCCGTCGGGACGAAGCGCTCACCAACCATTCAATATACTTTCGACTTTTTTTGCGCTTGATTTCATTTTCTCTTTTCCTGCTTTGGCTTCGGGTTTCAAATTGCTCACTATGAACTATTTTCCAGTCGTTTGCCACTGAAGTATAAGGAGATTTTGCACTGTTATGAGATATCAGGCGCTCCTCTATATTATCAGTTTGCCCAACATAGAATCTGTCTATCGATCCGGAATATAAAATGTAAACGAAAAAATACATGATAAAAAAATCCCGGCTGTTACCGGGATTTTTGTGGAGAATATCGGATTCGAACCGATCACCTCTTCACTGCCAGCGAAGCGCTCTAGCCAAATGAGCTAATCCCCCAGGTGATTTAAGGAATGCAAAAATAGGATTAATTTTCAATTCAGAAAAGTAAAATAAAAAAGGCGCCGTAAAAGCGCCTTCATTTTAATTTTCTACTTGCGTATCTCCCACGTACATGCTGTTCTTATAAACGGCAACCCGCGTTAAAATTCCGTTGTCATCATAAAAATAGGCCTTTCCTTCAATAAAACGATTGTCTTTGAATATGCCGTCTTTAGTGATCTGTTTGTTTTTATTATACAAGGTATATTGTCCGTTTAAAACCATTGGACCTTTTGCAGGCACTCCTTTTTTTGCGGCCTCATTTGGTCTTTCATCGTCTTTAATTTTCACAACAGGTGCGTTCTCAGCAGGATTTTCTGATTTTGGTGGGATAGGTTTTTTTGGCTGGAATTCTTTTATAGAAGCAACATCAACGTTACCATCAGCAAAATTCTTTTCTGCTTTTTGATCCCCGTTTTCATAATACTCTTTTATGATCCCACTTTCTTTACCATTTGAGAAATTACCTTCAATGGCTAGTTGGCCGTTATCATAATAATACTTTTGGTTCCCTTCACGTTTACCGGTTTGACTGAATACAAATTCATGTTGCACCTGTCCGTTATCGTAATACAATTTATAATTTCCTACCCAACGATTATTTTTCCAATTTCCTTCTTCACTAATTTTACCATTTTCATGAAACATTTGTGCGTAACCATCAGGACGGCCATTCACAAAGGTTAATTTATTTTTCATGTTAGCGTTGCAGTAGTATTCAATCCAAAGATCCGTCTTTTTGTTGTCTTTGTATTTACCTTCTTCAGCCTTTTGTTCGGGTTGATAACAGGAGCCCGGCTTGTGTTTTCCCATCACAATCCACTTAGCCTGTTTTCTACCGTCTATATCTATTTTATTAATAGTGTCTTTACCAAAGAGTTCCCAGGTTTGGGATTGCATCCGTTCTAAAGAACAAAACAGAATGAATATGGCTACAAATTTCTTCATGATAAACAATCAAATATAATTGTTTTTAATCTTACTCGATTATATTTTAGATTAAAATTTGAAATTAATCGATAAATGTTAATATTTCACTTTACCAGGGCTGTTTTAAAACCGCGTTTTTATACCTATTTTTTAAGAAAAGGGATTTTGCAAACCTTTGCTTTTATAGCTTTATCGCGGATTAAAATGTAAATCTCTGAATCGGCCTTCGAGTACTCGGTGCTCACGTAGCCCAGTCCTATGGCTTTATTAAGACTTGGGGACTGTGTTCCCGAAGTAACCTTACCAATCACCTTACCGTTAGCATCTGCAATTTGGTAATCGTGACGTGGAATTCCGCGGTCAATCATTTCAAAACCCACTAATTTTTTTGTAACGCCGTCTTTTTTTTGAGCCTCTATCTTCGTTCTGTTGGTAAAGTCTTTAGTGAATTTGGTGATCCATCCCAAACCTGCTTCTATCGGAGAAGTAGTATCATCAATGTCATTTCCGTATAAACAAAAACCCATTTCCAGGCGAAGCGTATCGCGGGCACCAAGCCCAATAGGACGAATATCAAATTCTTTTCCCGCTTCAAAAATGGCATCCCACATTTTTTCAGCATGCTTATTATCAAAATACAATTCAAAGCCACCTGCGCCAGTATACCCGGTATTGCTGATGACTACATTATCAATGCCGTTGAATTTTCCTTTTACAAAACTGTAATAAGGAATGTCTGCCAATCTTACATCCGTTAGTTTTTGTAACGCTTTAATTGCATTGGGTCCCTGAACGGCTAATAAAGACGTGTCGTCAGAGATATTCTTCATGTCCACGTTCCAGGAATCGTGTTGTTTGATCCAATTCCAATCCTTATCAATATTGCTTGCATTTACAACCAGCATATATGTTTCAGAATCTATTTTATAAACAATAAGATCGTCAACAATCCCCCCGTCGTTATTGGGCAGACAAGAGTATTGAGCTTTTCCATCAGTTAAAACAGATGCGTCGTTGCTGGTAACCTTTTGAATAAGATTTAAAGCATTTGCCCCTTTTAAAATAAATTCACCCATGTGGCTTACATCAAACACGCCTACACTGTTTCTTACAGCGGCATGTTCTTCATTTAAACCTTTATACGATACTGGCATATTGTAGCCGGCAAAAGGAACCATTTTTGCTCCTAAAGAAATATGTTTGTTGGTTAAAGCAGTTGATTTCATTGTAAATTTGATAAGGGCATAAAAGTAAACAAAAAAGCTTCAACTCAAATTAAGTTGAAGCTTTTTAATCACCTAAATTTTAATATCAATTCATGTTTTCAATCACGATGGCTGTTGCACCGCCACCACCATTACAAATTCCGGCAGCGCCGTATTTTGCTTTGTTTTGTTTCAAAACATTTATTAAAGTTACAATGATGCGTGCTCCACTTGCTCCCAAAGGATGCCCGATTGAAACAGCACCACCATTCACGTTCACTTTCGTTGGATCGAGATTCATTATTTTAATATTTGCTAATCCAACCACACTAAACGCTTCGTTTAATTCGTAATACTCAATATCACTCATTTTTAAGCCGGCTTTTTTAACGGCTAATGGAACTGCAGAGCTAGGGGAAGTGGTAAACCATTCCGGAGCATGTTCTGCGTCTGCATATGATAGAATTTTAGCAAGAGGCTTTAATCCCAAAGCATCTGCTTTTTCTTTACTCATTAATACTAAGGCAGCCGCCCCATCATTCATAGTGCTGGCGTTGGCCGCAGTAACACTTCCATCTTTTTGAAAAACGGGTTTTAAAGTCGGAATTTTTTCGAAGTTTACGTTTTTGTAATCTTCATCTTCTGCAAATTCAACATCTCCCTTTTTTGTCTTCACCGTTACAGGAATCACTTCTTCTTTGAATTTACCTGCACTCCACGACGCAGCCGAGCGTTTGTAAGATTCAATCGCGAAGGCATCTTGTTCTTCACGTGTAAAATGCATGTCTTTGGCACAAAGTTCTGCGCAATTACCCATTGCATAATTATTATATACATCCGTTAGGCCGTCCTTAGCAAGACCATCAATTAATTTTACATCCCCGTATTTATTTCCCCAACGCACGTTTTCAGAATAAAACGGAACAGAGCTCATATTCTCCATACCACCTGCTACAACAATTTCGTTATCGCCTAACAGAATACTTTGCGCGGCTAATGAAATCGATTTCATACCACTGGCACATACCTTATTTACAGTTGTACAATTTACCTCATCTGGTAAACCCGCATACTTGGCCGCCTGGCGCGCAGGCGCTTGACCTAAGTTGGCCTGCAATACCGAGCCCATAAAAACTTCGGTTACTAATTTTCCGTCTAATTTAATTCTGTCGATAGCCGCTTTAATGGCCGCTGCACCTAATTTTGTAGCAGGTACCCCTGCTAATGATCCTCCAAAAGAACCAATGGCGGTTCTTACTGCCGATACTACATATACTTCTTTCATTGTTATTGGTTTAGTTCGTTGTGTTTTTTAAAGTCGCCTAATTTAAGGATAATTTCACTTCTTTTTTGTGATCGAGGCAGAATTTGACCTTTCTTTTCATTTGTAGAAATTAACATAGAACAGAAATTATTTTGCGTCGACTTCCTAAGTATTATGTTTTGACAGAAATGGTTTCCTTTTATTTGGGCGCCTCCCTCATGAAGCGAAAGGCCACGGCTTTTTTCCTCTTGCCTTTCTGCTTCATGGGGGCGGGCTTTCGCCACTCGCTTTTTTTGACGCCTGAAAAAGGCGTTCAAAAAAGAGCTCAAACAAATGGCTCAATCCCTGGCGCTGGCAATCAGGACACTTACAACGCAATCATTGCCTTAAAATAGCTACTTTTACAGGCTAAAATAAACTTCGCGACAAAAGAAAATGGAAGGCCTAGTAATAAAGTCAACAGGAAGCAGATACCAGGTAAAAGCGGGACAGGAAATTTACGACTGTGTTTTAAAAGGCAAGATTCGTTTAGAAGATCGCAAAACAACCAACCCGATTGCAGTGGGCGATATTGTGGATTTTGATATTGAAGAAAACGGAGAAGCGTCCATTAAAAAAATTCATCCGCGGAAAAATTACATCATCCGCAAATCCATTAACCTCAGCAAACAGGCGCAGATCCTT
>Ga0265327_10005693_pt1 | contig 10287 bp, 8 predicted proteins | sample 41621metaG_FD_202089 | JGI IMG/M metagenome (GOLD analysis project Ga0265327, IMG submission 202089) | Rhizosphere microbial communities from Carex aquatilis grown in University of Washington, Seatle, WA, United States - 4-16-21 metaG | ecosystem: Host-associated > Plants > Roots > Rhizosphere >... | reverse complement strand
AACCGCGGGACTGGTTAAATTTCGCTGGTATTTCCTGCGGGACGGGATTAATGATTAAACATGATTGCTGCCGTCGCCCAAAAAACTTCCTGGAGCTGGGATAAATTAATGTTCAACTGGTTTGACGTGGCGCTGGTGGTGCTGATCATGTTTGGTCTTTGGCGCGGCCGTAAGCATGGGATGTCCAAAGAATTTCTGCCGGTCTCGCAATGGATTTCAATAATGACGGCCAGCGCTTTGGGTTATGCGTATATCGGGGATTGGCTCCTGTATTCGGAGCAGGCCAAAATGATTTTTGGGAAAAATTATACCGACCGGACAGCGGTGTTTGTGACCGGTTATCTGACCATTGCGCTGTTGGTGTTCGTCATTTTCGTGGCGCTCCGGCGTCATTTTGGACCGAAGCTGGTGGGCAGCACCATGTTTGGCAGCGGCGAGTATTATCTCGGAATGATTTCCGGGGCCATTCGCTACGCCTGCATGACCATCACGGTACTGGCCTTGCTTAATGCGCCGATTTACACGGCGGCGGAAATTCAAGCCAAGAAAGCCTTTAACAACCGGTGGTTCGGCGGTGGAATGAAGGATTACAAGGGCGACTTCTTTCCCACTCTCGATGAAGTGCAGGCCAGCGTTTACAAGGTCTCGCTCACGGGGCCGTTAATTCGGGATAACTTGAGCGTTCTGCTGATCAATTCCGCTCCGCCGGCCAAGGCCAAGCCTGCCAGGATCATCTTCCAGCCTTGATCGTTCGCAGCATGGCTGGCTTTCTTTCACCCGCAACCCGCGAGCACATCCGCGCCGCCAGCGACATTGTGGATGTCATCGGCTCCTATTTGCCGCTGAAACGCGCCGGTGCAAACTTCACCGCCCTCTGCCCGTTCCATAAGGAAAAATCGCCGAGCTTCAACGTCAATCCGCACAAGCAGATCTTTCATTGCTTCGGCTGCCACAAAGGCGGCGACGTGTTCACCTTCGTCAAGGAATACGAAAACATCGGCTTCATGGACGCCGTGCGCCGGCTGGCTGAACGCGCCAAAATCCCGCTTGAATTTGAAAGCACGCCCGGTGCGCAGGAATCGCGGCATCTCAAGGATCGGTTGTTGGAAATCCATGAGCAGCTCACCCAGCGCTGGCAGAACTGTCTGGCCAACGAGGCCGCTGGCCAGCTCGCCCGTGATTATCTGGCCAAACGCGGCGTCTCGGCGGACGCCATCAAACTGTTCCGCATCGGCGCCGCGCCGGAACTTTGGGACGACACGGTGAACTGGGCTAAGAGCAAAAACTTTCCGCTCGAAATCGTCGAGCAAGCCGGTCTCATCATCAAAAAAGAAGAGACCGGCCGTTATTATGACCGTTTTCGTGGCCGGCTGATGTTCCCGATTTGTGACGAGCAGGGCCGGGTGGTTGGCTTTAGCGGCCGCGTGCTGTCTGGCGATGAAAAGACCGCGAAATACGTCAATTCGCCCGAGACGCCGATTTTTACCAAGAGCAAAATCTTCTTCGGTCTCGACAAATCCAAGCGCGCGATTCTTGATGCGGGTTGCGCCATCATCTGCGAAGGCCAGCTGGATTTGATCGCGTGCTTCATGGCTGGCGTGCAGAACATCGTCGCGCCGCAGGGCACGGCCTTCACCGACCAGCACGCGCGCATCATCAAGCGCTACGCCAACGAAGTTGTGCTGTGCTTCGATTCCGACAATGCCGGGCAGAATGCCATCGTCCGGTCGCTGGACCATTTGCTGGCGGCCGAGCTGGCCGTGCGCGTGGCGGTCGTGCCTTCGCCGCACGATCCGGATAGCTTCATCAAGGCCCATGGCGGGGAGGCCTTCCGACAGCTGGTCGATGGGGCGGAAGGTTTTTTTGATTATCTCTTGAAGCGTTTGTTGGCCACCCACGATGCCGCGACCGATAAAGGCCGGCTGGCGGTTTTGCGCGGCATGGCCGAGGCATTGCACAAGACCGGCAACTCCGTTTTGCTGGACACGCACGCGCAAAAAACGGCGCTGCGGCTGGGCGTGGCCGTGGACGCGGTGCGCAAGGAGTTTGCCAAGGTCAAACCGTCGGCGGCTATCGTCCGCCATAGCGATCCGGACGACTCTATTCTCGCCGGTGAAGCGGAGCCGGAAACTGCCAGCCGTCCATCACCGTTTGAACTGCACCTGTTGAAGCTCGTATTTGTTCACGAAGAGTTGCTGCCCTGGCTCGCCGCGCATCTGGACGTGAACTGGCTGGCGCATCCCCTCGTGCGGCAGATTGTGGATGCCCGTCTTGCCACCCAGGAACATGGCACCTGGCACAGCCTTGCGGAATTTCTTGATGGTTGCGAATTACCGGGGCAGCGCGGACTCATCACCGAGGCGGTGGCGGACGAACGTCCGATGCCCAACGCCGAAACGCAACTGGTCGACGTGACCTTGAAGCTGCGGAACCAGTTTCTCGACCGGCGTCTCGGCGAGTTGATGCCTAAGCTGAACCAGCCGGAAATCAGCGACGCGCAGAAACTGGAATTTCTCCACGAGCAACAAGGGTTGAAACAGCAGAAACGAACCAAACTGGTATCCCCGGGCGGGGCTTGATCGCCGGCAAACCGGCTTTGACGCGGGCGGCAAATTTGTTATTCTAAGCTTGCAAGGACATACCAACATAACCAAATCAACCATATGAAAATTCCACATCTTATCCTCACGGTCATCACGGCGGCGGCCTTTGTCGTGACCGGTTGCAACAAAAACGGCAGCGTTGCCGTGGACACGTCCAAGCTGACCACCGTGTTCCAATCCGCTCAAGCGGACGCGAAAACAGCGGCTGACTCGGTCGTCGCCGCTGTTAAGAAAGCGGATTATTCCGGTGCTTTGACGCAATTAAAAGCTCTCAGCGACAAATACAAACTGACGCCCGAGCAGAAACAAGTTGTCAGCGACGTGCTCGCGCAGGTGCAAAAAGCCCTCACGGATGCAACCAGCAAGGCGACCGGTGATGCTGGCAAGGCCGTGACCGACCTCGGTGCCACCCTCAAGAAGTAATCCTGGTTTCTTTACCCTCAACGCCGTGTTGCTTCAATGCCGCACGGCGTTTGGCTTTTGTCCCGACTCTTTCGCCAAAAGTAAAACGCGCCACCGACGTTGCGTCCATGGCGCGTTGAAAGGGGCCAAACTTACTTCGCGCCCTGATCAATCCAGGCGCGGATGAGACCGATCTGTTCCGGTGTGAGCGGTTTGATGCCGGCCTTATTGCGCAGCGGCGGCATCCAGCCTTCCCGATCCTTGGTCAGGTGCGCCACCGACTTCACCAGCAGGCTCTTTGCGCTGTCGCCGGAAACAATGATTTTGCCCTGTTTCGTGCCTTTGAGCACGCCTTCGAGCGTATCCATGCGGAGCCGGGCCTTGGGCTTTTCGGCACCGTGGCATTTTACACAGGCGGTTTCAAAAATGGGCTGGATGTCCTTGGCGTAAGTCACGCCGGTTTTGGTCGAGGCGGGTGGCAGCGTGCCGTCCTGTGCCAGTAAGCTGGTGACCGCTGCAAAACTGGCGGCCAAGGTAAGGATGATGAGGTTGGTTGGTTTCATAAATGGTTCGGTTACAGTCTGTGGTTTAGACGACGTTTTCGTCAAAAGGTTTCATAAAAAATCGCATCAGCCGGCTTGCCGGACGGGGAAAGTTGCGTTAACACCTTCGCGTGCAGAACGAGAATTTCTCCGACGCCGCGCTGGTCATGCTGGGCCATGGCACGACGTTGAACGACCAGTCCGCCGCGCCCGTGTTCCAACACGCGGCCGAATTGCGTCGCCGGAAGATTTTCTATGAAGTTCGCGAGGCGTTCTGGAAACAGGAGCCCCAGGTCAGGAATGTGCTCGCCGGAATCACCGCGCTGCGGGTCTTCATCGTGCCGCTGTTCATCAGCGAAGGCTATTTCAGCACCGAAATCATCCCGACCGAATTGGGTTTTTGTTTCCCCGACAACTTAAAACTCAAAACTCAAAATTCAGAACTCCACTACTGCCGCCCCGTTGGTTCACATCCCAGCATGACCGGCGTGATTCTCGCCCGCGCCGCCGGGATCGTGAAACAATTCCCGTTTCCCCGCGCTCCCAAGCCCGCTGAGACCACCCTCCTCATCGCCGGCCACGGCACGGAGCGAAACGCCCATTCCCGTCTGGCCATTCAGCGGCAAGTGGAGCTGATCCGCGGGCAGAATATTTTTGCGGAGGTCGGTGCCGTTTTCATGGAGGAAGCGCCATTCATCAAAGGCTGCCATGATATGGCGAAAACCAAAAACGTCGTCGTAGTCCCGTTTTTTATCAGCGACGGCCTGCACGTCGTCGAAGATATTCCGGTTTTGCTCGGCGAACCGGAAAAGCTGGTGAAAGAACGTCATGCCGCCGGCCAGCCGACCTGGCGTAATCCCACCGAGAAGCACGGCCGGCTCGTCTGGTATTCGCCCGCCGTTGGCACCGAGCCGCACTTGGCGGATGTTGTTTTGGAACGCGTGTACGAAGCCGTGGGAGCGCTATGAAGAAACTACGATTCGGATTTTTGAGCACGGCCAACATTGGTCGGAAAAACTGGAAGGCAATCTTCCATTCCGGGAACAGCATCGTCTCCGCCGTGGCCAGTCGCGATGTGCAGAAAAGTCGCAAATTCATTGACGATTGCCAGCGCGAGTTCGCATTCGCGGAAACACCGCGTGCCTTCGGCAGCTACGCAGAACTCATCGCTTCGCCAGATGTGGATGCCATTTATTTTCCGCTGCCGACCGGTTTGCGCAAGGAATGGGTCGTGCGCGCGGCTGCGGCCGGCAAACACATCGTTTGTGAAAAGCCCTGCGCTGCTAATCTTGCCGAACTAGATGAGATGCTAACTGTTTGTTGTGAAAATCAGGTGCAGTTTATGGATGGCGTGATGTTCATGCACAACCCGCGCCTGCCGAAAATCCGCGCCGTGTTGGATGACGGCCGTAGCGTCGGCCCTCTGCGGCGAATTGTCTCCAATTTTGGCACCCCCAATGATGAGGCCTTTTTCCTCAACAACATCCGGGCGGACGCCGGTTTGGAGCCCGCCGGCAGCCTCGGCGATCTCGGCTGGTATTCCATTTACTTTGCTTTGTGGATCATGAACTGGCGGCTGCCAGACACGGTCTGCGGCAGGATTCTTTCGTCGTCCGCCCGCGGCGCCCCCGTGGATTTTACCGGCGAACTGGTTTTTGCCGGCGGCGTTTCCGCCGGATTTTACTGTTCTTTCCGCATGGCGTGGCAGCAATGGGCTCACGTCAGCGGGGATAAAGGCTGGCTTCGGCTGCCGGATTTTGTCCAGCCCTTCAACAGCTACGAGCCCGCTTTCGAGTTAAACGAAAAAACGGTGATGGTTTCCGGCGACGTGAAATGTCCGCCGGGTGTTGACCCGTTTCTGCGCGGGCACGCCACCGCCCAGGACACACAAATGTGGCGTAATTTTGCCCGTCAGGTTTTCTCCGGCCAGCTCAACGACGACTGGCCGATGTGGTCCCGGCAAACTCAAATGGTCATGGATGCCTGCCTCGAATCCGCCCGCCGTGATGCCCCCGTGAAAATGCCACTGTCGGTGAGGGCCTGAATTTCTCCTTTGGCGCGGGGCGCGGCGGCTGGTAGTTTCAATCCGATGTCGGACCTCGTTCTCACCACCCTCAACGCGAAGTTTATCCACGCCGCGTTCGGGTTGCGCTACCTCTTCGCCAATCTCGGCGAATTGCAGCCGCGCGCGGTCATCGCGGAATTCGACATCAACCAGCGCCCGCTTGATATCGCGGAAAAACTTCTTAAGCTCGCGCCGAAAATCATCGGTTTCGGCATCTACATCTGGAATGTCACCGAAACCATCGCCGTTATCGCCATCATCAGGCGGGTCCGCCCGGAAATAAAAATTATCCTTGGCGGCCCGGAAGTCAGCTACGAGACCGAAGGGCAACCCATCGTGGCCTTGGCCGACCACGTCATCACCGGTGAAGCGGATTTGAAATTCGCGGAGGTGTGCCGGGGGTTGTTGGTGGCCGTCCGCCAAGACCTTCCGAAAATCATCCCCGCCGAACTGCCTGATTTCTCGTGTCTTGTTTTGCCTTACGATTTTTACTCGGAAGCCGACATCGCTCACCGCATTGTCTATGTTGAGGCGTCGCGCGGCTGTCCGTTCACCTGTGAGTTCTGCCTGTCGTCGCTGGACATTCCCGTGCGGCAGGTGCCGCTGGATGAATTTCTCGCGGCGATGCAAAAGCTTCTGGATCGCGGTCTGAAGCAGTTCAAGTTCGTGGACCGCACCTTCAATCTCCACATCGCCACCAGCCGGACAATTCTGGACTTTTTCCTCGCGCGCCATCAGCCCGGCCATTTTTATCACTTTGAGATGATTCCCGACCGGTTGCCGGTCGAGTTGCGCGAAATCATCGCCAAATTTCCGCCGGGTGCATTGCAATTCGAGGTCGGCGTCCAGACGTTCAATCCTGAAGTGGGACAAAACATCAGTCGCCGGCAGGACTACGAACGGATGGCGGACAATTTTAATTTTCTGCGCCAAGCAACCGGCATCCATATCCACGCGGATTTGATTGTTGGCCTGCCGGGCGAAACCATCGAGAGCTTTGCCGTCGGCTTTGACCGCCTAATCGCCCTTGGCCCGCAGGAAATTCAGGTTGGCATTCTCAAGCGGCTTCGCGGCACGCCGATTTCCCGGCACGATGCGGAATGGCAGATGGTTTACCATCCGCAGCCGACCTACGAAATTTTGCAAAACCGGCTAATCGACTTCGCCACGATGCAGCGCCTGCGCCGCTTCGCGAAATACTGGGACCTCGTCGGCAACAGTGGCAACTTTGTCGAAACCACGCCGCTGATTTGGCAACGCGCGTCGCCGTTCGCCAACTTTCTGCGCTTTAGCGACCGGCTATACTTGCGATTGGGTCGCACCGACACCATCGCGCTGGCGCGTCTGGCGGAACTGCTGTTTGAATTTCTCACCACCGACCTGAAACTCGATTCCCGACTCGCTGCCGAAACCTTGTGGCGTGATTGGCAGCGCGGCGGCCGCCGCGACGCGCCGGAATTTCTACGGGAATATCTGCCGGCGGAATCCGTTGTCCGCCCTAAAACGGTAAAATCTTCCCTGCCCAAGCGTCAGGCGCGCCATGGCCTGCGGTAAAAGTTCGCTTTCTTTCGGCGGCAAAATTATCCTGCCTGTTTTTGATGAACTGGATTAAAGCCAGCCTGCTCTCGGCATTTTTGCTGGGCATCTACGACCTCTGCAGCAAGCACTCCGTGCGCGCCAATGCGGTACTGCCGGTGTTGTTTTTCAGCACGCTTTGCGGCGCGGCGGTTTGGGGGGTGCTCTTGGCCGCGGATTTGTTTTTTCCGCGGCAACTTCCGGCGGCGCTCGTCACCGATCCGCTGACCCTGACACAACACCTGCAATTGTTCCTGAAATCCGGCATCGTCGCCGCGTCGTGGCTCTGCACCTATTTCGCGGTGAAACACCTGCCCGTATCCATCGCCGCCCCGGTGCGTGCTACCAGTCCGCTGTGGACGCTGGTGGGCGCGCTGGTGATTTTGTGCGAACGCCCCACGGCGATGCAAATCCTCGGCGTGCTTACCACCATCGCCGCGTTCGTGGGGCTGTCGTTCGTCGGCAAACGCGAAGGCGTGCATTTCCACCGCGACCAATGGATCGGGTATCTCATCGCCGGCACGATGCTGGGCGCAGTCAGTTCGCTTTACGACAAATACCTGCTGGGCCGGATGCATTTCACCGTGCCGACCGTGCAGGCGTGGTTTTCGATTTATCTGGCTGTGTTTTTTGCCCCGCTCGCGCTAGGCTGGAAACTGCACTGGTGGCCGCGTGGCAAATTCCACTGGCGCTGGAGCATCCCCTGTGTCGCTCTGGCGCTGCTGTTTGCCGACTACGTTTATTTCAGCGCTTTAACGCAGCCGGATGCGCTTGTCTCGGTGGTGATGAGCCTCCGCCGCGGCAATACCTTGGTGGCGTTCGCCGGCGGATTGATGTTCTTCCATGAAGTGAACGGCTGGAAAAAACTGCCCGCCGTCATCGGCATTATGATCGGCATCCTGCTGACGATTCTCGGCTGAACGCCGGCTCCCCGGTTCAGTGATTCTTGTTCTTACGCCTTTCGCGGCCTATGCCTCTGCGAAAGCAGCCCCATGGTCTCGTAGCTGCAAGCGTGTGAGCTTGCTCTGAGTAAAAACTAAAAATTACCCAATCCGTGTTTGCCGCTGCCGTCCAGGATTTCTTCGCGCCTTATACGCTCAAGATGCCGCCCTGGCTCGCGTTGGTCACCAGCTTTTGATAACGCGCCAGCCAGCCGGTGACATGCCGCATTTTCACGGGCACAAAGGTCTTCTTTCGCTCGTCCAGTTCCGTGCTGGCAACGAGGATGTCCATTTTCCGGTTCGGGAAATCAATGCGCAGCCGGTCGCCCTGCTGGAGCAGGCCGATCGGGCCGCCTTCCGCCGCTTCCGGCGAAACGTGGCCGATGCAAGCACCGGCGGTGCCGCCGCTGAAGCGTCCGTCGGTGACCAGCGCCACCTTGTCGCCGAGGCCCATGCCGACGATGTAGCTGGTGGGCGAAAGCATCTCCTGCATGCCGGGGCCGCCGCGCGGCCCTTCGTTGCGGATGATGACGACGTCGCCCGCCTTCACTTTGTTCGCCAGAATCCCGGTGCAGGCTTCGTCCTGGCTTTCAAAAATCACGCACGGGCCTTCAAAGACAAAAGCCGGGCCGCAATTTTCCTTGAACGCCTTGCTGATGCCCGCGGTCTTGACTACGCTGCCTTCCGGCGCCAGCTGGCCGTAGAGAATCGCCAGTCCGCCGTCGGGCGTGTAGGCGCGTTCCTTCGTGCGGATGCAGTCGTTGGCGTCAAATCGGAACGCCGGATCGTAAGGCATCAGGCCGCTGGGTTTCACCTTCGCCAGCGCTTTGGCATCATTGATGAATTCCGCGCGGGCGATGAGGCCCTTCTTCAATTTCTTGGTGCGAACGATGGCGTGCGCCGTCTTCGTGCCGCCTTTGCCGTATTGCCAGAACAGCAGCACCGGCAGCTTGCGGAACTCACCGAGTTCGGCGCGGATCAAACCTTTCGCTTCGCGCATCTGCTGATCGATGGTGGCGCGCAGTTGGTCATGTCCGGCCACTTCGCTGCCGCCCGGCATTTTCACTTTTACTTTCGCGTCGTGCAGTATGACGATCGCTTCGGCTTCGCCGGCATTCCACGCGGCGGCCGCGCGCCAGAAGGTGATGGCCAGCGGATCGGCGGGATAAAATAGCATCGGTTTGGGCGCGAGATTGCCGCTGGCGGTGCGGCCGGCCACGCCCAGCTTGTCGTTCGGATCCACCACGATGGCGGATGCGCCGGAGACGCGCACCGTCTTGGCGAGCGCCGAGCATTTCCCGGAGCGGATGTCCCATTCGTCGATGTTTTCGCCGAGCGTCTTGCCGGTGACGGTTTTGTTTTTCACGTTGAGCACGCCCATGCGTTTCAGTTCGCCGAGGATCGTGTGGATGCCGCCCGCGCGGTGGACGTCCTGGATGTGATAATCCGACGACGGCGAAACTTTGCTCAGGCACGGGATGCGCCGGGAAATCTCGTCAATGCGGGCGATGTCGTAAGGAATGCCCGCTTCGCGCGCGATGGCGAGCGTGTGGAGGATCGTGTTCGTCGAGCCGCCCATCGCCACGTCTAGCATGATGGCGTTGTCGAACGCCTCGATCGTCGCTATATCGCGCGGCTTCAGGTCTTTTTTCACCAGCGCCACGATCGCCTCGGCGGCGCGCTGGTAAAGCGCCTCGCGTTCCTTGGACACGGCGAGAATCGTGCCGTTGCCGGGCAGCGCCATGCCGAGTGCCTCGCACAGGCAGTTCATCGAGTTCGCGGTGAACATGCCGGAGCACGAGCCGCAGGTCGGGCACGCCGTCTGCTCCAGCTTGGTCAATTGCGCCTCGGTGATCTTGCCCGCCTGCAATTCGCCGACGCCCTTGAATACGGAAATCAAATCCGACTTGCCCGTCGCCGGCTGGAGATATTGCGCCAGGTCGTCGTGCGTCGCCTGTTGCTCGGCGATGCCCGCCGCCATCGGCCCGCCGCTGACGAACACCGTGGGGATGTTGCAGCGCATCGCGCCCATCAACATGCCCGGCACGATTTTGTCGCAGTTCGGGATGCAGACCATGCCGTCAAAGCAATGCGCGTTGATGACCGTCTCCACGCAGTCGGCGATCAGCTCGCGCGACGGCAGCGAATACAGCATGCCA
>Ga0265327_10005692_pt1 | contig 10288 bp, 8 predicted proteins | sample 41621metaG_FD_202089 | JGI IMG/M metagenome (GOLD analysis project Ga0265327, IMG submission 202089) | Rhizosphere microbial communities from Carex aquatilis grown in University of Washington, Seatle, WA, United States - 4-16-21 metaG | ecosystem: Host-associated > Plants > Roots > Rhizosphere >... | reverse complement strand
TTTATCGCTGGGTTCCAGCTTCGGCACGCTCTAAATAAACGCATTTCCTTGGCGTACTATTTTTTCCGAATTCTGCCTTCTCCCCACTAAGTCGGTTCGCTGTTCCATTGCTCCCCAAACCCCAACCTGTACGAGAACAACCTGCTGTCGGAGCGCCATATCCGCTACGGCGGCTATGGCGGCATTGCCTACTACCACGTCAGCGACGATTACATCGCGCTGTTCTCGCACTTCATCCCCTGCGGCGTTTGGGAGGCCGTTTACATCCTCGACGGATTGACCAAGAACAAGTCCTACATCCGGCCCGACACGCTGCACGGCGACACCCAGGCGCAAAGTGCGCCGGTTTACGCGCTGGCATATTTGCTGGGCATCAAGCTCATGCCTCGCATCCGCAACTGGAAAGACCTGAAATGGTTCCGCCCGGCGGCGGCCGACGCGTACCCAAACATCGACGGCCTGTTCAACAAGGAAGCAGTGGATTGGGAACTGATCGAAACCCATCTGCCCGACCTGCTTCAGGTCGCCCAGTCGATCCAGGCAGGGCGGATTTCGCCCTCAACGATCCTGCGCAAGCTCGGCTCCGCCAGCCGCAAGAACAAGCTCTACTTCGCGTTCCGGGAACTGGGGCGCGTGGTCAGGACTGGATTCCTGCTGGAATACATCGGCGACGGCGAACTCAGGCAGACGATCCACGCGGCGCAGAACAAGTGCGAGGGTTTCAACCAGTTCGCGCAATGGGCCTATTTCGGCGCGGACGCCATCGAGGACAACGTGCGCGACAACCAGATCAAGATCATCAAGTACAACCACCTCGTCGCCAACCTGGTGATCTTCCACAACTGCCACACCATGACGCGGGCGCTGAAAGAGATTGAAGCGGAGGGCGTCGCGCTGACGCCGGAACTGCTTGCCGCCCTGAGCCCTTACCGGACGCACCACATCAATCGCTTCGGCGTTTACGAGGTCAGGGATCGCGAACCGGCACCGGTGGATTACGAGGTGACATTTGAGAGGGCGGAGAGTCTGGAAGCACCGGGCAAAGACAAAATAGGCCGTTAGGCATGATGTTACTCATTTACGAAGGAATCCTTACGCCTACCCAAGTTGGTACGGCGACCCCTTAAAACACGCTGTCAGAGCTTGCAAGGGGGTTTTCCTCGGAGCCAGCCTTTCTTTTGCGACTTGGCCACAGAGGCTTTAGTGTCGTAGTCCACGCCAAAATGCTGCTCATATTGTGCAACCGAGCCTTTATGCGGGAATGTCGCTTCGTGGGTCGGCGTTTTCACGAGTTGCATCGTGGTTTTGCCGGTGGCCGAGTCAAAATCGTTGACATGGTGCCAGGTATAGCCTTCGGCTTCGGCGGCGGAAATGCCCGACGCCTTATAGGCTTGGGTGAAGTCCCGGCCACGGGAGCCTTGCATTTCGATCTGCACGATATTGCTTTGCCCCTCGGCGGCGGGAAACAAGTCCGGGCTGCCGCTGAAATCGACGCCGGACAGCGGCGCAAGCCCCAGGGGGTCTATCCATCCGACGGGGTTGCGGGCATAGCGGTATAGGTTGATGTCGCCCTCCAAGCCTATCGGATCTTGTCCGACAAACCGCCCCGCCGCCGGGTCGTAATAGCGGTTCAGATTGTAATGCAGCCCGGTTTCGGCGTCGCAATACTGGCCTTGGAAGCGCAGCGGGTTGTCGATTAAAGCCACGTCGGCCACCGCCAACGCGCCATAAGCCCGATACTGCGCCGACCAGACGATATGTCCGCGTCCGTCGGTCATTTCCCGGGGCGTGCCGAGGTGGTCGAGATGGTAGTAATAAACCGCGTCCTGCTGTTGCGGGCCGGCCCGCTCGACCAGGGCCAGCGGGCGGAAGCCGCCGGGCTCGAACAGGTAAAGCCTGCGCCGCTCGCCTTGGGTTTCCTGCAACAGCCGCGCACCGTCGTAGACGAAGCGGGTTTCGCCCAAGGCGGTTTGCTTGGCGACCCGGCGGCCGAGCGGGTCATAGCGGTAAATCGACACGCCGGCCGGGTTTTCGACGCGCAGCAGGCGGTTGTCGCCGTCGTAGGCGTAGCGGGTGAGCTGCCGGCCGTCCCGGCCACGCCGTTCTTCGACCCGGTTGCCCGCCGTGTCGTAGCTGAAATGGCGGTCGCCGAGCAGCAGCAGGCGGTCGCCTTTGACCAGCCCGCCGCCGTCCTGGTTGACCTGGACGAGATTGTCGGCCGGGTCATGGACGAAGCGTTCCGGCGCCAGCCCGTCAACTTGGACGAGGCGGTCGGCGGGGTCGTAGACATAGCGGCTTTGGCCTTGGCGGATGTCGTCGACGGCCAGCAGCTTGCCGGCGGCGTCGTAGCCGTAGCGCCGTCCGAGCACGGCGGTTTTGTTGCCGGCCAGGCCGGCGCGGTGCTGCTGCAAGCGGCCAACCGGGTCGTAGGCGTAGCGGCTGACCAAATCGCCTTGCTGGCGGGCGATTTCCTGGCCTAGCGCGTCGAAGCTGTGCTGGCTGAGACTGGCGCCGTCGAGCTTGACCTCGCGCAGGCGGCCGCGCAGGTCATAGGCGTACTCGACGCGCTGGCCGCCGGGGGCGACGGTGGCGACGCGCCGGCCCAGCGCGTCGTACTCGTGCGCCACCGCCGCCCCGCCCTGGATTTCCTGGATGACCTGGCCTAGCGCGTTGTATTGAAAATGCAGTTGGATTTGGCTGTTTTTGGCCTGGCACAAACGGCCTAGCGCGTCGTAGGCAAATTCGCTGGCCGTCCCGTCCGGGCCGGTCTTCACCAGCGCCCGGCCGAGCGGGTCGCGCTGGAAGCGCGTGACCTGCCAGTCCGGCGGGCTGCGCCCCGGCTCGCCGCGCTGGGCGTGGGCTTCGAGGTGGCCGGCGGCGTCATAGCGGTAGCGCTGCACGCGCCCGTCGAAGCCGATTTCTTCGACGAGGTTTTCGTCCTTGTCGTAATTCAGCCGATACGCCTCGCCTTTGGCGTTGCTCAGGCCAATGAGCTTGCGCTCGCTGTCGTAAGCGTAGCGCAGCACCTGGCCGGCCGGGTCGATGCGTTCGCTGATTTGCGCGAGGCCGTCGGCGTAGCGGTATTCGGTGGCGCGGCCTTCGGCGTCGGTGTGGCGGGCCAGCAGGCCCGCCGCGTTGTAGGCCAGCCGGGTCACGCTTCCGTCCGGCGCGGTGACGGCCGTGACCCGGCCTGCCGCGTCGTACTCGTAGCGGGTGGCCAGCCTGTCTTCGGTGATGACGGCGGCAATGCGGTCGTCGTCGTCGTACTGGTAGCGGCGGCGGACGCCGTCGAAGCCGATTTCGCCGACCAGCCGCGCCTGCTCGTCCCACAGCAGGGTGCGGGTTTGCCGCAGGGCGTCGGTGACGGTGGCGGCCAGGCCCTGCGCGTTGTAGGTGAAGCCGGTGGTGCCGCCTTGCGGGTCTTGCGTTTGCACAAGTCGGCCTTGCGCGTCATAGGCCCTGGCCCAGGTTTGGCCTAGCGGGTCGGTCAGGCTGACCGGCTGGCCGGCGGCGTTGTAGGCCAGCCGGTAGGTTTGGCCTAGCGGGTCGACCAGCGTCGCCAAGCGGCCCTCCTCGTCGTGCGTGTAATAAGCCGTCGCGCCTTTGGCGTCGGTGACGCTGCACAGCAAATGACGGCCGTCGTAGGCGTAGCGGGTGGTGCGGCCTTCCGGGCTGGTTTTCCACAGCAGCAGGCCGTCGGCAGTGTGCATGTATTCGCTGACGCCGCCGCGCGAGTCGGTGGCGCGGCTGATGCCGCTGTCCGTCCAGGCAAAATGGTAGTCGTAGATGCCGTGGTCGCCGAAATTGTGGACGCAACGGCCGGTTGGCGTGTGGCTGTCCCACTCGAAGTGGAAATTGAAGCCGCTGGCGAGGGTGCGGCGGGTGATGACATGGTTGCGGTAGGCGTAGCGCTCGCCCTGGTCGAGGCGGTCGAGCACGCCGACCAAATCCCCCGCCGCGTCGTAGCGGTAGCGCACCAGCGGCACCGCGTGCTCACCGCGCCGCGCCGGGCCGATGGCGGCAATGCGCGGGCCGTCGCGCTGAATCAGCAAGGTTTTGCCCCAACTGGCGCGCAATGCCTGCGCCTGGCCGTGCTCGTCGTACACCGGCTCGATGCAATGGCCGGCCTCGTTTTGCCAACGCGCCAGCCGGCAACGCCCCGCCCCGCCCTGGAAAACACGGGCCGGCCCGTCCGCGCCGACCAGCCGGTATTGGCCGTCTTCGCGGTACAGGCGCAATTGCTCGGGCAGGTTGAGGCTGTAGTCGCCGGGCTCGGGCAGCGGCAGCTCCACCGCGCGGCCTTCCGCGTCGTGGTAACTGACGCCGTCGGCGGAGACCTCCAGCCATTCGTCCAAGGGGGTCAGCCAGCCGTGGCCGAGTTGCAGGTCGACGCCGCTTTGCCCGCTGCGGTAAAAGCGCGTCCAGCGCAGGCTTAACGGGCCGTCCCAGGTGAAATCCTCGACCGCCAGCAATTCCTCGCCGGTCGCCATGCTGATCGGGCAGCCTTCGACCAGGCATTCGTTATATTTCGGCGTGGACTTCCCGGTCAGGTTCTTACCGAGCACGGCCTTCACCTTTTTGCCCAGTTGCGCCAGCCGCTTGGCCAGCGGGCATTCGGCGACGGCGCTGATGGCTTGCTTGGGGATGCGCTTGGCCACCGCGCCCAGCGCCGTTTTCGCCAGCCGCCCGCCCGCCCCGAGCACCGCGCCGCCGACCACCGGCAGGCTGATTAAGCGCAAAGCGTCTTCGCCCAGCCCCGCCACGCCTTTTTCCGCGACGCCCTTGCCTAGCCGCAGGGCGTCGACCGTGCCCGCCCCGACCTCCATCGCGGTCGCCAAGGTCGTGGCGACGACCACCGAAAACAGGCCGGGGTTGTCGTCGACATATTGGTCCAGCACCTTTTTCGATTCGGCGTGTTGCCGATCCCACCAGTCGGCGGCGTCGCTTGCGGAAAACATGGGGCGATTGGTTCCCTAGCTTATGGTCGATGGCGAAGGTCTGGGTTTACAGCCATAGCTGATGGTCTAAGGCGAGGCGTATCCGCAACAGGGCGACTTGGGTTTTAACCGCCGAGCCGGGGTCGAAAACCGCTTTGCTCCAAGGGTGGGCCGATGGCCGGGCCTGGAAATCCTCGCCGTAAACCTGCCAGGCGGCGGCGAACACAAACTGCGCGTCTTCCGTCGTCCAACCCGTTGCCGCCGCCGCCGAGGTGGCTTTTTTCAGCGCGTCGTCCAAGGCCGACCAGTCGGCGGCGGGCACCGCCCGAGGCAGCGCGGCGGCCAGCCGCGCCAGGCGGCCTGCGGCAAACCCGTCTTCCGTCAAAAACCAGCCGATCTGGCTGGCGTTTGCGATGGCCTCGTCCCAAACCCCGTCGGGCAGGTGCTCGGCCAACACGGCGATGCGGCTTTCCAGCGGCAGGGCGGCATTGACCAGATAAGCGTGTATCGCCGGGTGCGAATCGAAATTCGGCGCGACGGCGGCCATCAAATAGACGAATTCCGCCAGGCTGGATTGCCAGGCGAAGCCATAATGACGCGCCCGCGCCAGGCCGAAACCAAGCAGGCGATCCAGCACGGCCGGCGGCACCGGGGCGTAGGCGGGATAATCCTGTTGAATCTGCCGGCGCAAGGTGGCGCGGAACTGGCCTTCCTGGTATTGCTCGAAAGCCGCCATTTGGCTAGGGCGTAGGGTTAGCATGAACAGCTTAATTTTTTAATGCGGTTTTTTTTAGGCTCATGGAATCTGCTCGGCCATCTGGCCGGGTAGCGTCACCTGGATGACCCCCGTCCACGCGCACAGTAGCGTGGACGTGTTGTTCAGCGCGGGCATATTGCCCAGCAACACCGTCGGAGCGCCGGGCACCCAGGGCGCAGGCGTCACCGGGACGCAAGGCATCGGTGTCAGCACGCCCAGCGCCGCCGCCGTGGCGGCCGCCACCGCCGGATTGGCGATGGAAAGGCACAGGCCGAAGGGCATGATGTTGACCATCGGCGCGTGATCCATGATGTTCGCCGCCGGTCTGTTTCCCGTCATCGTCTGGTTTACCGGCAGCACCATCAGCGCGCTCGGGGCCGCGCCGAAACTACACATCAACGTCGCCCCGGAACATACGTGCATAGGCATGATAGCGGTCTCCTTCAATAAAGGATGGTTTCTGTGGCCCGGCGGGAAACGGCGCGGGTTTAAAAAACGTCTGTTTTGAGTTGCCCCGCCTGCCAGTAAAACCGGGCCAGGCCCGCGCCGTCCTCGGTTTCGGCAAAAAACGCCGCGACCGGGCCGAAAAACGCCTGCGCCTGCGCGGCTTCGCAAATGGGCAAGAAATTATTTAACACCCTAGGATCGTAATAGCGAAACAGCAAGGGCCGCTGGCTTGCCGGGTCGTAGACCATGTTGAACTTGCGCAAATGCTGGCGCAAGGCGCGCAGCTCGCAGCCGGCCAGCGCGAAAATGCCCCAATGCAAGCCCCAGCCGGCACTGAGCAGCCAGTCGGTGAAGGCGCTGCCCGCCTCCAGCCGCGCCAGGTAGGGCGCGCACTCGGCGACATCCGGCTCCAGCTCGCCCCGGTACAGGCAGGCGAATTCGGGCCGGTCGCCGTAAAGCCGGTCAAGCAAGGCCGGGTTCGACGCGCCGTCCAGCACCGCGTAAACCGAAGCCTGGCCGGGGCCGAACAATTGCCCGGCCAGCGTTTGTTTTAAGGCGTCATGCCCGGCCACCGCGCCCGCCCTTTACAGTCCCGCCGCCGCCGCCGCCGCGCAGATGGCGCAAAACGGGGTGCCGTTGAACGCCGCCTGCTTGAGCACGGTGGCGGAGGGGCCGTAGGTTTGCGGCTTCGGCGGCTGCGCCGCCGCCCTGGCTTCGTCGGACTGGCCGGCCTTGTCGTCCGCCGCCTCCTTCGCCGCCTTGGGCGCTTCCGGCGAAGCGCCGGAGCCTGAGCCCGCCGACCCGCCGCTGTTAATCAGCACCGGCATCCCGGAAATCGTCACGCCCGCCGGGCCGACGACGATGAAGCCGCCGCCGGCTTTCAAGGTGATGCTCAGGCCGGCTTCGATGACCACGTTCATGCCGGCTTTCAAGTGGATTTCCATGCCGGCGTCCAAGGCGTGCTTCATGCCGACTTTTTCCTGCCTGTCTTGGCCGGCTTTGACCGAAATCGTCCCCGTCACCGCTTCGTTGTGGTCGCCTTTGACGGCCACATGGCGGTCGCCGTCGACCTGCTCGAACAAGTCTTTTTTGACGATCAGATGGCGCTCGTTGCCGACCCACTCCAGGCTGTCGTGCTTGACGCGCACGTCCATGTCCTTTTCGCCGTGGATGAACACCTGCTCCGCGCCTTTCTTGTCGTTGAAGCGCAGCTCGTTGAAGCCGCCGCCGCCTTTAGTGGAGTTGGTTTTGATCCCGGACAGGTGTTTGTTGTCGGGCAGCGGGTAAGGCGGCATCGCGGCGGCGTTGTACACCCGGCCGGTGACGATAGGCCGGTCCGGGTCGCCTTCAAGGAAATCGACGATGACTTCCTGGCCGATGCGCGGCAACGCGACCATGCCCCAGCTTTTACCGGCCAAAGGCTGCGAAACCCGCACCCAGCACGAGCTGTTCTCGTCGGCCTTGCCGTAGCGGTCCCAGTGGAACTGCACTTTCACGCGGCCATAGGCGTCCGTGTGGATCTCCTCGCCCTTGGGGCCGACGACGACGGCGGTTTGCGCGCCATGCATCAAAGGCTTCGGCGTGGTGCGCGGCGGGCGGTAGGCTTGCGCGCGGTCCGTCGCGGCAAAGCCGCAGGCAAAGGTCTCGGTGGCGGCGCCGTGCAGCGACGGCAAATAAGCGTCGTTTTGCATCTGGTAGGCCGCGGAAACCACCAGGTATTCGCGGTTTTGATCCTTGCGCGGATATTCGCTTAAATTGAACAGATACCCCGCCGCCAAACCCCGCGCATTGCCCGCGCCCTCGCAGCGCTCAAACTGGGCCTGGTGCTCTTCGAGGCGGTGGCGGACTAAACCGCCGCCCTGGCCGGTGTCGCTGTACAAGCCCGGATAGTCGAAGAATTCGTAAGCGGCATGGCGGTGCGGCTTCGCCATCGCCGACTTGACCAGCAAGTCAGCCTTGGGCTTTTTAAAATCGTAATCGGTCAGCGCATACGCGCCGGTTTGGACTTCGTGGGAAAACCCCCAGCGATGCACATGGTCGACGCGGCTGCGGTCGGTGTCGCCTTCCTCGGGATGGTAGCGGATAGTGGCATAGCCGGGGTAAGGGTCATGGCTGCTGGCGGCGTCGGCCAGCACCAGGTGGTGCGCGCCGTTGCCATGGGTGAAATAGTAATAAATGCCCTCCTCCTCCATCAAGCGACTGATAAAGTTGAAATCCGTCTCACGGTATTGGGCGCAATATTCCCTAGGCGCGTAAGAACCGCCCAGCCGGTCTTGGATATGGCTGAAGCCTTGGTCTTTGCACACCTGCTTGATAATGTCGGGCGTGCTTGTCTGCTGAAATATCCGGCAGTTGGCCGAGCGCGTCAAAAACCACAGCCAAGGCCGCACCGTGGCGCGGTAATAGGCGAACACGTCGAGGCTGCCATATTGGCCGAAGCGGGTCACATAACCGTTGAAATAACGCCATCCGCCATCCGCCGTGACCATGCCGACAGTGACATTTTCGCCGAGCAGCGCGTCTGCCTCGATGGTCGGATTCTCACTGAGCAATTCAATTTCATACTCGAACAAAGCGCCCAGGTGCTCGGAACCGTTCATGCGGTAAAACAGCAGCACATCGTCGCCTAACGGAGTGGCGATTTGCAGCGGGCGGTTTTTTTGCGTGACGGCCATAAGCGTTGATGCCTTGCGTTGTGGAGTACCGCCTGGGGGTTATCAGCGTAAACGATAGCAGATTGGCCGATTCAAGGGGCCGGCTTGGGATCTTCCCGCTCCAGTTTCTCCAAAATCGCCTCCAATAGCCAAGTGTGCCGGGGCGTCTTGACCCGCCGCGCTTGCACCGCCTGGTCGACGCGCGTCATCACGTCGGCCGGCACGCGCAGCACCACGGCGGCGGCTTTGACCGGCGCGGCCTCAGCCTCGCCGGCCACGCGCCCGCCTTTGCGAATCAGCGCGTCGATGTCGACGGCCTTGGCCGACTGCTTCGGTTTGCGGGTCACGGCCATCGTCAGGCGACTCCCGCGCTGGCAAAAACATAGGCAAATAATATCAGCATCTCTTTCGTCGCCTTGTCGTCTTGAGGTTTGATTTCGGTGACTGCCAAACCCTGCGCGGCGGCGTTGCCGAACGCCTTGCGCGTGCCCAGGGGCCTGTCGATGAAAGCCAAAGCCTGGGTTTCGCGGATCACCTCCGCCGCCTCGTCGTTGTCCTGGCCCCGCGAGTCGGCGCGGTTGATGAACGCATAGGCTTGCAGGCCCGGATTGGCGCTGCGCATCTCCGCGACCAGCCCGGAGACCTTCTCCAGCGTCCACACGTCGAAGGAGCGCGGCACGAACGGCACCAGCAGCGTGTCGGCGACGGCCAGCGCGGCGCGTTGGCTAGTCGTGTCGCGGCCGCCCGTGTCGATCACAATGTCGTCGTATTTCTTCGCCAGCCTGAGGGTTTCCGTGCGCACCGCCGCGCCGGTCAGCTTGACGCCGGTATAGCCCGCCCCGCCCATTAGACGCTCGTTGCGCAGCGCGGTGAAGTCGCTGGCGGTCTCCTGGTCGTCGGCATCGACCAGCAGCACGTCGCGGCCTTGCGCGGCACGGATGATGGCGAGGTTGGTCGCCACCGTCGTCTTCCCCGACCCGCCTTTGATGCCGCCTGCGACGACAATCATGTTGATATCCTCCCAATATCTGTTTGATATGCAATCAATATCGAATGTATGTCTTATTAATATCGGATTGATATCAAATTTGCAAGGAAAGATGGCGACATAGGCCCAATGCCTGAGCCAGACGCGCAGCGCAAAGGCCGCGTTCGTCCAGCGGCACGGCATGTTTCGCCAGGCCGGCTCTTCAATCGAGCGCCGTAGCGTCGTAGGTTGGGGTGAGAGAAGAAGCCCAACACCCCCGGACGCCGGGTGTTACGTTGTTGGGGTTCCTGCGTCACCCCAACCTACCAGGCTGCTGGGAGTTACCTCGTTTCTCAACCTTGTCACGTTTTGATACGCTGTGCATATCTTCTTTCTTAAGCGGGGCTTGTAGCCACCATGAACGTCGAATCCGGCTGCTGTTACATTATCCTCTTCAGCAATGGCCTCATAAAAGGCGGGAAGAGCGGGGATATTTTCAAGCGGTACAAGACCCACAAGGCCACGG
>Ga0265327_10005691_pt1 | contig 10300 bp, 9 predicted proteins | sample 41621metaG_FD_202089 | JGI IMG/M metagenome (GOLD analysis project Ga0265327, IMG submission 202089) | Rhizosphere microbial communities from Carex aquatilis grown in University of Washington, Seatle, WA, United States - 4-16-21 metaG | ecosystem: Host-associated > Plants > Roots > Rhizosphere >... | reverse complement strand
CGCGAGCCGGGCGAGCACTCGATCGTGCCGCCCTCGGACTGGGGCGGCAACCTCGACATCAAGCACCTGCGGGCCGGCACGACGCTGTACCTCCCGGTCGGCGTCGAGGGCGCCCGGTTCTCGGTTGGCGACACCCACGCCGCAATGGGCGACGGCGAGGTCTGCGGCACCGCCGTCGAGACGGCGATGGACATCACCGTCCGCCTGTCTGTCCGCAAGGACATGGCCATCCCGGCGCCCCAGTACCACATGGCCGCCGGCGCCCTGGCCGAGGCTGAGACCAGCGCCTACCACGTGTGCACAGGCGTCGCTCCCGATCTGATGGAGGCCAGCAAGCGCGCCGTCAGGGCCACCATCGACCACATCTCCAACCGCTACGACCTCGACCGGCAGGAGGCCTACGCCATCTGCTCGGTCGCATCCGACCTGCGTATCCACGAGCTGGTCGACGCGCCCAACTGGGTGGTGGGCGCGTTCCTGCCGGAGAGCATCTTCGAGGGGAGGGCCTGACGGCGACCGAGGCCGCCCCACAACCCGGGCAGCAGGCCGGGCTACGGCGCGAGCTGCGGTTCTGGGAGACGATCGCGCTCTCGATCGGGATCATGGCTCCGACCGCCGCGATGGCGCTGAACGGTGTCGGCGTCGCCGCCAACGTCGGGCGGGCGGTGCCGCTGGCGATGATCGTGGCAACGATCGGCGTGCTGCTGGTCTCGTTCGCCTTCGTCCGCCTGTCCCGCCACTACGCACATGCCGGCTCGGTGTACGCCTTCAGCGGAGCAACCCTCGGGCCCCGCGCCGGCTTCTTCTCCGGCTGGGCCCTGTTCGGCACCTATCTCGCGTTCACCTGCGCCTCGTGCTGCGAGGTCGGTCTGTTCTTCCCGGCATTCCTCAACGGGGCCGGGATCTGGAGCGGCACCGAGTGGATCGGGTTCGCCCTGGCCGCCGCGGCCATCATCTCCTTGATCGCATACCTCGAGATCAAGATCACGACCCGCGCGCTGTTGTCGATCGAGACGATCTCGGTCAGCCTGATCCTGATCCTGATGATCGTGATCTTCCTGAAGCTGGCAGGTGTCGGTACCACGCCACCCAACGCCGGCTTCTCGACGGACGTCTTCCACCTGCCCAGCGGCGTCAGTCGCTCGGCGTTCGGGCTGGGCATCGTCCTCTGCTTCCTGTCATACGGCGGGTTCGAGGGCGCGGCCGCCCTCGGCGAGGAGACCAACAACCCCCGCCTGGAGATCCCGAAGGCGATCCGAACCGCCGTGATCGCGGCGGGCATCTTCTACACACTGTGCTTCATGGCCCAGAGCTGGGGATTCGGCACCGACGCCGCCGGCGTGAGCGCGTTCGCGGGCTCGTCGACCCCGCTGGGCGACCTGGCCAACACCTACATCGGGTCGTGGATGAGCAACCTGATCGACCTGGGGGCGGCCGTCAGCGCGTTCGCCAGCGCCCTCGGCACCGCGACCGGCGCCTCGCGGATCCTGTTTGCGATGGGCCGCGACGGCTTCGGCCCGCACCGGCTGGGCACGTCCTCGAAGCGGACCGGGGCGCCGGCCGCGGCACTCGCCGTCGTGATGACGGTCGCCGTGGTCTGGATGATCGCCCAGCGGGTCAACGGGACGAACGTCGTCAACGCCTTCTTCTACCCGGGCACCATCGGCGTCCTCAGCATGATCATCGCCTACATCGTGACCAACATCGGCGCGATCAAGCTGTTCGTGATCGACCGCGGCGAGCGCAAGTGGGAGCTGGTGGTCCCGCCGCTCGCGATCCTCTTCCTGGTCTACGTGTTCTGGCGGAACGCCAGCGGCCAGATCTATCCCTACGACAAGTTCCCGTGGGTGGTTGCCGCGTGGGCACTCGTGGGAGCGCTGATCGTGGTGCTCATCCCCGGTCTCGCCCGCCGCATCGGCACGACCATGTCGCAGCTGGAGACGACGGGCGAGACCACCGGAGATTGAGTTAGCAGGCGATCAGTCGCGGTGTGACTGGGCCAGCCGCAGCCCGGCGACCGTACCGGCGCCGACGACCGACATGCCGATCGCGACTCCGCGCATCCGCGTCCGGCGGCGTGCACGAGCCTGCTCCCGGCGGTGCGCCAGCGCAGCCTCGCGGCCGACCGCGACGGCATTCTGGGCGTAGCGCGCCAGCGCAACGGCCTTCCAGGTGCGACGCGGGTGCCGGCCGATCATCGCGCTGATCCGCAGCGCGGCGCGGGGATGATTCCGGGCCTGCTTGAACCCCATCCGTGTGAGCTGTGTCTTTGTCGTTTCCATGGAAGGTGGCTTCCCGGCCGCCGAGCTCGCCAAACCTCCCGCCTCGACGAGGAGCTAGCGCTCGTGCTTGGCGCGCTTGGCCCGGTACATGCGAGCGTCGGCAACGCGGAAGCCCTCGTCCAGGTGGTCAGCGCGGCACGTCGCCGAGCCGATCGAGGCCGACAGCGAGAACGATCCGACCTTGGAACCCGCGATCAGCCGCTGGAGCCTGCCGACGATCTGCGCGCACTCGCCCTCGCCGGTGCCCGGCAGCAGGACTGCGAACTCGTCGCCGCCGATGCGGGCAAGCACGTCGCCGGTGCGGATCCCGCCGGCTAGGGCCCTCGCGGTCGCGCGAATCACCGAGTCGCCGAACTCGTGGCCGTGCTGGTCGTTTGCGTCCTTCAGCCGGTCGACGTCGACCACCAGCACCGACGCCGGCTTCCACGTGCCCTCGGCGGCCTGCTGCAGGTGGGCGCACGCCTCGTCCCAGCCCATCCGGTTGAACGCACCCGTCAGGCCGTCGTGCCGGGCCTGGTCGTTGGCGCCGTCGATCGCCTGGCTGAGCGCCAGCGTCTGGTCGATGTGGTTGTGCCGGTCGCGGGCGAACACCCAGAGGAGCACCGCCAGCGGCATCAGGCCGAGCAGGGCGGCCGGCTTGTCGACGATCGTGAAGGTTGCGGTCAGCGCCGGCGGCGCCAGCAGTGCGTCGACCAGGAAGACCCAGCACAGGAACGTGGCCACCGAGCGAGCGGGTACTCCGAAGCCGGCCGACTCGCGGATCACCGAGCTGACCAGGTCGAGCGCGAACTGCGAGCCGAGCGCCAGCGCGTAGATGCCTGCCTGCTGCCAGTCGGGCCGCCCGTTGCCCCAGACGGCGAGCACCACGGCGGGGCCGAGCGCGTACCAGCAGGTCGACAGGACGACCGGGATCCGCTCCGGCCGGAGGGCTCCGGAGGCGACGTCGAAGGTCGCGGACAGCGCATAGGCGAGCAGGACGGTGAGGGGGACGACGCCCGGCGGCAGGACGAACAGCATCGGCACCAACACCAGCTGCGTCGGGATGGCCGAGCCGGTGCCGATCTCGAACTCGATCCGCGAGACCACGGCGTAACACAGCAGGAAGAGCATCCCGGGGCCGGTCAGCAGACCGGCGAACGACCCGTGCGAGGCGGCCATCAGACCGAGCGCCGCGCCCAGGTACAGGCAGGCGCTGATCGAGCTGACGGTCAGCTCGCGGCGAGACGGGGTCAGCGACGGCCGGCTGCGGTATTCCTCGACCAGCGGGTCGACGCGGACGACCTCGTCGCCTGCCCCGGTCCCGGTGGAGACCCCCACCGTCGTCGTCTCGGTAGATAGCGTCTGCACGCCGCCCTTATCGGCACTCGTTGCAAGAACTTGAGCCCCTATCGGTTCATCTGACAAACCCCCCGAAAGGGTGATGCCACCCCACTTTGCGACAGCTAATTCTTCAGCCCGACGTACATCCCTCCACGACCGGAAAGCGCGGCCGCCATGAGAGCACGTTTCATCGCAATCCCCACCCTCGCCCTCCTGGTGAGCGCCTTCCTGGTTGCTCCGACTGCAGCCTTCGCGGACACGTCCATGACAGTGGACTCGGCGGTCACCACGGTCAATCCAGTGACGGGCGACACTCCGGCCCCGACTCCGGACACAACGGACACGAGCGGTCTGGGGCGGAACAGTGACGACGGTACCGACCCGGGCTCGTGCCCGGACGCCCCGACGGCGCAGACCTTCCTGCCGTGGGGAGACTCGAACCTGTACCAGCTGATCTCCGGCGGCGACTTCGAGAACGACTCATCCGGCTGGACGCTGTCGGACGGCGCCCAGACCCAGGACGGCAACGAGCCCTACTACGTGGGCAGCCAGACCGACTCGAACTCCCTCTACCTGGGCGATTCGGGCGTGGCGACCAGCGACACGGTGTGCCTCGACCCGAACACCCCGACGATCCGGTTCTTCGTCCAGAACACCGGCTCGCACCGCCACTCCTGGCTGCAGGTCTCGGTGAACTACACGGACACGGACGGCAACCTGCAGACGATGCCCGTCGCCTGGATCAGCGCCAACTCCAACTGGCAGCCCGTCGTCCCCGTCGGCGTGCTCACCAACTACCTGGCGACTCTGACCGGACCGCTCGACGTGACGTTCTCGTTCACGGAGATCGGCTGCGGTAACGGTGACTGGTCGATCGACGACGTCTACCTGGATCCGTTCAAGACCAAGTAGTCTCACCAGGGCCCACGATGGGTCCGCTCCAACCCCCCGATAGTACGTCCCTCAACGTGCGCGCTGGTTTGCCCGGCGCGCACGTTGGGCATGTCCAGCGGCAACACGTTTCGTTCCACTGGATGGGGAGGGCGCGAGATGGCGGTTGCAGCAGTACACACGAACGAGGCGAGCGGCCCCGTCGAAACCGATATTCCCGCGCGCATGGACCGCCTGCCGTGGAGCAGGTGGCACTGGACGGTCGTGATCGGGCTTGGGATCACGTGGATCCTGGACGGCCTGGAGGTGACGATCGTAGGCCTGATCGCCCCGGTGATCACCACCGGCGGCGGCGGCGGGCTCGACCTGGGGACGGGCGAGATCGGCTTTGCCAACAGCATGTACCTGGCCGGGGCGGCCACCGGCGCGCTCGGGCTCGGCTACGCCACCGACAAGCTGGGCCGAAAGCGGCTGTTCATGTTCTCGCTGGGCTGGTACCTGGTCTGGACGGTGGCGACCGCGTTCTCGTTCAACTTCGAGTCGTTCGTGTTCTTCCGGTTCATGACCGGCATCGGCATCGGCGGTGAGTACGCGGCGATCAACTCCGCGATTGACGAGCTGATCCCGGCCCGCCGGCGCGGCTGGACAGACCTCGCGATCAACGGCTCCTGGTGGGTCGGAACCGCGATCGGGTCGGCCGCCTCCCTGTACCTGCTGAATCCGTCGTACGTGAACCCGGAGTACGGCTGGCGGATCTGCTTCTTCCTGGGCGCTGCACTCGCGATCTCGGTGCTGTTCATCCGCCGCAACCTGCCCGAGAGCCCTCGCTACCTGATGACGCACGGCCGGTTCGAGGAGGCCGAGGAGGTGGTCAGGGAGATCGAGCAGACGGTCGAGCGCGAGACCGGGCACGAACTGCCGCCGCCCAGCGGGAACACGATCGAGATCGATCCGAGACGCGACGTCGGCATCCTCGGGATCGTGAAGTCGATCCTCTTCACCTACCCCAAGCGGTCGTTCGTGGGGCTGATGCTGATGGGGTCGCAGGCGTTCTTCTACAACGCCATCTTCTTCACCTACGCGCTGGTGCTGACCACGTTCTTCGGCGTCACGGCGAGCGACGTGGCGTACTTCATCTTCCCGTTCGCGATCGGAAACGTGCTGGGGCCGATCTGCCTTGGGCACTTCTTCGACTCGGTCGGGCGGCGGCCGATGATCTTCGGCACCTACATGGCGTCGGCGGTCGGCCTGCTGATCACGGGGTGGATGTTCCAGCAGGACATGCTGAGCGCGACGACGATGACGATCTGCTGGTCGATCACGTTCTTCTTCGCCTCCGCCGGCGCCAGCTCGGCATACCTGACGGTGTCGGAGATCTTCCCGATCGAGAGCCGCGCGCTGGCGATCGCCGTCTTCTACGCGATCGGCACGGCGGCCGGCGGCTGGGCGGCGCCGTGGCTGTTCGGCGTCCTCATCGCGAGCGGCAGCCGCAGCCAGGTCTTCCTGGGCTACGTGATCGGCGCGTCGCTGATGGCGGTTGCGGCAATCGTGGAGCTGATCTGGGGCGTCGAGGCGGCGCGCAAGTCGCTCGAGGACGTCGCCCGGCCGCTGTCAGCGGTCAAGCGAAAGCTGGACGACAACGTCGGCACCGACGAGGGTGGAGCAGCGGTGGCGGCTGCCTGACGTCCCGGGCGGAGGTCGATCAGCTCCCGCTGCCCGGCAGCGCCTCCTCTTCCTCGATCGTCCGCTCCGCCGTGGGCAGCGCCTCGAGCCGCTCGTCGGGGATCGGCGCCCCGCTCTGGACCGAGCGTCCAAACGTGCCATTCGCCAGCCGGTCCTCTGCGCGGCCCACGGCCGCCAGTTCGTCACGCAGCTCCTGGATCCGGCCCTCGTCGTATTCGGCCTGGTACGTGTCGGTGGCGTTGTCGGCGATCTCCGTGCTCGACTCGTCCTCGCCCATCGGGTCGATGCCCGCCGTTCGCAGCTGCTCCTCGATGTCCGTCCGTCGCTGCGTCAGCAGCTGTCGCGCGCGTGTGTCGTCCATGCCGTCCTCCTTGGGGGGTCGTGTCAGTCGGTGAATATTGACGGGTCGCGGGCCGGTTGGTAGCGTCCTAGCGAAACGAACCGGAGGCAATTGCTGTGATGCGTGAGCGACGAGCGTTGATGTGTACCGTACTGTTTGTGACGCTCGGCACGCTCGGTTCTGGCGCCGGAGCGGGCGCCGCGACCGTCACCTGGCCGGTCAGCACCGGCGCCGACGGAGCGCTGGCGCTGCCGGCGGGCACGTACACCTTCGACACCCTCACCGGACAGATCAAGAGCGGCTCGACCGTCCTGCTTTCGGGATTCGCCCCATCTGATGCCCACGCGTGGAACTTCACGAGCCTCACGGTCGCGACCGACGCGATCATCGCGTTTCAGGGCTCCAACCTGCCGGACATCCTCGTCTCGGGCGATGCCTCGATCGGTGGCACCATCAACCTCGACGGCGGCGGCGGCGCAGCGCCCACGGCGGGTGTGTTCGGCTCCGGAGGTGGAAGCCCCACATTCGCCGGCACCATGGGCAGTGGCGCCGGCGGGGCGGGAGGCGCGCACGGCCAGGGCGGGGCGGGCGGGGGGGGCGGCCAGGGTTGCTCCGGTGGCGGCGGTGGCGGCGGGAACGGTGGTGGCGGCGGCGGCGCTGCAACCACGTGCGCCGGAGGCAACGGTGGTATCGGCGGCGGCCTGGGTGGCGTCGCCGGACCCAACGGTGGCCGTGGGAGCGACCCCGGAACGTACGCTGGCCAGGCCGGATCAAACGGCATCACGCCTGGGGCAGGCGGCGGTGGCGGCGGCAGCATCGGCACGGCACAGAATGACCTCGCGGTCACCAACAACACGCTCTACCCGGGATCGGGTGGGGGTGGCGGCGGCAGCGTGGGTATCTCCGCGGGAGGTGGAGGCGGCGGCGGTGGCGGAGTCATTCAGGTTGTCGCCGGCGGCACGCTGACCATCACTGGCAACATCATCGCCAACGGCGGAACCGGCGGCACCGGGTTCGCCGGCGGTGGCGGCGGGTCGGGCGGCCTGATCGAACTGGCGGCGCCGGCGGTCACGATCGCGGGCGGCACCACGATCACCGCCCGGGGTGGAGTGGGTGGGACGGCAACTTCACCGTCGGGCGGTGGTGGAGGTCAGGGTGGTCTCGGCCGGATCCGGATCGCCGCCGACCAGCTCACCGTCAACAGCACCGGCCTGTACCCGGCGATCGGCGCCACCAACGGCCCCGGCCTGGCGTACGTGTCGCGATGGTCTTCGGCGGTGCTGTTCACCACGGCGCCACCGTCCACCCAGAGCGGAGTCAAGACCGGCGCGATATCCGTCGCCCTGGAGGGCAACGACGGCAACCCGGTGCAGGCGCCGGCCGGCGGGATGCAGCTTTCACTCACCTCCACCTCCGCCACCGGCACCTTCTACGACGCATCAGGTAGCGCGGTGGTCACCAGCGTCACCGTGCCCGCGGGCTCGAGCGCGGCCACGTTCCAGTACGCGGACACGACAGTCGGTACGCCGACGCTGACCGTGACGCCGCCTGGCGGCAGCGGCCTGGCGGCCGCCACCCAGCAGGTGACGATCACTGCGCCGCCGCTGGTCTTCAAGACGACGTCGCTGAAGATCGCGACCGAAGGGGTGCCGTACCACCTCCAGCTGGGGGCAAGTGGCGGCGAGCAGCCCTACACCTGGTCGGTGTCGAGCGGGTCGCCGCCCACCGGGATCACGCTCACCAAGCACGGTGTGCTCGGCGGCACCCCAACCGAGTCGGGCCAGTTCACGTTCACGGCCCAGGTACAGGACGCCCAGGCAACCGTCGCCGACCGGCAGTTCACCCTGACCGTGAACCCCGTGGCGCCGGACGGCGCGGGGACGCTCCGCCTGACGCCGCGGACGGCGGCCGTTGGCTCTATCGGCAACACCCTGACGTTCACCTACCACGCGCCCAGCACCGGAGCCCTGGTGGACGGGTCGGTTCAGATCGTGGTTCCGTCCGGATGGTCGCCGCCCTCGGTGCTCGCCACCGATCCGGGCGCCGTGACCGCGAGCAAGGGCACCGTGTCGGTGCTGGGGATGACGATTACGGTCAGCGGGGTCAACCTCGCACCGGGCGCGGCACTGACGCTCGTCTACGGCGCCACCGGCGGTGGCGGGCCGGGCGCAACGGCGCCGTCCTCAGCCGGCAGCAAGCACTTCCTCGGCTTCGAGCAGTCCACCGCGTCGGGGGCCATGACCGCGCTGGCGAAATCGCCGTCGGTCAAGGTGTCCTGAGGCGCCGGAACACCAGCAGCGCGGCGACGGCGACCAGTCCGGCGGCGAGCGCGCGGCGCTGTTCCTCCGTCATCGGCAGGCCCCGCATGCTGTCGGCCGACCGCGCCGACAGGACGGAGCCACGCGAGGCAAACGAGAGGGCGGAGAGGGCAGAGCCGGCCGACCCGATCGAGAGGAACGACCCAACCGAGCCGATCGAGCCCACCGACGCGATCGAGCCGCTCGAGGCGATGGACAGGATCGAGCCGTCGCTGGCGATCGAGAGGATCGAGCCCTGGGACCGAATCGAGAGGCCGCCCACTCCACGACAATACCTGTGTAGGGTTCGGCCGTGCCCGAGCCCGTCCCCCCGATGGTCGTGCCGCTGGCCGACGTGCCGGTGATTCCGGCGGGTGATGCGGTCACGCGCGTCCGCATCGCGCGGCACCATCACCCGGGCCCGGTGCGGGTCGGAGCTGATGCAGGGCGTCTCGTGGATGGACCCGGGCGAGCAGACCAACACCTGGTCATCACGCGCGGCCGACGACACCGCGGAGGGCGACCACTGGTACGGCGCCGTGTACGAGACGTACTTCATCATCCGCGGCCATCTGCGCCTGACCTGGGAGGGCGGGGCGCTCGATGTGCACGAGAACGACAGCGTGTACCTCGCGCCCGGCCACACCTACCACCTCGAGAACGTCGGTGCCGAACCGGCGTTCTTCGTCTACGCGATGACGCCCACCCAGGAGTAGCGCGGCAGGACGTTCAGCAGTGGTCGCGCGGGAACTCGTGCGTCCACGTGCGCGCGGCGATGCGCGTGTTGCCTTCGTAGACGTCGAGGCTGGAGGTGACGATGAAGTGGGTTGCCGTCGAGGTCATCTCCCCGGTCGCCCGGATATCGACCGTCCAGTCGCCGCGCCCTGACGCCGACGTGTTCTCCACGATCACGCGCGCCGACAGGGGATCGCCGTCGGTGATCGTGTAGCGGGCAACCGAGGTGTCCTCGTACAGCATCCCGTTGGGCAGCTTCTGCAACCCGCCCATCCCCCAGTCGAACATGATCTCGGTGCGACCGGCGCCGAGGTCGCGGCTGATGGAGCGCCCGCCGTTCGAGCCGGCGCGGACGGTCTCGACCCGCAGCGGCGCGGGCTCCTCGGGTGGATCGGGCAGCCGCATCTCCTCGTCGTCGTTGGAGAGCGCCCGCACCGGCAACACCAGCGCGGCGCCGGTTCCGTAGAGCAGCTCCAGGGTCACCTCCCGCGGCGACGGCCACGCGAGCGGCCAGTAGCAGGGTGACACCGAGAGCCGGATGCGGCTGCCGGCGTGGAAGCGATGCGCGATCGAGTCCATCGCCACCGCCACCTCCAGCTCCTCGCCAACCGGCACCATCGAGGGTTCGCCGCGCGACTCGCGTTGGCAGAGGTTGAGCTGGCCGCGGCTGACCAGCAGCGAGCTGCCGTCCGGCCGCACCTCGCACAGCCTGGCCGACATCATGGCCACCGGCCGGTCGACACGAAGCACGA
>Ga0265327_10005690_pt1 | contig 10300 bp, 9 predicted proteins | sample 41621metaG_FD_202089 | JGI IMG/M metagenome (GOLD analysis project Ga0265327, IMG submission 202089) | Rhizosphere microbial communities from Carex aquatilis grown in University of Washington, Seatle, WA, United States - 4-16-21 metaG | ecosystem: Host-associated > Plants > Roots > Rhizosphere >... | reverse complement strand
CGCCCACCAGAATACCCCCCGCGGCCAGAGAAGTGGCTGCCAGGACCATCCCGTGGCGGCGGATGAATTTCCCGGCACGGTACCCCAAGGTGTCGGCTCGGGCGTGCACAGGCAGGCCGGCCAGGTAGCGTTCCAGGTCCTCCGCGAGGAGGTCCACTCCCGCGTATCGGCGTTCCCGTTCCTTCCGCATCGCCATGGCGATGATCGTTTCCAGATCCTGATCCAGCTGGAAGGGCATCCCATGGCTCGCCGCGGAGACGCTGGCCCGGGGCGGCTCCGCCCGGCAGATCACCCGCTCGATCTCCATGGGTGTCAGGGTCCGGATCGTCTGGGCCCGGGCCCCGGTGAGCAGTTCGTACAGGATGGTTCCCAGGGCGTAGACATCCACCGCAGTGGTGATGCCCAGGCCCTGCACCTGCTCCGGACTGGCGTACTCGGGCGTCAGTGGCCCAATGCCCTGGTAGGCGGTGAGGCCCGGGTCGAGGTTGGGATCCATCAGCTTGGCCATACCGAAATCCAGGAGCTTGGGTACTCCATCACGGGTTACGAAGATGTTCCCGGGCTTGAGGTCCCGGTGGATGACCAGGGAACGGTGAGCGTAGGTGACCGCCTCGCAGACCTTCAGGAAGAGTCGGAGCCGTGCGTGAAGATCCAGGCCGCAGGTGCGGCAATACTCGTCGATGGGCAGTCCCGTCACGCACTCCAACACAAAATAGGGACGCCCGTCCGGAACGGTGCCCCCATCCAGCAGGCGGGCGATGTAGGGGTGCTCAAGTCCGGCGAGGATCTGCCGCTCGTGCCGGAAGCGTTCCATGACTTCCGTGGTGTCCATGCCACGCTTGACCACCTTGATGGCCACCTCCTTGTGGAAGTGTTCATCGTCCCGCTCCGCCAGGTAAACGGAGCCCATGCCTCCCCGGCCCAGTTCCCGCCGCAGGAGGTAGGGCCCCAGACGCGTGCCCTCCAGGGAGGAATCATCCAGCAGGGAGGCGGCCTCTCGTTCGATGGCTTGGAGCAGCGGATCCGTGTCGGCGGTGTCCGCCTTCAGAAGGGCCTCAGCCTCCGTCCGCAAATCCCCCCGGCCCACGCAGGCCCGGTCCAGGAACGCCCCCCTTTCGGTGGCGGCCAGATCCATCGCCTCAAGGAAGATCGCCTGAAGCTTCCCCCAGTCATCGTCGAGCACGGCTCCTCCACCAGGCCTCTTCATCTAAGTAAGGCGGAAAAACGGGGGCCACCTATTCGTGGGCCTGAGGACTTCGGTCCAGTTCCCGCTTCAGCCAGGCTTGACCGAGGCGGAGATGTCTGCGGACTTCCGCCACGGTCAATCCAGTGGCCTCAGCGGATTCCTCCGCCGTCAAGCCCCCAAAGAACTTCATCTCGACCAGCCTTCCTAAAAGGGCATCCCGCTCAGTAAGGGAGCGCATAGCGTCATCCAGAGCGAGCAGGGAAGAATCACCAGGAGCGATTCCCATGGCTTCATCCAGGGACACTTTGACCTGATGGCCGCCACGCTTCTCCGCCAGCCGGGCCCGGGCATGGTCGATGAGCACCTGGCGCATGACATGAGCTGCCACCCCCAGGAAATGCGCGCGGTTCCGGTAGTCCGGCTGCTCCTGTTTCACCAATCGGACATAGGCCTCGTGGACCAGGGCCGTGGGCTGGAGGGTGTGTCCGGGGCGCTCATTCCGCATGTAGCTTCGTGCCAGCCGTTGCAGTTCGGGATAAAGCATGGGCAGAAGGCGGTCCATGGCGGTCCCGTCCCCTCCTGCCAGTTCCTGCAGCATGGCGGTGATGGGCGGATCCTCAGGAGTTGGAAGAAGAGAGGTCATGGGCGAGGTTTCACTCGGGGCTTCGGCTGGGGAAATCCACATTTCTTCCGGCGAACAAAGGGTGAACGAACCCTATATCTGCTCTTTGATGATTTCTCGGAATCATAACCTATCTCAATGGGTGGACCTCGATTCCATGCAGGCCAATGCGGTTACCCATCCAGCGCAGGCAAGCCTGGGGTGAGAATTATTTTTGAAGCTGTCGTCAAGCGATCTTCTTTTTCCCGCCTTAAGGAGTGAGGCCCCATGTCGGTGGCCCCCCCTTTACGATGGAGCCCCCATGAAATCTGTTCTTACCGGTCCCCTTCGCCGGTTCGCCTTGGCCGCCTGTGTCATGGCTGGCCTGGCCTCTTCCGCACAGGCCCAGACCAGTGCGGAGTACCGTCTGTTTGTCAGCGCCGACGGTATCCAGCAAACCCCCGACCCTTTGCCCCCGGTCATTACCCTCTCCCAGGGCGGGCAGTTGAGTCTCCACATCGATTCTGACCAGACGATTTACAGTTATACCACCATGATATCTTATAACAATTTTGTACCAGCCATCGGTGGGACCGGCGGTCTGCTCCTCGACGTTCCCAATAGTTCCACCGCGGTTGGCTCTTTGGTAGCAGCCTCCAGTCCCCTCCAGCCAGGAGGCAACTATACAGGGAACGATAGCCATAATTTTATTTTAACATTTGGCGATGCAGGTATTTACACCATTACCCTAACAACCCCAATACAAATTGGTTCAAATATCCAGACGCTGACCATCTCAGTCCTGCCTACCGCCGCCGGCCCCATGGTTCTGTCTGGCAACTGGAATCCCGCGGCCTTGTACCCGCAGAACAGCGTGGTGACCACGGGATCCTTCACCACGGGTTATGACTTTTGGGTGGAGACCAATCCCAATGGTGCGGCCGTGGGCATCGACCCTAAGTCCAACCCCTTCCAATGGACCCACATCAACGGCGCCACCGCTGGAGCCCAGGGCCCGGCCGGACCGCAGGGACCGATCGGGCCAGCTGGGCCGGACGGTAACACGGGAGCCCAAGGGCCTGTAGGTCCGGTGGGTCCCGCAGGAGCCCAGGGTGCGTCAGGCCCCCAGGGTGCCGTTGGCCCAATCGGCCCTGTCGGTCCCCAAGGAACGCCCGGACTCCCCGGTGCCGTTGGCCCGATCGGCCCCGTCGGCCCCCAAGGAAAGCCCGGACTCCCCGGCGCCGTTGGTCCTGCTGGCCCCCAAGGGGCGACTGGTCTAACTGGTGCTGCTGGCCCCATCGGTCCTGTCGGCCCCCAGGGTGCGTCTGGTCCCCAGGGAGCCGTCGGCCCCCAAGGAACTCCCGGAATTCCGGGCGCCATTGGCCCGATGGGTCCAATGGGTCCCCAGGGGCCCGGCCTTATATCCGGCTCCCTGTTCATGCTCCCCGCATCTCACGCAGCCCCCGCAGGGGCCACCTTGATCGGGTCCAGCGAGATCGTCTTCCTGGATTCGAACAACCACCTCAAGACGCTGGCGGTCAGGTACTATCAGCTGCCTTAAATCTGGAATATACGGTTGTCCGTGTCCCGGTTCATTGCCCCATTGGCCCCGAAGGGTTGCGTCAGTGACCCTTCGGGGCGATGTCAATTGGGATCTGCAGAAGTGCTTAGAACACCGACAAGTCCCTAGCGGTCTTGGGTATTTGAAAATCTGCAAAGTTCCTAATTAGTAGTATAAATTCCCGACCAACCTGACCCCCCGCTCAAGTCGGGCCCCACCTGCATTGCCTTCCGCTCTCTCTCATTTTCTTGCTAGCTCGGCTTCGTTCAGCGCCTCAGCGCAGGCGGTGCCGGTGAGCCTCATTCGTTAGGCAACCCATCGACCATCGAGTTTCCTATGCAATCGTCTGATAGTTCTAAGCCCAAATATCAGGTCGAGTACAAAGCTACCCATGCCGAGCGCCCGGGCTTTCGGATTAATGAATTGAGGATCTCACCGAGTCAAAGCGTGCCTTGGCACTACCACCACAACATTCAAGACACCTTTTATGTCCTTGAGGGCCGAATCCGGATTTCATTGCAACGGCCAGATGAGTCTGTTGAGCTTGGTCCTACTGAATCCTTTTCAATACCACCACTCCGGCCTCACCTCATCACCAATGCGGGATCGGGCTCTGCTGCTTTTCTCAATTTGCAGGGTATTGGCGAATACGATTTCATTCCATGCACTGAAATCGACCCTACACATTAGTAATACCTGGGCTCGCTTAACCCTCAGCTCAATTCGGACCCGGCCGCACGCGGCCAGATCCTTTCGCCCGGGTGAATCCTTCCGCCGTTTCCTGCCAGTCGTTTCGGCAGCGGCTGGGCCGATTGTCAACACCATTCCCACATTGCCTTCAACCAGTTACCTCACCAAAACGGCCCTGTATGGAACCTTGGTCACTTTGGAGGTCATGAACATTTTTAAGTTCACCCTTGGCCATGCAATATAGCTTCCTAAAGCCACTTCCTGTCGCACTGGAAACGAACTGGGGGGTTGGCTGCTCGCCGCCCCCCCAGTCATTCAGCCTTGTTTTTTTATTTTACGATTCCAGGCAGCGTTGCCGTGTGTTCAATTTTGACGGCCTCCAGGGATTCCGGGGCGAGTCCCAAGGAAAGGAGAATTGTAGGAGCCACTTGTGTGGTTTGAATCAGGGCATGGATGCGCTTCGCTTCGAGATGAGGCAAAGAGAGCAACAGAGCCACATGGGTATCGTCCTCAGAAGATCCACCGTGCTCGGCAACCTTTGATCCGCCCGTGTAGATCACACCGGTGCTGGATTGGACGATGATGTCAGGCGTCCGGCCATCGGTGAGTGGGTTCTTATATTTGGTGGTGATGTCGGCACCGGCGGAAATCCGGGCGATGCCAAGAGCCGCACGGTTGGCCGGGGTGTCCAGGGCAGCGACAGCCGCCGCCGTCTGGCTCTGGTCATTCAGCCAGATCATGCAGAAGTCATCCGCCATGTGAAAGGCTTCAGGAGTTCCAGCAGCCGCCAGGATCGAGGAGTAGAGTCCATCGTCAATTCGATTTACAGCATTCTGATCCGCCGGGGACTGGCCATGCTTGGCGGAAACGACCACCAGCGTGGACTCGTAGAGCCCCTGGTCCTGCAGGGCGTCGACCATCTTCCCGAGGCTGGCGTCGACGAAGTCCAGAGAGGACTCCAGGCCCGCGCTTGGGGTAGCCAAGGCGTCGAGGTAGCCATTGTGGGCGAGTTTCTGACCGACGCTTACTGACTGGAAGTTCATGCCGAAAATGGCCGGGACGCCGAGGTGCGTGGTGCCCGTGTGGTCCTTCCCATGAATCTGACGGAGGACAGCATTCACCTTCAGGCTGTCATAGAACTGGACTCCGTTGATCGTCCCTGTGTAGTCCTTCCCAGGTGTGGCTGGATTGGGGGCATTGATCTCAGGCGTATAGAGGTCATCGATGCCCTTGCCCGAAGGGCCACTCAGCATTTCATAGGCGGGGTGCTTGTCCGTCCAGGCGGTCCGAAGCCCCGCCTGATGGATGACTTCAAAGATCGTGTTCACCCTCAGGTGGTTGTGGGGCCACACAGGCTGCTTTGTGACCGGGTCCAGAGGCAAGGCGTTGACATCGATGGCTGAGGCGCCCGCATAGGTGGTGGGGTCACCCAGAAAGTTCGGGAACCCCTTGTCGATGTTCTCCGCGAACTGAACCTCCGTGCCTGGGAGATTGGCCTGGCCGCCGGCGATCTGCTGAGGCGAAGGGAGCAGGGACCGGTCCCACTTGTCGTCGTAGAAGACGCCCGTGCTGTAGGGGGTGCCGCCCGTTGTCAGGGCCAGGATGCCCGGGAACGAATCCGAAGGCGTGGGGGTGTAGGCGTTGGTGTACGTCAGGCCGTGCCCAACCAGCCCCGCCAGGGCGGAGTGGGGGTGGCTCGCCACGTACTTGTCCAGGTCCACCGCATGGAGGCCGTCCACGCTGATGAGCAGGACACGGCGAGCACGGAGTGGATGATTGGATTCGTGGGCCTCAGCCTGGGCCATGAGGGGGGTAACCCCCACCATGGAAAGACCGAGCAGCAGACCGAGCACGGTATTTCGAAGCATCATTGGGTCCTCCTTGGACTGTGTGACCAAGGTCGGACCTGGGCAAGAAGGGGCCGTGTTCGGCTTGTGAAAGGTGTGAAAACATCTGTGACAAAACTATGCAAAATTCGATCAACTGACAATTTTGAGAATATTTGCCCTCACCCACCTGTTAGAGGGAGGGGTCCCGATATCGGCATTGTTATTCGAGCCCAACTCGGTGCAGTTTTTCTGTAGAAGCAAGTCTCCGCGCCCTAGCCGCTCAGAATGTTTGTTCTACGCGAACTCAGGGACGCAAAGTCACAGGGTTGTTCCAGTCAGGGGATACAACTAGAAGTTCACCAAAGCAGAGGGGCACCTTGATACCAAGATCTTTCATCCTCCTGCTTCTTGCATTCAGCACCCATGTCCTATGGTCCCAGGAGATTCAGTTTGTGTTTACCTCGGATGCCCACTATGGGCTCTACCGCACAGAATTTCGTGGGGAACACAACGTCAGTGCCCACCAGGTAAATGCCGCCCTAGTCGCAAAGATCAACTCGCTCCCTGCCGTGGATCTGCCAAAAGATGGAGGGCTCAGGGGTGGGGAGTCTGTAGGTGCCATCGACTTCGTGGTAGAGGGTGGTGATATCGCCAACCGTCAGGAGAAGGGTATTCAGAGTGCCTCTGCTTCCTGGGCTCAATTCCAGACGGACTATCTCGACGGTCTCCGACTGAAGGGTTCAAATGGAAGGGACGCCCAGGTTTTCCTGGTCCCTGGCAATCACGATGTCAGCAATGCCATCGGTTACCACCAGGCCCTAACGCCCAGCATTGATGCCACATCGCTGGTGGAGATTTACAATCGGATGCTTCAGCCGGCAACCCAAAAGACCAGGGCGACCTATTCCTATTCTCGGGACAAGGTTTACTACTCCAGGAACCTCGCTGGGGTCCACTTTGTGTTCCTAACCCTATGGCCTGACAGTCAAGCTCGAGCCTGGCTCGAGAGGGACCTCCGTTCTGTACCAGCCCAGACACCCGTCATCCTCTTCACTCACGATCAACCCGATATTGAAACCAAACATTTGACCAATCCCAACGGCTCCCATGACATCAATGGCATCGACCAGTTTGAAAACATGGTGGGGGATCGAGCTTCGGTGAAAACCATCGCAGGTGCAAGCACCAAGGAACAGCAACAACTCACAAGGTTTTTGAAGAAGCATCCGGTGATCGTGGCTTATTTTCATGGCAATTCCAATTGGAATCAGTTTTATGAGTGGACTGGAACAGATGGCAGCATTGCGCTGCATACCTTTCGAGTCGACTCACCGATGAAGGGTCGATTCTCTGCCTCCGATGAATCGAAGCTGTCCTTCCAACTTGTGACCATCGATTCCAAATCACGTCTCATGACCGTTCGTGAATGCCTCTGGAACAGCAGCCCCAAGAACCTGGATGCTCCGATCACATTTGGGGGATCGACAACGGTATCGTTGGCGCCAAGGAATGTCCTCAGAAAATAGGGCTGTGATCCGCCAATTCACCACCTACTACCCATGTAAAACTGATATCGTGTGTTCAAATTTTGATTCCATCAATTCAATGCTGTCGTACCTGCCAGGTCAAAGGAGATTGACATGATTAACCAGGTCTTCCTTACCCTTCCGGTCGCTGACCTCCCGAGGTCGGTCGCCTTCTTCAAGTCGCTCGGATTTACTCACAACCCGCAGTTCAGCGACGACACGGCTGCGTGCATCATCATCAATGATTCAATTTCCGTCATGTTGGGCACCCATGCCAAGTTCCGTGAGTTCACGCCCAAAGCTGTCTGTGATACAAGTCAGGCTGTCGAAGTCTTGATTTCCCTTAGTTGCGAAAGCCGCGAAGAGGTAGATGAATTGGTCGCCAAGGCTCTTGCGGCTGGTGGTTCAACCCACGATAAGCCAGAGGATTTTGGTTTTATGTACACGCACAGCTTCATCGACCCAGATGGCCATGGGTGGGGGGTGCTCCACATGGTTTCCCAGCCTGAACCATAGTCTTTTCCCCTAATCAAGCGAGACTGCCCTGCGGCCTAACCCCTCGCTAAAGTCGGACCCACCCGCGAGCGGCTGCGTCCTTGCTACCTGGCAATTCAGTTTCCCCTTCTCCACGAAGCGTCTCAGTTGCGGTGGGTCTGGTTGGTCTCATCTGTTAGGCGCTCCTCAAACCCGATACCCCACAACACCTCGGAGGCCAGATGTCAGCGTTCCATCACACACGGGAAATTCAGGCTTCAGTCGAAGCTGTGTTCCAAGCCATATCTAACCCAACACGCTTGGCCCGTTGGTGGGGCCCAGATGGCTTCACAAACACGATTCACGAATTCAATTTCACCCCAGGTGGCCAGTGGAACTTAACAATGCACGGTCCAGATGGTGCTAGTTATGAAAATCAAACTGTATTCACTGAAATCATCCCAAACGCGTCTGTTGTCATTAAGCACCTTTCTCAGCCGCACTTCACGCTTTCCATTTCTTTAACGTCATCTTCAATCGGAACATTGGTCACTTGGGTCCAGGAATTTGAAGACCCGTCTGTTGCAGCCAACATTCGCCACATTGTTGAACCTGCTAATGAACAGAACCTCGCACGCTGGGCGAGCGAGGTCGCGTCCTTCTCAAAGCTAGGCGCCTGACCTTTCGCTCAACTCGGACCTACGCGATCCGATCAAAGCTTCGGTACAGCCGTGGCCGGTTAGCTTCTTCCTTAAGGCTCTTTGAGCACAACCTTCAGAGCGTTGACGGCCGCCTTTGGCTCGTATCCCATCATCCGGAAGGCGACCTTCCCTTCCTTGTCCAGGATGAAGAGGGCGGGGAGCGCGGGAATCACATTCATGAGGACCGAGGGGCCGCTGGCACCAATTCCGGGGAGGTAGATCCGGGTCTTCTCGAGAAAGCTCTTGTTCCGGTTGATGAAGGGAATGAGGGTGGTCCAGCGATCACTGTTCAAGCAGACGGGCCAGACTTCAAAATTGTACTTCTCGCCCTTAGCCTGCAGTTCCACCAGCTCCTGGAGCAGGTTGACGGAAGGACCGCACGCAGAGTCCCAGAAGCCGATCACCAGCACTTTGCCCTTCACATCGGCCACGGAGGTTGTCTTGTTTGCAATATCTGCGACCCCAAAGGCACTCGCGGAAGTTCGCACTTCCTTCGCGAACCTGACACCGGTGTCATCGCTGCCAACGATCTGATCCTTTCTGACGGCGCCACTTATGGTATTCGGAGCTCCATCCGGCCGACTGGCCCCGATCTGAGGTTTGGTGGTTCCCTGAAGCCCTGCGAACGGAGCTGGGTCGCCGCCTGTTTTGAACATCGTGTCCTCGTGGGCATCGACACGTGGACAGCTCTTGTCGGAGGACGGCCGGGGCTGGTACATCGCTTGGCCAAGGAGGGTCACCCCTAGGCAGAACGGGAGGCAGATGTTGATCCGCATGGATTCTCCAGGAAGGACGGCATGAGAGGGATCTGAAAGGCAGTTGATCATCCCTCCAAATGGGCGTCAACGAAGGATATTTTCATACCCTTGCTTTCAAACACACCACACCGTCAGCCGATCGCTATGCTTTCAGTCGATCAAGCGGGGATGAACGAAACCCCATCATTTCGTCCCTAGACCAGGAAGGCACTGATGAGAAAGCTGAAAATCATCGAGCACATTTCCCTGGACGGCGTGATCCAACACTCCGCCGATGACGACGGTTTTCCCTACAGCGATTGGACGGCACCTTACCGAACCCCCGCTGGCCGTGATGCTATGCTCGCGGCCTATGGCGGAAGCTGCGACCTGCTGCTTGGCCGTCGAACTTACGATATCTGGTCGGGCTTCTGGCCAACGGCCCCGAGCAGTCCGATGGCGGACGTCCTTAATGCGGCCACCAAATACATCGCGACTCACCGTCCGGAAAGCCTTGCGTGGGGGCCCTTCAAGGCCATTGGACCGGATATCGCCGAAGACATTCGCCGCATCAAAATGCAAGACGGCCCAGACATTATCCTCTCCGGTAGCTCCAAACTGACCTCGCCGCTGCTTGAGGATGGGCTTGCCGATGAGGTCCTGCTGGCCGTCTATCCGGTCGTCTTGGGCACGGGAAAGCGCTTCTTTGCAGAGGAATTTTCACCCCGAACCTTCGAACTCGTCAGCACGAAGGCATTACCGTCCGGCATCATCTTCAATGCGTACAAAGTCGCCGGGCCTTTGAAGAAGGGATAACTCACCAATCCACGTCCGCAGGACAAACACCGAGTCCTCCGATCTCAATGACTACCCTCATCCATCTGTTCAGTTGGGCTGCGCGCCCGACCACTCAATTCGGTCGGCCGCTGCCTCCATGCGACACGGCAGATGATCTCAGAACGGGTGGCCTCTACGACTCCACACAGCGAGGTTCC
>Ga0265327_10005689_pt1 | contig 10301 bp, 10 predicted proteins | sample 41621metaG_FD_202089 | JGI IMG/M metagenome (GOLD analysis project Ga0265327, IMG submission 202089) | Rhizosphere microbial communities from Carex aquatilis grown in University of Washington, Seatle, WA, United States - 4-16-21 metaG | ecosystem: Host-associated > Plants > Roots > Rhizosphere... | reverse complement strand
CAAAGGAGGGCCGGACGTAAACCCCTCAGCCGTTCACAACCTCTGTAGGCGGGACATCTAGATAGGCGCCGCTATCATCGGCCGGATGCGGGTGGCGGTGATCGGACTGGGCACGATGGGGGCGCCGATGGCGCGGCATCTTCTCGCCGGCGGCCACGACGTGACCGTGCACAACCGCACCCGTGACAGGGAGCTGCAGCTGGCCGAGGCTGGAGCCGCGCGCGCCGCGTCGCCGGCAGATGCCGCCCGCAACGCCGAGGCGGTTCTCACCTGCGTATCGGATACACCGGACCTGGAAGAGGTGCTGCTGGGGCCGGACGGGGCAGCGACCACGCTTCCAGCCGGAGGGGTCGTGGTCGACTGCTCGACGGTGTCCCCGTCGGCGACCGCCGAGCTGGCCTCGAAGCTTGCCGAGCGCGGCATCGGGCTGGTCGACGCTCCCGTGTCGGGCGGCTCCGAGGGCGCCGAGCGCGGCACCCTGACGATCTTCGTCGGCGGGCGCGACGACGACGTCGCAAAGGCCCTTCCCGTGCTCGAGGCCTTCGGAAGCCGCATCACCCACCTCGGGCCGCCGGGCTCGGGCCAGATGGCCAAGGCCGTCAACCAGGTGATGATCGCCGGCACCTACGCGACGGTCGGCGAGGGGATCGCGCTGGCCGAGGCGGCGGGCCTGCCGCTCGACCGGCTGGTCGAGGCGCTGGCGGGGGGCGCTGCTGCGAGCTGGGTGCTCGAGAACCGCGCCGGCAACATGATCAAGCAGTCATACCCGCTCGGTTTCCGCGTCTCCCTCCACCGCAAGGACCTGGGGATCGCGGTCGACGAGGGCCGCCGCGCCGGGCTCGACCTGGCAGTCACTGAGCTGGTCGCCGGCCAGGAGGATGAGCTGATCGCCGACGGGTACGGCGACGAGGACGTCAGCGCCGTGGCCCGGCTTCCCCGCAAACACGAGCGATGATCGAGCTGCGATACGTCGAGGGCGAGGAGCTCGCCGGGTATGCCCGCGCGCGCTCGCTGGCGTTCAACAACCGGCTGAACGAGGAGCGCCTGCCCAGGTTGATGCCGGTGCTGACCGCCCACCACTGTCTCGCGGCGTTTGACGGCGGCCAGATCGTGGGCACCAGCATCGACCTGCCGCTGGATCTCACTGTGCCCGGCGGCCAGATCGCACGCGCGGTCGGCATGACGTGGGTGGGTGTCGTTCCGACGGCGCGGCGGCGGGGCGTGCTGCGGGCGATGGTCGAGCGCCAGCTCTCCGACGCACGCGAGCAGGGGGTGACGCTGGCGGCGCTGTTTTCCAGCGAGACGACGATCTACGGCAGGTTCGGGTTTGGGCCCGCCACGGAGAGGATGACGAGGGCCTCGATCGAGACCAACCATGGCGCCTTCCATCGGTCGTTCCACGACGAGGGAACCCTGGAGATGATCGAGCAGCCCGAGCCGCTCGGCCTCCTGCGCGAGGTGCACGAGCAGGCCCGTGTCCAGCGCCCCGGCGACGTCAGCCGGCACCCCGCCGACTGGGAGGACCTGATGCTCCACATCGGGTCGTGCTTCAAGGTGCTGCACCGGAACGCGGACGGCGAGCCCGACGGGTACGCGTTGTACGACGTCGAGCGCCGCTGGGAGGACGAGCTGCCGCGCCACGTCGCCGACGTGCGCGAGCTGATCTCGGCCTCGGACGCGGCCCACCGCTCACTCTGGCGCTTTCTGCTCGACCTCGACCTGGTGGGCGAGGTGCGGGTCACCAACCGCCCGCTGGACGACCCGATCCGCTGGCTGCTCCGCGAGCACCGGCATTTCATGGTCCAGCACGTGTCTGACGGGATGTGGCTGGCGCCGCTCGACGTCGCTGCTGCGCTGGCCGAGCGTGGCTACCTGTCGGACGGAGCGATCCGGCTCGAGGTCACCGGCGTCGGCCGCTTCGAGCTGGAGGCGGCCGGGGGCGGCGCGCGCTGCGAGCCGACCTCGGCGGCTGCCGACATCGAGCTGCCGGCGTCCTCGCTCGGCTCCCTCTACCTGGGCGGCGTCTCGGCAGAGACCCTGCTGGCCGCCGGCCGCCTCCGGGAGCTGGTACCCGGCGCGGCGGCGCGGGCCGCCGAGCTGTTCAGGGCTGAACGCGTACCCTGGTGCTCGACGGAGTTCTAGATCGAGCGACGGCCTTGAGCGGCTCCAGCTCGAACGGCACCACGGCCCGCGCCTGGTGGAAGTCGGCGACCAGCTGCTCGCGGTCGTGCCCCGCAAGGGACACCACAGCCAGCCGGTGGCTGACCAGATCGTCGTCGTTCTCGGAGAGCCGCTGGCCGGGGCGGACGAGTAACTCGATCGTCGACCCTGGGAACTGCCGCAGCACCTGGGTCGGGTCGGGCACCGACCGGACGATCGCGTCCTGGTAGGTGCGGATCAGGAAGCTGGCGGCGACGACGCCCGGCCTGGGCCGCGGCACGCGCGGCCGCCGGCCGGTGGACAGCTCGAGGGCCAGCTCGTAGCTCGAGACGCCGTGCACCGCGCGCACCAGCGGTCCGAACTGCGAGGAGATCCGGCCGTTCACCTCCACGATCCACGGCCGGCCGCCGGCATCGACGAAGAACTCGATGTTGAACAGCGAGCCGTCGAATCCGAGTGCCGGCATCAGTCGCCTGGCCACCGTTTCCATGCGCCGCACGGTGGCGGGGTCGAGGCGGGTGGGGTACTCGAAGCGCACGAAACTGATGCCGTTCTCGTGCATCACTGCGTCCGTGACGCCGACCGTTGTCATCCGCCCGTGGTGCATGAATCCCTCGAACGTGACCAGCGGGCCGTCAAGCAGCTCCTCGGCGATCAGCCGGCTGAAGCCTCCGGCCCGAGCAGTGCCGAGCGCCTCCCGCAGGTCGCCGTCGTTGTCGACCCGGCGAGCGTGCTGTGACAGGTGGCCCATCACCGGCTTGACGAAGAAGGGGTAAGCCAGAGGCGCTGACCGCGCGTGCGGGTCGAGCGGCGCGAAGTCCGGCGTGGCCTCGGGGACAGTGCGTGCCTGCACGATCCGTGCTGCCAGCTTGTCATGGCAGCGCATGAACGCCTCATATCCCGGGCCGGGCAGGCCCAGACGGTCGGCCACCGTCGCGGCGAGGCTCGCAGTCGAGTCGTTCGAGCCGAACACGCCGTCCACCCCCGGCTGCTCGGTTTCGAGCAACTCGTACCGTTTGGCGATCCGTGGATCGTCCAGATTCAGCAGGTCGCGGCGGGTAGGAGCCGGCAGGAGGATCCGTTTCATCCCCGCCCCCGTCCCGCGCACCGCAGGTGGTGGGCTGTCCCCTCGCGCACTGTCGCGAGAGTGTAGCGGTCGATTTCTGCCTCGGAGGTGCTGCTTCACACCGTATTCTTGCCCCGTGCAGCCCCTCGAGCTAACCGGACACGATCTGTCCCTGGACGACGTCGTCGCCGTCGCCCGTGACGGCAGGCTGGTGTCGATCAGCCCTGCGGCGGTTGAGCGGATGCGGGCCGCACGCGCGGTCGCCGTGCGCGCCGCCGGTGCGGATGCGGGGGTATACGGGCTGAATACCGGGCTGGGTGCGCTGCGGGACGTTCCGCAGGGGGCAGCGGAGGTCTACAACCGGCTGACCATCCAGTCCCACCGCACGACCCACGGGCCGCTGCTCGGCCGCGACGTGGTGCGGGCGGCGATGCTGCACCGGGCGAACGCCCTCTGCCTGGGTCGCTCGATGGCCAGGCCGGAGGTCGCCGAGGCGCTGGCCTCCGCACTGAACGACGGGGCGGAGCCGCCGATCCGCACGATCGGGTCGATCGGGCAGTCCGATCTGCCGGTCACCGCCGAGATCGCCCACGCACTGGTCGAGCGCGGACTCGTGCTTGAACAGGGCGAATCACTGCCGCTGCTGAATGCAAACAGCCTGTCCGCCGGCGCCGGCGCGCTGGCGCTGCACGACGCGGGGGTGCTGCTCGCCGCCTACGACTCCGTCGTTGCGCTCAGCCTCGACGGGTTCGCCGCCAACCTCTCGATGCTCCACCCGCAGCTCGCCGCCGACCGGCCATACCCCGGTTTGATCGCGACGGCGGATCGCCTGCGCGGCCTGCTGGCGGGCAGCCGTCTGCTCGACGGCGAGCCGCCTCGGCAGCTCCAGGACCCGCTGTGCTTCCGCTGCATCCCACAGGTGCACGGCGCGGTGCGCGACGTTCTGGCCAACTCGAGCGAACAGGCGAGGATCGAGCTCAACGCGTCCGGTGACAATCCGATGGTGGTGGTCGACGAGAGCATCGTTGTCTCGGTCGCCAACTTCGACATCGTCCCGCTGGCGATGGCGCTGGACGCCGCGCGGCTGGCCCTGGCCCAGGTCTTCACCGCGTCCAACGAGCGGGTCCAGAAGCTGCTCGCCGGCCAGTTCTCAGGGCTGGCGACGGCGCTCCGAGCCGACGACGGCCCCGAGGACGCCCTGGGCATGATGGGCCTGGGCGCAGCTGCGCTGGCGGCCGAGGCCCGGCTGCTGGCGGCCCCGGTGTCGCTGGAGGTGTCGACCACGACGATCGCCGCCGGCATCGAGGACCGGATGACGATGGCGCCGCTGGCTGCCCGCCGTCTGTCGGAGATGGTCGAGCTCGGGTCCCGCGTGGCGGCGGTCGAGCTTGTCGTCGGCGCCCAGGCGGTCGACCTGCGTGGCAGACCGGCAATCGGCGTCGGCAGCGCGGCGGCCTACGCCGGCACGCGCGCGCGGGTGCCGTTCCTGGGCCCGATGGAGGCACCGGGGAACAACCTGGATGACCTCTCGGCCTGGGTCATCGGCGGGATGCCCGCTTCCTAGAAGCCGTCAGCGCGTCGTTGCCGTCGATTCGCGGACGACCAGCCGCGGCTCGATGGTGACAGGATCTCCGGCCGGCGCACGTTCGATCAGTCCGCTCAGCATCGACGCGGCCAGCGCCGCGGCGCGCTCCGTGTCCCAGCCGACCGTCGTCAACGGCGGGCGCAGCAGCGCCGAGACCGGATGATCGTCAAACCCGACAACGGAGATGTGGCCCGGGATGTCCCAGCCCAGCTCGGCGCAGGCGTGGTAGACCCCGTAGGCCAGGGTGTCGGAGAGGGCGAAGATCGCGGTCGGCCGATCCGCGCGGCGCAGCAGCCGCAGCGCCGATTGGCGGCCGTCGGCCGCACTTGGCCCGCAGCGGATGCGACGCAGCCCACTGCGGCGGGGCACGCGGTGGGGGCCGCCGCCCAGCACCGTGACCCGTTCGTGGCCGAGCTCGGTGAGGTGGCCGAGCGCGAGCCGGATGCCTGTATCGGCGGCAAACCGAATCGACCGCGCCGGCGGGGGCAGTGCACCGTTGACCGCGACCGTGGGCGTGGCCGTCGCCACGTGCGACCACCCCTCGGCGGCTGGGTCGAGCGGAAGGACGACGAGTCCGTCGACCCGATGGCCCGCGAGGTCCTCCGCCAGTCCGAGCTCGGCGTCGCGGTCGCCGCCCGCGTCGGCCAGCAGCACGCGGAGCCCGTGGTCGGCGAGGTGCCGCTGCAGGTGCGAGACGAACTCCTGATGCCAGTAGTCGGCAAGGCTGCCGCCGATCACGCCGACCAGCCCGGTACGGCCGCCGCGCAGTGCCCGCGCGACGGGATCCGTGCGGAAGCCGATCCGCCGGGCCTCCGCCTGGACGCGCGCTGCTGTGGCGTCGGACACGCGCTCGCCCCGGAGCGCGTAGGAGACGCCTGCCGGCGAGAGACCGGTGATGGCCGACAGCTCGCGCAGGGTGGGGCGCTTGCGTTGTGCGGCCGGACCAGTCACAATCGTATGTTAAACGATTCACCAGAGAGGTCGCCATGTCCGCTACTCCAGCCCTCGTCAAGGTCTTTCTCGCAGGACGCGCGGTGCGCGACCGCGATCTGGAGACCGCCGAGCTTGCCGACCTGGCCGGTGCGCTGGCCAACCATCCGGAGCTGTGGCGGCCGCTGGTGCGGTTCGACGCCGAGGAGCGGGTGTTCGTGCGCCTCCACTGCGACGACCATCTCGACGCTTGGCTGATCTGCTGGGTCTCGTCGCAGCAGACCGGCCTTCATGACCATGACGTGTCCAGCGGTGCCGTGCAGGTGGTGGAGGGGCGGCTGACGGAGGACCGGCTGGTGCTCGGCGGCGGCGTTGCCACCGTTGAGTACGAGGCCGGCCAGGGCTTCCGTTTCGACGCTTCGCGGATCCACGACGTCCGTCACGCCGGCGACGCGCCCGCGGTCTCGCTCCACCTGTACTCGCCGCCGCTCCTGCGGATGGGGCTCTACGAGGTGGGAGAGGACGGGTGGGTCGCGCGCCGCTCGGCCAGCTACTTGGAGGAGCTGCCCGCGAGCTAGGAAGCTCTAACGGGGATACCTCACGGCGTCTGACGGGCGTCGGGCTGGCGCAGGAGGCCATGTCGCGTCTTGCCCAGATGAACTCCGTATATGGGCGTCGCCACGACATGGCCTCCTGCTGGCCCGCCACCAGTCAGCCATCCACGACTCATCCCCGTTAGAGCTTCTGACCCCGCCGTAGCGCCTGCTCGAGCGCCCGCGCCGTCGCCTCACGGCTGGAGGCGTGGATCACGACGTCGTCGGTTGCCGTCGGGTCGATCAGGAGTGACACCAGCAGCACCAGATCGGCGGCGACCTCCTCGGCCTTGCACGTCACCAGCGCGTCGCGAACGCCGTCGGTAACACCGAGCTGACCGGCGCCCCAGGTCAGGCGGGCGTGCGCCTCGCCGGCAATCGGCGCCCGGTTGACGACCACCACCGCGGGCGCGAGGTCGCCATCGGCGGGTGTTGCCAGGAACGGCGCGTTGGACGCCGTCGGAGTGCCCAGCGTGGCGAGGATCGCCGCGGCCGTCCTCGAGCCCCGCCGGGCAACCACCACGTTGGCGTTGACGGCGTGGGCAGCGGATCCTCCCCACGACGCTCCTACCCTGCCATCGACGTCTTTGAGGCGGACTTTCATAGTCAGATCGTACGGGTTAACTGAGCGCGCCGGGCGGCCGATACACCAATCGATGCGTCGCGCCAGTTCACTGCTCAGTGTCAGCCTGCTGTGCCTCGCAGCCTCCGGGTGCGGGTTTGGCTCGAATTCGGGAGGGCCTCCGACGCCCATCGCCCCGTCGCCCGCCAACAAGCTGCCTCCCGCCAAGCGCTACGCGCAGGCCCGTCCGGTGGCCGTCGCCTACGTCACGGCACTCGCCAACCACCAGCCGGAGATCGCACAGGCCTCAGCGCTGACCGCCGGCACCTACACGCAGCAGAAGTCGCTGGCGGCGCTTGCATCCTGGTTCCAGGCGCTCCCGATCAAGACGGTGAGCCTCAAGCCGGAGATGGTCAAGGTCAAGGACGAGGGGTCGATCGGCGTCCGTGTTCGGGTCCTCGCCCGCTTCGGCCCGGCGCCGCTGTCGGTGCCGATCGATCTCGGTCAGCGCGTCCTGCTGCTCCGCGAGAACAGCAGCCACGTGTGGCAGGTGACCGAGGACATCACGCGCCGCGACGGCGTCGTCGCCAAGCGCTACGGACTGGCGTTGTTCCCCGGTGTCGCGGTGCTCAGCGGCAAGCACGTATCGGTCATCTACGAGCAGGCCGAAGCGTCGGACGCCGCGCATCAGATCGAGGCGACCGCTGATCAGGTGACGCCCTCGCTGTCGGCGCTGTACGGGCGCGACCAGGCGGCCCGCCACCCCGTGATCTTCCTCGTCCGCTCCGTCAAGCAGGGCGAGCTGTTGTCCGGCGTGAAGAACTTCCGCAAGGAGATCCCGCAGGGCTTCGTCTACAAGAACTTCGCCTACATCGAGTGGCCGGCCTGGAACGACGGCGACATCATCGAGCGCGACGGGATGATCGCCCACGAGCTGACCCATGTTGCCAGTTGGGCGCTGATCGGCGAGTCGCCGCACAGCCTGGCCGAAGGGCTGGCGATGTATTACGAGGATCTCTACCTGCACCGTCTGCACCTCCAGCTGAGGCTGGACGGGATCTCCCAGCTCTACCACAAGAACGGCTTCCCCAGCCTCGAGATCTGGGAGCGGCGTGAGACCGACTGGGGCATCTCCAACGGGGCGGCGGTGAACATCTGCTACGAGGACGGCCAGGCCTTCACCGCGGCGATCATCGAGAACCACGGCGGCCCTGCGGCGATCGTTCGTCTGGCGCACGCCTTCAACGCGTTCCACGTCAAGCGCGACTACACGGCGACTCAGGTCGAGGAGGCGTTCCAGAACGCGCTCGGCGTCTCGTTCCAGCAGGTGGCGGCCGAGGCGCATGCGTATGCCGCGGCGCACGGCTGATCAACGATAGTCTCGCCGGCGTGGACGACCCACGCCTGCTGCTTGCCGAACTGGTTGCGACCGACTCCGTGAACCCCGACCTGGTGCCCGGCGGCGCCGGCGAGGCCGCGCTTGGCGCTCAGGTGGCGGAGTGGCTGGCCGAGCGCGGGCTGGCCGCACGCACCGCCGAGGTGGCGCCCGGCCGCGTGAACGTGGTCGGAGTGGCGCGCGGTGTTGGCGGCGGCCGCTCGCTGCTGTTGAACGCGCACCTGGACACTGTGGGTTACGAGGGCATGACCGATCCGCTGGCGCCGCGTGTCGAGGGCGACCGCATGTACGGGCGGGGCGCCTATGACATGAAGGCGGGCCTGGCCGCGATCATGTGCGCGGGTGCCCGCGCGGTGGAGCTGGGCCTCGCCGGCGACGTGATTGTGGCCGCGGTCTGCGACGAGGAGTACGCGAGCGTCGGCGCCCACGCTCTGGCCGAGGAGGTGTGGGCAGACGCAGCGATCGTCACAGAGCCGACCGGTGATCGCGTCCGGCTCGCCGTCGCCCACAAGGGCTTCACCTGGCACCGGATCGAGGTCTTCGGGGTCGCCGCTCACGGGTCACGGCCGGACGAGGGCGTCGATGCGATCGTCTACGCCGGGCGCGTGCTGGGCGGCATCGAGGCGTTGTCTGCCGACCTCGCCGCGCGCCCCGCACACCCGCTGCTCGGCCACGGGTCACTGCATGCCTCGTTGATCGAGGGCGGCCGCGAGCTCTCGACCTACCCCGACCGCTGCGTGCTGCAGCTGGAGCGGCGCACCCTGCCCGGCGAGTCGCGCGAGGCGGTCGAAGGCGAGCTGCAGGCGATCCTCGACCGGCTCGCCGACGCCGATCCGCAGTTCCGGGCCACACTTCTCACCACCCTTGAGCGCCCGCCGCTGGGAACCGGCCTCGACGAGCCGATCGTGGAGGCCTGCAAGGCCGCCCTCGGCGCCGACGTCGAGATCGTCGGCGTCCCCTTCTGGGCCGACTCCGCCGTGTTCTCGGCGGCCGGCATCCCGACGGTGATCTTCGGCGCCGGCGGCGCCGGCGCGCACGCAGCCGAGGAGTGGGTCGATCTGGCGCAGGTCGACCGCGTCACGGAGGCCCTGATCGCTGTGGCGACCGGGTTCTGCTCGTAATCAGCCGGCGGCTGCCTCGGTGATCCAGGTGCCGAAGTCGACTGGCTCACCGGTCGGCGCGCCGCCCACGCAGACGATCCGCGTCCCCGGCGCCGAGGCCCGGTAGCTGCGCACCGCCGACGGGTTCGTGATGGAGACGATGGTGCCGGCCGGCGCCTCGATCTCCTCGCCGTCAACCGTGAACACCGCTGCCCCGGCGACCACGATGTAGGCCTCCTGCTGGCCGGAGTCCTCCTCGGTGTGCTCGATGTCGAACTCCTCGCCCGGGTCGCAGACGATGGCGTTGATGCCGAAGCCGGTCACGCCGAGCGGCCCGTTCAGCGGCTGCCAGCGGCCGTATTCGGTGGCAACGACGGGATGGTCGGACAGGCGGACGGCGGGCATGCGGGCTCCTCGATCATGAGTTCGGGCGAAGGACGACCGGGAGATTACCCGGCCTTCGTGGCCTTCATGATCACGCCGCCGCCCAGGCTCAGCCGCCGGACGCGGACCGACTCCAGCCCTGCGTCGACCCACGCTGCGCACAGCCGCTGCATCGGCCACTCGTGCCAGAAGCCCTCGATGCTGGGGCCGAGGAAGCGGCCGGTCTCGTACCAGCCCTCGCCGGCGATCAGGCCTCCGGCCGGCAGGCCGATTCGCGTCCAGGCCCACCACCAGGGGTACCACTCGCCCTCCGGAACACCGAACTCCAGCGAGGCCATGGTTCCACCGGGGCGGATCGGCCGGGCCAGCTCGGCGAGCACCGCGGCAGGGTCGTCCACATAGCGGAGCAGGTAGCTGTGCACCAGGGCGTCCACCGACTCGTCCTCGAGCGGGAGCCGCTCGGCCTCGCCCTCCCGTAGCTCGATCCGCGACGCCAGGCCGGCCTGGCGAACGCGCTCGCCGCCC
>Ga0265327_10005688_pt1 | contig 10303 bp, 12 predicted proteins | sample 41621metaG_FD_202089 | JGI IMG/M metagenome (GOLD analysis project Ga0265327, IMG submission 202089) | Rhizosphere microbial communities from Carex aquatilis grown in University of Washington, Seatle, WA, United States - 4-16-21 metaG | ecosystem: Host-associated > Plants > Roots > Rhizosphere... | reverse complement strand
AGCTGAATCGCGGCATGACCGACCGCGCCGGCCCCGCCGGCGACCAGCACCGTCCTGCCCGCCAGGGCCCCCGGCGAGAGGCGATCGGGGCCGCCGTCGGCCACGGTCAGGCAGCGGTGCGCGGTCAGCGCCGGGATGCCGAGGCTGGCGCCGAGGTCGAACGAGAGCCTGTCCTCAAGCTTCACCGCCTGCCGCGAGGGGAGCGCGACGTACTCCTGTGCGGTGCCGTTCGCCCGCTCATCCGCCGCCTCCCACAGCCACACCCGCTCGCCGACCCGTGAGGGGTCGACGCCCTCGCCGACCGCATCGATCACTCCCGCTCCGTCCTGGTTCGGCACCATCTCGGGAAAAGAGCTCCCGCCGCGCCGGGCCTTCCAGTCAGTCGGGTTGACGCCCGACACCTCGATCCGGACCCGCACCTCGCCCGCGCCCGGCTCCGGCACCTGGCGCTCGACCAGGCGCATCACGCCGGCCTGGCCGGCCTCCGTGTAGACGACGGCTCGCATTAGAAGCTCTGACGGGATGAATAGTGGATGGCTGGCGCGTGGCGGGCCAGCAGGAGGCCATACCGTGGTGAAGCCCATATACGGAGTTCATCTGGGCAAGACGCGGCGTAGCCTCCTGTGCCAGCCCGACGCCGCCAGACGCCGCGAGGCATCCCGTCAGAGCTTCTCACGCTGGATCGCGGCGTAGGGGCTGACACATGCAGTGGACGCCGCCGCCTGCCAGCTGGAACTGGCTCATGTCAGGGTCGTAGACGGTCATGCCCAGCGCCCGCAGCCTCGCATTCAGCTCTGGGGCGGCGGTCGTCGAGAGTACGCTGTCGTTGCCAAGCGCCACGACGTTGCAGCCCAGCGTCATCGTCTCGCGGAAGCTGACCGGGACGATCTCGATCTTCTTGGCCTGCAGCCAGTCGACGATCTCGGGATCGGTGGTGTCGAGGCAGACGGCGCACAGCTTCTCGGCCAGCATGCAGACCATCAGGTCGATGTGGACGTAGTACTCGTCGATGGGGGCGTACCGCACCTCGATGCCCTCCGCCTCCATCCAGCCGCCGACCTGCCGGGCCGAGACCTCTTCGCCCCGCAGGCCCGTGTAGCCAATCAGAACGCAGCCCGGCTCGATCATGTTGAAGTCGCCGCCCTCGAAGTTGCCGGCGCTGACAAGATCGTAGATCGGGATGTCGTGCTCGAGGTAGAAGCGCAGGACGTTCGCGTACTCGCCACGCCGCCGCGGGCTGGCGAGCTGGGTGACCACGGCGCCGAACGGGGTCATGAAGTTGGAGTCGCGAGCGTAGACGCCGTAGGCCGTCTCCTCGCGCGCGTCCAGCAGGTGGACGGCTACGCCGGCCTGGCGGTAGGCGTCGACCATCTCGGCGTGCTGGCGGAGCGCCAGCCCGCGGTCGAACCGGTAGCCGCGGCGCAGCGTCTCACGCACCAGGGCGCTGTATTGCGCGTTCTCCTCACCGAGCCAGCGGAAGCGCTCCGGGCTGCCAAGCAGGACGTCGCGAAGCGTGCCGTACTCGGAGTCGATGCCCCACCTCTCCAGCACCTTCGAGCCGCCGCCCGGCACGCGAGCGCGCAGAGGACTTGTGGTTTCGATCATAGCCATGGCGAGATTCTACGTGCCGGGAAGCGTCTGGAGCCGAAGACCCGGTCAGACGCCTTCCAGCGCCTCCACCTCGCCCGCCGCGACGGCCTCGCGCAGCCGCTGGTAATCGCGCTCGTTCTGGTCGGCGTAGAGCTGGGAGAAGTGGGCGACGGCTCGCTCGAAGACCGCCCCCTTGCCCAGATAGGCAGCGATGGCCAGCCGGTCGCCCGATCGCGCATGCGAGCGGGCGAGCGACCACGCACAGGCACGGGTGTAGGTGAGCAGACCGTGCTCGGTCATCCGGGAGAGGTCCGCCGATGCCTTCCAGTCCCAGAGCTGGCGCACGTAGTAGTCCCGCTCGACGCCGTCCAGGCTCACGCTGCGCTGCCAGCTCAGGAAGATGTCGGTGGCGGCCTGCATCATCCGCTGTCCGCGCACGACTCGCTCGCCGTGGGTGTCGTACTCGCTCTCCCCGAGGAACGGCTCCAGCACGGACGGCTGCGCCTCCTTGGCCTGCAGGACGAGTACGTCGCGACCGTCGCGGGCGACGAGCAGCACCACCCACGCCCTGGTGCCGACGCTCCCGACACCGACCACCTTGCGGGCCATGTCGGCGAAGGTGTACGAGCGGACGAGGTGCCGGCGGTCGGCGTGAAGGCTCGCCAGGTACTGCTCCGAGAGCATCTCGGCATGCCGCTCCCGCTCGTCGGAGTCGATCCCGTACAGCTCGCTGATGGGCGTCAGCAGGGGCGGCGCGCTGGTGAACCGAGGCTTGCCGTCGACCATCTCGGTCAGCTTGCGGACGGCGCGGGCGCTGGTCTTGCGCCGCGCCTTCTCGAACGTGCGGTCGAACAGCTCCTGGCCGTCGGCGTCGAGCCTGGTGCCGAAACGGGCGGTTAGCTCGTCCGCGTCCAGGCGTTCGTACCACGCGTCGAGCAGGCTCTCGCGGGAGAACTCGAGCATCGCCTCGCGGTACTGGCGCACCGCCCGCTCCACGATGCTTCGCCGCAGGCCGGCCGGGAGATCGATATCACGACCGGCGATCTCGATGCTGGCCGCCATCCGCTTCACATCCCACTCCCAGGGACCGGGGAGCGTCTCGTCGAAGTCGTTGGGCCCGAACATCAACCGGCGGTCGGGCGCTGCGAAGCCCCCGAAGTTGGAGATGTGAGCGTCGCCGCAGACCTGGACGACGATGCCGGTGGAGGTCGTCTCGGCCAGGTCGGCGGCCATCACCGCCGCAGCGCCGCGGTAGAACGTGAACGGTGAGACCAGCATCCGTCCGTAGCGGATCGGCACCAGCTCGGGCAGTCGGGTCGCGGTCTGCCGGTGCAGCGTGGCGACTGGATCGGGCCTCCCCGCAGCCGGCGCCCACTCCCCATGGCTGGAACGGGGGACGGCCTTTCGCGCCTCACGGCCACGGTCGGCGTCCTCGCCGTTCTGGAGGCGCGCGACCTTCACCGCTGAGCTCGTGTCCGACCCATCCGGTCACGTTACGACGCGGCAGACGATGGAGCAAGGCCATTACACTCTTGCCATGACTACTGCATCCGCCACCGCTGGCCAGGAGGCGATCGCCGCCGCCCGGGTCGACCTCGCAGCCGCCTTCCGCGCCGCGGCGCTGCACGGCTTCAACGAGGGGATCGACAACCACTTCAGCCTGGCCGTCCCCGGGCGCGACGACCTATTCCTGCTGAACCGGTTCGGGCCTCACTGGTCGGAGATACGGGCCAGCGACATCCTCACCATCGACCTCGACGGCAACGTCGTGGACGGCGAGGGCGAGTGGGAGACGACGGCCTTCATGATCCACCGCGGAGCGCACCGTGCGCGCCCGTCGGCCCGCTGCGTGTTCCACACGCACATGCCGTACGCGACGGCGCTCTCGATGGTGCCCCACGGCCTCGACACCCGGGCCAGCCAGAACTCCATGTCCTTCCACGGCCGCATCACCGCGCTGCCCTACGGCGGGCTGGCCGACGGCGCCGCGGAAGGCGACCGGATCGGGCAGGCGATCGGCGACAACGTCAGCGTGGTCATGCTGCAAAACCACGGCGTGCTCGTGATCGGCGAGGACGTCGCCGACGCCTGGCAGAAGCTGTACTTCCTCGAGCGTGCGTGTCAGACGCAGGTGCTCGCGCTCTCCACCGGTCAGGATCTGCTCCAGGTGCCCGAGGAGATCGCGGTGCGCACCGCCGACCGCTTCGAGCGCGACTCGTTCGGCGCCTCCGAGCTGTTCGCGGCCGAGCGCCGACGGTTGGACCGCGAGAACCCCGGCTACGACCTCTAGGGACCGCCGGAGGTCAGCCGTGCGGCGGGTGGCAGGTGCCGGCAGGCCAGCCCCACAGGGCGTCGACGGCCGCCGGCGGCGTCACCATGCAGGTGAACTGCGTGCTGCCGGGGATGCCGGCCGGATACGCGTGCCAGGCCGCTCCTGTGGGCTGCTTGTAGACCAGGTAGGCGCCGTCGTCCTGGTCGCCGACCTGCGCCTGCGTCGCGCCGGGCTTGGCGATCAGGCCGGCGCCCGCCCAGTGGGTCTTCGTTGACGGGTCGTACGCGTAGTACGTGATTCCCTTGACCAGCCCGCTGTAGTCCGAGACCGGGAGATGGTGCATCTTCGCGCCTGCGGCCAGCAGCTGGGACTTGACGGTGGCGGTGGCGACCAGGTTCGTGGCGCTGGACGCGCTGCCGCCGGACGTCGTCGTGCCGGAGCTGGTCGGCGGCGTCGTGGTGGACGGCGTGGAGCTGACGGGCGTGGAACGTCCTGCCGTCGAGCCCCCGCTGCTGCTCGAAGAGCCGCAGCCGGCTGCGGCACCGCAGACCAGCGCAAGCAGGGCGACTAGAGCGAAGTGGAAGAAGCGTCCCTGGTAGCTGTCCACTGTGGGAGCACGATACTCGGAGGCCCGGTCAGCTGCCGAGACTTGACGGACAGCGCGCAGAGGATGACCATTCCCGATGCGATGCCGTCATGACCTCAGCCCAGCACCCCGCCGGGGCGGCGACGATGTCGGTCGTTGACCGATGCCGGCGCGGCGACCGCGATGCCTGGAACGAGCTGGTCGAGACGTACTCACGCTACGTCTACGCCATCATCGGCCGCGGGTACCGGCTGGCCGGTCCGGACGCCGAGGATGTGTTCCAGGATGTGTTCGCCCGCGTCTTCGAGCGGCTGGAGACCCTCCGCGACGACGAGGCGCTGCAGGGCTGGATCTCCCAGGTGACGCGCAACCTCTGTCTCGACCACATCCGCCGGGTGCGCACGCACCAGGAGCTGTCCGACGACACGGCCGGCCTGGACGAGAGGCTCAACGAGCTCGACGACGCGCTCGCCGTGCGCCAGGCGATGTCCCGCCTGTCTCACGATTGCTACGAGATCCTCGATCGCTTCTTCTGCCGGGACGAGTCCTACCGGTCGATCGGGCAGCACCTGGGGATCCCGCCGGGCACGATCGCCAGCCGGATCAGCCGCTGCCTGGGCCGGCTGCGCGAGGAGTTCGGCGACGCCCAGTGAGCCCGATGCAAGAAAGCACGAGCCTGCACCGTCTGGTGGGACGAGATGACTGACGAACACGAACTCGGACGGATGGTCCGGATGCTCCCTGACGCACCTGCGGCCTGGGTCGAGGCGGCCCAGGCACTGCCCTTCCTGAAGGACGAGCTGGATTCGATCCTGGCTCGCGCGGAAGGCGATGCCGGCTTCCGCCAGGCACTTCGCACCGACCCAGCCACAGCACTCCGCAGCGAGGGGTACGACCTGTCGCCTTCGGTCGTTGCGCACCTGATGCGCAAGCTGCCGCCGGAGCAGGGCTCCTAACCACAGAGCGTCTCAGTGAGAGTGCGAGCGCTCGCTGGCGCGTAGCCGCTCGGCGAGGGTCTTGAGCAGGGCCAGAGAGATCGCGGGCTCCGACTTCAACAGCTTGTTGAAGTTGGTGCGGGAGAGGCACATGGTCAGCACGTCGTCGTCGGCGACGACCGACGCCGCCCGCGGCGAGTCGGTGAGCAGCGCCATCTCGCCGAACGCCTCGCCCGCGCCCAACCGGCCGACCCGGCGGCCCTTCCGCGTCACCGACACCTGGCCATCGAGGACGACGTAGAACGTCCGCGCCGGCTCGCCCTCGCGCACGATCCGAGTCAGCGGTGCGAACCGGCGTGTCGTCGCCATGCGCGCGATCCGGTGCAGATGGCGCTTGGAGACGCCGGCGAAGATCGGCAGGTCGGCGAGGAACGGTACCCAGTCGTTCCGCCGCGTCAGCTGCAGGTGTGACTGTTCTGTGGGCGGTCGCATGCGAACGATCCTCTCACAGCCCGCACGGCGTCGCCACAGCCGACATCGCAGAATGAATTTCGCACGGCCGGGAAGATCCCAGGGGTGCGCGCCGTCTGGTAGGGCAGATCGGCAAGCGCGAGACACATATTCACCGGTTTGAGCTACGGCTCTGCCAAGCGGGGGGAGCCGCACGCCGTGCCGCCTGGGGATGGGCGGCACGGCCGCGGCGTGATCCAATACGCCCATGAGCGATCCCGCCGAGGAACAGCTACCCGCATACGCCGTTGGCAGGCACGCCGCTGGCAGGCTGTCCGGGGCGCGGCCATGGTCGGAGGGCGTCACCCGCGAGTGGGCGCTCGGCGGGTCGACTGGCAAGGGTGTTCGGGTCTGTGTCGTCGACAGCGGCATCGAGGGCGGCCACCCGATGGTCGGCGCCGTCCAGGAAGCCGTCGCGATCTCGATCCAGGATGGGGCCCTGGTCGTCGAGGAGGACACCGCCGGCGATCTGTGCGGCCACGGCACCGCCTGCGCCGGGATCATCCGCAGCGTCGCCCCCGACTGCGAGCTGGGCAGCGTCCGCGTTCTCGACGAGGGCTTTGTCGGCAGCGGCCCGGTGCTGGTCGAGGGGCTGCGCTGGGCGATCGACCACGGCTATGACGTCGTCAACATGAGCCTCTCGACCACCAAGCGGGCGTTCGCCGAAGAGCTGCGGGAGCTGGTCGACGAGGCGTACTTCCAGCGCAGCGTGGTCGTCGCCTCGGCGCACAACCTGCCGGTGGTCAGCTACCCGTGGCGGTTCTCCTCGGTCATCTCTGTCGCCAGCCACGAGCTCGGCGAGCCGATGCTGTACCTGCGCAACCCAAACCCGCCGGTTGAGTTCTTCGCCCACGGCGTCAACGTCGAGATCGCGTGGTTGGACGGCGGCCGCATCCACTCGACGGGTAACAGCTTCGCGACGCCCCACATCACGGGGATCTGCGCCCTCATCCTGGCCAAGCACCCTCACCTGACGCCGTTCGAGGTGAAGACGGTGCTGGGCCTGACAGCCGACAATGCCGGAGGAGCCGATGAGCCAGTCCGATGACCAGCTGCGCGTCGCTGTCGCGGCCGGTGTGCTGCGCGACGAAGCGACCCACCGGGAGCTTCTGTCCTCGATCGCGCAGGTCGCCCGAGCCATCTTCCATGCCCGGGCGGCAAGCGTGCTGCTGCTCGACGAGACGACGTCCGAGCTGGTGTTCGAGGCGGTCGTCGGCGAGGGCGAGGACACCCTGATCGGCCGCCGGTTCGCGTCCGGCACCGGGGTCGCCGGCTGGGTGCTTGCCACCGGCCAGCCGCTGATCCTCACCGACGTCTCGACCGACCCCCGGTTCTCGGCCGAGACGGCGCACTCGACCGGCTACGTCCCGCAGGGGATCATGGCCGTACCGCTGATCCACGGCGAGGACCCGATCGGCGTGCTCGAGGTGCTCGACCGGCCTGCGAACTCCCAGTTCTCGCTCGACGAGGTGGAGCTGCTGGGCCTGTTCGGAGCGCAGGCGGCAGCGGCTCTGGCGCTGCTCCGCCGCGCCCGGCTGGCTGGGGCGGCGCTGGCCGGCAGCGACCCCGAGCTCGACGCCCTGGCCGGCATCGCCTCACGGATCGCCGGCCGCGAGGGAGCCCCCGCGACCGGCGAGTTCCTGCAGTCGCTGGACGCGCTGCTGGGCAGACTCAGGCCCGGGACGCTCTGATGGGGATGCCGCGCGGCGTCTGGCGCATCCGGAATCTGCGTGATCGCAGATTCCTCCTGAACCTTGCAAGCCTGCGGCTTGCAAGTCTGCTGGCCCACCGCTCGCCAGCCATCCACGATTCAACCCCGTTAGAGCGTCGCGCCAGCCAAAGCTCCTGTCAGCCACGTCCGCCACTCCTGCTCTGCTGGGGCCGCGTCGGCCCCCTCGGCGAACAGGTGGTGCCCAGCGAACACCGGCATCCCGAACACGCCTCGTCCGAAGAACCGCAGCAGGCTGTCAGGCGTGCGGATGCCGACGAAGATCGGCGTCAGGTAGTCGACCTCGCCACGATCGTGGCGCCGTCGAGCTCGATCGTCACCGGATCGCCGACCGCACCACCGGCGCCGAGGCGAAGTACACGGCGAAGCGCGTCGACCGCCTCCGGGCTGGCGGAGTCGGCGGGGCCCTCGACGCCAACGTACGCCGCATGCCGGCCCGGGAAGTGCTCCAGGTACTGGGCGAGCGTGTGGAGGTAGAAGTCCGTGTGGGCACCGGCGCTGTCGTACTGGGTGTCCCAGTCGCCCTTGTCGCCGTAGGGGTGCGTGACGAGCTATCGTCGGTGGCGATGATCGAGGTTCAGCACGTCGACTTCATCTCCATCCCGTCACGCGACCTGGCGCGGTCGAAGCAGTTCTACGGGGAGACTCTCGGCCTGCCTGTCGAGAAGGACCACATGGGATTCGCCGAGTTCAAGGCCGGCCAGGTGACGCTCAGCATCTGGGAGCCCGAGGCCCACGGCATCCTGTTTGCCCCTAACCCGGCGGGCTTTGCGCTCCGCGTGCCCGACGTGGCGGAGGCGCGCGCGGCGCTCCAGGCCAAGGGGGTCGCGTTCAGCGGCGAGATCATCGATTCGGGCGTCTGCCACATGGCGCCGTTCCACGACCCGGACGGCAACGCGCTGATCCTGCACAACCGCTACGCGCCGGCGGACGAAGACTGATGCTCAGAGGCCGGCGGCCGCGATGGCGGCCTTCGCGCACGCCTCGTCCTGCTCGCCAGTGCCACCGCTGACGCCGAGCGCCCCGATCAGCCCGTCTCCCGCGAACAGCGGCAGCCCGCCGGCGTAGACGACGATCCGCCCGCCGGAAGTCGACGTGAAGCCCCAGTCGGCGGCGCCCGGCTGCGTGCTCTCCATGAACTCGCCGGTCGGCGTCTGCCAGAGCACCGCCGTGTAGGCCTTGTCGAGGGCGAGCACCATCGCGCCCAGCGGCGAGCCGTCCATCCGGGCGCTGGCGATCACATGCCCACCGCGGTCGGCCACGGCCGCCGCCACCGCCAGTCCCTGACGCCCGGCCTCTTCGCGCACCGCGGCCAGCAGGGCGAGAGCCTGGACGAGGCTGACTTCCTGGACGGACAGCGGGTCGGACATCGGCGCGATCCTACAGGCCGGAAGCTAGGGGGCGCGGGCGAGCAGTGCCGCCAGCGCCGTCCGGGTGGCGCCCGGCCCGTTGATCTCGAGCCACGTGACTCGCCGGCCCGAGCTGACGATCCCGTACAGGTTCGGCTGCGCCATGTGGCAGGCACAGAGCGGCGCGACTATCAGCACCCCGGCTCGCCCCCGTGACGCGAGCGGCTTGACGGTGGGGATCTGGCCGACGTAGGCGCCCGCGTGCTCACGCACGAACGCCACGTACCCCGCAGCGCCCGCGGGCGTGGCGAAATGCAGCGTCCGCGACTCGACGAACTGCAGCTTGTGCTTGGACGGCCCCTGGAACACCCGCTGGCGCCCGGTGACGTAGCCCAGGTGGTCGAGCGTGGAGGGCAGCGACGAGAGCGAGGCGTCCCTGGCCAGCAGCGCGGAGGAGACCTCCGTCGAGTGGCTGGGGAGGTAGGAGAGGGCCGAGGCGGAGAGGGCCGGCGGGATCGGCGCGTCAGGTTTCGAGTCAGCCCTGCTGAGAGCTTCGAACGCAAATGCGCCTGCACAGAGCAGGATCACCGCGGCCACACCGGCGCGGATCGCTGCCTTCCGCTTGGTGGCGCCGCTCACCCAAGCACTTTACATCAGCGCCCCCCCATTGGTAATGTCATCCACCCTTATTACCCCACCTTCGCGAGGGCACCTGATGGACAAGCTGGATCGTGGTCAATTCCTGAAAGCCTCCGCGACGCTGCTCGGCGGCGCGGTGTTGCTCCCGGCGTGCGGATCGAGCTCAGGCTCGGGCAGCGCCGCTTCGACGTCGCACCCACCGATCAGCCAGGAGCCGGGCAACCTGGCCATCCTGGAGTGGGGTGGCTACGAGGCCGCCGGGACGAAGGCACAGAAGTACTGGAAGATCCCGGGCAAGGCCTATACCCAGAAGTTCGGCGCCAACGGCATCACGTACACCTACATCGTGAACGACAGCCAGGCGCTGCAGAAGGCAAGCCAGGTGCAGTTCGACATCATGCACCCGTGCAACGAGAACATCCCCGACTACGTGAGCCGCGGGCTCGTCCAGCCGTGGGACACCAGCATGCTGGCGAGCTTCAGCGAACTGAACCCGTACCTGGTCGACAAGGGCAAGGTCCACGGCCAGCAGTACATGATCCCGTGGGACTGGGGCTACGCCAGCCTGACCTACAACTCGGACCACGTCGACGCGGCCGACGCCACCGGCTGGGAGCTCGCCTGGAACCCCAAGTACAAGGGCAAGATCGCCCTCTGGGACGGCGCCGCGTCGAACCTCGAGGTGGCCGCGCT
>Ga0265327_10005687_pt1 | contig 10308 bp, 9 predicted proteins | sample 41621metaG_FD_202089 | JGI IMG/M metagenome (GOLD analysis project Ga0265327, IMG submission 202089) | Rhizosphere microbial communities from Carex aquatilis grown in University of Washington, Seatle, WA, United States - 4-16-21 metaG | ecosystem: Host-associated > Plants > Roots > Rhizosphere >... | reverse complement strand
GGCCTTGGATAACTGAGTGCCTTCGAAATCAGAAGTATCCTGGGATGTCGGCTCGACTGAATAACGCGGGTTGTTGGGCTCCAGCTTGCGGCCCAGTTCAACCGCCTTCCTCACCACTGGAGCATCAGCGCCAAGTTCGTCCTGAAGCTGTTCAGCCAGCTTTCCAAAAGCCGACTCATCCTTGCGCTCAGCAAAAATTTCGAGCAGCTTACTGTGTAATTCGTAACGATTGGGTTCCTTCCTAATCGCTTCTTTGAGGACTTCTTCAGCCTGCGTATCGCGGCCATAAGCCATATAGCCTTCGGCTACGGAAATAGGATCGACATCATTGTTATCTATCATTTCTTCACGTTCGGCCTGCTGGAAGTCTGCCATAATCGAAGAAGCTGCAGCACTGGGAGCAACTGATGTTGCATCAGACCCTGCAACATCAGCACCCGTCTTTTTCTTTCTGCGTTTTGCCAGCCATCCACCAGCACCCAATGCCAGCAACAGCGCACCTAGCAGCGGCAAATTATCCTGAACAAAACCCTGAGCCACACCAAGCAAAGTCTGCTGCGGCAGGGGTGGTGGCGGTACTACCTTCTTGGGTTTTGGCTTCTCTGTCGCAGCCTTTTCCTCTGGTTTTACTTCAGCCTTTGTTTCAACTGGCTTGGCTTCTTCAGCTTTGGCAACTTCCGGCTTAGCGCCAGGCGCTGGAGTAGTGGCAACTGGCTCAGGCTTCGTAACTGGTGGTTTTGCTGGCTCAGCCGTTTTGGCAGTTGCCGATTTCTGCATATCGGCCAGCGATTGATTCTTCATTTCCAGAAGCTGCTTCAGCTCCTGAACCTGCTTTTCCAGGATCGCAACCCGTTCGTTGGCTTCCTTGATTGCCTTCTCACGTGCGGTCACTTCCTCCTGCAGTGTGCCATCCTTGGAACCGGATTTGCTGCCCTTTGTATTAGTGTCAACTTTCGATGACTCCGCTGCCCCTGCCTTTTCCTCTACGGTAGTCCCCTTGGACAATTTCACTACATCACGGGGGCCTGTAGTTGGTGCTGACCCCTTATCTTCAACTGGGGCGGTGATTTTCCCGCTGGCACCCTGACGCGAAGCCTCATCCTTGGCAGGTGCAGATTCAGCCACTGCAGATGCTAACTTGCTACGGTAACTGTTCCAGTCGGCCGCCTGCATACGAACTTCCTTGGAAGCATCTTGCGGGCTGACAGCTTGCAGTTCTTCCGCGCTTGGCTGACGCACAATCTGCCCAACTTTGAGGCGGTTCATGTTGTTGCCAATAAAGGCATCAGGATTAGCCCGATACAGCCCGACCAGCATCTGATCCAGACTAACGCCTTGTGATTGCTTCAATTTGCTGGCAACACCACCCAAAGTGTCGCCAGCCTTGACGGTATGTTCAACAGCGGGGGCGGCGTCTTGCGCTTGTTCAGTTGAGGATTTAGTTTCTGTTATGGCCGCCTTGTGCGCGCGGCCTTTTTTTCCGCTCGCAGGTGTTGCGGCAACAGTCTGATCAGTGGGCTGCTCTTCAGTCTGGCTCTGCGTTTTCGCTTCAACTACCGCCGTTGTCTGGGGTTGGTCACCAAAACCGGGAGGATCAAGCAAAGCAGTATATTCGCGCAACAAGCTTCCGGAAGACCATTCAACTTGCACCAGCATATCGAGGAACGGGTCGTTGATGGACTGCGAAGAAGTAATCTTGAGGACAGGCACTCCGTCAGCCCTGCTGGCCAGTTCAACACGCACGGCACTCAGGGTGGATGCCCGTTCGATGCCCTGCTCGACGTAAACACTGTTGGGCGCAATACGCGCTGTGAGGGATGATAGTTCTTCTTTGGTTGCGGAGAGCAACTCAACCTCGGCATTTAATGGCTGCCCCAAGCTGGAAATAATGGTCAACTTGCCCAAACCCGCCGCGGTTGCAGCAAACGGCATAAACGCAAGACAGACAGCTACGGTGATCCGCTTTATTCTGGAGTTATGCACTATCCCACCCTTAGACACACTATTGGTTTTATTAAACTAACATCAATCAGTTAGTGTTTCAAGTTCATATTGCGCTTTAGGAGCCGCATGGAAGTTAATCGTACAAGCGCAACAATCACGCTTCCAGCAACACCCTCAATATGCGCCGCAAAGGCTCAGCAGCTCCCCATAACAACTGGTCGCCAACGGTAAATGCGGACAGATATTCCGGCCCCATATTCATCTTGCGCAAACGTCCTACTGGCACCGTCAGCGTCCCAGTCACAGCGGCAGGCGTCAGGTCGGACATACTTGCTTCACGCTCGTTAGGCACTACACGCACCCAGTCGTTGGCAGAGTCAATTATGGAATCCAGTTCCTTCAGCGGCACATCTTTCTTCAACTTGATAGTCAGCGCCTGTGAATGGCAACGCATGGCACCAATGCGAATGCACAAACCGTCAATCACGATAGGGCTTGATTCGAGGCCCAGAATCTTGTTGGTCTCAGCACCACCCTTCCATTCTTCCTTGCTCTGGCCGTTGCCCAAGTCCTTGTCTATCCATGGGATCAAGCTACCAGCCAGCGGCACGCCAAAATGCGAAGTCGGGAAACGATCGTCGCGCAGGGTACCCGCGACTTCGCGGTCTATATCCAGAATCGCAGAAGCCGGGTCGGCCAGCAGGGCGCTTGCCACCCGGTGCGCCTCGCCCATCTGCTTCAGCAGTTCGCGCATGTTCTGTGCACCTGCGCCGGAGGCTGCCTGATAGGTCATGGAAGTCGCCCATTCCACCAAATTCTCGCGGAACAACCCACCCAAGGCCATCAGCATCAGGGACACAGTACAATTTCCGCCTATCCAGTTCCTGCCACCTTTTGTGAGCGCATCCTTGATGACGTTGAGGTTTACCGGGTCGAGGATAATGACGGCATCCGGCTCCATTCTTAAGGTCGAAGCAGCATCAATCCAGTGACCTTTCCAGCCTGCAGCGCGTAGTTTGGGGAATATCTCGGTAGTGTAGTCGCCGCCCTGGCAGGAGATGATGACATCCATTACCTTGAGTTCGTCGATACTCTGCGCGTCCTTGAGCAGCGGCGTTTCCTTGCCGATACTCGGGCCCTTGCCGCCAGGCTGGGAGGTGGTAAAAAACACCGGCTCAATATGGTCGAAATCGCGCTCTTCCTTCATGCGCTGCATCAACACAGAACCCACCATGCCGCGCCAACCGGTAAAACCAACTCTTAACATGTTTGCTCCTTACAAGGCCGCGACGATGGCATCGCCCATTGCGTTGCATCCGATTTTTCTGGTGCCTTCGGTATAAATATCAGCAGTACGACACCCCTGTGCCAGCGCTTTTTTTACCGCATTTTCAACGCGCACCGCATTGGTTTCGTCATTGAAGGTGTAACGCAGCATCATGGCAGCGGACAGAATGGTCGCCAGCGGGTTGGCAATATCCTGCCTGGCGATGTCTGGCGCAGAGCCGTGGCTGGGTTCGTACATACCCTTGTTGTTGGCATCAAGCGAGGCCGACGGCAACATGCCGATGGAGCCGGTGAGCATGGACGCCTCATCCGAGAGAATATCGCCGAAAATGTTGCCGGTAACCATCACGTCGAACTGCTTGGGGTTACGGATCAGTTGCATAGCGGCGTTGTCCACGTACATGTGACTAAGCTCAACTTCCGGAAAATCTTTGGAAATTTCTATCATCACCTGACGCCACAACTCGGTGCACTCCAGCACGTTGGCCTTATCCACAGAGCAGACCTTCTTGTTGCGCTTCATCGCGATCTGAAACGCAACATGACCGATGCGGCGAATTTCAGTTTCGTTATAGCGCATGGTGTTGATGCCTTCGCGCTCGCCGTTTTCCAACGTGGAGATGCCGCGCGGCTGGCCGAAATAGATGTCGCCAGTGAGCTCACGCACGATCATGATGTCGAGCCCCGCCACCACTTCCGGCTTCAAGGTCGAGGCCGAAGCCAGTTCCGGGTATAGCAGCGCCGGGCGCAGGTTGGCGAACAGGTTGAGTTCTTTGCGGATGCGCAGAAGCCCACGCTCCGGGCGCAAATGGCGCTCCAGCTTGTCGTATTTCCAGTCCCCAACGGCACCCAGCAGTACAGCATCGGCTTCCTGCGCCAGTTTGAGCGTCGCATCCGGCAGCGGATCGCCCGCCGCCTCGTAACCCGCGCCACCAATGGGCGCCTCCTGCATTTCCATGCCAATATTCAGGGCACGCAAAACCTTGACGGCTTGCGCCACAATTTCAGGACCAATGCCGTCACCCGGCAGAACTGCAATTTTCATGAACTTTTCCAGATTCAGTTTAGTTGAATAGCCAAGGTTGAGCCGTACGGTGCTTAACCTCAAATGCCTTGATTTTATCCACTTGCCGCAAAGTCAGGCCGATGTCGTCAAAACCGTTGAGCAGACAATATTTGCGGTGTGCATCCACGTCGAACTCAAAGCTTTTGCCGGATGGCGTAGTCACGGTTTGCTGTTCCAGATTAACGGCCAAGCGATAACCTTCATTAGCCGCCACCTCATTGAACAACTGGTCAACAATCGCCGCATCCAGCTTGATCGGCAAGATGCCGTTCTTGAAGCAGTTGTTAAAGAAAATATCGGCAAAACTGGGCGCAATCACCACGTGAAAGCCGTAATCCAGCAACGCCCAAGGTGCATGTTCGCGGCTGGAACCGCAGCCGAAATTCTCGCGCGCCAGCAACACTGCTGCGCCTTGGTAACGCGGTTGGTTAAGCACGAAGTCAGGGTTGAGAGGACGCTTGCTGTTGTCCATGCCCGGCTCGCCGTGGTCGAGATAGCGCCATTCGTCAAACGCGTTGGGGCCGAAACCACTGCGCTTGATCGACTTCAGGAACTGCTTGGGGATGATGGCGTCGGTATCCACATTAGCACGGTCCAGTGGGGCAACGAGGCCATTAACTTTGATAAATGGTTGCATTGTTATTGTTTGCTCGATTTCTGGATGACCTCGCCGGCCTTTTCAATATCCTGCCCCACACCGCGCACGGTATTACACCCTGCCAGCAAGAAGGCACAGCCCAGCACCACAAAAGCGATGATCTTTTTCATGGATTTCCTCAGTTTTTCAAATACAAGCTCAAATTAAACTATCTGTCTGACATCAACGAAATGCCCCGCGATTGCCGCAGCAGCAGCCATTTCAGGGCTCACCAGATGGGTTCTGCCGCCCTGACCCTGCCGCCCCTCAAAGTTGCGGTTGGAGGTGGCCGCACAACGTTCGCCTGGCTCCAGCCGGTCGGCATTCATGGCGAGGCACATGGAACAACCCGGCTCACGCCACTCGAACCCTGCATCCTTGAACACTTTGTCCAGGCCTTCTTTTTCGGCCTGCGCCTTGATGAGGCCAGAGCCCGGCACCACCATCGCCAATTTGACGTTGGCAGCGATATGCTTGCCTTTGGCTACGGCAGCAGCAGCCCGCAAATCTTCGATGCGGGAGTTGGTGCAGGAACCGATGAAAACCTTGTCTATCTGGATGTCTCTGATCGGCATATTGGCCTGCAAGCCCATGTAGGCATAGGCACGCTCCCAATCGCCGCGCTGCACATCATTCCTGGCCTGGGCCAGATCAGGCACGCGGCCATCCACCCCCACTACCATTTCCGGCGAGGTGCCCCAGGTAACTTGCGGCTGGATACTGGCCGCGTCAAGCTCAACCGTGGCATCGAAGCTTGCGCCTTCGTCGCTCTTGAGCGTATTCCAGTAGGCCACGGCCTGCTGCCATTGCGCCTCGTTGGGAGCATACGGACGTCCCTTGAGATAGTTGATCGTGGTGGTGTCCACCGCCACCATGCCAGCACGTGCACCGGCTTCAATCGCCATGTTGCACAACGTCATGCGACCTTCCATGGAGAGTGCGCGAATTGCACTACCAGTAAACTCGATGGCAAATCCGGTACCACCCGCCGTGCCGATCTTGCCTATCACCGCCAGCGCGATGTCCTTGGCAGTCACGCACTTCTGTAACACGCCTTCAACCTTGACCTGCATGGCCTTGGATTTCTTGGCAACCAGACATTGCGTGGCCATCACATGCTCCACTTCGCTGGTGCCTATGCCATGCGCCAGTGCGGCGAACGCACCATGCGTACTGGTATGTGAATCGCCGCACACCACGGTCATGCCCGGCAGGGTTGCGCCCTGTTCCGGGCCGATGACATGCACGATGCCTTGGCGCACATCGCCCATCTTGAATTCGGTTACGCCATATTCCGCACAGTTGGCGTCTAGCGTTTCCACTTGCAGGCGCGAAATCGGATCGGCGATGCCAGCTACCCCGTCGCTACGATCAGTCGTAGGTACGTTGTGGTCAGGCACAGCCACCATGCTGCCCACGCGCCAAGGCTTGCGCCCGGCCAGTTTCAGTCCTTCAAATGCCTGCGGGCTAGTAACTTCATGCACTAGGTGGCGGTCGATATAAATCAGCGCAGTGCCATCAGCTTCCTGATGCACCACGTGAGATTCCCAAAGTTTGTCGTATAGCGTTTTAGCGGTCATTTGATGGCTTAAAATTTAATCGCGGAAATTTCCGTATTGCAATGGAAAATCCGTCACAGACTTCTTCACAAAGGCAATGGCGTCCTGCAGCACGTCGCGCTTGGCACCGTTCACCCGCACCGTGTCGCCCTGGATGCTGGCTTGCACTTTGAGTCCGGAATCCTTGATGAGTTTCACAATGCGCTTGGCCAGATCGCTATCAATCCCGGCGCGTATCTTGAGCACCTGTTTCACCTTGTTGCCGGACACCTTTTGCACATCCTGCGCATCCAGGCGCTTGCTGCTGTCGGCCTCTTTCTTTTCCAGCGCGGGGAAAAGAATGTCCTTGATCTGGTCCAACTGAAAATCGGAATCGCCGAACAGCGTGATCAGGTTTTCTTTCTCCTGCAGCTCGACATTGGCGCTGGTGCCCTTGAAGTCGTAGCGGTTGGTGATTTGTCGCCCGGCAACGTCAATCGCGTTTTTCAGCGCGACCATATCAACTTCGGAAGTAATGTCGAAGGATGGCATCGTTGCTACTCCCGCTTATTCAAAATGGCAGACGTAATCCAGCATATCCACCGTCTCGATGTCGAATGAAGAATTGCCCGGAACCGCGAATTTGTCACCCGCCTTATAAGTCTTCCATTCGCCTTCACCCTTGAGGCGCACCTTGCATTCACCCAGACTAATTTCCATCAGTTCCGGTGAAGCGGTATTGAAAGTCAGCGTACTGGGGAAAATCACGCCCAAGGTGCGACGGGTGCCATTAGGCATCAGGATGGTATGGCTGACGCATTTGCCGTCGAAATATACGTTTGCTTTGGTCTTGACGCTTACATTGTCGAATTGGGCCATGCTGTTCTCCTGATTAATTTTTTCTGTTGCGTAAATTGGCTGCGATGCGCATACGCAGGGCATTAAGCTTGATAAAGCCACCCGCGTCTTTCTGGTCATAAGCACCGGCGTCATCTTCAAAAGTAGCAATGGTCGGGTCGAACAACGAATCGGTCTTGCTGTCGCGACCGGTGACAATCACGTTGCCCTTGTACAGCTTGAGACGCACAAAGCCATTGACGTTAGCTTGCGTGTGATCAATCAGGGTTTGCAGCGCGACGCGCTCAGGACTCCACCAGTAGCCGTTGTAGATCAGGCTGGCGTAACGCGGCATGAGGTCGTCCTTCAAGTGGGCGACTTCGCGATCCAGTGTCAGAGATTCGATAGCACGGTGAGCGCGCAACATGATCGTGCCGCCCGGGGTTTCATAGCAGCCGCGTGATTTCATGCCAACGTAGCGGTTTTCCACGAGGTCAAGGCGACCGATGCCGTGTTTGCCGCCCAAACGGTTCAGCTCGGCCAGCAGCTCGTGCGGCTTCATTTTCTTGCCATTCAGGGCTACCGGATCGCCATTCGCATATTCAATATCCAGATATTCTGCAGCATCCGGCGCTTTTTCCGGGCTGACCGTCCAGCGCCACATGCTTTCTTCAGCCTCAGCGGACGGGTCTTCCAGATGACGGCCTTCGTAACTGATATGCAGCAGGTTGGCGTCCATGGAATAAGGACTGCCGCCCTGTTTGTGCTTCATCTCCACCGGGATGCCGTTTTTCTCGGCATAAGCCATGAGCTTTTCGCGCGACAACAAATCCCACTCGCGCCAAGGAGCGATGACCTTGATGTTGGGGTTGAGTGCGTAGGCGCCCAGTTCGAAACGCACCTGATCGTTGCCCTTGCCGGTGGCACCGTGGGAAATAGCGTCGGCCTTGGTTTCGCGCGATATCTCAATCAGGCGCTTGGCAATCAGCGGACGGGCAATCGAAGTACCTAGCAGGTACTCGCCTTCGTAAACAGTATTGGCGCGGAACATCGGGAACACGAAGTCGCGCACGAATTCCTCGCGCAGGTCGTCGATGTAGATTTCCTTGACGCCGAATTTTCTGGCTTTTTCGCGCGCCGGTTCCAACTCTTCGCCTTGGCCGATGTCGGCGGTAAAAGTCACGACCTCGCACTGGTAAACATCGGTCAGCCACTTCAGGATCACTGAAGTATCCAGCCCGCCGGAATAGGCGAGCACCACTTTTTTCACGTCGCTCATTGACTCACTTTTCCTAACAATAAATATTCCATCAGCGCTTTCTGGGTGTGCAAACGGTTCTCTGCTTCATCCCAAACCACACTGTGCGGCCCATCAATCACTTCCGCCGCCACTTCTTCACCACGGTGCGCAGGCAGGCAGTGCATGAATAGCGCATCGTTGGCAGCCACTTTCATCATATCGGCATCGACCTGCCAATCGGCAAAATCGCGCATGCGTTCTTCGTTCTCCGCCTCGAAACCCATCGAAGTCCACACGTCGGTGGTCACCAGATCAGCGCCGCGCGCGGCTTCCATCGGGTCGGCAAATTCTTCGTAATGCTCGTGACCATAAAGCCCTGCGCGTTCCTGTTCGACTTCGTAGCCTGACGGCGTGGACACGTGCACGTTGAAATCCAGCACTTCCGCCGCCTGCAACCAGGTATTGCAGACGTTGTTGGAGTCGCCGATCCACGCCACGGTTTTGCCTTGAATCGGGCCACGGTGCTCGATAAAGGTAAAAATATCGGCCATGATCTGACACGGGTGATATTCGTTGGTCAGGCCGTTAATCACCGGCACACGCGAGTTGGCGGCAAAACGTTCGATGATCTCCTGCTCGAAAGTACGGATCATGACAATGTCGCTCATGCGTGAAATCACCTGCGCTGCGTCTTCCACCGGCTCGCCGCGCCCCAGTTGCGAATCGCGCGTATTGAGGTAGATTGCCGAGCCGCCCAGTTGCTGTATGCCCGCCTCGAACGACAGGCGCGTACGCGTGCTGGCCTTTTCGAAAATCATCACCAACGTGCGATCAGAAAGCGGCCAGTATTGCTGGTAAGCTTTGAACTGCGCCTTGATCCAGCGGGTACGCTCGAACAGGTAATCGAACTCTTGCCGGCTTAAATCATTGAACTGCAGAAAGTGCTTCATGATGACTACCCCAGAAATTTCCTGACGAGTGCGGACAGCGTATCCACGAGTTGTTGCGCTTCTTCCTGCTTCATCACCAGCGGCGGGAGTAGCCGTATCACTGAGTCCGCCGTCACATTGATCAGCAGCCCGGCTTCCAGCGCCAACCTCACCAGATCGCCGCAGGGACGGTCCAGCTCTATACCTATCATAAGACCTGCATTACGCAGCTTGACCACGCCAGCCACGCCTTCGAACTGCGCCGCAAATTGTGCCTTGATCCAGTTGCCAAGCTGCTCGGCGTGCTGGCACAAACCTTCGCTTTCAATCGCATCCAGTGTTGCCAACGCCGCAGCACAGGCCAGCGGATTGCCGCCGAAAGTGGAGCCGTGATTGCCCGCATGAAATACTTCAGCCGCAGCCCCCTTGGCAAGGCAGGCACCAATTGGCACACCCGAGCCCAGCCCTTTGGCCAGCGTCATCACGTCAGGCGCAATGTCAGTGTGTTGAAAGGCAAACCAGGTACCGGTACGCGCAATGCCGCTCTGCACTTCGTCCAGCATCAGCAACCAGCCGTTCTGGTCGCAAATGATACGCAGGCCCTGTAAATAAGCCTTGGCGTCCTGCGGAATCACCACGCCACCTTCGCCCTGTATAGGCTCCACCAATACCGCAACAACACTGGGATTGTGATCGGCAACATGTTGCACCGCTTCCAGATCATCAAACGGTACGCGCACAAATCCGGGCACCAGCGGCTCAAAGCCCGCTTGTACCTTGCGGTTGCCAGTGGCTGAAAGCGTCGCCAGTGTGCGGCCATGGAAAGCTTT
>Ga0265327_10005686_pt1 | contig 10311 bp, 12 predicted proteins | sample 41621metaG_FD_202089 | JGI IMG/M metagenome (GOLD analysis project Ga0265327, IMG submission 202089) | Rhizosphere microbial communities from Carex aquatilis grown in University of Washington, Seatle, WA, United States - 4-16-21 metaG | ecosystem: Host-associated > Plants > Roots > Rhizosphere... | reverse complement strand
GCCGGTGAGCAATGTCACACCGATCGAAACCCTTACGCCGGCTACAAGTGCAAGCCGGGCTCGTCGCAGCGAACGCATCGCGTTACCCCCTCCCGGCCGCAGCCGGAGTACTCCGCCCAAACCGGGGGGTTGCCCCGGTGCCGTTCAGACGGAAGCGCGATCGCGAGCCCGCCCGTGCATACCCCGCCAATCAGCGCCTCCCGAAGCCCATTGCCCATGGGCCGCCACGCTGAGTAGCCGCCCGGAACCTAACGAGTGCAGGCGCGCGAATCCAATCACCTCTTCGCGCGGCCGCATCCGACCCTCGCATCCGTGCCCGGATCGGGCCCACAGCTAGCGGCGAGGGGCCAGGTGCGGCTTCGGCGGCTTCGGCGGCTTCGGCGGGGCGGCTACGGCGTGGACCGTCCCGGCTGTCCACTGGTTCCAGGCGGTGTCCCAGTCCATGACCCCGTGATCGCCGCGCGCGGGCGGGCGGGGCCCACCGACCACCATGACCACGTCGCCGACGCGGCTGAACCCGAAGAAGGTCAACGCGTCCGCGGGGCTGAGGTTGATGCAACCGTGCGAGACGTTCGTCCGGCCCTGGCTCGCGACCGACCACGGCGCCGCGTGCACGTACTCGCCGCTGTCGCTGATGTGTACGTCCGAGTAGACGAGCTCGTCGTAGCCGTCGGACGAGTTGACCGGGATTCCGTTCGTCGACGAGATCATGCGGACGACGCTCTCGCGATCGAGGACGATGTGCACGCCGTTCATCGTGGGGTCGGCGGGCTTGCCGCCGCTGAGCGGAAAGGTTGCGATGACGCGGCCGTTGTCGGTGACGGTCATCCGGTGCGTCGCGAGGTTCGCCACCGAGACGCGCGCGTCGCCGATCGAGAACTGTGCGACAACCTCTCCTTGACCCCAGAGCCCGTGGCCCGCGTTCCAACCGTCGAGGTCGGAGACCACCGTGACCTTCTCGCCCGTCGGCCAGAACGCCTTCGGGCGGAAGTGGAGCTCGTTCGCGCTGAACCAGTACCAACCGCCCGGAACCGGTCGCGACTCGGTAACGGTGAAGTGGCGCAGCACGGCGGCGCGTGCGGACATGTCGTCGATGTAGTGGTTGAAACGGATCACGATCGGTTGGGCCACGCCGACGCTGAGACCGCCGCTCGGAAAGACGGTCGCGTTGACGGTCGCGATCGGCGCGAGGGTGCGGAAAGTAGCGCTCGACTGCGCGGTGACGCCGTCCGGTCCCGCGACCGTCGCGGTGACGCGGTACGAGGTCGCCGACGCGAGCGGTCCGTTCGACCACCAGGTCCGGCCGGCCGAGACCGTCGCGCCCGCCAGCGGCGCGGCGGCCCGCGGGACGCTTGTGGTCGTGACCCGAACCGCGGTGAGGCGTCCACTCTTGGTCGTGACGACGACGGGGGCGTCCAGTGAGACACCGGTCGCGCCGGGCTCGGGGTGGAAGCTCACGGCCGACGCGAGTGCCGATCGCTGCGCGGCGATCACGTCGGCTGCGGTCGCGGGCGCACCGGCAGGCGCGGACGACGACGGCGGCCACGGGCGTGCCGTATCTGTAACGGTCAAACCAAAGCCGGCGCAGAGGATGCCGGCCAGGACGGTGACGATCACTCCGCGCGACCAGTGGGACCAAAAGCCGCTAGGACGCACGGGCTGGCCTCTCGAGTCGATCGACCTGCACGCTAGGCCGCGGACACCCGCGAAAGCACGTCGGCCCCCTCGGGCACGGGTATTCGGAACCTCGGGAAAATGTGGGTCACATCGGCGCTGCGAGTTGCCGATGGTTCAACGTGCTCAGGGCTCGATCGGCGTGGCATTGGCGCGGGCTCAGCCTGGCCGTTCTCGTCGCGATCGCGGTCCCGCCGCTGGGGGCGATCGACGCCGTCGCTCCCGCGTCCGCGCAGACCGCCTCGCCTTCGTGGTGGAGCGGCCAGTGCGACGCGGCCTGGTGGAACGCGCGCGCCGCGTTGTCGGGGTGGCACGGAGCGGATGCGCATCCGCTCGGGGCGAGCTATCTCGGCATCCCGGTGTGCGGTCCCCGCCCGGCGGAGGACGGTGCGCCCGACGTGCTCTGGCGTCGTCCGGGTTGGGGCGAGTTGGAATTCGAGTGTGTCGAGCTCGCGATGAGGTTCATGGCCCAGATCTACGGCGTGTCGCCCTACGGCGCGAACGGTGACGATGTCGTCCGCAACTACTCGGCCGCCGACGGTGGCAACCTCGTCAAGGTCGCGAACGGGACGGTCGGTCGCGCGCCGCTGCCCGGAGACGTCATCTCGTTCGACAGCCCCGGTCTGGGGCATGTCGCGGTCGTCACCGCTTCGAACGTCGACACCGGCGGGAACGGGTCGATCACCCTGTTGAGCCAGAACGACACGCCGACGGGTTGGCGCACGCTGGCCGTCTCGCAGTGGCGCGTCGCGAGCTTTGGCGATCAGGTTCCCTACGGCTGGCTCCATGATCCGTCCGGGCGCGGCGATCCGCACCGCGCGACGACCGGTCCGGGCTACTGGATGCTCGGGAACGACGGCGTCGTGTACGGCTTCGGCGGCGTCGGCAACTTCGGTGCGCCACTCACGCCCGCCGACGCGATGACGGCGCGACGCGACGGCGCGGGCTACTGGATCGTCGATCGTGCCGGTCACGTGCGCGCCTTCGGGAACGCGTCGTTCCACGGCGATGACCCCCGATTGCGCGCGGGCGAGGTCGTGACCACGATCTCCGCGACGCCGGCGGGCGACGGCTATTGGCTCTTCACCGACCTCGGGCGCGCGTTCGCGTACGGCGACGCGCGCTCCTACGGCGACATGGGCAACGTCGCGCTGAACGGTCCCGTGATCGCTTCAGCCGCGACCGCGAGCGGGCACGGCTACTACATGGTCGGCTCCGACGGAGGCATCTTCGGCTTCGGTGACGCCCGGTTCCATGGTTCGATGGGCAGCGCGCATCTCAACGCGCCGGTCGTCGGGATTGCACCGAGTCCCGACGAGGCCGGCTACTGGCTCGTTGCCTCGGACGGCGGCGTGTTCTCGTTCGGTGCGCCGTTTCGCGGATCGATGGGCGCGGTGCCGCTGAACCGACCCATCAACGGGATGGTCGCGTTCGGCCACGGCTACCTGATGGTCGCGTCCGACGGTGGCATCTTCAGCTTCTCCGACACGCCGTTCTTCGGCAGCCTCGCCGACAATCCGCCGGCTTCGCCGATCGTCGGCGTCGCGGTGTTCGCGCACTCCTGACGCCTCAGCCCGGGTCGACCGGGAGCCCGGCGGCTCTCCACGCTTGGAATCCGCCGATGAGATCGGTCGCGTGCTGCAAACCCAACTGTTGGAGCGACACGGCGGCGAGACTCGACGCGTATCCCTCGTCGCACACCACGATGACGACCTGATCGTGGGAGTCGATCTCGGGAATCCGATGGGTACCCGCGGGATCGAGTCTCCACTCGAGCACGTTGCGTTCGATCCAGAGCGCGCCCGGGATCGTTCCGTCGCGGGCGCGCAGTTCCGACGGGCGGATGTCGACGAGCAGTGCGCCGCGCCGCGCCGCGTGCTTGGCGTCGGCGGGCGCAACGCGTTGCAACTTGGCGCGTGCCGCTTCGAGCAACGTGTCGACCGTTCGCCGCTCGCTCATTCGCCGCTCCTTATTCGCTTGCAAACGTATCCACCGCGACCAATTCACGGTGAATTACGCGCAGTGGCGAGTCGTCTTCCGGTTCGTAGTGATTCATCGACGCGAGCGGGGGCGAGTACACGTGGATGCTGGGCGCGGCGGTATCGAAGGTGGGCACGACAACCCTCGAGAATGTGCTCTTTGGGGAATCTGCTCTTGCGATTCGCGCATCGCGGGAACCGAACGAACAGCAGGACCGCCCGCGGGGGGAGGGACGAGACCTGCCGTTCGTCGGTTCGTCGCCGGCTGTCACGGCGGGAGGAGCATCCCGGGCGTCGGGACGGTCGCAGCGATCAGCCGCGAACTCTCACGCGCTCGTACAGAGCTCGTCGAAACCCAAGCGCGTCGACTCGCCCCACTGATCGTTCATCGATCGGCGGAGCAGTTGAGAGCGACGGCGGCGCGACTGCATGGGACTCAGCATAGATTCGAATCCCGACCTGTCAAGTCAGATTTCCGAGCGCGTGCGGAACGGCGGACGCAAGTTGCGCCAACGACGCGCTGTGCAGTGTCTCCACCGTCAACGCGTGCAGCCGGCTGCGCAGTTGGTCGATGAACGGCAGTGTCGAGTCGGCAGCGTACGAGAGCGACGAGAACGGGTCGCGTGTGCCGACCGCGATCAACAGTTCGTCGAGGAAGATGTCGCTGGGCGGCCGCGTCAACCGGTAACCGCCGTAGTAGCCGCGTTGCGCGGAGACGATGCCGGCCGCGCGCAGTTCACCGAGGATCTTCGAGAGGAAACCCTTCGGCACCGCGGCCGCGCGTGCGATCTCGCCGCTCTTCATGCGCGTACCCGGAGTGGCCGACGCGAGCGCGACGCACGCACGCAATGCGTAGATCGTCTTGGCCGGCGGCCAGGCGATCCCGCGTTCGTTGTGCGCTCCGTGCTCCAATGCCGCCGAACTCATCGAGTGCCCTACATCCCCGGTCAGGCGTTGCAATCCGCGATCTTGAAATCTAGTATCTAGATAGATATAGTAGACAAACGCGGGAAGCCGCAACTCCGCATCCCTCCGCCCACTGAGTTTCCCGGCCCCACGGGCCGGGTACCCCATCCGGCGGCGGGATTTGGGAGACTGCGGAACATGACGCTTGTGCACCGGGTCTTGTTTCCGACGCCGATCGGCTCGCTCGATGAGTACGTGAAGGTCCGGGGCGGCGGTGGCCTGGCGGCGGCGCGCAAGCTCTCGGCCGACGAGATCATCGCCGAGATCGCGGCATCGGGCCTGCGTGGTCGCGGCGGGGCCGGTTTCCCGACCGGGCGCAAATGGCGAACGGTGCGCGACTACGCATCCGAAACCGAGCGCACGTCGGTCGTCGTCAATGCCGCCGAGGGAGAGCCGGGAACCTTCAAGGATCGGACGATCCTGCGCAACGACCCCTATCAGGTTCTCGAGGGGGCGTTGATCGCGGCGCGCGCCGTCGACGCGGAGCAGATCATCGTCGGGACCAAGCGCAGCTTCACCCGAGAGGTCGAGCGCCTGCACGCGGCGATCAGTGAGGTGAAGGCCGCGGGTTGGTGCGACGGGATCGAGATCGAGGTCTTCGAGGGCCCCAACGAGTACCTCTACGGCGAAGAGACCGCGCTGTTGGAGACGATCGACGGTCGTTACCCGTTCCCGCGCATCGCGCCCCCGTATCGACGTGGTGTGCACGAGGTCGTGGAATCGGCGGCGGACGTCGACACGGGGAGCGGCTTGTCGGCGCACGTCGAGATGGCCGGCCCGGGGGACGGCAACGTTGCGCCGCCCGCACTGGTCGACAACGTGGAGACGCTCGCCAACGTCGCGCGGATCCTGGCGCGCGGTGCGGAATGGTTCCGCACCGAGGGGACGCCCGAGTCGCCGGGCACGATCGTGTGCACGGTCACCGGTTCGACGGTGCACGCCGGAGTCGGTGAGGTCATCATGGGTACGCCGCTGCGCGAGGTCATCGACGCAATCGGCGGCGGTGCCCGGCCCGGCCGCCGTATCCGGGCCGTGCTCCCCGGGGTCTCGAGCGGCTTCATCAGTGGCGCCGCGCTCGACACTCCCGTGAGCTACGAAGCGCTGGCCGCGATCGGCAGCGGCCTGGGCTCGGCCGGGTTCGTCGTCTTCGACGACACCGACGACCTCGTGGCCGTCGCAGCTGGTGCCGCACGGTTCCTGGCGGTCGAATCCTGTGGGCAGTGCTCACCGTGCAAGCTCGACGGGCAGCGCATCGCCGAGCTCCTCGCCGCGACGACGCACGCCTCCGCCGACGCGCGCGATCTCGCGGAGCTGCGCGCGCGCATCGCAACGGTCGCAGACGGTGCGCGATGCTCGCTCGCGACCCAGCAACAAGTCGTCGCGAGCAGCCTGCTCGACGCGTTCGGCGAGGACGTCGAGGCCCATCTCGACGGGCAGACGGCGTCGACGCAGCTTCGACTGGTCGCGGAGCTCCTCGACATCCACGACGGTGTCGCGCTCAGCGACGAGCGGCACCGCGAGAAGCAACCGGACTGGACCTACGACGCCGTGGATTCCGGCCAGGCGCCGGCAGCGCGTCTCGGGGAGCATCGCGACCCGCTCGTGCTCGACGAGTAGCCGGCCGGCAGATCAACCGGTCTAGATCAGGTTGTATCCGAAGCCCGTGAGCGCGCGCCGGAGGCGGCCTTCGGCGTCGGGTTCGTAGCCGAGACGATCCAGGAGCAGGTAGCCGAAGTGACGGTGCCGGCCGACCAGCGCGACCGCACCGACCATCTCCATCCGCACCGTCAGCGATGATTTCGCGATGAAGAGATGCCGACCGAACGGAAAGATCAACGTCAGGCCGTCGTCGCGAATCGTGAAGCGCCACGGGAGCCAGCGCGCGTGGATGTACGCGATGAGGCACAGGAGCGTCGCGAACTGGACCGTGTGATTCCAGCCCATGAAGACGACCCCGACCGCGACGACGAGCAATAGCTTGGGCCACCAACGCAGGAACCGGTTCCGGCCCTGGTAACCCGCGTCGTCAGCCACGGTGCAAGCGTAGTTCCGGACGCCGAACTGCGGACGCCGAACTGCACACGCCGAACTGCGGACGCCGAACTGCGGACGCGACGACGCCTCCGGCGGCTATGGCAATGCGTGAACCGGAGGCGTCGTGCTGAACGTCCGCGCGTAGAGGGGGTTGCGGGCGCCGTGATCATTGTCGGCGGCAAGGGCCGATCTCTGTAGCGCCGAACCTCGCATCATGGGGTTCGATGTGCTGCTTCACCTTCGGGAGCTCGCAGCCGACACGTGGAGGTGAATCTCACTCAGTGCCCGTACGACGGCGCGCAAGTGGATGTCGAGATCTCATCCGGCGGCTCGCTCCTGTTGACCTGTGCCGCCTGTTCCGCCGTCTGGGAGCGCCACGGGGCGTGGACGGGCCGGATCTGTGAGCCGGATCGCGAGAAGCTTCTCGCCGCGCGTCGCAACGGCTCAGCGATCGCACAGACCAGCGCACAGACCGGCCCACAGACTGGCGCGCAGAGCGGACCGTTGCCGATGGTTCCCGCGGAGTTCGATACCGGTCGTCACACAACGACGTCCTGAGTAGTTTCGTCGCGCCCCTTGAATCGGCGCCGAAATAGGAGCCTTTCCGGGGATTCTTGCTCAGAGCACGCGTTATTGCGTTTCTTCTCGTTCGGCGCGCGTCGTTTACGGTGTGTGCAGCCCACTCATCGGAAGGAATCCCCATGCCGCGTTACCGAGTCACTTTGAGGCGTTCGTCCGTCGAAATCGTCGAGGCCGCCAACCAGTACCAAGCGGCGGTCGTGGCGCGTGATCTGTTCGGCGACAGCGTTGAAGTTGCCGACGTCGCTCCCGCGGTGGGCCGTCCGCCGGTCGCCAAGGCCGGCCGAAAGTCCGTTGCGGCGAAGGCCGGCAAGAAGGTCGCGAAGAAGCGCCGTCCGCTGTCGCCCGAAGCGCGCGCCAAGCTCGCGCAGAACCTCGTGAAGGCCCGCGCCGCGCGCGCCGCGAAGGGTCGGGCGGCAAAGAAGGCGGCAGGGGCCGCGAAGCCGGCAAAGAAGGCGACGAAGAAGGTCGCAAAGAAACGCTAGATGTGACTCATCCGCGCGTATTCGGCTCGCCGAGTATGAAAACGGACACATTGACACGCTGATCTCTCAGCGGTGAATCCCGTAGATCCGATGCACGTCTACCGCCGGCACGGGGTCGGGGGTGGACTGACCGAGGATGCTCGAGCTGCGCTTTATCGCCGACGCGAGGCGGATCGCCGCGATGCGCGACTCGATCGCACGCGAGTGCTCCCGCCTGAACGTCGGCGCCGAGCACTCGGAAACGGTCGCGTTCGTCGCCGAACATCTCGTCGGCGGCGGCGAGAAGACGCACCGAGCCGGGGGTACGGGCGCCCGCCGATCCAAAGTGCTCGTCATCGTGACCGTGCAGTCGGACGCGACGATGTTGATGGTGCGCGAGGCCGCACCGGTGCCCGCCGAGCTCGGTGACGCCCGGCAGCTCCTCTTGGAGGCCTACGCGTCGCGCTGGTCGACGATGTCCGGCGCTGACGGTCGAACCGTGTGGGCGGAGATCGCACGTTCGAGGGGTCTCACGCCGGATGCGCCGGCACCGACCGGGGTGCCCGCGGTCGCGGCGGTCGACTGACGGGTCCGGCTCAGGATCCGTCCGGCGACGACCGAAAACTCCCTCGTGCGCCGGTCGCGGCGCCGCGAGGGGGTCCGGTCCGTCTTGGTCGCGAAAGGTCGATGGGCGATCGTCGCACTGTTCGGGCTCGTCGTGGCGTTCGCCGCGCCGCCGGCCGCCCACGCGGCACCGGTGAGCGCGCCGGCGGGACCGCCACCGGTCGCGGCGGCTCCACCCGGATTTCCGGTGCCCGCGGCGGCGGTTTTCGGCGCGCCGCTCCCTCCGCCACTCGACTGGCTCACCGCGGCGAAGACGGCCGGCCTCGCGGTGACGGCAAAACACGGCGCGCTCGAGCAGCTCGGCGCGGGCCGAACCGCGGTCGTCCGGGCCCGACGCGCGGTGCGCAGCGCCGGCGCGCGCCTGGCACTGGTGCGCAAGCAGATTGCCGCCGGTCGTAGCCGGATCGCGCGACTCGAGGGAATGCGTGCGGACGCACTCGGCCGCGAGCGCGATCGGGCGGTGCGCGCGTACATCGACGGTGACGAAACGGTCCTGATCTCCGATCTCCTCTCCGCCGCATCGATCAACGATCAAGCGAGTCGCGCGATCTATGCGGACGCCGCGCAGGGTGTGGACGCGGCGACCGTCGATACGATCGAAGCGGAGCTTCGCCGCGAGACCTCCGCCCTCGTCGCGCTCGAGGCCGACGAGCAACGCGCGGCCCGAGCCGTCGACGACGAGAATCACCGGCTCGACGACGCCTCGAAGAATCTGCTGGTACTGACGGCCGTTGCCGACGACGCGTCGCACGGCGGCCGGGTCTTCCCCGTCGACGGACCGTTCGAGTTCGACGATTCGTGGGGAGCGTTCCGGGCCGATGTCGCCGTCGACACGCACAGCCACGGTCATGATGCCACCGACATCATGGCTCCCCTCGGCACGCCGGTGGTCGCGATCGAATCCGGCACGCTCGATCGGGTCGGTTGGAACGAGCTCGGCGGCTGGCGGCTGTGGATCAAGGGTGTGTCGGGCACCGACTACTACTACGCGCACATGAGCGCGTACGCGCCCGGTCTGACCGAGGGCACTCCCGTGCTCGCGGGTCAGTACCTCGGGCGCGTGGGTAACACCGGCAATGCCGCCGGCGGCCCGACCCATCTGCACATCGAAGTGCACCTGCCCGTCACCGCGCCGCTCACCGGCCCCGTTCCGGTCGCGACCGCGCCGGTGGCGGGCGACGGCATCGTGGTCAACCCGTATCCGCTGTTGTGCCTGCTCGTCGGCGCGCCGGTACCCGTGATCCCGCCGTCGGACCCGCCCGTGTCCGACGCACCGAACGGAACGCCGACGACGACGGTCGCGCCGGGATCACGCGGGACGTAAGCGCGTCTCTTCGCGCCGCGGCTACGGTGCGCGCCGTGCCGGGAGATACCGCGATCAACGCATTGCTCGCCCGGATCGGCGGCGGTTTCTTCCAACAGGCGTTCGTCGTCGACGACTTCGAGGCCGCGCAGGGCGCGTTGCGTTCGACGCTCGGGTGCGGGGAGTTCGTGACGCTGCCGGCGACCGATCTCGACTACGACTTCCGGGGCGGGACGACCACCTGCGCGATCGAGATCGGTTTCGCGCGCAGCGGCAACGTGCAGATCGAGTTGCTGCGGCCCGTGCGCGGCATCGGATTGCATTCCGAGTTTCTCGCGGCGAACGGACCCGGGGCCCATCACTTCGGGTTCCTCGTTGACGACATCGATGCCGAGGTCGTGGCCGCGCAGGCTCTCGGATTCGAGCGACTCCAGGGCGCGACGTTCGGGGCGCTGCGTTTCTGCTACCTCGACACGTTCGATGCGTTCGGTCTCTATGTCGAGCTCGTCGAAGACCCCACGGCGATGATGATGGCGCTGATGCCGTGGTGCTGAGCCGGCTCGAACCCGACCGGGGTCAGCCCGCGATCGAGAACCCGCCGTCGACCGCGAGCGTCTGCCCGGTGATGTAGCGGGCCTGCGGGCTCGCCAGGAACAACACGGCAGGCGCGATCTCGCCGGGCGTCGCG
>Ga0265327_10005685_pt1 | contig 10312 bp, 4 predicted proteins | sample 41621metaG_FD_202089 | JGI IMG/M metagenome (GOLD analysis project Ga0265327, IMG submission 202089) | Rhizosphere microbial communities from Carex aquatilis grown in University of Washington, Seatle, WA, United States - 4-16-21 metaG | ecosystem: Host-associated > Plants > Roots > Rhizosphere >... | reverse complement strand
ACCTGCAACACAAACCTATTATAGATTATTTTCAGGAGTTTCTTGTGCTATAGCAGATACAGTTAAAGTAAGTGTAAATACATTACCAATTCTGACTATGCCATCACAACAAAATATTTGTGAAAGCACTGCACCAACTTTTCAGATGCCAAATGTAACATCAACTAAACCCGGAGGAATTGGAATTTGGTCATATAGCTCTAAACCAACTGCTGTAAGCTCATCAGGTTTAATCACAGTCAATTTATTAAGTTCTCAACCGGCATCACCAAGTTGGACCGCAAATAATTATATCAATTACCAATATACCGACACACAGGGTTGTGTGAGTAAAGATTCGAGTATCTTGAGTTTGCATAATACACCAGTTGTGAATGCAGGAACTGATCATTCATTCTGTTCTTATGATTCACTTTATAATATTACAACCACTCAATCAGCCACTCCAACAGGAGGTATCTGGAATGGGAATACTGTTTATCTGCAATCATCCAATTATTATTTCAAACCTTATTTGGCAAATAAATATCCTCAAACAAATACACTTATTTATTCATATGTTCAGTCATTTTCAGGAGGGTTAAATTGTTTAAATACCGATACAACAATTTTTGTTGTTTATGGAAAACCATCAACATCGTCCATCACAGGTAATGCAACATCATCCAAAAATGCATCAGAACCATACAATGTAAACTATACTGTAGGTTCCAATTATAATTGGTGGGTAACAAATGGCACACAAACATCAGGAGGAAATACCAATTCCATCATGGTAAAATGGGGAAGTGTGAATTCGGGAAAAGTAAGTGTTCAGGAAACTTCCAATAACAATTGCAAAGGTGATACGGTAAAACTTACGATAACTTTATACAATACAGGTATCGAAGAGAACAAAATATTTGACAAGCTGAATATTTATCCAAATCCAACAGATGGATTATTAACTATTGAATTTGAAACAGTAGAAAAAAATGTTGATCTGGAAGTGTTTGATGTATCAGGGAAATTGGTTTTAGAAACCCTATCAAAACATAGTGGAGGGATGTTTCAAAAATCGCTCAATCTTTCACACTTAAGTGAAGGAAATTATTTTGTGAAAATTACTGCAGGAGAAAAAAGTACAACTGTGAAAGTTACTCTTAAATAATTTGATTTAATTCAAGTACAGATCAAATCTGTGAATTGTGTAACTATTAATAAAAGTTATATAACACTTTCTATCTCAAAGAAGTTCATCTTTGTTTGTGTTGATTAACAAGAGAATTTGAAATTGTACATCAAATATATGGTGAGTGAACGCTGCAAAATGGCAGTGAAAGAAGAGTTGAAAAAACTTGGGCTGCATTTTATCGTGGTTGATTTGGGAGAAGTGGAGATTATGGAAACTCTTTCATCAGCGCAACGAGATCAAATTAAACTTGCATTGCACAGTTCAGGTCTTGAATTAATGGATGACAAGAGAGCCGTTTTGATCGAGAAAATAAAAAACGTGATCATTGAAATGGTGCATCACACAGATGAAGTAATCAAAACAAACTTCTCGAATTATTTAAGTGAAAAACTTAATCACGATTATACCTATTTATCCAATTTATTTTCAGAAGTTCAAGGAACTACTATTGAACAATTTGTGATCTCACATAAAATAGAACGCATCAAAGAGTTGATCATCTATGGCGAATTGAATATTACTGAAATTGCATGGAAGATGAATTACAGCAGTGTTGCTCATTTATCCAATCAATTTAAAAAAGTTACAGGACTTTCACCTTCTCATTTCAAACAATTGAAAGATAAAAGAAGAAGTCCGATTGAAGAAGTTGGGATAACTGTTCAAATGCATAATTAAATGGAAAGAACAAGTTCACATGATTCACATTATGCAAGCAGTTTAATTGAAGCAAGCTTGGATCCACTGATCACAATCAGTCCGGAAGGAAAGATTACTGATATGAATCAGGCAAAGGTGAATATCACAGGAATCAAGCGGGAGAAACTGATCGGGTCAAATTTTTTCGATTATTTCACCGAGCCTGAAAAAGCTCGTAAAGTATATCAGAATGTGTTTTTAAATGGCTCAATAGCTGATTCACCACTTACTTTTCGTCATAAAAATGGCAAGCTTACCAATGTGTTGTTCAATGGATCGGTGTATAAAGATGATAATGGACATGTACTAGGTGCTGTTGTTGTAGCAAGAGATATTGCTGAACAAAAGTGGGCAACAGAATTACGCATTGCCAATAAAGAATTGGCTTTCCAAAACGATGAAAAAGAAAAACGTGCAGCTGAATTAGGTATTGCCAATAAAGAGTTAGCCTTTCAAAATGATGAAAAGGAAAAACGCGCTCAAGAGTTAGGAATTGCTAATAAAGAATTGGCTTTTCAAAATGACGAGAAAGAAAAACGTGCTGAAGAATTAGGAATTGCTAATAAAGAATTAGCCTTTCAAAATGATGAAAAAGAGAAACGTGCAGCTGAATTAGGAATTGCTAATAAAGAGTTAGCTTTTCAAAATGATGAAAAAGAAAAACGCGCTGAAGAATTAGGTATTGCCAATAAAGAACTAGCATTTCAAAATAATGAAAAAGAGAAACGTGCAGCTGAATTAGTAATTGCGAATAAAGAACTTGATTTTCAAAATGATGAAAAAGAGAAACGTGCAGCTGAATTAAGGATTGCTAACTATGCCAGAAGTTTGATTGAAGCAAGCCGAGATCCATTGTTTACCATCAGTCCTACAGGAAAAATAACAGATATCAACAATGCATCAATCAATATCACAGGTATTGCCCGTAAGAAATTAATTGGGACTGATTTTTTTGATTATTTTACAGAACCACAAAAAGCTCGTGAAGTATATCAGGATGTTTTTGCAAAAGGTTTTGTATCAGATTATCCACTTACCATTAGAGATCATAAATTAACGAATGTATTATTAAATGGCTCAGTGTATAAGGATGATAGAGGAAATGTTTTAGGTGTAGTGGTTGTAGCGAGAGATATTACTGAACAAAAAAGGATTGCAACAGAATTGATAGAGGCAAAAGTGTTTGCCGAATTGGCAACAGAAATTGCTGAAGAAGCAAAAAGTAAAGCTGAAAATGCTACGCAAATTGCCGAAGATGCAGTGAAAGCTAAACAACGTTTTTTGTCAAATATGAGCCATGAAATTCGTACACCTATGAATGCGATTATTGGATTCACAAAAGTTGTATTGAAAACAGATCTGTCAGCAAAACAAAAAGAATATTTAACCGCCATAAAGATGAGTGGAGATGCGTTGATTGTTCTGATTAACGACATTCTTGATTTAGCAAAGGTGGATGCAGGGAAAATGACATTTGAACAAATTCCTTTCAAAATGGCTTTATCCATTTCAGCCATGCTTCATTTATTTGAAACAAAAATTCATGAAAAAAATTTAGAGTTAGTGAAAGAATACGATACCAAAATTCCTGAAGTTTTATTGGGAGATCCTGTTCGTTTGCATCAAATAATTTTAAATCTTGTAAGTAATGCTGTAAAGTTTACAACTAAAGGAAAAATTACTGTAAGTGTTCGATTGTTGAATGAAGATTCAGAAAAAGTTACCATTGAATTTGCTATTACTGATACAGGAATAGGAATTCCGGAAAATAAAATAGATAGAATTTTTGATAACTTTCAACAAGCATCTAGTGGAACTTCAAGGTTGTATGGAGGTACCGGATTAGGCCTTGCCATTGTAAAACAATTAGTAGAACCTCAAGGAGGAAGTATAAGTGTAAAAAGTAAAATCGATGAAGGCACAACTTTTAGTTTTGTTTTAAGTTTTCAAAAAACAAAAGCGGAAGCAGAAGCCGAATCAGAAATATTGGAACTGGATACAGAAACCAAAAATATAAAAGTATTAGTTGTTGAAGATATTGCTCTCAATCAATTGCTCATGAAAACCTTGTTGGATGATTTTGGATTTGAAAGAGACATAGCAGGTAATGGTAAAATAGCTATTGAAAAATTGCAAAACAAATCATACGATGTTATTTTGATGGATTTGCAGATGCCCGAAATGAATGGATTTGAAGCAACAGAATATATTCGAACAACGATGAATTCTAAAATTCCAATCATCGCATTAACCGCAGATGTAACGACAGTTGATTTAGCAAAATGCAAAGCTGTGGGCATGAATGATTATATCGCAAAACCTGTTGATGAAAGATTACTGTATAGCAAAATAATTGGCTTGGTTAAAAAAACTTCAACAATAAAATACCCTACCGGAAATGAAATTGACCCCATTCAAAGTGGAAAAATAAAGTGTATTGATTTAGGGTATTTAACGCATCGTACAAAATCGGATTCTAAATTAATGATGGAAATGATTTCATTGTATCTGGAACAAACTCCAACTTTAGTTGATACCATGAAAAATAGTTTGCAAAATAAAGATTGGAATTCGTTGCATGTGGCAGTGCATAAAATGATTCCTTCATTTTCTATCATGGGTATCAGTACCGATTTTGAAAATATTGCAAAAAAAGTTCAGGAATATGCCAGCACACAGCAACAAACCGATGGCATACTTGAAATGGTTTTACAGCTTGAGAATATTTGTATACAAGCTTGTATTGAATTAAAAGAAGAATTTAATAAAATGCAAAAAAGTAATTAATGAAAACCGAGAAAATAAAACTTTTCCTAGTAGATGACGATGCATTGTTCTTAAAATCGTTAGAAATTGAATTCCTTCAGCATGCAGATTTTGTTATTGAAACGTATGCAACAGGAGAGCTTTGTATGAAGAATTTAAAACATAATCCTGATGTGATTATTCTAGATTATCATTTAGACGATATTGATAAAACTGCCATGAATGGAGTGGAGACTCTGGATAAAATAAAAGAGTTTAATCCTGATATACCGGTTGTGATGCTTTCCTCTCAAGATAAAATTGATGTGGCAATCAATTGTATGCATCATCGGGCATTTGATTATGTGGTGAAGAGTGAAACAGCTTTTGTGCGGTTACAAAAAATTATCACTACCATTTTCAAATATAAAAAAATGGAAAAAGAATTGAAGTGGTATATGGAAAGGATGTAATTATGTTGTTCAAGATTTCATGAACATTTCTTATTTAAATTTAAACAATGTGGTGGCAATATGTATTAGTATTTAGCGGGGCTTTATTGTTTGATATAGTACCTTTTCCGTTTCCTCCTGCATTTTCTATCATGATTTTTTTGCAAATTCAATTTGATTTAAACATTTGGTTAGTGATCACAATTGGAGTTGCCGGATCTATTTTAGGCAGATATATTCTTACTTTATATATTCCATTTATTTCAGAACAACTTTTTAAAACATCAAAAAATGAAGATGTTCAATTTCTTGGGAAAAAAATGCGGGAAAAAGGTTGGAAAAGTCAGATGGCAATTGTTGCTTATTCATTATTACCATTGCCAACTACCCCCCTTTTTTTAGCCGGAGGTTTGGCCAAAATAAAACCTTTGGAAATTATTCCTGCATTTTTTATTGGTAAATTCACAAGTGATGCTATTGCTGTTCATCTAGGGAAATATGCTTCAGATAATGTCGAAAATATTTTTGAAAGCGCATTATCCTGGCAATCCATTTTAAGTTTATTTATAGGATTTATTTTTCTCGCCACTATTTTATTTGTTGATTGGCGTTCACTTATTCTGAGTAAATCATTTAAACTAAATTTTAAGATCTGGAAGTGATGCATTTGCCATTCTTCATTCATCCATAAATTTTGGCATTACTTTATTTAAATGATTTGAATTATTGATAAAACGTATGCTTATTTCTCCATTTATATTGTGCATCTTTGTTTAGTGATAACAAATCACACCGTTTCATACTAAATGGAGTAGACACTACTGCGAGGCGAACAGCAAGACAAATAGATTGTGTTCAATCAATTCAAAACACAAAATTCATTTACGATAAATTCATCTTCTGAAATTAAGTGTATTTTGAAAAGCTCAGTAGCAACAAAAAAGAAACCAACGTCAGTAACCAATAAGGTTAAAAAAGAAAAAAAATTTCCTGTTGTAGCCATTGGCGCATCAGCAGGCGGATTGGAGGCAATGAGTGTTTTATTAAAAAACTTACCGGCCGATACAGGCATGGCATTTATTTATGTGCAGCATCTCAGTCCCGATCACAAAAGTTTACTCACTTCTATTTTATCCAAGATCACTAAAATGAAAGTGCAGGAAATAGAAAACATGGAGCATATTCTTCCGAATAATATTTATGTAATTCCCCACAATAAGGGAATAGAAGTAGTTGATGGACATATTCAATTAAACCAACGCCCAAAACATGTTCCAACAAATCATATCATCGATGTGCTGTTTTCTTCATTGGCTGAAACACATAAAGAAAATGTAATTGGTGTGATTCTTTCAGGTTATGCCAGTGACGGCATGATCGGACTTAAAGCAATTAAAGATGCCGGAGGAATAACTTTTGCGCAAGATGATTCAGCACAGGCGAGCAGTATGCCTAATTCAGCAATTTCAGCAGGCGCTGTTGATTTTATTTTATCTCCCGAAGAAATTGCAGTGGAGCTGATCCGCTATGGTAAAAATGGAACTTTAAAGCGTCCTGTTAAAGTAAAGCGGAAAGATATTGACGTAGAGTATAACAATGACAGTTTAAATGCAGTTTTCGAAATTTTGCTCAAGGAAACAGGTGTGGATTTTAGTCATTATAAAATGCCAACCATCAAAAGAAGGTTGAGTCATAAAATGCAGCAATGTGGTGTTAAAACTATAAAAGAATATGTTAAAGTACTTCTTAAAACACCTCAAGAAGTAGGCGCTCTTTATAAAGATTTGCTTATTAACGTAACAGTTTTTTTTAGAGATGTTGAAACATTTCGTTTTTTAAAAAATAATCTTTTACCAAAACTTCTTAAAAGCAAAACTTCCGATCAAACTTTGCGAATATGGGTACCTGCTTGCTCAACAGGTGAAGAGGCATATTCTATTGCTATGTTGATAACGGAGATGCAGGATGATAAAACAAAAAAAATACCGGTACAAATTTTTGCAACTGATTTGAGTGAAGAAGTAATTGTTAATGCCCGCATAGCTGAATATTCTGAAAGTGATTTAAAAAATGTTTCCCCAAAAAATAGGACACGTTTCTTTGTCAAAAGCGGGGATGTTTATCGGATAGGGAAAGAGCTTCGTGAAATTTGCGTATTTGCTCCACACAATATTTTGCACGATCCACCTTTTTCAAGGATGGATTTTGTAAGTTGTAGAAATCTGCTTATTTATTTTGATACTGCTGCACAAAAAAAAGTGTTGGCAACTTTAAATTTTGCTTTAAATGATGGAGGATATTTATTGTTGGGCAAAGCTGAAACTACTGGAGCGTCATCACAACTATTTAATCGGGTAAGTAATAAATTTAAAATTTATTGTAAGAAAAAAAGCATAGGCATTCAAAAAACTTTTGAATTAACGCCACGTTTCCCTCGCACAAATTTGCATAGTAGAAAAGTGAGTGTACCATCAAAGAACAATACTATAAATCCTGTTGGTATTGAAAACGCCATTGATTCTGTTCTTCTTTCAAATTATATGCCTGCATGTGCAGTGGTGAATAAGGATATGGAGATTCTTCAATTCAGAGGGCCCATTTCTTTATTTCTTACACATCCTTCAGGAAAAGCAAGTCTCAATATTTTAAAAATGACTCGCCCAGAGTTTGCATTCGAACTTCGTAATGCCATTCATAAGGCTATTAAAACGAAGCAATCTGTATCTAAATCAGGTATCGAAATAAAAGTTGAATCCGTTTTAAGGATGATGTCGTTTGAAGTTTGTCCTCTAAAAATTGAATGGGACGAACCTTTAATGCTTGTTGTTTTTACTTTACATGAACCGATAGAAAAGTTGACATCAATTTTAAAAAGTGGGAAAAATAATTCAGCACTAAAAGACCGAAGAATAAAACAATTGTCGGATGAATTGAGTAATGCTCGTGCTGAGATGAATACCATCATTGAAACGCAGGAAACCACTTACGAGGAATTACAATCAGCCAATGAAGAGATCGTTTCATCAAATGAGGAATTTCAAACCTTAAATGAAGAACTTGAAACATCTAAGGAAGAAATTGAAGCTACCAATGAAGAACTTATTTCTACCAATCTGGAATTGCAAGGACGCAATGAATTATTAACAGAATCGCATGAATATTCGGAGGCCATTATTGCCACCATTCATGAACCGATGCTGGTATTGCATAATGACTTTCGTGTTAAATCTGCCAACAAATCCTTTTATAAAAAATTTCTTACAAAGAAAGAAGAAACTGAAGGTATCTCTCTATTTGAATTAGGCAATAAACAATGGAATATCTTAAAACTACGAGAGTTGCTGAATGATGTGATCTCACAAAAAATAAGTTTTAAAGATTTTGAAGTGACACGTACATTTCCTGAAATTGGAGAAAAAATAATGTTGCTCAATGCTCATCCTATTATTCAGAAAACAAATAGTGAACAACTGATTCTCCTTGCCATTGAAGACATCACAGAACGTTCACGTTATTATCTAAAAGAAAAATATGCGCTTAGTTTAATTGAAGCAAGTCTTGACCCATTGGTAACAATAAATTCGGAAGGGAAGATTACTGATATGAATCAAGCAACCCTGAACATTACAGGGTTATCCAGAAAAAAATTGACTGGCTCCGACTTCTTCGAATATTTCACCGAACCCCAAAAAGCACGTAAAGTTTATCAGGAAGTTTTTTCAAAAGGCTCTGTTAAAAGTTCTTTGCTCGTCCTTCGTCATAAGAACGGAAGAAATACTGAAGTATTATTTAATGGATCTGTTTATAAAGATGAGCAAGGTAATGTGCTAGGTGCTGTTGTAGTTGCCAGAGATGTGACAGAAGAAAAAAGGGCCGATGAACAATTAAAGAAGACTTTAAAGGAAATTTCAGATTATAAATATGCACTTGATGAATCTTCGATTGTTGCCATCACCGACCAAAAAGGAATCATCAAATATGTAAATGATAATTTCTGTAATATTTCAAAATTTAAAAGAGAAGAATTAATTGGAAAGGATCATCGAATTATTAATTCAGGATATCATTCGAAAGAATTTATTCGCAATTTATGGACAACCATTTCGAACGGTAAAATATGGAGAGGTGAATTAAAAAATCTTGCAAAAGATGGAAGCTATTATTGGATGGATACTACGATTGTTCCTTTCTTGAATAATCAAGGGAAACCCTACCAATATGTTGCAGTTAGAACAGATATCACCGAACGTAAAAAAATTGAAAAAGAAGTTTTAGAAGCAAAAGTTTTTGCAGAGTTGGCTACTGGTATTGCTGAAGATGCAAAAGAAAAAGCTGAAGAAGCGGTAAAAGCAAAACAGCAATTTTTGTCGAACATGAGTCATGAAATCCGCACGCCAATGAATGCGATCATCGGATTTACAAAAGTTGTTTTGAAAACGGAATTAACTCCAAAACAAAATGAATATTTATCGGCCATAAAAGTTAGTGGAGATGCATTGATTGTATTGATAAATGATATACTCGATCTGGCAAAAGTTGACGCGGGGAAAATGACATTTGAAAAAACTCCATTCAAATTAAGATCTTCTATTTCTGCCATGCTTCATTTGTTTGAAACAAAAATTCACGAAAATAATTTATTGTTAGTGAAGGAATACGACAACAAAATTCCTGAAGTTTTATTGGGTGACCCAGTTCGTTTGCATCAAATTATCATGAATCTTGTTAGCAATGCGATAAAGTTTACAACAAATGGAGAAATTACGGTACGTGTTCTTTTGGTGTATGAAGATGAAGAACAGGCAACCATTGAATTTGCAATAACTGATACAGGGATTGGTATTTTGCCAAATAAAATTGAAAAGATCTTCGAAAATTTTCAACAAGCAACCATCGACACTTCACGAAAATATGGAGGAACAGGATTAGGTCTTGCAATCGTTAAACAGTTGGTAGAACGACAAGGTGGAAGTATTAAAGTAAAAAGTAAAATTAATGAGGGATCTACTTTTAGTTTTGTTTTAAGTTTTCAAAAAACAAATGACCAAGTTCATTCTGAACATTTTCATGAAGAGCGGGAGGTTTTAGTTTTAGATACAACAGTTAAAAATATAAAAGTTTTGGTTGTTGAAGATATTGCTCTCAACCAATTATTGATGAAAACAATTTTGGATGATTTTGGATTTGAACGTGATATTGCAGCTAACGGAAAATTAGCCATCGAAAAATTACAAACTAAAAC
>Ga0265327_10005684_pt1 | contig 10312 bp, 5 predicted proteins | sample 41621metaG_FD_202089 | JGI IMG/M metagenome (GOLD analysis project Ga0265327, IMG submission 202089) | Rhizosphere microbial communities from Carex aquatilis grown in University of Washington, Seatle, WA, United States - 4-16-21 metaG | ecosystem: Host-associated > Plants > Roots > Rhizosphere >... | reverse complement strand
GATCAAAGCCGGCATTCGCACGGTCGCATCGGCGCACTCCGGATCATTCTATCGGGCGGCGGCAACAAGCCCGCCCGGAGATATCACCGCCTGACACCGATGCGCGTCAGGAAGGCGAGTATCTTCTTCGCCGCCATGTCCGGGTCGGGATCGACAAGGAGCGTGCCCGATCCTGTCGCAGCCTCGGTTGCGGTCTTCAGGCGGTCCGCGACCGAGCCGGACGTCTTGGCGCCGACGATGAGCCGGGGTTTCGGCCGGTAAGGCTTTTCGCTTACCTCGAATGCCATTTCCTCGACCGCGATGCCCGGACGACAGTCGAGCCGGCCGCGCCTTGCGGCGGCGAAGGCGAAGGGCTGCGGCGGGCGGGCGATCGGATGAACCATGACGACGGCCGGGAGACGTACCGTGATCAGGCGTCGTTGGCCCCGTGCCATTGCTTGCTCGACTTCGAGCGCGGGTTCGCCTTCGTGCTCGACCGGTCTGGCGGCCACCGCGTCCGCGACGATCGGCCAGCCCAAGGCCATGGCCACCGCGTAAGGCACCATGCCCGTCCCGATGCCGCCTTCCGAGCGCCGGCCCGCAACCACGAGATTGGGCGGATCGGCCGTGAGGGCAGCGACGAGCGCCGGTACGGGATCGGAGCGGTGGGAAACCGAAAGCACGCCGGCTCGAACGAGACCATGGCCGAAATAGTCCCGGATCGGGGTTTCATCCGGTCCTGCATGAAGACCGGAGATTTCAGCGCCGAGACTGGCTGCGAGCCGGATGGCCTGCGCATCGCAGCAAGCCGCCCGGGCTCGGCCCGAAGCGGGATGGCGACCGACCGACAGGAGAGCAACCGCGCGCATCGTGCGCGCTGTCTCAGGCCGCTTCACGCCATTTTCCGGCGAGTGCGTCGGAGTTGCGCGGACGAGCGGATTTCGGGCGTTCTGAAGTCGCCTGTCCTCATCTGAATCACGTTCGACAGCAGCCGGGAACGGCAGGGGCTCCGTTGAGCCCTCGCCGTCGCTCCCGTCATGTGTTCCGCTCGCAAGGCGCCTCAGGAGCGCGGGCATCACCTCCTGCGCGTCGGCGACGATGGCGAGATCGGCCCGCTTGATCATGGCGGCGTGCAGGTCCGTGTTGACGGCCACGACATGGGCCACACGGCCGAGACCCTGGAGGTGCTGCGGCGCGCCGGAGATGCCGAAGGCAACATAGCAGGTTGCATCGAGCACGGAGCCCGAGGCGCCGACTTGGCGGTGCCGCGGCATGAGGCCGGCGTCGCAGACGACGCGGCTCGCGCCGGGGGTAGCGCCGATCGCCTGCGCGAGTTCGGCGAAGCCTGCGAAATCGGTAACGCCGTTGCCCGCTGCGATGACGAAATCCGCCTCCATCAAAGGTATGGTTTCCGGGTCTTGTGCGAGCTGGGCTGCTTCGACGATCGCTCGCTTGGACAGCGGCGGAGTGTCGAAGAGGATCGGCCGCGCTTCGTGCCGGGCTCCGGAATGAGGGGCGATCATGTCCGCGGCGAGCGTCATCAAGCGAGGGGGACGTATGCGCTGTTCGACGCTCCTGCCTCGCGCCGGGCGGGAGACGCCGTGAGGCGACAGGCTTTCCACCTCCGGGAACAGCGGTTCGCCGAGACGAGCCGCAAGCCGGCGGGCGAGATCGCCGCCGTCTCCCGATTCGGCGAACAGGATGTGACGGGGCGACAGTCCGCGCGCGATCCCGGCGAGCGCTTCGGTGCTCCCTTCCGGATCGTAATCCCGATCCTTTGAAACGACGGCCGTACGGTCCGCGCCTGCCGGGCCGAGTTCGTCGCACGGCGCGGTCACGACGGCGACCACCGCACCGGATGGCTCGGCGAGAGATCGTGCGGCGCCCAACACTTGACGGTCGTGCGCCGTCAGCCGTCCGCCGGGAGCGTCGAGGACGGCGAGGACGAAAAAGGCCGGCTCCGCGATGATGCGGATCTCCGACGCCGTCTCGACGATTGCTGCTGGAGTTTGACTTGCGGACGCGGGCGCTGCCTCGCCGGGGCTGCGCGTGCGATCGAGGCGTCGCCGCGTTGTGCCGGGCACGAGGGCCGCCGCATGATCGTCGCGCGGATCACGACGAGGGCGCCCGCGTCGCCGGAACTCCGGGGCCACCATTGCATAGCGCGGACGCGGGCCGCTCGACACGAGCCGGGCGGCACGTTCGGTGCGCGGATCGCGCCGCACCCGCGTCATGGCCGTTCCTCCACAACCTCGTGGAGAAGTTCGGCGACATCGCGAACGTCCGGCCGCGCACCGACGACGCCTTCCAGCATCGTCGTGCACCCGGGGCAGGCCACGGCTACGATGGCTGCGCCGGTATCGGCCGCTTGCGCCATGCGCAGATCCGGAATGCGGCGCTCGCCAGGGACGTCCGTCACCGGAGCGCCGCCGCCGCCGCCGCAGCACATCGACCGGGATCGCGAGCGCGCCATCTCGCGGCGGTCCTTGACGATTGCCGCCAGGAGATCGCGCGGGGCGTCGAACTCGCCGTTGTAGCGGCCGAGGTAGCAGGGATCGTGATAGGTGACGGCGGCGTCGATCTGCCGCCGCGGCGTGAGCCGGCCCTCCACGACGAGAGCGGCAAGAAAGGCGCTGTGGTGGATCGTCTCGTACTGTCCGCCGAAGGCCGGATATTCGTTGCGGATGACGTGCAGCGCATGCGGGTCGGCGGTGACGATCCGGCGGAACCGGCGCCGCGAAAGGGTCGCGATGTTCGCCGTCGCGAGCGTCTGGAAGGTGGCTTCGTCGCCCAGGCGGCGGGCGAGATCGCCGCAGTCGCGTTCCTCCGCGCCGAGGACGGCGAAATCGACATCCGCTTGGCGCAGCAGCGCGACGAGGGCTCGGAGCGTGCGGCCGTACCGCAGATCGAAGGCGCCGTCGCCGAGCCAGAGCAGCACGTCCGTCTCGCCGCCCTCTGGAAGGATCGGCAGGTCGATGCCCGCCGCCCAGTCGAGGCGGGCCGAAAGCGGGTGGCCGCGGGGATTGTCGGCCGCGCGCAGTTCGGCGAGCGGGAGAGCGGCCGTATCCGGCAGCGCGCCATGCTCCATGACCTCGAAGCGCCGCAGACTGACGATCGCGTCCACATGCTCGATGGTCATCGGGCATTCCTCGACGCAGGCCCGGCAGGTCGTGCAGGACCAGAGCGTGTCGGGGTGGATCATCGCGTCCGCCCCGACGAGGCGGCTCTTCGGCCCGCCGTGGGCGAGCCCCACAGGGTGCCCCGGATGCGGGTTGCCGGCGTAGGCGGCGTCGTTGCCGGCCAGTGCGGCGCGGGCGAGATCTTGGATGAACTTCTTCGGGTTAAGCGGCTGCCCGGCGGCGAAGGCCGGACAAACCGTCTCGCAGCGCCCGCATTCGACACAGGCCGCAAAGCCGGTCAACTGGTTCCAAGCGAAGTCGGCGGGCGCCTCCGCGCCGAGCTTCTCCGCCTCAAGGTCGATCGGGGCCAGCGCGGTGGAGCGCCCGCCGCCGAAACGCGCCGGACGGGGATGGGCGACGAGATGGAGCGCCCCGGCCAGCGCGTGGCGCATCGGTCCGGCACGGATCAGCCGCACGAGCCAGAGCCCGCCGGCAAAGGCGGCGAGAACGAAGAGAAGGCTCGCCGGGAGCGGCAGCGGGCGGCCGAGCGCCGCATCGAGCGCTACGAGGAAGCCGCCGCCGGCGAAGGCGGCGAGGGCGAACGGCAGCGTCTCGAAAAGTCCGCGCGACAGTCCGGCCGGCCGCTCCGACGATTGCCGGCGGCGCCATTCGCGCACGACGCCGACGATCAGGATCGCGAAGGCGACTGCTACGATTGCCCAATAGACGCTCGAGGCGCGCAGCGCCGACAGGAGGCCGAGCACGAGGAGCGCGGCGGCGGCGAGAAGTCCGCCGGCAAGCGGCGCATGCATGCGCGAGGCCGCCGGCCGCCGCGCGACGATATCGTGGACGTCGACCAAGTACCGTCGGGGGAGGGCGATCAGCCCTGCCCGCCAGTCGACCGAGGCTGCCCGCCCCACGAACACCGGGCGCAGCGAGCGTATGGCCTCGAAGGCGACGAAGAAGGCAAGGACGATGATAGCGACGACGAGCCACGTTCCGGCCATGCCGCACCCTCACTTTGGTTTCGGCTTCGCCTCAGAGATCCTTGCAGAGCCGGAGCGCGTCATAGATTGCCGCGTGAATGTTGCGTCCGGCGACCGCGTCCCCGAGGCGATAGAGGGCGTAGCCTTGCCCTTCCGGCCAAGGTTGCGGACGGCCGGCGACGAGAGCGGCAAGGTCGACCTCGCCCTTGTTCACCGAACCCGCCTTGAGGTCGCGATAGAGACCGTCCACCGGCTTGGTGCCGTTCTCGATGACGATGTGGTCGACGAGGCGCTCTTCCTCGGCGTCCGTCATCGTGTTGCGCAACGCCGCGACGAGCTTGTTGCGCTCGGGGTAGATCTCGATCAGCTCGAGGTTCGGCGACATGACGACGCCGAGCTTGTACAGCTCGCGCAGATGCACCGGCTGGTTCGTCGGCCCGATCTCCTCTCCCACCATCCGGTCTTCCGTTGCGATCTCGACGAGGCAGCCGCGCGTCGCGAGGACTTCCGCGGTCGATGCGCCCTGATGCTGGCCGGTGACGTCGTAGAGGAGGACGGAGCCGGATAGCTCCACCTCGTTCGTCAGAACGGCCCAACTGGAGACTGCGTGTTCGCTCCCGGTGAACCCGTCGAGGTTGGGGCGTCCGCCCGTCGCGATGATCAGAACGTCTGGATCTTCGGCGCGGACGGCTTCTGGCGTCGCTTCCGTGCCGAGCCTGAGATCGACGCTGAGGCGCTTCACCTCGGCCGTGAGCCAGCGCGGGATACCGGACAGAGCTTCGCGCCAGGTCGCCTTCGCCGCGATGGCGACTTGGCCACCCGTGCGGGGTTCCTTCTCGAAGAGGACCACGCGGTGCCCACGTTCGGCCGATACGCGCGCGGCCTCGAGCCCTCCCGGCCCGGCCCCGACCACGACGATCTTGCGCTGCTTGCCCGCCTTCGGGATCACGTGCGGCATCGTCGCTTCGCGGCCGGTCGCCGCGTTCTGGATGCAGAGCGCGTCGCCGCCGATGTAGATGCGGTCGATGCAGTAGCCGGCGCCGACGCATTGGCGGATCTCGTCCGAACGGCCCTCGGTGAGCTTCTTGACGAGATGCGGATCGGCGATGTGGGCGCGGGTCATCGCGACCATGTCGACATGGCCTTCGGCGACCGCCCGCGCCGCGGTGGCGAGATCGGTTATCCGCTGCGCGTGGAAGACAGCGACGTCGACCTCGCGCTTGATCGAACTCGCAAGGTAAAGGAAGGGCGCCACCGGGAAGGCCATGTTCGGCAGCGAGATGGCGTGGGCCATGTGGTCGCGCGCTTGCCCGCCGACGATGTTGACGAAATCGACGAGCCCGCGGCGGCTGTATTCGACGGCGATCGCCAGGCATTCTTCATGCGTCAGGCCGTTCCGCAGGAGCTCATCGCCCGACATGCGCATGCCGACGACATAGTCGTCGCCGACCGCGGCGCGCACCGCCTCGAAGGCCTCGATGCCGAAGCGCATGCGGTTCTCGAGGCTGCCGCCGTATGAGTCGGTGCGGCGGTTGACCGACGGACTCCAGAACTGGTCGATGAGATGGCCGTGCGCGCAGGAGAGTTCGAGGCCGTCGAGCCCGCCTTCCTTGCAGCGCCGCGCCGCCTCGGCATAGCTCCCGATGACGCGGCGGATGTCGAAATCCTCCATCTCCTTGGGGATCGACCGGTTGGCCGGCTCGCGGCTGACCGACGCGGAGATGGTGGGCAGCCAATTGTCCGTGTCCCACTTGGTCCGCCGGCCCATGTGGGTCAGTTGGATCATCAGCTTGGCGCCGTGCTTGTGGATGCGTTCGGCGAACTGCTGGAAGAACGGGACGATCGAGTCGTCGACGACGGCGATCTGGTTCCAGGGCGTCGCGGGACTGTCGAACGCCACCGAGGACGAGCCGCCGAACATGGTCAGGCCGATGCCGCCCTTGGCCTTCTCCTCATGATAGAGCTGGTAGCGCTCCTGCGGCTTGCCGTCCTTGCCGTAGGACGGCGCATGGCTTGTGCTCATGACCCGGTTGCGGATCGTGAGACCCTTGATCGTGAACGGTTTCAACAGAGCGTCGGCGTTGGCGATCATGTCCCGGTCCGGAAGTCGGCGCGTCTTGTCCGTGGGCGAAGCACGCTCTCCGATGATAAGGAGCGCTCACGGATTATGAGAGCGCCCGCGCCCGGCCAACAGAATGCCTCCGCCGCGCGGTTTGAATGCTTGCGACAGCGAAAGCGCACTTTGGGGCGGTTTGGGTCATCGTGTCGACGCACCATGGTCGACTTCGCGCCGGCTATCCGCAACAATGTTTGCGTACCGATAGGCGGACAAGATCGGCGGCTACGGACGGGCGCTGCGCCGCTGGATCCTCTTGTCGTTTTCGTTCAACTCGTGTGACGGCTGCATGCTCGCGGCCATCCGGTGCTTCTTTCATGTTCGGCCTAATCTTTCGGCAGCACAGGTGAGTGCGCCCATGCAACGCTTCTCGTTCATATCGCTGGCGCGCAACGCGCTTACCGGACATCAGGGCTGGCGCGAGCAGTGGCGGTCGCCCGAGCCGAAGCCGTCGTACGACGTCGTCATCGTCGGCGGCGGCGGTCATGGTCTCGCGACGGCCTATTATCTCGCGAAGGAGCATGGCGTCACCAATGTCGCCGTGCTGGAGAAAGGCTGGCTGGGCGGCGGCAACACAGGCCGCAACACCACCATCATCCGCTCCAATTACCTGTGGGACGAGAGCGCGGCGCTCTACGAGCATGCCCTGAAGCTCTGGGAGGGGTTGTCCCAGGACCTCAACTACAACGTCATGTACTCGCCGCGCGGCGTGATGATGCTCGCCCACACGGTGCATGACGTGCAGGTGTTCAAGCGGCACGTTCATTCGAACCGTTTGAACGGAATCGACAATGAGTGGCTGTCGCCGCAGGAGGCGAAGGCGTTCTGCCCGCCCCTCAACGTTGCCGCCAACATCCGCTACCCGGTGCTCGGGGCCGCCCTGCAACGGCGCGGCGGCACGGCGCGGCATGATGCGGTCGCCTGGGGCTATGCGCGGGGAGCCGACGCCCGCGGCGTCGACATCATCCAGAACTGCGAGGTCACCGGCATCCGGCGCGACCGCAACGGCGCGGTCGAGGCGGTCGAGACCACGCGCGGCCTCATCGGGGCCAAGAAGGTCGGCGTCGTCGCGGCCGGCCACACCAGCGTCGTCATGGGTATGGCCGGCGTTCGCATGCCGCTCGAGAGCTATCCCCTTCAGGCGCTCGTCTCCGAGCCGGTGAAGCCGGTCTTCCCCTGCGTCGTGATGTCGAACACCGTTCACGCCTACATCTCGCAATCCGACAAAGGCGAACTCGTCATCGGAGCGGGCACCGACGCCTACGTCTCCTATAGCCAGACCGGGGGCCTGCACATCGCGGCGCATACGCTCGACGCGATCTGCGAACTCTTCCCGATGTTCCGGCGCATGCGCATGCTGCGGAACTGGGGCGGCATCGTCGACGTCACGCCGGACCGCTCGCCCATCATCGGCAAGACGCCGGTTCCCGGCCTGTACGTCAATTGCGGCTGGGGCACAGGCGGCTTCAAGGCGACACCCGGCTCCGGAAACGTCTTCGCGGCGACGATCGCCCGGGACGACCCGCACCCGATCGCCGCGCCCTTCACGCTCGACCGCTTCCGCACCGGCCGCCTCATCGACGAGGCCGCCGCTGCCGCGGTGGCCCACTGACATGCCGAATTGCCCGTTGTCGCCCGATGCCGGTGGCCTTGCCGGTCGGAGGTTTCGATGCTGCTGATCACCTGTCCTCATTGCGGATCGCGTCCGGAAAACGAGTTCCGCTATGCCGGCGAGGCGCATATCGCCCGGCCGGAAAATCCGTCCGCGCTCGATGACGAAGCCTGGGCCGACTTTCTCTACATGCGCTCGAACCCCAAGGGCGTGCACCTCGAACGGTGGCGCCACACCCATGGCTGCGCGCGCTTCTTCAACTGCGTGCGGCACACGGTGAGCGACCGCATCATCGCGACCTACGAGGCCGGGAGGCCGAAGCCCGATATCGCGGCGCTCGTCGCCGAGTTCGAAGCGCGGGGGGCGAGAGCGCCATGATGAGCACGTTCCGCACGCCGGCCGGCGGCCGGATCGACCGCAACAAGCCGCTTCGCTTCACCTTCGACGGCGCGATCTACACGGGCTTCACGGGCGATACGCTCGCATCGGCGCTCCTGGCGAACGGCGTCCATCTCGTCGGCCGCTCGTTCAAGTATCACCGGCCGCGCGGCATCGTCTCCGCCGGTGCGGAAGAGCCGAACGCCCTCGTCGGGATCGATCGCGGGCAGGGGCGGTATACCCCGAACCTGCGCGCGACGCAGGTCGAGGTTTATGACGGGTTCAGGGCGGAAAGCCAGAACCGCTGGCCGTCGCTCCGGCGCGATGTCGGCGCGGTCAACGACGTCCTGTCGCCTCTCTTTTCGGCCGGCTTTTACTACAAGACCTTCATGTGGCCGAAGGCGCTGTGGGCCAGGGTCTATGAGCCGATGATCCGCTCCGCCGCCGGTCTCGGCAAGGCTCCGACCGCCGCCGACCCGGACCGTTACCTGAACCGCTACGCCCATTGCGACGTGCTAGTCGTCGGATCCGGGACCGCCGGCCTCGCGGCGGCGCTCGCGGCGGCCGAAACGGGGGCGCGGGTCATTCTCTGCGACGAGCAGGCCGAACTCGGCGGCTCGCTCCTCCACGAGACGGCCACGACGATCGACGGCCTGCCCGCCGTCGCCTGGGTGGAAGCCGCCGTCGCCGCGCTCAGGAGCCGCCAGAACGTCACGCTGCTGTCGCGCACGACGGCCTTCGGCTATTTCGCGGAGAATTTCGTCGGCTTGGCCGAACGCGTCACGGACCATCTGGCGGAGCCCGATCCGCGCCTGCCGCGCGAGCGGCTGTGGCAGGTCAGGGCGAAGGAGGTGGTGCTCGCCACCGGCGCGATCGAACGGCCGCTGGTCTTCCCCGAGAACGACCGGCCCGGGATCATGATGGCCGATGCGGCCCGCATCTATCTCAACCGCTACGGCGTCAAGGCCGGCACGCGGGCCGTCATCGCGACCGCGGACGATGCCGCCTATCGGGTGGCGCTCGACCTGCATCGCGGGGGCGTCGCGGTCGCCGCCGTCGCCGACCTGCGGCAGACTCCCGCCGAGAGCGACGAGATCGCGGCCGCCGTCCGCGCCGCCGGCATTCCCATCCGGCATGGCGCGACGATCACCGGCACCCACGGCCGGCTTCGCGTTAAGGCGGCCGATCTCGGCGCCGTCTCGGCGGACGGAAGCGTTTCCGGGCAGCGCGATCGAGTCGAGTGCGACCTCGTGCTGATGTCCGGCGGCTGGACGCCGAGCGTGCACCTCTTCTCGCAGTCGCGCGGCAAGCTCAAATTCGACGAGGCGCTGCGAGCCTTCGTGCCGGGCACATCAGCCCAGCGCGAGCGCTCCGCCGGCGCCTGCCGCGGAACCTATGACCTCGCCGCGTGCCTCTCCGAGGGCTACGAGGCGGGCGAGATGGCGGCCAGGGCGGCAGGCTGCGGCCGGCCGGCGGCGACGCGGACCTTCGCGGTCAAAGGCGGTCCGACGCCGAGCGGCAGCGGCTTTCTCGGCGACATGCCGCACGATCGGGCGGACGGCCGCGCCAAGGCGTTCGTCGACTTCCAGAACGACGTCACGGCCAAGGACATCAAGCTCGCGGCGCGCGAAGGCTTCCGCTCCATCGAGCATGTCAAGCGCTACACGACGACGGGCATGGCGACGGACCAGGGCAAGACGTCGAACATGAACGCGCTCGCGATCGTGTCGAAGGCGCTCGACAAGCCCATCCCCGCGGTCGGTCTCACCACGTTCCGCATGCCGTACACGCCGGTGACCTTCGGCACGATCGCCGGGGCGTCACGCGGCGACCTGTTCGATCCCGTGCGCAAGACGCCGAGCCACGACTGGGCGGTGGCGCACGGCGCGGTGTTCGAGGACGTGGGATTGTGGAAGCGCGCCCACTACTTCCTGCAGCCCGGCGAGGACATGCACGCGGCGGTCGCCCGCGAATGCAAGGCGGTGCGCAACGCGGCCGGCATGCTCGACGCGTCGACCCTCGGCAAGATCGAGGTCGTCGGGCCGGATGCGGCCGAGTTCATGAACCGGCTCTATACCAATGCCTGGACCAAGCTCGAGCCGGGGCGTTGCCGCTACGGCCT
>Ga0265327_10005683_pt1 | contig 10314 bp, 6 predicted proteins | sample 41621metaG_FD_202089 | JGI IMG/M metagenome (GOLD analysis project Ga0265327, IMG submission 202089) | Rhizosphere microbial communities from Carex aquatilis grown in University of Washington, Seatle, WA, United States - 4-16-21 metaG | ecosystem: Host-associated > Plants > Roots > Rhizosphere >... | reverse complement strand
GCGTCGCCGTGCTTGTCCTTGGCGTCCGGCGTCGCAGGCGGCGGGGTCGGCTGCGTGAGGCTCGGCGCCGCATGCTCTGCGTCCGGCGGAGCGGCTCTCTCACGCTCAATGTCCCGCCAATGCTGAACGTTGCGATTATGCTGGTCGAGCGATTGCGCGAAGACATGACCGCCGGTTCCATCGGCGACAAAATAGAGATCGTTCGTCTTCGCGGGATTGGCCGTGGCCTCCAGAGAGGCGCGGCCGGGATTGGCGATGGGGCCGGGCGGCAGGCCGTCGATCGTGTAGGTATTGTAGGGGGTAAATTTCTCGATCTCCGACCGTTGGATCGACCGGCCCAGCGTCGCCTTGCCGCCCACGAGGCCATAGATGATGGTCGGATCCGACTGCAGCCGCATCTTTTTGCGCAGCCGATTGACGAAGACGGAGGCGACCATCGGGCGCTCTTCCGCTTTTCCCGTCTCCTTCTCGACGATCGAGGCGAGCGTCACAAGCTCATAGGGCGTGCGGATCGGCAGGTCCGGGCGGCGCTTCGCCCAGATTTGGTCGACGAGCTTTTTCAGATCGTCCTGCATCTTGGCCAGGAGCTTGGAGCGCTGAAAGCCGCGCGTCACCTTGTAGGTCTCGGGCAGCAGCACGCCCTCCTTGGGCGTTTCCAGTATCTCGCCGGAGAGGATGTCGTTGTCGCGCAGACGCTGCGCGATCTGCTCGCTGGTCAGACCTTCCGGAATCGTGATGGAATGGAGCACCTGGCGCCCGTTGACCAGCTCGTCGATCACCTCCCGGATGCTGATAGCCTGCTTGAAGAGATATTCGCCCGGCTTAACCTTGCCGATCTTGTTCTCGACGAGAAGCGTGGCGTTCATCAAGATCGGACTATCGACGACGCCCTCGCGCTCGAGCTGTGAGATCATCTCGAGCGCGTCGGTGCGCGGCGGGAAATAGACGATCTTTTCGGCGCGCAAGGGGCCGGGCTCGTTCAGCACATGGCGAACAGAGACCAGTCCGAAAATTCCCGCAACGAGGGCCACGAGCACGAAGCTGAAGCCGTCGCTCATGAGAGAGAGGCTTCCCCGTCGGCGGCGCTTGCGAACGCGCGCGCGCCGCTGGCGAGTTTGCTCTTCTTCCGGAGTGGGACGTTTTCTCCTGAAGAAACGCCAGAAGCCGGAACCGCCTTGCGGCTTCGGCGCCGGCGCGGCTGAGCTGGACGGCGGCGCGCCCTGCGTCGTCGCCTGCTGGACAGGCGCCGGGATCGCAGGGGCCGCGGTTTCCGACGCGGATTTCCCGGCGGTTTCGTCCTTGTCGCTGTCGCCCGTCATCCGTTCAAGCCGCTCGCGCAAATAGGAAGCCGCGCCGCCCGAAAGAGCGGCTTGGCGAGTGGCCCAGGAGGCCGCCGGCTCGCCCGGCGCTTGAAGCGGCCGGTTTCCGACGCAACCGATCATACGCCGCCGCGCCCAGGGTGCAAGAAGCCGGCGTCAATCGGCCCGGCGCAGCAGCAAAGATGCGTTGGTGCCGCCAAAACCGAAGGAGTTGGAGAGGACCACGTCGATCTTGCGCTTGCGCGCCTTGTGCGGGACGAGGTCGATCGCCGTCTCAACCGAAGGATTGTCGAGATTGCGCGTCGGCGGCGCCACCTGGTCGCGGATCGCGAGGATCGAATAGATCGCCTCGACCGCGCCCGCCGCGCCCAGCAGATGGCCGATGGCCGACTTCGTCGAGGACATCGAGAGCTTGGGCTCGGCGTTGCCAATGAGGCGTTGGACGGCGCCGAGCTCGATCTCATCGCCGAGCGGCGTCGAAGTCCCATGCGCGTTGACGTAATCCACATCGTCGATGGAAAGGCCGCCTCGCTTCAGCGCGGCCTTCATGCAGCGAAAGGCTCCGTCTCCGTCGGGCGAGGGCGCGGTAATGTGATAGGCGTCGCCTGACATCCCGTAACCGATGACCTCAGCGTAGATTTTGGCGCCGCGCGCCTTGGCGTGCTCGTAGGATTCGAGCACGACGCAGCCCGAGCCTTCTCCCATGACGAAGCCGTCGCGGTCCTTGTCATAGGGGCGGGAAGATTCTTTCGGCCGATCGTTGAAGCCGGTGGACAGCGCCTTGCAGGCCGCGAAGCCCGCGACGCCGATGCGATTGACGGGCGACTCCGCGCCGCCAGCGACCATCACCTCCGCTTCGCCCAGCGCGACGATGCGCGCAGCGTCGCCGATCGCGTGCGATCCCGTGGAGCAGGCGGTCACCACAGCGTGGTTGGGGCCCTTGAGCCCGTGCATGATCGAGACGTAGCCCGCGGCCAGATTGATGATGCGGCCCGAGATAAAGAAGGGCGAAACCCGCCGCGGCCCTTTTTGCAGGAGCGTGACCGAAGTTTCGTAAATCCCGCCGAGACCGCCGATGCCGGAGCCGATCAGGACGCCTGTCGTCTCCTGCTTCTCCGGGGTGTCGGCCTTCCAGTTCGCGTCGGCGAGCGCCTGCGTCGCGGCGGCGGCGGCATAGATGATGAAATCATCGACCTTGCGCTGCTCTTTGGGCTCGAACCAATCGTCGGGATTGAAGCTCCCCTCGACGCCGGGCTCGCGCGGCACGACCGCCGCAATCTGGCAGGCGAGATCGTCCACCTCGAAGGTGTCGATGCGTTTGAACCCGCATTCGCCAGAGATCAGTCGCCGCCAGTTCGTTTCGACGCCGCAGCCCAAAGGCGTAACGAGGCCGAGACCTGTGACCACAACCCTACGCATGGCGCGCACCTGCAAGCAAATTCGTTCGTTGAGGTTGCGCGCGCCGCGCCTCTCTCGGCCCCGCCGCCCCCGCGGGGCCCGAGGAGCGCAGCGCTCGCTGCGACTGAGCCAGGCTCAGGAGGCCTTCGCGGTCTCCAGGAACTTGACGGCGTCACCGACGGTCAGAATCGTCTCGGCCGTGTCGTCCGGGATTTCGATCCCGAATTCCTCTTCGAAAGCCATGACCAGTTCGACAATGTCGAGCGAGTCAGCGCCCAGGTCATCGATGAAACTGGCTTTGTCGACCACCTTCTCGGGCTCGACGCCGAGGTGCTCGACGACAATCTTCTTCACGCGCTCGGCGACATCGCTCATATGTCTCAATCCCTTATTTCGTCTTCCGCGGCTTTGGCGCCTGGCGCGCCGCGTTCGTTTTGCGCCCCAGAGCGCTCCAAGCGCCCCGCGTCTCAAAGACTGTCTGGGTCGCAACTCCGGCATATCGGGGAAAAGGGACCGCCGCAAGAGGGAGCATCGCGCGGAAAGACCCGCTACCGACTTTGGCGCCGGATCACGCCTCCACAATCGGCGCTCCGCTTGATCTCCCAAGCCGGCTCAGCTCCCAAAGCGCTGCGACGTCGCTCTCCAGACTTTGCGCGCCGCGGCGCGCTGCTGAAGCTGAGCTTGAGTCAACTCGGGGGGCCGCGGCCGTGGGAGTGGGAGCGTCTGCGGAGACTTGGGCGGTAGCGGAAAATGCACCGTCGGGGCCCCGTACATCCCGAGGTACGTCTCCCCCGAGTGCTGAAAGCCCGCCTCCTCGAACCACCAATAATACTCCTGGACTTCTCCAGTGGTGATCACGCCGGGCCCCGGCTGCGTGTAATCATACTGGTACTGGTAGAGCCACTCCCAAATGGCGTCGACCAGCGAGTAGAAGAACCAGCTGATTTGCGGCGAGGGGTCGAAAGAGCCCAGGATCCAGTTCAGCCCGTTCAGCGACCAGGCGTGCGGGATGACGTCCTGACTGTTTTCGAAGCGAAACGGATAGCCCCAAAACAAGCCCTCTACGTAAGCCGCGAAATTGGCGTCGCCTGCGGTCGGCGCGGCAAATGTGATCGGTAAAAAGCAATCAGGAGAAACACCTCTCGGACGCCCCAGAGACTCATAGAGATAGGGCGTCAAAACGGAGGCGAGGCAGCCGCCAAGACTGTGGCCGATGACGACGATGCTGCCGGTCTCGAAGCTCGCGTTCTGCTCCAGAAACTGCTCGAGGGTCAACTGGGCGGGGGAGAGGACGTCCCGCATGCCGATGAGGTCGTAAAGGCCCTGCTCGGTCCCCCAGGCGATCGCCGCGCCGCCATTGTAATCCTGGCCGAATGGCAAAGGCACCTGGATCAGCGCGGTCAGGTCCTGCTCGAACCAATCGATCCAGAAAGCTTCAGTCAGCGGGTCGGTCGCCGATCCGCGAATGACGACGACCCATTGATCAATGCCCGGCGCCTTGCAGACATACATCTGGTTTCCCTCGGTCACGCCGAGCCAGCGCAGCTTGTAAACGCCCTTGCCCGCGTAATGGGGGTAGGCGAGCTGCGCCGAGATGTATGTGGGGTCCGCATAGGCGATCTCGGCCAGAGTCATGCCGACCTGCTGATTGTAGTCGCCCGGGGTTAGGAGGCCAAATCTCACGACGAACTCCAAATTTTAGGGAAAATTCATTCCAACCAAGAGCGCGCCGGCCTAGCCTCGTCGACGCGCGTCCTGAAGCTAGACGAAACGCTCGTCCGCGGCAACGACCTGCCAGCTGTGGCGCCGCGGCGTTCCTCCTCGCCGCCGGCTCCGCCCTTGCCAGCCCCGCCCTTGCCGGCCGCCCCGATAATCGTCTAACAAAGCTCGCACTCGAGCCGGGCGCGCCCGCTCACTTCCGCGAGGGACGCGTTCCGGTCCAAAAGGCCGGCGGCGCGGCCTTTTTTTATGCGCGCCGCGTCGCGAACGGAACAGCATGCCCAAAAGAGACGACATCTCGACGATTCTGATCATCGGCGCCGGGCCCATCGTGATCGGCCAGGCCTGCGAATTCGACTATTCGGGAACGCAGGCATGCAAAGCGCTGAGAGCTGAGGGCTTCCGCATCGTCCTCGTCAATTCCAATCCGGCGACGATCATGACCGATCCGGACATGGCCGACCGCACCTATGTCGAGCCGATCACGCCGGAGATCGTGGCGAAGATCATCGAGAAGGAGCGCTACGCTATTCCAGGCGGCTTCGCGCTGCTCCCGACCATGGGCGGCCAAACCGCGCTGAACTGCGCGCTCTCGCTGCAGAAAATGGGCGTGCTCGAGAAATTCGACGTCGAGATGATCGGGGCTTCGGCAGCCGCGATCGACAAGGCCGAGGACCGCGAGCTCTTCCGCGAGGCGATGAAAAAAATCGGCCTGGAGACGCCGCGCTCCCATCACGTCAAGACGCTGCCCGCGGCGCTCGTGGCTCTCGACGACATCGGCCTTCCCGCGATCATCCGCCCCTCCTTCACGCTCGGCGGCACGGGCGGCGGCATCGCCTACAACCAGGCCGAGTTCATCGATATCGTGAAGAGCGGCATCGACGCCTCGCCGACGAACGAGGTGCTGATCGAGGAGAGCGTGCTCGGCTGGAAAGAGTACGAGATGGAGGTCGTCCGCGACAAGGCGGACAATTGCATCATCGTCTGCTCGATCGAGAACATCGATCCGATGGGCGTGCACACCGGCGACAGCATCACCGTCGCGCCGGCGCTGACGCTCACGGACAAGGAATATCAGATCATGCGCGACGCCTCGATCGCCGTGCTGCGCGAGATCGGCGTCGAGACCGGCGGCTCGAACGTGCAGTTCGCGGTCGATCCTTCAAGTGGTCGCATGATCGTGATCGAGATGAACCCGCGCGTCTCGCGCTCCTCCGCCCTGGCCTCGAAAGCCACGGGCTTCCCGATCGCCAAGGTCGCGGCGAAGCTCGCCGTCGGCTACACGCTCGACGAGGTCGCAAACGAGATCACGGGCGGCGCGACGCCGGCCTCCTTCGAGCCGACGATCGACTATGTCGTGACCAAGGTTCCGCGATTCGCCTTCGAGAAGTTTCCCGGCGCCGAGCCCGTGCTGACGACGGCGATGAAATCGGTCGGCGAGGCGATGGCGATCGGCCGCAGCTTCGCCGAATCGCTGCAAAAGGCGCTGCGCTCGCTCGAGACCGGCCTCTCGGGCCTGGACGAGATCGAGATCGAAGATCTCGGCAAGGGCGACGATTTGAACGTGTTGCGCGGCGCGCTCGGCACGCCTACGCCGGACCGCCTGCTCGTCGTCGGGCAGGCGCTGCGACTGGGGATGAGCGTCGCGGAAATTCACGAGGCCTGCAAGATCGATTGCTGGTTCATCGAGCGGCTCGCCGAGATCGTCGCGCTCGAGGGCAAAGTGCGGAAGTTCGGGCTGCCGCAGGACGCAGAAAATCTGCGCATGCTCAAGGCTGCGGGATTCTCGGATGCGCGATTGGCCACGCTCGCGAACTTGGAAGAGAGGGACGTGCGCGCGGCGCGCCACAGCCTCGGCGTGCGCCCTGTCTACAAGCGCATCGACACCTGCGCGGCCGAGTTCTTTTCGCCGACGGCCTACATGTATTCGACCTATGAGACGCCCTTCGGCGGGGTTCCCGAATGCGAGGCGCGCCCGTCGACGCGCGAAAAGATCGTCATTCTCGGCGGCGGGCCCAACAGGATCGGCCAGGGAATCGAATTCGACTATTGCTGCTGTCACGCCTGTTTCGCGCTGCACGACGTCGGCTACGAGACGATCATGATCAACTGCAATCCCGAGACCGTCTCGACGGATTACGACACGTCGGACCGTCTTTATTTCGAGCCGCTGACGAATGAGGACGTGGGCGAGATCCTCGATGTGGAGCGTAAGGCGGGCCGCCTCAAGGGCGTGATCGTGCAATATGGCGGGCAGACGCCGCTGAAGCTCGCCAAGGGGCTTGCGGACAGCGGCGCGCCGATTCTCGGCACCCCCGTCGACTCGATCGACCTGGCCGAGGACCGGGATCGCTTCAAGCGGCTGCTGGACAAGCTCGGCCTGAAGCAGCCCAAGAATGGAATCGCCTATTCCGTCGAGCAGTCGCGCATTGTCGCTTCCGAGCTCGGACTGCCGCTGGTCGTGCGTCCGAGCTATGTGCTCGGCGGCCGCGCGATGGCGATCATTCGCGACGCCGGGGCGCTCGATGATTATCTGCTGGGCGTGCTGCCCAGTCTCGTGCCCTCCGAGATCAAGACGCGCTACCCCAACGACAAGACCGGGCAGATCAATATGGTGCTCGGCAAAAACCCTCTCCTCTTCGACCGCTATCTGACGGACGCGATCGAGGTTGACGTGGATTGCATCGCCGACGGCGAGCGTGTGGCCATCGCCGGCGTGATGGAACACATCGAGGAGGCGGGCATTCATTCCGGCGACTCGGCCTGCTCGCTGCCGCCCCGCACTCTTTCTCCCGAAACGATTTTCGCGCTGGAGGACCAGACGAAGCGTCTAGCGACGGCGCTCGGCGTCATCGGGCTCATGAACGTCCAATATGCGCTCAAGGACGGAGAGATCTACGTGCTCGAGGTCAATCCTCGCGCCTCGCGCACCGTTCCTTTCGTCGCCAAGGTCGTCGGAAAGCCGATCGCGAAGATCGCTGCGCGCGTGATGGCCGGCGAGCCGCTTTCGAGCTTCGAGGTTTCGACGGGCGCGCTCGGCCATATCGGCGTCAAGGAATCGGTCTTTCCCTTCGCGCGGTTCCCCGGCGTCGATACGGTGCTCGGTCCGGAAATGCGCTCCACCGGCGAGGTCATCGGCCTCGATTTGTGCTTTGCCGCGGCCTTCGCCAAGAGCCAGCTCGGGGCCGGCGCACGCCCGCTCGAGGGCGGCGTCGTCTTCGTCTCCGTGCGCGACGCGGATAAGGAGCGCGTCGTCGAGCCTCTGCGTCTGTTGCAGAAGCTCGGCTTCGAGACCATCGGGACGGGCGGAACGGCGCGCTTTCTCACGAGCCGAGGCATCCCGACGCAGAAAATCAACAAAGTGTCGGAAGGACGTCCCCACATTGTGGACGCGATCAAGAACGGCTCGATTCAGCTCGTGTTCAATACGACGGAGGGCGCCCAGGCGTTGGCCGACTCGCGCTCCTTGCGCCGAGCCGCGCTGCTGCATAAAATTCCCTATTACACGACTCTCGCCGGGGCGCTCGCCGCGGTCGAGGGCATAGAAGCTTATGTCACCGGAGAACTGAAGGTCCGCGCGCTGCAGGATTATTTCCGCTAGACCGAGCCGCCCGGAGCGCTGTGCGGGGCCGAAACCCCGCCCTCCTCCGCCCGGGCCCGGGAGAGGGCGCAGAAGCCTCCGATTTTCGGAGGCGCGAATCGCTCAGCTTCTCCTTCGGGAGCGACTTGAGCCCCCAGGCGGACGCCAAAGCCAAGGAAAGTGGATAGAATGGTGGAAAAAGTGCCCATGACCGCCGCCGGCCACGCTGCGCTCGAGGAGGAGCTGCGCCGACGCCAGCAGCTCGAGCGGCCGCGAATCATTCAGGCGATTTCGGAGGCGCGGGCGCATGGCGATCTTTCGGAGAACGCCGAATATCACGCGGCCAAGGAGTCGCAGTCTTTGAACGAGGGTCGCATCGCCGATCTCGAGGACAAGCTGTCACGCGCCGAGATCATCGACGTCTCGAAGCTCTCGGGCTCGACCGTGAAGTTCGGCGCGACGGTCACCGTCTTCGACGAGGAGACGGAGGAAGAAAAGCGCTATCAGATCGTCGGCGAGACCGAGGCCAATGTGAAGGACGGCAGAATCTCGGTCGCCTCGCCTATCGCCCGCGCGCTGATCGGCAAGAAGGTGGGCGATACGGTCGAAGTCAAAACCCCCAAGGGCGGCAAGAGCTACGAGATATTGACGGTCGCCTTCGTCTGAGGCGTCGTTGCCTAAAGCGCAGGCTTTGCTGCGCTGCAAGGTCAATGTTATAGCCGTTTCCAATTTGGCGGGTCGTAAGCCCCCTCCCCAACCCTCCCCCGCCTTGCGGGAGAGGGAGGGCGCTTCGGGCGGATCTCGGCCTCGCGCAAGCTGATCGTTAGGGTCCCCTCTCCCGCTGGCGGGGGAGGGACAGGGAGGGGGAGAGCCCCGCCGAGGAAAGTCACGCGATGTCGAAGATCAAGGTCGCCAATCCGGTCGTCGAGCTCGACGGCGACGAGATGACGCGGATCATTTGGGCCTATATCAAGGACAAGCTGATCCATCCCTATCTCGATCTCAAGCTCGATTATTTCGATCTTTCGGTCGAAAATCGCGACGCCACGAATGATCAGGTGACGATCGACGCAGCCAACGCCATCAAGCGGCATGGCGTCGGCGTCAAATGCGCGACGATCACGCCCGACGAAGCGCGCGTGAAGGAGTTCAACCTCAAGGAAATGTGGAAGTCGCCGAACGGCACGATCCGCAACATTCTGGGCGGGGTGATCTTCCGCGAGCCGATCATCTGCAGCAACGTCCCGCGTCTCGTGCCGCATTGGACGCAGCCCATCGTCGTCGGCCGCCACGCTTTCGGCGATCAGTATAAGGCGACCGACTTCAAAGTCCCGGGCAAAGGCCGCCTCACCATCAAATTCGAGGGCGCCGACGGAAACATCATCGAGAAGGAGGTCTTCTCCTTCCCCGGCGCCGGCGTCGCCATGGCGATGTACAATCTCGACGATTCGATTCGCGAATTCGCGCGCGCCTCGTTCAATTACGGGCTGCAGCGCAAATACCCGGTCTATCTCTCGACGAAGAACACGATCCTGAAAGCCTATGACGGGCGCTTCAAGGACCTGTTTCAGGAAATCTACGACGAGGAATTCAAGGAGCGATTCGCGACGCTCGGGATCACCTATGAGCATCGCCTCATCGACGACATGGTGGCTTCGGCGCTGAAATGGTCGGGCGGCTATGTCTGGGCCTGCAAGAATTACGATGGCGACGTGCAGTCGGACATTGTCGCCCAGGGCTTCGGCTCGCTGGGCCTCATGACCTCCGTGCTGATGACGCCGGACGGCAAGACCGTCGAGGCTGAGGCCGCGCATGGCACCGTGACGCGCCATTATCGCGAGCACCAGAAGGGCCATGCGACATCGACGAATTCGATCGCCTCGATTTTCGCCTGGACGCGCGGCCTCGCGCATCGCGCCAAGCTCGACGACAACGCCGCGCTGGCGCGCTTCGCCAAGACGCTCGAGGATGTCTGTGTCTCGACGGTCGAGAGCGGCTACATGACGAAGGATCTGGCGCTGCTTATCGGCCCGAAGCAGAAATGGCTGTCGACGACGGGCTTCCTCGACAAGATCGACGAGAATTTGAAGAAGGCGATGGGGTAAGCCCCTCCCGCGCCGAAGAGGGAGGAGCTCAGCCGTCTTGCGGCCTTACCCCTCCAGCAGCCTCCGCGCGATCACCTGCGCCTGAATCTCCGCTGCGCCCTCGAAGATGTTGAGGATGCGCGCGTCGCAGAGCACGCGTGAGACGGGATATTCCAAGGCGAAGCCGTTGCCGCCGTGAATTTGCAGCGCATTG
>Ga0265327_10005682_pt1 | contig 10316 bp, 7 predicted proteins | sample 41621metaG_FD_202089 | JGI IMG/M metagenome (GOLD analysis project Ga0265327, IMG submission 202089) | Rhizosphere microbial communities from Carex aquatilis grown in University of Washington, Seatle, WA, United States - 4-16-21 metaG | ecosystem: Host-associated > Plants > Roots > Rhizosphere >... | reverse complement strand
TGAATGATAAAGATATGAACAGTGAAATTTTAAAGACAGTAATTTACCGTGACTCTCATGTCCCTACACTTATTAAAAGTATTTTACCAGATAACCCTAAAGGTGTGTGTAAGGTCAGTGATGAAATTTTGGAATGGATTAATGGCATGAACCAACTTAATAAAAAAGAAGGGACTGATGAACAGTTTTGGTTAAGTGGTTGGAATTGTGCTTCGTATTCAGCAATCAGAGCAAGTAAAAATAAAACTAATCTTCCACGACCATTTACTAATGTTATTGGAGGAACTCAATACAAATTATTATCTAAAATTTTTGCAAACAACCGAGATTCAACCGGTTTTATTCAAAGACTTTTATTTGCATTAACTGATTCAGATAAAATTGCACAACCAAACCCTCGTTTTGAACTTAAAAAAGAAATCATTATTACACATGAAATGTGCATCAATGAATTATATTATGGACTTAATGTTGTAACAGCTAAAGATGAACCTTATAAATGTGTCTTAACAGAAGAAAGTATTAATTTTTACGAAATATGGTGTAATGAAAAAGCTAAACAAATAAATCTTATTGAAGATAGAAATGAACGTGATACACAGAGTTCAATTTATGGTAAAATTAAAGAGTACGTTTTAAGATTTTGTGCGATTTTACATCTAAGTGATAGAGTTCTGTCATCTGTTGTATTGAATGGTAATTATATAGTTTCATTTAGTTCAATAGAGAATATTCAATCCTCAGTAATGAAAAGAGCAATTGAACTTGGCGACTATTTTTTCCAAAGTGCTATTGATGTAAATAATATGGTACAAAAAACAACAATTGCACCTGAAATTGTGATCCAAGCATCAAATCTATTTAAGAAAGGTTGGAAAAAAATTGACATTGCTAAAGCTATTTATACAAAAGCAGTTCTAAATAAATTATCATACGATGCATTAGGTAAAAAGATAGCACGAGATCTTGATGTATGGAGAAAAGAATATCCAAATCAATTTGGTGCGAATACCAAGCGGTGATTATAATGTCAGTCAGTAATTGCATCTTAACTGCACTCAAAGCCTTTATTTCACTATAAAATTTATTGATAACATCACCGACATAAACGGACAAACATTTTATAACTACCAGTATTTTAGCATAATTTCAAAATCAAAAACCGACAATAAAACGTCAGTTCAACCGACAAAACCATGTCCTAAAATAGCTTATGATTATCAACTATTTATAAAAATGTTGTCAGCTAATTTCCGTTAATAATTATCTGCATTCAACCGTAAAACATGGGCTTGAAGGACACTTTCAATTGAATTAGAACTGACACTTATAATTACTCCAATAATTGACTAATTAAAAGCAGATAGTTTAATAATGTTCAATTTTGATAATAAAATCAGATAGATTTTTTATTAATTGCAATTATAAAATATGAAACGATGAATAACTTAAAACCAAATGAACAAAGAGCAAAGACTGCAATAATTCTTATTTGGTTTGTATTAGTTATTGAAATTGTATCATTATTTTCCAACTACTTTCAATATGAATTATTAAAGTCAGCAGCAAATGGTGATACCATTACACATGAAGCAGCTGCTTCTAACGATTTAAGGCAACAAATAATTTTAATAACATTTATCGTACTATATTTTATTTCTGCCTTTACATTTATACGTTGGTTTAGACGTGCATATTTTAATCTACATACAAAAACCATCTATTTGTACCACTCTGAAGGTTGGGCTGCTGGTTGTTGGTTTACGCCTTTTATAAATTTATATAGGCCTTATCAAATAATGAAGGAACTTTATGAAGTGACAGAATATATACTCAATGAGAGAATTGAGAATTACACAAAAAAAACTACTACATCCTTTTTATGGATTTGGTGGACATTATGGTTTTTATCAAGTTTCACAAGGCAGTATTTATATAATCTATCGAGAAAAGCAACAACAATTGATCAACTTAATTATGTTACCATAGTTGGTATTGTAAGTGCAGTTATAATGATTCCACTTGCTTTAATTACAATCAAAATTATTTCAGATTACTCAACAATCGAATCTCTTTTAATAAATATAAAAGATGAACCCGTTTCAAATATTCAAGAGGAATCAATATAAATAATTCAAGATTTTCTTTATCAAAGTTTATCTATTTCAAATTACCATTCCTCACCATAATTATTAACTTTGGCATCAACTTAAAAACAAATAATTGATGTTTGAACAAACCTTTAAAAATATAGATGACATACTGCACAAAGATGCCGGTTGTGGAAGTGAATTAGATTATGTGGAGCAAACCTCGTGGATATTGTTTCTGAAATACCTTGACGATTTAGAAAAAGATAAAGCCACAGCTGCCGAACTTTCCGGCAAAACATACTCTCCTATTATTGCAAATGAATTTCAGTGGAATGTGTGGGCAACGCCAAAAGATATAGATGGAAAGTTGGATCACCACAAAGCATTAACCGGTGATGACCTTGCCGATTTTGTAAACATTCAATTATTTCCTTACCTCAAAAAATTTAAAACTTCGGCAGAAAGTGCCGACACCATCGAGTATAAAATTGGTGAGATTTTTAGCGAGTTAAAAAACCGCATTCAAAGCGGATATAATTTGCGTGAGGTAATAAATCGTATTGATGAATTGCGTTTTCGTACACATGCCGAAAAACATGAGATGAGCCATTTGTACGAATCCAAAATACAAAACATGGGAAATGCCGGGCGCAATGGTGGCGAATATTATACACCTCGTCCGTTAATTAAAACCATTGTAAAAGTTGTTGCGCCAACCATTGGCGATAAAATTTATGATGGCGCTGTGGGCAGTGCCGGCTTCTTGTGCGAGGCTTTCGAGTATTTAAAAAATAGTAAAAAACTTTCTACAACTGATGTAACAACGTTGCAGAAAAAAACTTTTTACGGCAAAGAAAAAAAGTCGCTGGCATACATTATTGGAACCATGAATATGATTTTGCATGGTGTTGAAGCGCCAAACATTGTGCATACCAATACGCTTGCCGAAAACCTTGCCGACATTCAGGAAAAAGATCGGTATGATGTGGTGCTTGCCAATCCTCCGTTTGGTGGAAAAGAACGTGCCGAAGTGCAACAAAACTTTCCGATAAAAACCGGAGAAACTGCCTCTTTATTTTTGCAGCATTTTATTAAAATTTTAAAGGCTGGTGGCAAAGCCGGTGTGGTAATTAAAAATACTTTTTTGAGCAATACCGATAATGCTTCTATAAGTTTACGAAAGCTTTTATTGGAAAATTGCAACCTACATACAGTGTTGGATTTGCCGGGCGGAACCTTTACCGGTGCGGGTGTTAAAACTGTGGTATTGTTTTTTGAAAAAGGAAGTGCTACTAAAAAAGTGTGGTACTACCAACTTAATTTGGACAGAAATTTAGGCAAAACAAATGCGTTAAGCGAAAAAGATTTAGCCGACTTTGTTGAGCTGCAAAAAACAAAAGCAGAAAGCGAAAATTCATGGACTGTTGATATTAAAGATGTCATGTCGAGCGGAGTCGAGACATTTGATTTAAGCGCCAAAAACCCAAACAAAAAAGAAGAAGCCGCATTACGAAAGCCACAAGAAATTTTACAAGAAATGAAAGCTCTTGATGAAGAAAGTGCTGATATCTTAATCTCAATTTTGGAATTGATATGAAAAATTGGGTGACAAAGAATCTTGATGAAGTATGTGAGTTAATTACCTGTGGAGTTGCTGCAAGGCCACAATATGTTGATGATGGCATTCCATTTCTTTCAGCAAAAAATGTAAAAGAAGGAAAAATTGTTTGGAATGGATATAACTGTATTTCTGAAAAAACACATAAAGAACTAACCAAAATCAACGAACCATTAATTGGTGATATTCTTTATACAAGAGTTGGTAGTTATGGTGAAGCAGCAGTAATTGAAGATGATTTTGAGTTCAGTGTTTTCGTTAGCCTTACTTTAATAAAAGTTGATAAAAATATTTTAAATAATTATTTCTTAAAGCATTATTTAAATTCTGATTTTGTAAAAAATCTCGCTAAGAAAAGTATTAGCGGCTCGGGTGTTGGGAACTTAAATGTTGGTACGGTCAGAGAGTTTCCAATTAGTATTCCACCACTTGCCGAACAACAACGCATTGTTTCCATTTTAGATGAAGCCTTTGCCGCCATAGCAAAAGCAAAAGCCAATGCAGAACAAAACCTCAATAACGCCAAACAACTTTTTGAAAGTTATTTGCAAAGTGTGTTTGAGAAGAAAGGTGATGGTTGGGAAGAAAAATGTTTGGAAGATTTGGCTGATGAAAAATGCACTTTATCTTATGGCATAGTTCAACCTGGTGAGGAATATTCTGAAGGTTTACCAATAATTCGTCCAACAGATTTAACTGCAAAATTTATCACTTTGAAAGGACTTAAATTGATAAATCCGAAATTAGCCGAAGGATATAAAAGAACTAATTTAACAGGTGATGAACTGTTACTTTGTGTTCGAGGAAGTACAGGTATTGTTTCTATCGCAACAAATGAATTGAAAGGAGCAAATGTCACAAGAGGAATCGTTCCAATTCGTTTCAATTCAAAAATCATTAATCAAGATTATGGCTATTATTTGCTCATCTCAAATTATATTCAAAAACAAATAAAAGCCAAAACTTATGGTGCAGCTTTAATGCAAATCAATATTGGTGACTTAAGAAAAATTTTAACACCATATCCATCATTAACGGAACAACAAACCATCGTCAAAAAACTCGATGCGCTTTCAACCGAAACAAAAAAATTAGAAACCATTTATCAAAATAAAATACAAGATTTGGAGGAGCTGAAAAAAAGTATTTTGCAAAAAGCATTTAGTGGGGAATTGAAAATAACAAAAGCATTAGCTGTATGAGAAACCAACCATGGACTGAACAGTATGAAAGAATGAAACGTTATTATAAACGATTTGAACAAATTAATAATGGTATCAATCATTCTAAAGATTCAGATTATTATAAAGATGAAGTTTATTCATTTTTTACTTACTGCTATCATTTAAAGGATTGGATTAAGAATGATCCAGGATTGAATATCCAAAATGTAGAAGAATTCATTCACAGCAAAGAAATTCTTAAAATTTGTGGAGATATCAGCAATGGGGTCAAACATCTTAATCTTAATAATCCAAAGGTTGGCAATGGAGCAAAAATTGAAGGTGCGAATTTTTTTCTTAATTTGGGAAGTAAAGATCAACTTATTAAAGTTCAATATTATATTGAAGCTGATGGTTATATATATGATGCCTTTGATTTAGCAACTGAAGCGATTCAATTGTGGGATGAATTTTTAACTGAAAATAATATAGACAGTCAATGAAAATTAAACATGTTGATCTTGTAATTGATGAAACCAATCCATTTGCAACTTGCCAATTGGAAAGAAAAAAGTATGCAGATGTTTTAACAAATCTTGTTGAAACTTATGCAGATGGTTTTGTTCTTGCAATCAACAATGAATGGGGAACCGGCAAATCCACATTTGTAAAAATGTGGCAACAACAATTAAAAAATCAAGGCTTTAAAACTTTATACTTTAATGCATGGGAAAATGATTTTGAAAATAAACCTTTAGTAGCATTAATGTCAGAATTAAGTGTTCTTCAAGAAAAAGGAACCGAAAAAATATTTAAATCACTTATTTCTAAAGGTGCTGTGATTACAAAAAATGTTTTGCCACAATTATTAAAAGCAATTGCTTCTAAATATATTGATACTGACATGGCGCTTGATGCAATTGAAAACACAGCGAAAGGTGCTACAGAAATTCTCAAAGATGAAATAAAAGATTACACTTCAAAAAAGAAAGGATTAAAAGATTTTAGAGATAGCTTGACTGAATTCGTTAAAGAAACACAATCAGGAAAACCCATCATTTTCATTATTGATGAATTAGATAGATGCCGTCCAAATTATGCGGTTGAATTATTGGAACAGATAAAACATTTCTTTTCAGTACCAGGTATTGTATTTGTATTATCCATTGACAAAGTTCAATTAGGTCATGCTGTAAGAGGAGTTTATGGAAGTGATAGAATAAATGCTGATGAATATTTAAAACGATTTATTGATGTAGAGTATTCAATACCACGTCCTAATACAGAATTATTTTGCACGTACCTTTATTATTATTTTGAGTTTAATCAATTTTTATATTCTGTCACAAGAAGGGGATTTCCTATTTTTGCCAATGATGGAAATACCTTTATTAAAACATCTACTCTATTATTTGATAAAGCTAATCTTACACTTAGAACTCAAGAGAAAATTTTTGCACACTCACGGATAGCATTGTTACAACTCAAAGAGAATAGCTATGTTCTTCCCGAACTTTTTGTGATGCTTGCTTATATTAAGATGGTTAATTTGGAATTCTATAATAAATTAAAATCTAAAACCTTAACTATTAAAAATGTAATTGAAGAATTTAATAAAATATGTCCAAAAACCACATTAGAGATTGAAAGAAATGAATTTATATATATAGAAGCAATGTTAATATTCTTTTATAATAATGGGCTTGGAAACAATGAGAGAGTTAGATTATCAAATCATGCAGGTTTTGAAATAACGAAAAGCAATGACCCAGTAATTTCTTTAATTGATAAATCCCCAAATCAAGATAATTTCGTATCATTTTTAACTTCTTTAGAAAATAACTCATATATAAAAAATATTAAAATTCAATATTTACTCAATACTCTTGACCTTGTTGATGATATAAATATTTAAGAAATGAACGAAATTGAAATATATAAATCAGCAGATAATCAAACTCAAATTGAAGTAAAATTTGATAACGATACTGTTTGGCTTACACAAAGTCAAATTTCAGAATTATTTAAAAGAGAAAGAACGGTTATTACTAAGCATATCAATAATGTTTTTAAAGAAGGTGAATTGGACGAAAAAGTGGTAAGTGCAGATTTTGCACATACCACTAAACATGGTGCAATAGCTGGGAAAACACAGGAAACAACAGTTAAATGTTATAATCTTGACGTTATCATTTCTGTTGGTTATCGTGTTAAATCAAAACAAGGTACACAGTTTCGCCAGTGGGCAACACAACGCTTAAAAGATTATTTAGTTAAAGGACATGCCATAAATCAAAAACGTTTAGAGCAGTTGCATCAAACAATCGAACTGATACAAAAAGGGGGTAACACCGAAAATTTAAGTATTGGCGAAGCCAAAGGTTTGCTCGAAATAATTAGCAACTACACTCAAAGTTTTGTGCTCTTAAATAAATTTGATAGCCACAATCTTTCAACCGAAAAGCTCAATGAAAATATTACTTACGAAATAAAATACAACGAAGCCAACGAAGCAATAACCGAATTAAAGAAACAACTCATCCCGAAAAAAGAAGCCACACAACTTTTCGGCAATCAAAAAGACGATAGTTTTAAAGGCATACTGGGCAATATTGTTCAGAGTTTTGGTGGCGAGTATTTATATAAAAGTATTGAAGAACAAGCAGCACATCTTTTATATTTCATCATAAAAAATCATCCGTTTAGCGATGGCAATAAACGTATCGGTGCATTTATGTTTGTATGGTTTTTAGAAAAAAATAAACACCGATTTAAGCAAGATGGCGAAGTAAAAATAAACGATAATGGTTTGGTTGCGCTTGCACTTTTAGTTGCGCAAAGCAATCCTAACGATAAAGAGTTGATGGTGCAATTGATTATAAATTTAATTAACAGCCGCTAAATATGAACGAAGCCGAAACAAGAGCCGAACTTATTGATCCAAAGCTAAAGGCTTGTGGTTGGGGCGTTATAGAAGGTTCTAAAGTACTTCGTGAGTTTAACATAACGGCCGGCCGAATACAAGCCGGTGGTGTTCGTGCAAAAAAACTAACGGCAGATTACATACTAGTTTATAAAGGCGTTAAGTTGGCCGTAATAGAAGCCAAAAGTGATGAACTTGTAGTTGGTGAAGGTGTGGCACAAGCAAAACAATATGCCGAAAAATTAAATTTAGAAACTACTTATTCAACCAACGGTATAGAGATTTATTTCATTTGTTTAAAAACAGGTGAAGAAAAATTAGTTGAAAATTATCTTTCGCCAGATGAATTATGGAATAAAACTTTTGCTGTTCAAAATGATTGGAGAGAGAAGTTTTCTAACGTTCCATTTGAAGATAAAAGCGGCACATGGCAATTAAGATATTATCAGGAATTAGCCGTTAAAAACTCATTAGAAGCACTTGCAAATAATGAGCAACGTATTTTATTAACTCTTGCAACAGGAACAGGTAAAACAGCAATTGCATTTCAAATTTCATGGAAACTTTTTCAAACACGTTGGAACTTAAAACGTGATGGAAGCAGGCGACCACGCATTTTATTTTTAGCCGATAGAAATATTTTAGCTGATCAGGCATACAATTCATTTTCAGCATTTCCTGAAGATGCATTAGTTAGAATCAGTCCGAAAGAAATAAGTAAAAAAGGAAGTGTGCCAACAAACGGCAGTATCTTTTTTACCATCTTTCAAACCTTTATGAGTGGCACTGATAAAGATGGAAAACCGTCACCATATTTTGGTGCATATCCTGCCGATTATTTCGACTTTATTATTATAGATGAGTGCCATCGTGGTGGTGCTAATGATGAAGGAAACTGGAGAGGGATTTTAGAATATTTTTCACCGGCTGTTCAGTTAGGTTTAACGGCTACACCTAAACGAAAAGATAATATTGATACCTATAAATATTTTGGTGAACCTGTATATATTTATTCGCTCAAAGAAGGAATCAACGATGGATTTTTAACTCCGTTTAAAGTTAGGCGAATCAAAACAACACTTGATGATTATATCTACACAAGCGATGATCAAATTATAGAAGGAGAAATTGAAGAAGGTAAACTATACACTGAACCCGACTTCAATAAAATCATAGAAATAAAAGCCAGAGAAGCCAAGCGTGTAAAGATTTACATGGATGAAGCCAATCAAAATGAAAAGGCAATTATCTTTTGCGCAACACAAGATCATGCAGCCGCAGTTCGTGATTTAGTGAATCAAAATAAAAAAAGTAAGGACACAAATTATTGTGTTCGTGTTACGGCAAATGATGGAGAAATTGGCGAACAATTTTTAAGAGAATTTCAGGACAACGAAAAAATAATTCCAACCATTTTAACAACTTCACAAAAACTTTCAACCGGAGTTGATGCAAGAAATATTCGAAATATTGTATTGATGCGGCAGGTAAATTCGATGATTGAGTTTAAACAAATCGTTGGAAGAGGAACACGTTTATTTGAAGGCAAAGAGTTTTTTACCATTTATGACTTTGTAGATGCTTACCATCATTTTGCCGATCCTGAATGGGATGGTGAACCCATTTTAGAAGAATCTATTGCACTAAAATATTATCCTCAAGAACCTGCAATACCAAAAGATTCGAATGAACTTCAAGAACCTGGTGAACCAAAAGAAAAACGTAAACGCATTAAAATAAAATTGCGTGATGGAAAAGAACGTGACATACAATATATGATATCAACGTCATTTTGGAGTGCTGATGGAAAACCAATTTCTGTTGAAGAATTTCTACATAATTTATTCGGCACTCTTCCCAACTTTTTTAAAAGCGAAGAAGAACTCAGAACAATATGGAGTAATCCATTAACAAGAAAAACATTGTTGGAAAAATTGGATGAAGCCGGTTTCGGGAAAGATGAATTGAACACACTTCAAAAACTTATTGATGCCGAAAAAAGCGACTTATTTGATGTGCTAGAATATGTTTTTAACAGTGACATCAAACCTATAACAAGAGAAGCAAGAGTTGCAGCAGCGCAAGCAACAATATTTGCTTTGCTCAACGACAAACAGAAAGAATTTATCGAATTTGTATTAAGTAAATATATCGAAACCGGTGTGGAAGAACTTGATCAGGAAAAGTTGCCAATTCTACTTACCAATAAGTATCAATCATTAGAAGATGCAAAAGATATTTTAGGTGATGTTGCAAATATTAGCTCATTATTCATAGAATTTCAGAAACATTTGTACCAACAGAAAGTAGCTTAAGGAAATATTATATTAATATTTCTCCTTAAAAAACGCACTCAAATCTTTAGGTGTTTCTTCATTAAACTGCCTGATATATTTTTGAAATGCATCACCAGTTTTATGTCTGGTCATTCGTCTAACGTCTGCTTCACTTGCACCATTTCTAATCAGCTCGCAAATAAAAGTGTGTTTAATGCTATACATGGTGTGGTTTTTACTCAA
>Ga0265327_10005681_pt1 | contig 10316 bp, 8 predicted proteins | sample 41621metaG_FD_202089 | JGI IMG/M metagenome (GOLD analysis project Ga0265327, IMG submission 202089) | Rhizosphere microbial communities from Carex aquatilis grown in University of Washington, Seatle, WA, United States - 4-16-21 metaG | ecosystem: Host-associated > Plants > Roots > Rhizosphere >... | reverse complement strand
CCCACGACCTTGCGGGCGAGGACTTCGGCCTCTTCGAAGTTCTGGGAGGCCTCATGCAGGGACGCGGCGGTGAAGAGCAGCTCGTAGTTCTTGGGATCGAGCGGCAGGGCCTGGCCCAGGCGCTGGGCCGCGCCGGGCAGGTCGGCGGCCTCCAGCAGGGCGGTGGTCTCCAGCAGGGCCCGCTTGAGCTGGGCCATGGACTTGGGCCGGGCGATGGGCAGGATGCGGGCGCGGTAGCGAGTGAACAGCTCCCGGGCGCTGATGAGGTGCAGGTTCTCCTCGACAAGGCTCTCCCACCGCTCGGAGAAGGCATGGGCATCCAGCTGGCGGTTGTGCTCCATCTCCTGAACCAGGGCCATGAGGCCGTTGCGCAGCATGACCTCGCTGCGCTCGAGCTTGCCCAGCTGATCGGAGACGGTCTCCAGGTAGGTCTCCACGCGGCGAAGCGTCTCCTCCAGGCCGGTGATGCGCTCGAGCAGGTGCTCTTCCAAGTCCTCGCCGCCGTCCGAGTCCTCGGGTTCGTCTTCCCAGGTCTGGTCGCCCGCGAGAATCAGGAGCCGCGTCCCGCACTTGAGACACGTCTCCCGTTCCCCTGGGTTCCAGGCAAGGCAGTTCTGGCAGTAGGAGCCGGGCAGGTCGTTCACCATGGCTCCAGAATAGAGGGGATCGCCCCCCTGGGGTGCCTACTTGTCGGTGGAAGCTGCTGCGTCGAGGGGGTGCGTGCGCCAGAGGGCGGCCTGCAGGAGTTGGCCCATGGCCGGGTATTCGGCGGGCAGGCGGTCAATGAGCTTCTCGAAGAGGGCCTCGTGGAGGTGCATCTCGTGGCGCCACTCGTCGTGGTTCACGGTCATCACCGCCTTGAACTGGTCGGGCCCAAAGCCCGGGATGCCGCGGAGCTCCAGGTCTTCCTCCAGGGGCATCCAGCCGAGTGGGCCTTCCACGGCGCGCGCGCGGCCCTGCACCCGTTCGACCACCCACTTGAGCACCCGCATGTTCTCGGAGTAGCCGGGCCAGAGGAACCTTCCATCGGGGCCCTTGCGGAACCAGTTGACGCAGAAGATCTGAGGCGGCTGGGCCACGGAGTGACCCATCTGCAGCCAGTGGTTGAAGTAGTCGCCCATGTGATAGCCGCAGAAGGGCAGCATCGCCATGGGGTCGCGGCGCACTTCGCCAGTGGCACCCGCCGCAGCGGCGGTGGTCTCGCTGCCGATGGTGGAGGCCATATAGACGCCGAAGGCCCAGTTCACAGGCTGGAACACCAGGGGCACGGTGGTGGCACGGCGGCCGCCGAACAGCATGGCGCTGATGGGCACGCCGGCGGGGTCCTCCCAGGCGTCGTCGATGCAGGGGCACTGGCGGGCGGGGGCCGTGAAGCGGGCGTTGGGGTGGGCCGCCGGCTTGCCGCTGGCCTTGTCGTGGGGCTGGCCCTGCCAGTTGATGAGGCCGTCCGGCACCTCATCGGTCATGCCTTCCCACCACACATCACCATCAGGAGTGAGGGCCACGTTGGTGAAGATGGTGTTCTGCTCGATGGCGAGCATGGCGTTGGGGTTGGACTTCATGCCCGTGCCCGGCGCCACGCCGAAGAAGCCCGCCTCGGGGTTGATGGCCCGCAGCCGCCCATCGGGGCCGGGCTTGATCCAGGCGATGTCATCGCCGACGGTGGTGATCTTGAAATCCTTCAGAGCCTCGGGCGACCGGAGCATGGCGAAGTTGGTCTTTCCGCAGGCACTGGGGAAGGCCGCGGCCACATAGGTCTTGGGCATGCCGGGGCCTTCCACGCCCAGGATGAGCATGTGCTCGGCGAGCCAGCCCTCCTCCTTGGCCATGGTGCTGGCGATGCGCAGGGCGAAGCACTTCTTCCCCAGCAGGGCGTTGCCGCCGTAGCCGCTGCCGAAGCTCCAGATGCTGCGCTCCTCGGGGTAGTGGACGATGTATTTCTCCGGGTTGCAGGGCCAGGGCACATCGCGCTGGCCCTCGGTCAGTGGACGGCCCACCGAATGCAGCGCGGGCACGAAGTCGCCGTCGCCGAGCACCTCCCAGACCTGCTTTCCCATGCGGGTCATGATCTTCATGTTCACGGCCACGTACGGAGAGTCCGAGAGCTCCACGCCGATCTGGGCGATGGGGCTGCCCAGCGGGCCCATGCTGAAGGGGATCACGTAAAGGGTGCGGCCCTGCATGCAGCCTCGGAACAGGCCCTGGAGGATGCCCTTCATGCGGACCGGATCCTCCCAGTTGTTGTTGGGTCCGGCGTCCTCTTTCACCTTGGAGCAGATGAAGGTCCGATCCTCTACCCGCGCCACGTCGGTGGGATCGCTCCAGGCAAGGAAGCTGTTGGGCCGCTTGGCTGGGTCCAGGCGACGGAAGGTGCCCGCATCCACCAGCCGGCAGCACAAGTGCTCGAATTCCTCCCCACTGCCATCGCACCAGTGGATGGCCTTGGGCTGACAGAGTTCGATCACCTCTTCCAGCCAACCAAGGAGCTTCTGGTTCGTGACATAGGCCGGTGTTTTGAGAAGCGCCGTGTTCATATGGGGACCCCCATGAGAAAAATGCAAGCCATGGTATGCCCATCAGTTGGGCGCGAAGTAATAAAAGATGATGAACGGGTTGTTTTTGGTTTTTTGGGCCCCGTGAATCTGATCGGATTGAAGATTCGCCCCAGTGGCTTCCTGAAGGTTTTATCCTGGTGGCGTCGAGGAACACCCGATGAGCGATGAGCAGGAAAAGCAAGACAAGCGGCAGGAGGCGATGGAGTGGGTGGGCAAAGCCTATCAGCTTCATATGAAAGGTGAACTGGAGAAGGCCATTGGCCTGTACACCAAGTCGATCGAGATCTGCCCCACGGCGGAGGCCTACACGTTCCGCGGCTGGGCCCGCTCCTTCGAGAAGGACTACACCGCCGCCATCGCCGACTGCCACAGCGCCATCGACCTCGATCCCGAGTTCGGCAACCCCTACAACGACATCGGCGCCTATTACGTGGAGCAGGGCGAGCCCGACGAGGCCATTCCCTGGTTACGGATGGCCCTGAAGGCCAAGCGGTACGAGAGCTACTGCTTCCCGCACTTCAACCTGGGCCGGGTGTTCGAGGCCAAGGGCCAGTTGGACAAGGCCCTGGAACACTACCGCCACGCGCTGGAGGAAAACCCCCGCTACGCCTTCGCCGCCAAGGCGGTGGAGCGGGTAAAGGCCAAGCTCAGCGCCCGGAATCCGGAAACCATTGGGTGAGGCGAATTGACCAGGTCTGGAATGCCAGGCGCGATTGCCATGGCAGGTGTGCCCGGGCGTTGAGCTGGATTGCCCATTCCTCGCTGAAGTTGCGTATGAGTTCCATCGAACTGATCCTCTGACATGGGACTCAACTTGTGGCGTTGGAGTGCAGCGCCAATGCAACTCAAAATTTGCCTGAGGCACCATACTCTGAACCGCTTTTACACATTCATCCTGTCGGCCCACGCGGGACTGAGGTTGATGAGAAGGGTTCATCAGGCTCCATTTGAATGAGCTCGGCCCGGCGCCGGGCAAGGTAAGCGCCGGTGCAAGGATTAGCCTCGCGCATAGGCAGAACGGGGCACGGGTTCAGGTAGCTGGAAAGGCGGAGAATTCTTATAATTCACGACCATGTCATCACTCATTCCGGCAGGAGGGTTCGTGTCTTCAAGACTGGATCGATGGAAATGCCTGCTTCTGGCGGCCATGATGGCGCCAACTGGCTGGCTGCTCGGCCAGGGCCCCGTGCCTGCCTTTCCTTCCATGGAGGCGCCGCGGATTGGCCAGCCACGTGCCATTGCGACCGAAGTGAAGCTGAAGGTGGGCCATGCTGAGATCGCCTTCAGCGGTGCCTGGGCTCCCCTTGAAAGAAACGGAAAGGTGCTGGGGTTCTACCTCAAAGGAAGCGGCGAATTCACGTATACCTCCACTTTTGAACCAGAAGGACCGGTGGTCGCCCGGAACCTCAAGGAGTGGTGTTCGGAAAAGGCCGCGGACTTCCAGCGGAATCGAACGGTGAAGGTCCTTTTCACGGAAGGCCGGATTTTCCTCGCAGGCATGACGGGGTTTTCCCCGGATGGTTCGCCCGCTGAGTCGCTCGATGGGGCTTATGGAGGGTTCAAGACCCGATGGGACCGCGTGGACGACCACGTGCCCCTCCACCTCCTGGCCCAGCAGGAATCGAATGCCCCCAGCCAGCCGGTTCTCATTGCTGAACTTGAGGAGGGCGGCCGGAAGTGGCTTTACACCTTCGATGGTGTGGACCAGTTGGAAGAGACCCTTCGGATCGGAGAGCCCTTCCGTGGTTCTGATCCAGAGCTGAAGGGCTGGGAGTACCTGGTGAAACTGTCTAGCCAGTACATCGGTTGGGACCCGAGAAAGGCCCTCCCACCGGTCCATTTCCAGGTGAGTGGACTGGATGTGGATCTCCAGACGCGTGACAACCGGGAAGTGACCATGGCCGTCGAGGAGAGCATCCTGACCCGAGAGGCTGGCCAGCAGGTGTTCCGGTTCGAGCTCTGGAATGACCTGGTCCTGGAGAAAGACACCCGGCACCTGAAGCTCCGGCGGATCCTCGATGGGGAGGGGAAACCCGTGGCCTTCAGCCACACCCACGACTGCCTGGCTGTGTACCTGCCAGCCCCGGCCGCCCCGGCGGTTCCATTCACCCTCCGGTTCGAGTACGAAGGAGACTTCCTCATCCGGCCTGCCTCCGGAAGCTACTGGCAGTTGGGGGTGCGAGCAGCCTGGTACCCGATGCCGGTGAACCTGAGTAGCGAGTCCTACCTTTTCCACGGGGTGGTCCGGACGACCGGGGACTGGACGGCCTTCTTGCCGGGTGACACCGTCCGGCGGGTGAGGGAAGGCGAGTGGAATGTGGTTGAGACGCGCACCACCAAGCCCATCAATTTCGCCACCATTCTGGGAGGGAAGTATTTCCTGGATGAAGAGACCCAAGCTGGCCTGACCGTGCGGATCGCCACCTACGCAACCAAGCCAGGGGACGTGAACAAGGTCTTCAAGTCGCAGGCCTTCAACATCATCAAGTACTACCAGAATTTTCTCGGCCCCTTCCCGTTCAAGGAGTTCCTCATTGTCGAGAAGAACGAATGGGGGTACGGCCAGGCGCCTCCCGGCATGATGTACATCACGCGAGATGCCTTCGAGCAGGCTCAGAATGTCAAGGACTGGGAAGCCGTGGCAGAGCTCATGGACACGCTCAACCGCCGGGGCTACTCGGGAAGGCTGTCCGTCAAGACGATGGATGTGCGCCATGTCTTTGCCCACGAAATTGCCCATCAGTACTGGGGCATCGTGGTGAAGATGCCCAGCCCTTTGGATCAGTGGATCACGGAATCTTTCGCAGACTTCTGTGCAGCGCTCTACGACGGAGACTACAAGGGCAAGAGCCGATTTGAAAAGAATGTGTCGATGTGGCGCGGCCAGGCTGGGGATTCCTCGGACAAGGCACCCATTCCACTGGCCAATGAATTAATCGAGAAGGATTCGCGAGACCGTTTCTTCACCCATCGGAACCTGCTCTATGCGAAAGGACCGACGCTGCTCAACGCACTTTATCAAGAGGTGGGGGACCGGGTCTTCCTGACCTGGTTGAAATCCGCCCAGGCCACCTTCCGATGGAAATTCGCCACCACCAAGCAGATGTTTGACCTGCTCTCATTCATCACGAAGAAGGACTACACCCCCTTCTACGAGACCTATTACTGGGGACTCCAGATCCCTCCATCGCATCACTGATTCAAGTTGGGCTGATCCTGGCCCTTGCTGATGGGCTCCCCGGCACAGGGAAGGCCGAGTTCAGATTCAAGCCCCGAGGGATCTGCTTTCTCCGAACTGTGGTGAACTGGAGGGTGAGGACCGCCATGAAGCTCACCATCGCCCACAGCCCTGATTCCGACGACGCCTACATGATGGCTCCCCTGGCCCTGGGCTGGATGGATCCTGAAGGCTTCGAGATCGAGTTCGTCCGCAAGGACATCGAGCGCCTCAATGCGGAGGCCACCGAGAGCTGCTACGACGTCACCGCCATCAGCTTCGGCGCCTACCCCGAGCTCAAGGACCGCTACGACCTGCTGACGGCAGGCTCCAGCATCCAGGAGGGCACGGGCCCCCTGGTGGTGAGCCGCACGCCCCTGGAGGCCGCGGCCCTGAAGGATCTCACCATCGCCATCCCCGGGCGGCGCACCAGCGCCTACCTCTCCATGCGGAAGTGGTGTGCGGAGCACGGCTTCGAACCCAAGGTGGAACTCCTTCCCTTCGACCAGATCCTGCCGGCGCTGGTGGAGGGCCGCTTCGAGGCGGGCCTGCTCATCCATGAGAGCCAGCTCATGTACCACGATGCGGGCCTGCGCCTCGTCGTGGACCTCGGTGCCTGGTGGAAGCACGCCTACGACCTGCCCCTGCCCATGGGCGGCAACGCCATCCGCAGGGACCTGCCTGCCGACGTGAAACAGCGCTTCGCCATCCTCATGCGCAAGAGCGTGGAGCTGGCGCGCCAGCGCCACTGGGAGAGCGTGGACTACAGCCAGTCCTTCGGCCGCGGCATGGACCGCGAGATGATCGGCCGCTATGTGAACGCCTGGGTGAATGACTTCACGGTGGATCCCGGACCCCGCGGACGCGAGGCGGTGATGACGCTCCTGGGCCTCGAGCCGGTGTGGATTCAGGGCTGAGTCTTACTCCTTCCCAGCCTCCAGCCGGAGGGTCACCTGCAGCTTTCGGCCCTCGCGCTGAAGGTCCAGGGTCGCGCTGCTGCCCAGGGGCAGGGCTTCCACGGCATCGAGCAGTCCATCCCAGTCGTGCACGGCGCGGCCGTTCACGGCCTGGATGAGATCTCCCGCGATGACCTCACGCCCTTCGACGCCCACGCCCTGCAGTCCAGCCCGGGCTGCGGCTCCGCCGCGGGTGACCTTGCCCACCATGATGCCCTTCTGTGGGCCGAAGGCCCGTTCCACCAGGCGCGGGGCCACAGGCTCGAAGCCCAGGTCCGGGTGTTCCAGCCGGCCCCGGGCGATGAGCTGGGGCACCACGCGGTTCACGGTGTCCACGGGGATGGCGAAGCCGATGCCGGCGCTGGCGCCGCTGGGACTCTGGATGGCCGTGTTCACGCCGATGAGGCGGCCTGCGCTGTCCAGGAGGGGACCGCCGCTGTTGCCGGGATTGATGGCGGCGTCAGTCTGGATGACGCCGTGGATGCGTCGGCGCGTGACGCTCTGGATCTCACGGCCCAGGGCGGAGACCACGCCGGTGGTGAGGGTCTGGTCCAAGCCGAAGGGGTTGCCGATGGCCAGCACCGATTGGCCCACCTGGAGGTCGGCGCTGGTGCCCAGGGGGATGGGGCGCAGCTTGGGGGGCGTCTTGGCCAGCTGGAGCACGGCCAGGTCTTTGTCCTGGGCGCCGCCCACATAGGTGGCCTCGTGTCGGCTGCCGTCGGAGAGGGTTATATAGGCCCGGGCCGCCCCCTGGATCACGTGGAAGTTGGTGACCACGTGGCCCTCGGCATCCCAGATGAAGCCTGAGCCCGAGCCGGCAGGTACCTCCACCACATCGAAGCCAAAGAAATCCCGGCTGCGCTCCTCGGTGGTGGTGATGAAGACGACGCTGGGCGAGGCCTCCTTGAAGCGCCGGATGGACACCTGTTCCCATTCCGGTAGCGGGCCGCGGGGCTCCACCTCCCGGGCCCTGATCAGGCTGGGAGTGAGGGCGTGGCCGCACCAGCCGGCCAGCAGACCGATGCCCAGGAGACTGGCCACAAGGATGTTCCGGCGCATGGGACCTCCAAACGGGCCTAATGTAGCGAGCTTCGCTGCTCTGTCAAGAAGTGCAATCCAAGAGGTTAATAAAAAATTTCACCATGACTTGACACATGACTAATTAACACTAAGATTTTATTCGGAAACGACATCATGGCATTGGCCGACGGTCGTTCTCCCTTTTTCCATGGAGGAATTCATGACCATCCTTCGCACCCGCACCCCTCAGGCCGTTCCCGCCACGGCGGCCACCCTGGAGCCGTTCCGCCTCATGCGCGACTTCCTGCGCTGGGATCCGCTCCGCGACTACGACCTCACCGCGCCCACCGCGGCCTTCATGCCCAGCTTTGACGTGAAGGAAAGCCCAGATGCCTACCAGTTCAAGGCTGACCTGCCCGGCATCCTCGAGGCGGACCTGGAGATCAGCCTCGAAGGCACCCGCCTCACCGTGGCAGGCAAGCGCGACGAGGAATCCACCAAGGATGGTGAGCGCATCCACCTGGCCGAGCGCAGCCACGGCCGCTTCAGCCGCACCTTCACCCTGCCCGAGGATGTGGAGGGCGAGAAGGTGGTGGCGGAGCTCCGCAACGGTGTGCTGACCCTCATGGTGCCCAAACGCCCGGAGGTGAGGCCCCGCAAGATCAATGTCAGCCTTGGGTGAAACCTGGCTTCAGCACCCAAGCAAAGGCCCGGCTTAGCCGGGCCTTTGCTTGTCTGAATCGCCAGACTCTAGTTGTAGAAGAAGACGGGTGATCCGAAGGTGCCGGGTGTCGCAGCGCTGTTCAGGCGCACCACGATGCCGCCATCGGCCAGCACCAGATCTGGATGGCCATCCCCATCGATGTCGGCAATGGCCACACCCATGGGTCCATAGACGCCGCCGTAGTTCACGGCGGGCAACAGGACGCCCGCAGTGGTGGCGCTCTGCAGGAACACCGAGACGGCGCCCGGGTCGCCCGGCAGACCTTCGCAGGCCACGGCCACATCGGGACGGCCGTCGCCATTCAGATCGCCAATGGCCAAGGCCGTGGGCCGATAAGCGGTGGTGTAGTTCACCGGGGCGGCGAAGGTACCGGCGGCCCCCTGGAGCAGCACACTCAGGCCCTGGGTGCCGGGGCTGGTGGCGGCGCCGTAGTTCGCGGTGAGCAGATCCAACTTGCCATCGCCGTTGAGGTCAGCCGCCTTGATGGCCACGGGTTGCACCCCCGTGGCGTAGTCCACGGCCGGCGCGAAGACGCCTGCGCTGGTCTGAAGCAGCACGGACACGGTGTTGGCCGAGGTGGCCACGGCGATGTCCGCCCGGCCGTTGCCATCCAGGTCGGCCACAGTGACGGCCTGGGGGTCGCCACCGACGGCATAGGCCACTGGGGCGTTGAAGGTGCCGGCGGCAGTCTGGGTGAAGACCAGCACGCTGTTGGCACCGCTGGCGGCCACGACCACGTCCATGAGGCCGTCCCCATTGAAGTCGCCCACTGCCACATCCAGGGGACTCCGTCCCGGCGTGGCGAGCACAATGGCCGGCTGGAAGAAGCCGGGACGGGCCGGATCGGCGAAGCGCACGGAGACTGTCTGGTCATTGGCGTTGGCCACCACCAGATCGGGCTTGCCATCGCCGTTCACATCCGCCACCACGAGGTTGGAAGGCCCCATGCCCACGCCGAAGCGGGTCGGCATGGCAAAGGTTCCCGCGGAGGTCTGCAACCGGGTCGATACATAACCCTGGGTGGCACTGGCACCCACACTGGTGGAGACCAAGCCCAGGATGTCGGGGAAGCCGTTGCCATCAATGTCTGCCACCGCGATGGCGTTCACGAGCTCGTCATAGGCCGGATAGGAGCTCGTGCTGGACCCGGAGCAGCCCAGCAGGGCCAGAATGCCCAGGGTGCCGACGGCAAGGCGGGTACGGGTGATCATGGGGAACTCCTGTGCTGACATGGGCTTAAGGTGGAGGAATCGAGGCGGCACGGCAAAGGGGCAGAAGTTGGACCCGGGGTACCGGCCGGAGGTTGAAGGGAAGAATGTCCCCGTGGTGCTTCTTGGATTCTAATGCCCTCGGATTCGTTCCAGCAGGTGGCTGACGCCATGGGCGTAGTAGTCCAACAGGGGGGCCTTGTGCGCCGGCAGGACCAGCCGTCCTTCCTCCTGCACCAGGATCCGGCGCAGCAGCAGCACCCGGAGGCCCACGTCGAAGGATCGCTGGTAGGAACCTCGGGGCAGATAGAGGGGCAGGTTCCGCTCCTGGGCCCGGGCAAGGACCTCCAGCAGGTGATCCCGCAGCTGGGCCTTGCCTGGGGCGGGGTCCGCCAGGTTGCGATAGGCCCAGGCCACCGCCGCCACGGGCGTGATGGGGACTTCGGCGCCCACGGCGCGCACCAGGGAATCCGCCACCGCCTCGAGCAAGGGACGCCGGGCCTCCCAGTCCAGGGTGCGCAGGTCCACGCCCTCCAAGGCTGCGTTGGCATGCACGGGTTGGCCGAAGTTGGCCACGGCATAACCGAAGCGGTGGAAGCGCCCCGTGGCCCCGCGCCAGACCAGGCCCAGCAGCCA
>Ga0265327_10005680_pt1 | contig 10318 bp, 10 predicted proteins | sample 41621metaG_FD_202089 | JGI IMG/M metagenome (GOLD analysis project Ga0265327, IMG submission 202089) | Rhizosphere microbial communities from Carex aquatilis grown in University of Washington, Seatle, WA, United States - 4-16-21 metaG | ecosystem: Host-associated > Plants > Roots > Rhizosphere... | reverse complement strand
TGCCAGCCGTGGTTGTTGTTGGCCCAGTTCTGCCAGTCTTCGCGGCGGTTGTCTTGTCGATCTCCCCGGTTTCCTTGTCGATTGTCCTGACGATCCCCGCGATTGTCCTGGCGATTGTCCTGTCGGTCGCCCCGATTGTCCTGGCGATCGCCACGGTCCTGGAATCGATCCTGCAGGTTGTTTCGGCGATCCTGGACGTTGTTAGGAAGTCGGTTGTTCGCGAACGCGCCACCCCCCGCATTGGGGAAGCGATTCCCCATGCCGGGAAGTGTATTGTTGGGTCGATTGGCGCCACCGGCGCCACCCAGTCCGGGACGATTGGCGGGAAGATTTCCCACCTGCGGTCGGTCACCCCCCAGGCCAGGGCGATTCGCGGGCTGGTTTCCAATCTGCGGACGGTCGCCGCCAATGTTGGGTCGATTTCCGCCAATGTCCGGGCGTGAACCTATTGGTGGCCTGTTTCCAACTCCGATGTTGGGAAGATTGCCCCCGCCGGGCCGAGACCCGCCAAAGCTGGGTGAGCTGCCGATGTTCGGCCGTGAACCGCCACCGGGTCCGCCACCCGGTCGGGCTCCTCCACCCACCGGGCCACCTCCCGGCCGCGCGCCACCACCGACAGGTCCTCCGCCAGGTCGAGCCCCCCCACCACCGATGGCCCCGCCACCCGGCCGGGCGCCACCACCGATTCCACCTCCACCGGGTCGTGCTCCGCCACCGCCACCACCAAACCCTCCTCCTCCGCGACCACCTCCACCTCCCCCGAATCCTCCGCCCCCGCGGCCACCCCGGCCTTCGGCGATGTCATGACAGATCAATGAAGCCGAGACGATGGCGGCCAGCGTCCAGGTGAACGAACGGAACGTGAGGCATTTCATGATGTGGTCTCCAGTCGCCACGGGATGGGATGACGAATCTGTGCTCGCAAAAGGTGGGTGATCGCCGCCGAAGCTCATTCCGTGACGGGAGCCGGAGGACGTCGGGCAACCCGCACGGACACATCCGGCAGCAATTCCTGGCCGAACAGACGCTGAGTTGAGATGAGTTGATACACATCAGGGCCTAACTGGGTCAGAATTCTGACTGCGGACGCGGTCACCCCGTCGGGAGTGTAGCCTTCGGCCTTGATGACCCATCCTCCATCGACCGAAGTCCACGTGGATTCCACAAATCCGCCTCCGTGGTCAAACGACCAACTGCGGATGGTCTTGCGGACAGGATCCCAGCCAATCCGCTGAGTTCCTTTCGATTCCAGGTTGCCACGGACTTTGACGACGTACTCCTGCACCAGGTAGTTGCGATCGTCGGACCAGTCACACGTGGTTTCGACCTTGGCATCACCGCTCTGATCCACCCAGTGTCCCACCAGCCAGGCCAGCGACTGCAGTTCATCGTTGGCGCTCGTTTCCGCCTCTTCTTCGGGGAAATCACGCACACTGGCCATCAGCCATTTGCCATTGCGTTTCAGATGCACGATGGTGTAAGGGCTGCGCGACCCGGTCTCTTCCGGATCGAGCGTGGTGGCGCTGTATCCGTCTTCCACGGCCACATCGGGACTCAGTTGCCTCATCGATTTCAGCTCGACAGCAATTCGTGCCTTGGGAAACGTCTTGAAGATCTCGGCAAACCGTGCCTGGATTTTGTCGCGGCCCGCCACCACGTTGCCGTCTTCATCGACAACCTCGGCGTTCTCGGTGAACTGAGCCGCAATCGCGGCGGCGTCCCCCTTGTTGAAGGCGGCTTCGAACTGCTCTGCCGAGGCCTTCAATGCGTCGAGTTCACCAGGCGCGTCGGGTTTCTTCGCCTTGGTATCGTCGGATTGAGCCCATGGGACAAGATTGGAACTCGCAAACATCCAGCCCATGGAAAGGCCAACACCAACGGCCAGCACAAGAGAAGTGCGCATGTGAAAATCTCCCTGAATCGAGTCGTCGTCGACTGACATGCCTTGAGATGTGAACAATGGCGAGTCTAACCGTCCCCAACAAACTTTTCATGAAAACTCTGAGGGAATTCACGAGAGTCTGCAAATTTGAGTCACCGATCCTGACCTGATGCCGGATCGATGGGGATCCCTCGGGGCGATGCAGTTCTCATGATTGGGAAGTGCAAATGAAGATGCTTGACCTGATGACTGCGTGGTGGCACACTGGCATTCAGTGCTGAACACATCTGGCGCAACCAAAACCATTCTCATCGCATGTAGCCCACAGCCGGGTACGGCGAGGGAGGTCTCCATGAGTTCCTCATTGGAGTCAAAACCTTTCGAACTCGATCACGGTGTGATCGATCGCAGCGCGGTCATGGGCTTCCCACGGCAATTTTCCGACGAAGTGTCGCTTCATCGCAAATTGTCATTTGTGGAGAATCAGATTGGCCGTGAGTTTTCTCAGCGGATTCATCGATTTCACATCGTGGCGATCAACCATGGCCTGGTTCTTGAAGGGTTCACCAGAACCTACTTCAGCAAACAGGCCGTGCAGGAGGCCGTTGTCAAGGCAATCAATCTTCCCATCATGGCAAACAATATCTGTGTCGAGCGACTCGGCGAGATATTCATGATTGAAGACGAGGCCGAGTCCGATCCGAGCGAGTTGGATCAGGCCGGGTTCGGCGTATGACTGGCGAAGACGACCGTGCCGAAGTCACGTTGGCGCGCGAACCGTGAAGAGAGATCGACACAAACGCGAGCGATCTTCGACACGGCGGGGAACACGCATGACTTTGAATTCTCGAAGACCATCCAACAGGCGTTGACGCCAGATTCGGGGCCAAGATGACCGACACCTCAGATTTGCAGAGCCGTATTTCTGCGGAATTCACAGCGACGGAAGCCCGCATCAAGCAGTTTCAGACTGAAGAGACACAGGCCTATCACGGTCGTCAACAGCGACTGGAGCAGTACGAAAAAATTCGCGAGCAGTTGCGGGCCATCTGGAAACCGCGGCTTGAGATTCTCGCCAAGCAGTTCTCGGACAAGGTCGATGTCAAGGTGGGGGTCATCCCGACCGGGCGGGAAGCAACCTTTCAATTCCGATCTCCACTCGCGGACATCGCCTTGAAATTCTCCGTCTCCACCGACTACGACGTTCACAACGTGGTTCTGGACTATGATCTTCACATCCTGCCGATCCTGTTGAAGTTTGAGCCTCACCACCGGGCGGAATTCCCGCTGGACGCCATCGACACGGCAGCCATCGCACAATGGGTCAACGACCGTGTCGTGGAATTCGTCCAGACATACTTGTCGCTGCACCAGAATGAGTATTACCTGAAAAGTCACATGGTGACCGATCCGATTTCGAACACGCGGTTTCCCAAGTATGCGGCAGCCGCGACGACCGATTGGCGGGGCAGCACCTACTACTTCATCAGTGTCGATACGCAGCGCGAGTTTGCTGTGAAGAATCAGATCGGCTCGTAGCAACATGACAGTTCGGATCTCGCGTCCCCTCTGGCCGGTGCTCATCCTGTGCGTCCTGCTGGGAATCGCCCTGGGTACGGGAAGCTACACGGTCCGCTATGCGGAAGGCTTTTCGTATCTCAGCAGCGATCCGAAAGCCTGCGTCAACTGCCACATCATGCGCGACCAGTACGACGGGTGGCAGAAGGCCAGTCACCATGCTCATGCGACGTGCAACGATTGTCATGTCCCGCATTCACTGATTCCCAAGTACCTGGTGAAGGCCGAAAACGGACTCTGGCATTCGAAGGGATTCACGCTGCAGGATTTTCACGAACCAATTCAGATGCGAGCCGTCAGTTCGCAGATCCTGAATGCCAATTGCATCGAATGTCACCGGGAACTGGTCAACGATATTCTCGGACATGGGGTCGCTGGAGACCAGACCAGGGGCTGCGTTCACTGTCATGCATCGGTGGGGCATGGTCCCCATCGCTAATGGAAAGAGGCATTGATGTCGCAGCCCAATCCCGTGGCGCCGCGGGCGAAGAAACACCGCTGGCTGTACGCCTTGACGGTCCTGGTGACGGCCGCGGTGACGTACGGAATTGTCGCACTGCTGATGAACATCAATGAACGCAAGCACGAGGCTCAGCAGCATTACTTGAAGCTTGTCGAATTGACGGAAAACTCCATTGATCCCGCCGAATGGGGCAAGAACTTTCCCCGGCAGTACGACGGTTACAAGCGAACGGCGGAAAACACGTCGCGCCGTCATGGCGGAAGTGAGGCCTTTTCAAAACTGGATGACGATCCGCGTCTGCGGCGGATCTTCGCGGGATATCCGTTCAGCATCGACTATCGCGAGCGGCGCGGCCATGCCTTCATGCTGGAAGACCAGGACAGCACCGAACGCGTCAAGCAGTTCAAACAGCCCGGCGCCTGCCTGCATTGCCATGCCTCCATCATTCCCGCGTATCGAGAAGCCGGGGACGGAGATGTCATGAAGGGCTTCGAAAAAGTCTGTGCCATGCCGCTGAAGGAGGCTCGTGCGCTGGTCAGTCATCCCGTCGCCTGCATCGATTGTCACGATCCGCAGTCGATGCAATTGCGGGTGACCCGACCGGGATTTATTCGTGGAATTGCCGTGTTCGCACGCCACATCGCCAAAGAGCTGGCCGACAACCAGGCCAAACCCTCGGGTGAACGAAGTCGACCTCCCTATCCCCACCTGACAAGCATTCACCAGTGGGCAGGCCACTGGAACAAGGGGGACCACGAGCACGAATACGACGTCAATGCCCTCGCGACCCGGCAGGAGATGCGCAGCTTTGTCTGCGGCCAATGCCATGTCGAATACTACTTCAAGGGGGATCAGAAGACGGTGACTTACCCCTGGGACAAGGGGCTTCGTGTCGAGCAGATCGAGAGCTACTACGATGAAACCGGCTACAAGGATTACACTCACGCGGAAACCGGCGCACCGATCCTGAAGGCACAGCACCCCGAGTTCGAACTCTGGAACCAGGGGATTCATGCCCGCAGCGGCGTGTCGTGCGCCGACTGTCACATGCCCTATCAGCGTGAAGGGGCGATCAAAGTCAGCGACCACCAGGTGCGCAGCCCGCTGCTGAATTCCGCACGAGCCTGTCAGACCTGTCATCGATATGGCGAGGAAGAAATCCTGGCCCGTGCGGAAACCATTCAAACCCGAAATCAGGCCCTGATGGATCGCGCCGAAACCGCACTGCTTGAACTGCTTGACACCCTCAAAGGGGCTCCCGACAGGAACGTCGACCGTCAATCACTTGATGAAGCCCGGGCTCTGCATCGCAAGGCGCAGTGGCGTGTGGATTTCATCAACGCCGAAAACTCGATGGGTTTCCATGCCCCCCAGGAAGCCGCGCGAATCCTGGGTGAGGCGATCGATTATGCTCGCCAGGCCGAGTTAAAAGTTGTGGGCTCAAAGAGTCAGCCACTGCCGTAATGGAACGAGATTTCAACTGGATTCCGCACCGAGACATTTAAGAAAGGATCGGAAGATGGCACCGAAAAAATCGGCGGCGGTTCAGGTTTCCGATGGGGGACAGGGGCCACTTTCGAAAGAGGAACTTCGCGGGCTGCACGCATATTGGCGCGCGTCGAACTACCTTTCGGTCGGCCAGATCTACCTTTTCGATAACCCGCTGCTCAAAAAGCCACTGAAACGTGAGCACGTCAAACCACGTCTGGTGGGGCACTGGGGGACGACACCCGGACTGAACTTCATTTACGTGCATCTGAATCGCGTCATCAAGCGCGATGATCTAAACATGATCTACGTGATTGGACCCGGCCACGGAGGACCTTCTCTGGTGGCTCAGGCCTATCTCGAAGGGACCTACAGCGAGTTCTACCCGAATATCGGGCAGGACGAGGAAGGGATGAAAAAGCTGTTCACCCAGTTCAGCTTTCCGGGTGGCATTCCCAGTCATGTGGCTCCAGAGACGCCGGGATCGATCCATGAAGGAGGGGAACTGGGATATGCCCTGTCTCACGCATATGGCGCGGCCTTCGACAACCCCGACCTGATCGTCGCCTGCGTTGTCGGCGATGGCGAAGCGGAGACGGGCCCTCTCGCGACGGGATGGCATTCCAACAAGTTCCTCAATCCGGTGCGTGATGGAGCGGTGCTGCCGATCCTGCATCTGAACGGGTACAAAATCGCCAACCCCTGTTTCCTGGCCCGCATTCCGAAGGAAGAACTGACCAAGCTGTTTGAAGGGTATGGCTATCAGCCGTACTTCGTGGAAGGTCACGATCCGGAATTGATGCATCAACAGATGGCGGCAGTCATGGACGAAGCGACCGCCGAAATCCGCCGGATCTGGGCCGAAGCCCGAAAGAAGGGCTTCCAGGGCCGGCCTGCCTGGCCGATGATCGTCTTGCGCAGCCCGAAAGGCTGGACCTGCCCGGCCGAGATCGACGGAAAGAAGGCCGAGGACTACTGGCGCTCGCATCAGGTTCCCATGGGAAACATGGACGAACCTGGTCACGTCAAAATCCTGGAAGGCTGGATGAAAGGCTATCGCCCGGAAGAATTGTTTGATGCCAGTGGCAGGTTCAAGCCGGAACTCGCCGCACTCGCCCCCACCGGCCATCGCCGGATGAGCGACAATCCGCACGCCAACGGAGGACTGTTGCTGCGCGATCTGAAGATGCCGGATTTTCGCAGCTATGCCGTCAAAGTCACCAAGCCGGGAGCGATCGATGCCGAATCAACCCGCCTGATGGGGACATTCCTGCGGGATGTCATGAAGCTGAATCTCGATTCGAAAAACTTCCGTGTCTTCAGCCCCGACGAAAACAATTCGAATCGCTGGCAGGATGTGCTGGAAGTCACCAATCGCTGTTACGTCGCCGACATCCTTCCCGAGGACGATCATTTGTCGCCTGATGGTCGCGTGATGGAGGTGCTCAGCGAACATCAGTGCCAGGGGTGGCTGGAGGGCTACCTGCTGACGGGGCGGCACGGCTTCTTCTCGTGCTACGAAGCGTTCATTCATATCATCGATTCGATGTTCAACCAGCATGCGAAGTGGTTGAAAACCTGCAATCACATTCCCTGGCGTCGCCCGGTCGCATCGCTGAACTATCTACTTAGTTCGCACGTCTGGAGGCAGGATCACAATGGTCTGTCGCATCAGGACCCCGGGTTCCTGGATCACGTCGTGAACAAGAAGGCTGCGGTCGTCCGAGTTTATCTTCCACCTGATGCGAACACGCTGCTCAGCGTCACGGATCATTGCCTGCGAAGCCGGAACTATGTCAATGTGATCGTGGCAGGGAAACAGCCCGCGCCGCAGTGGCTGACGATGGACCAGGCGATCAAGCATTGCACCGCCGGGATCGGGATCTGGGAATTTGCATCGAACGACAAGGGGGGCGAACCGGATGTCGTCATGGCCTGTTGCGGCGATGTCCCCACACTGGAAACACTCGCCGCCGTCGAACTTCTGCGCAAGCACGTTCCCGATCTGAAAGTTCGAGTTGTCAATGTGGTCGATCTGATGAAGCTGCAGCCACCGCATGAACATCCGCACGGCCTGCCCGATCACGAATTCGATGCGATCTTTACAACAGACAAGCCAATCGTGTTCGCATTTCATGGATATCCCTGGCTGATTCATCGTCTGACCTATCGACGGCATGGACATGTCAACCTGCATGTCCGCGGCTTCAAGGAGGAAGGTTCAACGACCACGCCATTTGACATGGTGGTGATGAATGAACTCGACCGGTTCTCGCTGGTGAACGACGTTATCGACCGTGTCCCGCAGCTTGCGTCGCGGGCCGCCTACGCCAAGCAGGCGCTGCGTGACAAACTGCTTGAGCACAAGCAGCATGTCATGAAGTACGGCGATGACTTGCCCGAGATTGCAGGTTGGAAATGGAATGCGCAAGGTCCGGTCACGAAACGAGGGACATCGACAGAAGGAGACAACGTCTGACGGGCTGTTCAAGTCAGTTGGCAGGAATCGACCAGATCGCATGGCGCTTAACGGGCTGTTTCTGCGAGGGGGATTGACGACGGGCCCCGTCTGTATGACGGATGAAATCATTTTCGGTTCGTCCCTGATCGAATGCTACGAACTGGAATCGAAGGCGGCGATTGTGCCGCGCGTGATTCTGTCCGAAGCGCTGAGTACGGTTCTGCGGAGTTCGTTTCCTCGCGAGGACCTTGGTCGCGATCCAGATTCCGGGAAATCGATCTGCCGAGATGTCGATGGCTGGTGGTTCGTGAATTATCTGCAGGCGACCGTGCACGATGGACGGGTCGACTGGAGTGCGGTGACGCGTCATAAAGAGAGCATCCTGAAATCCCTGGCAAGCACGTCGCGACACGATGTCCTGCCCAAGTTCGGCTGGGCGTGCCGCTATCACAACATGTTTTGTCATTGGTACGGAAATGATCCTGGCTATGACGACCGCGTTCGCATCCATCGTGATGATGACCAGTCGCTGATTTGCCGCCTGGAAGAGGTTCCATGATGTGAAGGAGTCGTCGATGCCATGGATCGTTCCGTCGTGATGCGGATGGCACGTCATCAGAAGGAGGAAGTATGAGTCCGTCAAATAAACCGGGGCGGGTGCTGGTCAGCGACTTTGACGGGACGATGACGCGGCACGATTTCTACAAGCTGGCGATCGAATCGCTGCTCCCCGCCGATGTTCCCGATTTTTGGTCCGAATACCGGGCCGGGATGATTTCGCACTTCGAAGCGCTGCGCCGCTACTTCGCGGCCATTCGTGCCAGCGAAGAACAGGTGCTGGCCGTTGTCCAGCGCATGGAATTGGACCCTGGACTTCCGGCGGCGATTCAATCGCTGCAGCAGGCGGGATGGAGCGTGGTGGTGACTTCGGCCGGTTGTGACTGGTACATCCGCCAACTTCTCTCCGCCGCCCGTGTCGACATTGTCGTCCACGCCAATCCGGGAAGTTTTGTCCCAGGCCAGGGATTGCTGATGCGGATGCCGACGGAGTCGCCGTTCTGGTCACCGGCGCTGGGGGTGGACAAGATGGCAGTTGTTCACAAATTCCTCAAGGAGGGTCAGACGGTTGCTTTCGCCGGGGACGGCTATCCCGATGCTGATCCCGCTCGCCTGGTCTCGGAGGACCTTCGGTTTGCTCGCGGCGATCTCGCCGATCAGCTTCGCGGTGAGGGCCTGCCATTCCACTCGTATGGTTCGTGGTCCGAGATCGCACCGTATTTGTTGCAGGGGGGAACCTGACATGCTCAGGCCGACACAGATTGCAATTCCCACGCTGGTCCGCGTAAAAGAAGGGGCGCTGGATCGAGTGGGACTGTATCTGCGTCGAGAAGACCGCCGCAACGTTGCCGTCCTGGTCAGCAGTGGACTGCAACATCCGTTGCCCGATCGTATCGCCGCGAGTCTTCGGGAGCATGGAATCGAATCGGCGGCCTGGCTCGAAATCTCGGAGAACGACATTGAATCCGCGACCGCCCTGTTCGCCACTCTGCCAGGCAACGTCTCCGCCATCGTGGGGGTGGGAGGAGGCAAGGCTCTGGACGTTGCCAAATACGTCGGATTTCTTGGTCGTCTGCCGTATTACGCCGTCCCCACGTCACTCTCCAACGACGGCTTTTGCAGTCCGCAGTCGAGCCTGACGGTCCAAGGTCGACGCCGATCCCTACCCGCGGCGCTCCCCTTCGGCGTGATTCTCGACACCGCCGTTTGCCTGGCGTCGCCGCGAATTCTGACGCTGTCCGGGATCGGCGATCTGGTGGCAAAGTTTACCGCCGTCCGTGACTGGAAGCTGGCGTTCCACCAGACTGGACTGGCGGTCGATGACTTTGCCGCGCTCTTGTCCGATGGATCGATTCATTCGTTCATTGGGCATCCCTGCTTCGATCTGGAAGGAATCCGACTCCTGGCGACATCCTTGATGCTGAATGGAATTGCGATGGAGATCTGTGGTTCGTCGCGACCCGCCAGCGGCAGCGAACATCTGATCTCACATGCGCTCGACGCCACGTCCACGCGACCCCGCCTGCACGGGCTGCAGGTGGGAATCGCGACCTACATTGTCAGCATCTTGCAGGGGATGAACACCGACCGCATCGCACGCCTCTTCGATGCGACGGGCTTCTGGTCCGCCGTCGCGGATGATCCGTTCTCGCGTTCCGAGTGGCTTGAGGCAATTCGAATGGCTCCTACGATCAAGCCGGGCTACTACACGGTGCTATCGAGTCGCGATGTCATGCCGGAAGTCGAACAGATTCTTGTCAACGATGTTCATTTGCGTCCCTGCTTTCACGACTGAAGGATTTCCTCGGTCGCACTGATAGCCAAGAGCCGTTTTCCTAAACCAGGTTGAAGAGCACATTCCACGAGACAGTCGCATGCGCGCCGGAAC
>Ga0265327_10005679_pt1 | contig 10319 bp, 7 predicted proteins | sample 41621metaG_FD_202089 | JGI IMG/M metagenome (GOLD analysis project Ga0265327, IMG submission 202089) | Rhizosphere microbial communities from Carex aquatilis grown in University of Washington, Seatle, WA, United States - 4-16-21 metaG | ecosystem: Host-associated > Plants > Roots > Rhizosphere >... | reverse complement strand
TCGGCTTGAAGCGGTCCTGGCAGTACCAGACGGCGTCGGCCAGCACGAGGCGGCCCTCGGCGTCGGTGTTGATGATCTCGATGGTCTGGCCGGACATGGAGGTGACCACGTCCCCGGGGCGCTGGGCGTTTCCGTCCGGCATGTTCTCCACCAGGCCCAGGATGCCCACGGCGTTGACCTTGGCCTTGCGCCCGGCCAGCACGTGCATCAGTCCGGCCACGGCGGCGGCGCCGCCCATGTCCCACTTCATGTCTTCCATGCCGTCGGCCGGCTTCAGGCTGATCCCGCCGGTGTCGAAGCAGACGCCCTTGCCGATGAAGGCGATGGGCTGGGCCGAGGCGTCGCGGGCGCCGTTCCAGCGGATCACCGCCAGCTGACTCTCGCGGATGCTGCCCTGCCCCACCCCCAGCAATGAGCCCATGCCGAGCTTGGCCATATCGGCTTCACCCAGGATCTCGACCTCGAGCCCCAGGGTTTCCAGCGCCTTCACCCGCGCGGCGAATTCGGCCGGGTAGAGCACATTCGGCGGCTCCGAGACCAGGTCGCGGCTGAAGGCGACGGCGTCGGCCAGGGCGGCCAGGGGCGCGAAGGCGGCAAGCGCGGCCTCGGCGTCCGCGGTTTCGATCTCGGTCTTGGCGATGGAGGGCTTCTTGTCGGCGGCTTCCTTGGTCCGATACTTGTCGAACCGGTAGGCGGCCAGGCGCACACCCAGGCCGGCCCGGGCCGCGGGCGCCACATCGCCGGACGGCAACCGCACCCGCAGGGTCTTGAGGCCAGAGGCCTTCACCGCCTGGTAGGCTGTGGCGGCGGCGTTCTCAGCGCCCATCTCGTCGAATTCGGCCGCCTTGCCGGCGCCCACCAGCAGCACCCGCTCGGCGCCAGCCGGCGCCAGCACGTCCAGCACCTGGCCCTTGGCGCCAGTGAAGCGGCCGGCGCCCACAGCGCGGGCGAAGGCGCCGCCAGAGACCGTCTCCGCCTCCCCTTCGAACACCACCAGCGCCAGGACGGACTTTTCCGACAGCGCGGCGTCGCGCGCGACAAACTCAATCAACATCGCCATCTCTCAAACCCTGCGAACCGGGGCGCACCCGCGCCGCGCGACATCCTGAAGACCGGGCGCAGGCCTGCGCCGCGGAGACTGCGCCGCGTCGAAGGGCCCTTCTGCAAGGCTCCTGCAACGGTTGTGCGGCGCGGCGACGCATGGTTTAGAGCAGCTTCGCGTCTCGGGCGCGCCAAATCTCCTGGCGGGACCAGATTTCTTCCTCATGCGCCTGATCGACCGATATCTGCTTCGACAGCTCCTGGGGCCCACCCTGCTGGCCACCGCCGCCCTGACCGGCGTGGTGCTGCTGTCCACAAGCCTGTCCCAGCTCGACATCATCGTCGGCCAGCGGCAGAGCGCCCTGGTGTTCCTGCAGGTGACCCTGCTGACCATGCCGCAGCTGCTCAACATGGTCATGCCCATCGCCCTGTTCGTCGCGGCCCTGGTGGCCCTGAACCGGCTGCAGGTGGATCAGGAGATCGTGGTGTGCTTCGCCGGCGGCATGAGCCGCTGGCGGGTGATCTCGCCCGCCCTGCGCCTCGCCGCCCTGGTGGCGGTGCTCGGCCTGTTCCTCAATCTGTGGGTCCAGCCCCTGGCCCTGCGCACCATGCGCGAGATCCTGTTCGAGGTCCGCACCGACCTGGCCGCGACCCTGGTGCGCGAAGGCGAGTTCACCGAGCCGGCCCCGGGCCTGACGGTCTACGCCCAGACCATCGACACCGGCGGGCTGATGCATAACCTGTTCATCCACCAGACCAAGGAAAACGGCGGCGCCACCACCTACACAGCCGACCGCGGCCGGATGACCAAGATCAAGGGCAAGCCGGTGCTCCTGATGTTCAAGGTCTCGAACCAGGAGTTCTCCAAGGCCGGGGTGCTGAACTTCGCCACCTCGGACAGCTACGCCTTCCCGCTGTCGCCGTTCATGACCGGCGAGGAGATGGTCCACTACAAGCCGTCGGACCGCTATCTGCACGAACTGTTCTTCCCCGACCTGAAGCAGGACTGGGAAAAGAAGAACATCAAGAAGCTGCTGGCCGAGGGCCATTCGCGGCTGTCGACCCCGCTCTACAATTTCACCTTCGTGGCCTTCGCCCTGTGGGCGATCATCGGCGGCGGCTTCTCGCGCACCGGCTACGGCCGCCGCATCGCGATCATCAGCGCCGCCGCGGCGGGGGTTCGGATCCTCGGGTTCGTCGTGGAAGCCGCAAGTGAATCAAACGTCTGGGTCAATATTCTCCAGTACGCCGTTCCGCTGATCGGCCTGACCTGGGCCCTGCGCGGGGTGTTCCGGCAACGGGTCTCGCGGTTCATCGACATCCGCAAGCGCTCCACGCCAAGGGTCGGCCCCCTGAGGGCCGCCTGATGGCGCGCCGGACGGGGATGGGTCGCCTCGAGCGCTATGTGCTGGTGCGCAGCATCGCCGGCGTCGGCGCGGCGCTGGCGGTGATCACCGCCGCGATCCTGCTGGCCCAGTTTGTCGACCTCAGCCGGTCGGTGGGGGTGCGGGCGGATGTGGGGGTCGGCGATCTGTTCTACCTCACCCTGCTCAAGGGCCCCTCCCTGCTGCTGCAATCCTTGCCCTTCGTCTTCCTGTTCGGCGGGATGAGCGCCTATGTGGGCATGAACCGCAGCAGCGAACTGGTGGCGATGCGGGCGGCGGGGGTCTCCGCCTGGCGGTTCATCCTGCCCTCGGCCGGGGCGGCCGGGATCGCAGGCCTGCTGGTGATCACCATCGCCAATCCCATCGCCGCCACCTTCTCGGCGCGGTTCGAGACCGAGCGGGCCGCGCTGATGGAGAACTATCTCACCAACGCTCCCAAGGACGTGTGGCTGCGCCAGGGCGACGACCGCAACCAGATCGTCATCCACGCCAAGAGCCGCGACACCTATCAGGGCTCAGTCCGGCTGCGCGGGGTGTCGCTTTTCGTCTATCAGAAGGACGCCAAGGGGGCGCCGCAGTTCAAGCGCCGGCTGGAGGCCGCCGAGGCCCGGCTGCTGCCCGGCTTCTGGCGGCTTACCGACGTGCAGGAGGCCACGGCCGGCGAGAGCTCGGTGCGCTCCGATTCGCTGTCCATCCGCTCCAGCCTCGACGCCGAATCAGCCATGGAGCGTTTCACCTCCCCGGACGCGGTGGCCTTCTGGCGCCTGCCGACGGCGATCCGGATCACCGAGGATGCAGGCTTCTCGGCGAACGGATACCGCCTGCGCCTGCAACAGCTCCTGGCCACCCCGCTGCAATATGCCGGCATGCTGATCCTCGCCGCGGCCTTTTCCCTGCGCCTGGTGCGCCTGGGCGGCCTGGCGGGGCTGGTGGGGGCCGGGGTGGCCATCGGATTCGTGTTCTTCTTCTTCAACCAGTTCTCCGGCGCCCTGGCCCGCGCCGACATCCTGCCGCTGATCGCAGCCGCCTGGGCGCCCCCGGTCGTCGCCGTGCTGTCAGGCGTGATGCTGCTCTGCTACACCGAAGACGGTTGAATCGCGGGCCATGCCAGCTATCCACATCCAAAAGGCCCCAGGGGCCGCGACGCGAGAGGGGTTCTTTAGGTCGATGAGTTCAGGCGGGCGTAATCCCTCGATCAAGCTCGGCCTCCTGGCCGGCGCCGCGATCGTCATTGTCGCCTGGACCGGCGCGGCCGACGCCGCGCCCAAGACCCCGGGCGCGCCGCCCTCCGACCGCCCGAAGGCCGTCAAGCCGGCGCCCATCCCCGACGGCCTGAAGCCTGGCGAGCTCTATATGGAGGCCGACCTCGTCGCCCGCGACGACAAGGCCCAGAGCACCACGGCCTCCGGCCATGTGGAGGTCCGCTACCAGGACCGCACCCTGCGCGCCGACAAGGTGACCTACGACCAGTCCAAGGGGGTGATCACCGCCGACGGCAAGGTCCAGATCATCAATTCCGACGGCTCCATCGAATATGCCGAGCACATGGTGCTGGACGACGAGATGAAGGTGGGGGTCGCCCAGGGCTTCGCCCTGCGTACGCCGCTCACCACCCGGACCTCCGCCGGCGGAACCGCCACCGCCAGCCTGAAGATCGCGGCGGCCAGCGTGCTGAAACGCAATGAAAGCGTGAACGAGCTCAGCCGGGCGATCTACACCCCTTGCGACATCTGCGCGAAGGACGGGTCCAACAAGACCCCGACCTGGTCCATCAAGGCGGACAGCATCGTCCAGGATCACGTCCACCAGGTGGTCTATTACCGCAATGCGGTGATCCAGATCATGGGCCACCCGGTGCTGTACCTGCCGGTCATGTGGCACCCCGATCCCCAGGCCGAGCGGTCGTCCGGCTTTCTGCCGCCCAATTTCGGGCTCTCGAACCGCCGGGGATTCACCTACGAACAGCCCTATGTGCAGGTGCTGTCCGACTCTGCGGATTTGACCCTAACCCCTCAAATCAACACGAAAGTTAACCCCCTGCTTGAGGGGCGTTTCCGGGAGCGGTTCTATTCCGGCGCCGTGGATGCGCGCTTCGGCTACACCTATGCCTCGGACTTCGATTCCCAGGGCAAGGGCTACGGCGCCACCACCTCGCGCAGCTACATCCTCGCCTCGGGCGCCTTCGCCATCAATGACACCTGGCGCTGGGGGTTCACCGCCGAGCGGACCTCCGACAAGCTGATCTTCGACAAGTACGACATCGGCGACGTCTTCGTCGGTCGCGGGCCCTATGTGGCCGATGACCGGCGGCTGATCTCGCAGATCTACGCCACCCACCAGGACCAGCAGTCCTGGTTCTCCGTGGCGGCCTTCTCGATCCAGGGCCTGCGCCCAGGCGACAGCGACCGCACCTTCCCGGTGGTGGCTCCGCTGGTGGAGGCGCGCTGGGAGCCTGACGGGTCAGTGATGGGCGGCCGCCTGCGGCTGATGGGCTCGGCCGTCGCCCTGACCCGCGATCAATCGCCGGTCAACGCCGCCCTGCCGGGCATCGACAGCCGCCGGGCCACGGTGGAAGCCGACTGGCGCACGACGCTCACCACCGCCGAAGGCCTGCGGATCTCGCCCTATGTCCAGGTGCGCGGCGACGGCTACAACATCTCCGATCTCAGCGGCGTGGGCCACAGCTCCGAGAGCATCGGGCGCGGCCTGGCCGTGGCCGGGGCGGACATCACCTGGCCCTTCTATCGGAAGTTCAAGAGCTCGACCGTAGTCCTTGAACCTATTGTACAATTGGTCGCCTCACCCAAGGCGCAGCAAATTCAGGTGGGGGTCACCTCCACCGGCGCGCCGGTCTATCTGAACGAGGATTCCGTCGCGTTTGAATTCGACGAGGCCAACCTCTTCGAGCCCAACAAATTCCCCGGCTACGACCTCTACGAGGACGGGCTGAGGGCCAATGTGGGCGGCCGCGTGTCGGTGCTCTGGGACGATGGTCGCCGGGCCAGCTTCCTGCTCGGCCGCACCTTCCGGGATTCCGACTCCTCGGTCTTCAACACCTCCACGGGCCTGCAGAAGAAGGCGTCGGACTGGATCGTCGCCGCCGACGCCCAGCCCATGGTGGGGGTCTCGCTGTTCACCCGGGCCCGGCTGGACAGCGACACATTGTCCGTCCAGCGGGCGGAGGCCGGGGTCAATGTCGCCAACAAATACGGCACCGGCTATGTGCGCTACCTGCAGGACCGCGCCACCCCCAACGGGGTTCCGGTGGAGAATTTCGACCTCGGCGGAGAGCTCTATCTGTCCCAGCACTGGGGCATAACCGCCGCGGGCAACCGGGATCTGCAGCAGAACGGCTGGGTCATCCGCGACGTCGGCGTCGTCTATCACGACGAGTGCCTGCGGGTGGACGTGATCTACCGCAAGGAAGACGTCATTCTGGGCCGCCTGCACGGGAGCGAGGGCATCACTCTGCGCCTCACCCTCGCCACATTGGGCGGACCCATGTATGGGCATTGAAACTAGCGGTCCCCAGCAATGCGTGACCGGGCGAAACTGACCAAGGAATGCCTTCTCCCATGATGCGAGTGCGTAAAGTCACGGGCCCCTCGGCGCGCGGCGCCCTGGCGGCGGTCGCCCTGGTCGGCGCCAGCCTGGCCTGCGCCCCCCTCGCCCTGGCCCAGGCGCCGGCGGCCCCGCCCACCGACCAGGTCACCTCCGGCCCCACCGCCCCGCAGGCGCTGCCGCCGGGCATGAGCGAAGCCGTGGCCGCGGTGGTCAATGACGAGATCATCTCGACCTACGACCTCGCCCAGCGCATGCGCCTGCTGATCGCCACCTCCGGGGTCCAGCCCACCGAACAGAACCTGCCCCAGTTCCAGCGGGAGGCCCTGGTGGGCCTGGTGGACGAGCACCTGCAGCTGCACGAGCTGCGGCGGGTGCAGAAGGAACAGAAGATCGACATCATCGCCTCCGACGAGGACATCGATGGCGAGATCGCCGAAATGGCGAAGCAGAACAATATGAGCCGCCAGCAGTTCGAGAAGCAGCTGGCCGCCCAGGGCATCGGCGTCGACACCCTGCGCCACCAGATCCAGGCCCAGTCCAGCTGGCAGCGCTGGATCCGCGGCCGCTACGGCTCGCGCCTGCGTATCGGCGAGGACCAGATCAAGGCCCAGCAGGAGCGGGTCGCCGCCGCCGCCTCACGGCCCCAGTACCAGGTGGCTGAGGTGTTCCTGGACGCCGCGCGCGTTGGCGGCATGGACACCGCGATCCAGGGCGCAAACCAGCTGGTGACCCAGCTGCAGCAGGGCGCGCCGTTCGCCGCCGTGGCCCGGCAATTTTCCGCCTCCGCCACCGCCGCCGCCGGCGGCGAGGTGGGCTGGGTGTCGTCCGGTGAAATGGCGCCCGAGGTGGACGCGGCCCTGGAGCAGATGCGCCCCGGGCAGCTCTCCAGGCCCATCCCGGTCAAGGACGGTGTCTATATCGTCTTCCTGCGGGACAAGCGGGCCGGCGCCGGCGCCATGGTGGTCAATCTGAAGCAGGCGGCCGTGGCCCTCGCGGCAGACGCCTCCGCCACCGATCAGGCCGCCGCCCAGGCCAAGCTCCTGGCCCTGCGCAGCCAGGTCACCGGCTGCGGGGACCTTGAGGCCAAGGCCGCCAAGGCCCAGGGCATTGTGGCCGGGGACCTGGGAGAGGCCGAGGTCAAGGACCTGGCCCCCGCCTTCCGCGCGGCCGCCGAGACGCTGAAGCCCGGCGAGGTCTCCCAGCCGATCCGCACCCAGGCCGGCCTGCATATCCTGGCGGTGTGCGGCAAGCACGCCACCGGCGACGAGGCCATCGGCCACGACCAGATCGAGAACCGGCTCTATGGCCAGCAGCTCAGCATGATCGCGCGCCGCTATATGCGCGACCTTCGCAATTCGGCCACCATCGAGACCCGTTGATCGCGAGAATCGACTTTCCCCAATAAGCGCTGGGCGTTACAGCGTTTTCCTATGGTCGCTAAGCCTTCCGCCAATCCGGACGTGAGGGGTCGAAGCGCCGACGCGAGGCCCGGTGAAGAATAGTCCGCTCGCCCTGACCCTGGGCGATCCCGCCGGGATCGGACCGGAGATCATCGTCAAGGCCTGGTCCCAGCTGCGGGGCGACGGCCCGCCTTTCGTGGTGGTGGGAGACTTCCAGGCCCTGGCATCGGCCTCCGCCGCGGGGGCGTCCATCGTCAAGAGGATCACCGCCCCCGACCAGGCGGCGCGGGTGTTTCCCGACGCGATCCCGATCCTCGACATGCCTCTACGCGCGCCGGTCGTGGCCGGCCAGCCCTCGGCCGCGGCGGCGCCCTCGGTGATCCAGTGGATCGAGACCGGCGTCGGCCTGGCCCTGTCCGGAGCGGTCAGCGGCCTGGTGACCGCGCCGATCGCCAAGGCCCCCCTCTACGCCGCCGGCTTCCGGTTCCCGGGCCACACGGAATTCCTGGGCGAACTCACCCTGTCGGCGCGATATGACGGCGCCCGCGGGCCGATCATGATGCTGGCCGTGCCCGGCCTGCGCACCACCCTGGTCACCGTGCACGAGCCCCTGGCCAGGGTTTCAGGGCTGCTGACCATCGAGAAGATCGTCAATGCCGGCCTGGTCACCGCCCAGTCCCTGCGGCGGGATTTCGGGATCGCCCAGCCGCGGGTCGCCGTGGCCGGGCTGAACCCGCATGCCGGCGAGGCGGGAAGCATCGGGCGTGAGGAGCGGGACATCATCGATCCGGCGGTGCGGGCCCTGCGCGACCTTGGCGTGGACGCCACGGGCCCCTACCCGGCTGACAGCCTGTTCCCGGCGGAGGCCCGCGCGCGCTATGACGCGGCGGTCTGCATGTATCACGATCAGGCGCTTATCCCCGTGAAGATGCTGGATTTCTGGGGCGGCGTTAATGTGACGATCGGCCTACCCATCGTGCGAACCTCCCCCGACCATGGCACCGCCTTCGACATCGCCGGACGCGGCCAGGCCCGGCCGGACAGCCTGATCGCCGCGATCCAGGCGGCCGAGGCCATCGCGCAGCGCCGGGCCGCATGACCGATCTCTCCAACCTGCCGCCCCTGCGTGACGCCCTGGCGGCCCACGGTCTGCTGGCCAAGAAGAGCTTCGGCCAGCACTTCCTTCTGGACCTCAACATCACCCGCAAGATCGCCCGGCTGGCTGAGGTCGGCCCCGGCGACCTGGTGATCGAGGTGGGCCCCGGCCCGGGCGGCCTCACCCGCGCCCTGGTGGAGACCGGGGCCCGAATCGTCGCCGTGGAGAAGGATCCGCGCTTCCTGCCCCTGCTGGCGGAACTGGCGGAGGTGTCTGGCGGCGCCCTAAGCCTGATCCAGGGCGACGCGCTAGATGTGGACGAGGGGCAGATCGCCGGCGGGGGCGCAGCCCACATCGTCTCCAACCTTCCCTACAATGTGGGCACGCCGCTGTTGATCAAGTGGCTCACCGGGCCCTACACGCCGCTCAGCCTCACCCTGATGTTTCAGAAGGAAGTGGCCGAGCGGATCGTCGCCTCACCTGGCTCGGACGCCTATGGCCGGCTTGCGGTGATCGCCCAGGCCACCGCCCAGGTCCGGCTCGTGATGGACATCGGCCGTCGCGCCTTCACCCCGCCGCCCAAGGTGGAGTCGGCCGTGGTGCGTGTGGTCCCCAATCCCGACCGCCTGGACCCGAACCTGCTGGACGCTTTGCAGAAGGTCACGGCGGCGACCTTCGGCCAGAGGCGCAAGATGCTGCGCTCGAGCCTGAAGGGCCTTGGGGGTGAGACCCTGTGCGCGGCGGCCGGACTGTCCGCCGACGCCCGGGCGGAGACCATTTCGGTGGCGGGCTTCCTCGACCTGGCGCGGGCGACCCTGGTCTAGGCCCCGGAGTCAGCGGCCGGCCGGCGGCGCCCGGCAAATGGCGCGTTCCCCTTGCAGGGGCAGTTCCGGACTATAGGGGTCGAAGCCCTGACCGCGGCAAGGCGCCTGGGCGGCGTCGCCCAGGGCAAGGCCCAGCCCCAGGGTCTGGCGATCTCCATAGGGCGCATAGCCGCCGCCCCAGCCGGGGCCGCCATGGCGGCCGAACCTGGTCTCGCTCACCGCCACGGCCAGGGTCCCGGTCTTGCCCACCGGCATCACCGCCGTGACATAGCCGCTGCGATAGCCGCCCGTGCCGACGCTGGCGCCCACCTCGCCATGGATGCGGCGGGGTTCGTCCTGAGCGGTCACCCCGTCAGGGGTCCCGTCGTCGAGATTCACCGGCGGCGCCCGGTGAATGAAGCTGTCCACCTGGGCCGCGGTGTCGCCGGCCGGCGGCGGGGCGCCTGTGGACCCTGCCGTGGCCACGGCTTCCTCAGCCCGCACCGCGCCGCTGGTGGACAGGGCGGCGAGGGTCAGGAACAGCGCGATCCGACTCATGAGGTGGCTCCGGGGGTCAGCATGGACACTAGACGCTTGATTGCGGCGGCCCTGCGTCCGGCGTCTGTAATAATCACCCCAGGATCTGCTGGTTGATGGCCCGGGGATCGAAATAGGGACGCTCGCAGATGATCTTGTCCGAGCCTGGGGCGAACTCGAAGGTGGCGGCCATGCGCACCTTGAAGGTCTTGCCGGTGGGCGCCACCGGCCCGTCGGGGCCGCGCATCTCCCCCAGATGCGTGCCCATCAGCCAGAACTCCACCAACACGGTGTCGCCGCCCGAACCCAGGGCGATGATCTCGTTGCGCTGGTCCGGGAACGTGGCCCGCGACTGGGCGAAATAGCGGCGCACGTCCGCCTCCCCGTCGAACACGGTCCCGACGCCATAGAGCTCGTAGCGGGGATGGGCGAAGGTGGCGATCACCGCGTCCCAGTCGAGGCTGTTCTCCAGCGCCATGTGATCGCGAACGGT
>Ga0265327_10005678_pt1 | contig 10322 bp, 9 predicted proteins | sample 41621metaG_FD_202089 | JGI IMG/M metagenome (GOLD analysis project Ga0265327, IMG submission 202089) | Rhizosphere microbial communities from Carex aquatilis grown in University of Washington, Seatle, WA, United States - 4-16-21 metaG | ecosystem: Host-associated > Plants > Roots > Rhizosphere >... | reverse complement strand
CAGCCACATTGGTGTCCGTCGCCGTGTGAGTGGCAATCGGTTCGTCTGAGTACCATTCGTCAAAAATGACGGCAGCGGCATGGGACTTCGTCTCCGTGTAGTGCACATCAAGAGCAGCAATCATGGCTCCCTCTCCAGAATGAGCCTGCTGCATCAATTGATCGAGCCAATCTTGTCAACTCGCAACCGAACCCCGATTGAGTCCAGCCAAAGATCAGTGCTGGAACCCGGTTGAAGCTCGGCCTCTTCCGTCATCTTCGGATTTCCGCTGCTGAACCGAAACCTGGCTTTGGCTGAGGTCACGGTGATGACTTCCAGCGACTTGCCTTGGATCTCATACATCTCATCTCCACCCGACGTGAGAACTCGCCTGCTCCCGACTTCCTTGATGAGACCGTCTTCGTCTTTCACTAATTCGCTGTATTGCCATGTGGCCTTCACTGGCCCGGCATTGATTGAACACCCAGTAAGTAACGACAGAAGCACCAGTAGAAACGTCCAGCGGGCAGACCGGTTCAGTCGTGGCATCGCGACACTCCTGGAGACAACCTTGGATGACAATTGTTGCTTCATTGGTCCACCGTAAAGAGCACTGCCCGATTTTCCTCAGCCGCTTTCCGGTAAAGCTCCCGCACCTCTTGAAAATACTCCCAGGTGTATTCCCGGTCGACGTCGCCGTACTCGGGCGCGTAGTCAGCGGGAACAACAGTTCGGTATCTCTCGTCGAACCAGGCCTTGCTGATGGCCGACAAGGCCGCCGCAACCTTCTTGACCTGATCCGGCAGCACAAGGCTGATGAGATAATCATCCCCCTCATGCAACTGGTTGGGCCCCAGCACAACCTGGCTGAGGGGTTCTGACTCATTCCCGAAAGCAAGCTGGCCATCGGTGAGCAGACGGTGCATCGCATCCCACGACTTGTCACACTCCGCAAGGTGAAGCGTGTCCCATTCCTCCTCGATCGCTTCGATGAGTTCCATCAGCTCCTCATCATCTGCAGCCGCCTCGCACGCCGCCGCCTGGTCGGCTGTCATCGCAAAAAAGACTCCCCGACAACTCATCTTCGCGCCCTCAGTCTACGACGCCCCCGATCGGACAACCCCTCAATCACTCGTCATTCATTTTGAGCCGCACTCCGGTGCCAGACCATTTCTCGAGATTCTCGTTGCACAATTGCAGCCACTGTTCCCGGTCACCGGCATAGCGCGATTCCAGGACGCTGCTCAGCGAGTTTGCTCGAGCCAGTGCGGCTTCAAAGCGTGCCTGAACTTCTGCATCCGCAGGGATGAACGAACCCCATTCCCGTTCGTCCTCATCATACTGTGCGTCCCAAGGTGTGAAGATCAGGTTGTACTGGGGATTGTCGTCAGGATCGTATTCCTCGTCGTCTTCCGGCAAAGGGTCACGCCCTCCAAATTCGGGAACCGGTGATCGGATGGCGGCCCATTCCATTTCCGCATCCGGCGACATCTTGATGATCAGCAGCCCTGGATCCCATTCGACGCACCAGTAGAGTTCGCTGCCATCAAGCACATAGCTGTATTTTGCCATGGTATGCAGCACCGATGCGGGCCCCGTCAGATAGTCCTCGTCCGTGAGCGGCTTCAAATGCGCGGCCGCTGCACGCAGGTAGGCAGCGTCGCCATCCGCGACCGGACCGGTGTGCAAGGTTGGCTCGTCACTCTCTTCTTCATAGACAAAATTGACATACTGCATGATGACCCCCGCCTGTTCGGTTCAAGAATTCGGAAGTGTTTTTCGAGGGACCACTCTGGCGAGTCGCGCGAGTTCGCCGGGCATCTGCCAGAGGAAAGGCTCGGTACTTTAGATTCAGGAGGTGATTGCGATCGCGCCCACACTTTCAGCCACCGGCGGCGGCAGGTCAAGTTGACCTCATTGTTCCGCATGGACTTTTATTGGAATGAGGTACTGCCGTGGTCCGCGGGAGGTTCGAGGCACGCCTCGTCAACGCCCAAGCGCGGCAACGTGGTGACGCGTCGCAGTTCTGCGTTCACGCCAGATTTCCGCCAATTCTCACTTTGCGGTCTTGGGTGCTGCGAGGGGTGTTGATACGCTTCTGGACGATGTGAACCCATCCCAAAGTCCGCGACCGATTCGGAGAATCCCCGGCATGATTGGCCCGAGATCCGCGACGGCGTTGATCGTGCTTGGCATCCTGACGATCCCGTCCACGCTGTTGCGGGCCACCGCAGCAGATGAGCCCGCGACATTGGTGTTACGGGGAGGCAGCATCGTCACGCTGGATTCGACGGTCCCCAGGGCAGCGGCAATTGCGATTCGCGGCGACACGATTGTCGCGGTCGGTACTGATCAATCAATCGCCAAATGGATCGGACCCGGGACACGTGTCATCGAATGCCGAGGCCGCATGGTTGTACCAGGCTTCATCGAAGGACACGCTCATTTCCTTTCACTGGGGGACTCGAAACGAAAGCTCGACCTGAGTTCGGCGGGTTCATGGGATGAGATCGTTCAGAAAGTCGCGAGCGCCGCGAAGGTGGCTCCGAAAGGAACCTGGATCGTCGGCCGGGGCTGGCATCAGGGAAAATGGCGAGAACCACCTTTGGCGAATGTCGAGGGGTATCCCGACACGGCCGACCTTTCGCGTGAAGTCCCTGATCACCCAGTCCTGCTGACGCATGGGACCGGCCATATGGCTCTGGCCAACGAGCACGCCATGCGCCTGGCGGGGATCACGGCGGATTCAAAATCGCCGCGTGGCGGCGAAATCTTGAAGAGCGCCGACGGACGGCCGATCGGAGCCTTTCGCGAGACCGCAGCCAGTCCGCTCTACCGGGCACTCGATCGATCCTTGAAGGATCGCACGCCGGAACAGATCAAAGCCGAGCAACTGGCAGAGGCTCACGAGGCGATACAGGAATGCCTGCGTTTCGGGGTCACGACGTTTCATGATGCCGGCACATCACTGGCCGAGGTGGACCTGTTCCGCGAACTCGCAGAACATGGCAAGCTGCCGGTCCGCCTCTGGGTGATGTTAAATGAGGACAATGACGTTCTGGAACAGAACCTGGCTCGCTATCGGATCGTGAACGGCTATGACAATCACCTGACGGTGCGCGGGATCAAGCGGATGATCGACGGGGCTCTCGGAACGCATGGCGCCTGGCTGCTGGAACCCTACGACGATCTCCCCACGAGCAGAGGCTTGAATACGTCGTCGATGGATTCACTGAAGCGGACGGCCGAACTGGCGATTCGGTTCGATTTTCAATTGTGTGTCCATGCGATTGGTGACCGTGCCAATCGGGAAGTGCTGACCGTGATGGAAGAGGCTTTTCGCAGACATCCGGAACGAACAGACTGGCGATGGCGCATCGAACATGCGCAGCATCTGCATCCGGCGGACATTCCTCGATTCAAGTCACTCGGCGTGATTGCGTCGATGCAGGGAAATCATGCGACATCCGACGGTCCCTTTGTTGTGCAGAGGCTCGGTGAATGGCGGGCCCGAACTGGCGCGTATGCCTGGCGCAGCCTGATCGATGCCGGGGCCGTTGTCATCAATGGCACAGATGCCCCGGTCGAGACCCTCAACCCACTCGATAGCTTTTATGCGAGTGTCACGCGAAGATTGGCGGATGGCGTCGAGTTCTATCCGGAACAGTGCATGAACAGGATGGAGGCGCTGCGGACCTACACGCGTAACGCGGCATATGCCGGATTCGAAGAATCACGGAAAGGGACGGTCACGGAGGGCAAACTGGCGGATCTGGTCATCCTGTCCCACGATCTTCTGACCATTCCCGACAGTGAGCTTCGTCAGGCCCGTGTCGACACCACCATCATTGGCGGGCGAATCGAGTATGAAAGACCTTTGACCATCTTGCCGTAAGAAGGGAAAACGGAATGGCGGGCTACTACATTTACTCTCTCGACGCGGATGTGTTTGAGCAACTCACGACAAGTCCCACGACCGACCAGGCGCTCGTGCTGGCGGAAACGATTGTCGAAGAACTGGAATACCTGCTGGACGAATATGCGGACGAAGACGCAGCGGATCCAAAGAAGTGGCCACGCAAACGCCCTGCACTGGCCGAGTCCATTCGCAAGCGCCTGGCATCGCCCGACTGGTACGCCGACATGACTCACGGCGACGCCGTCATCTGGGAACAGATCCTCAGGCAGTTGGATGATGTTCCTGGCGAAGAGCTGGAGGTCGATTTCCGGTGTGAGAATGACGGATTTCTGTACTGGGATGCGGCAAATCTGGCAGCGAAAAACGGCGCCTCGATGATGGCCGAGCCGAAGTTTGGAAACCGGGGCTTCCGGTATTCCGGTAAGTCACGCGGGGATCTCGAATTGATGTACACACTCTATCTGCCACAGCAGGTTCAACTCTTGCTACAGCAATTGGAGAAGGTCGTCCCCTTCTTCAAGACGCAGTCCGAGGAAAAAGAAGGCAATCGTGACCAGTTCTTTCGGGGACTGCTGGAACCTGTTCGAAAAATTTCTGCCAAGGGAAGAGTCATGTGGGTGCAAACAGACACCTGATAACTTGAGCCCCACTGAAATCGTTTTGATGAAACTCGTTGACGAAGTCCGCGCGAATTGAGATACGAGTCACGCCGGCAGACGTGACCTCACCAGTCTTACCAGACATCCAGCGGGAAACAGAAGAGTGCCGTCGTCAAAACGAAACGCGAACGAGTGGTACGCACTGATCAGCGACGCGATCACAACGTCGGATCCATTTCTTTCGAATTTCAAGATTACGCGGATTCACCATCTGCTGTCTCAGGCCCTGCTGGACGCTGTCGGACCGGAAGCGGGAGCGAACTTTCATAGTTGGGCAGTCTGGGGTTCGCGCAAGGCGGGAGTCACCATTCGGCAAGAAGACAAGGATCAGGCCTCGCGCGATGCCACGATCGTGGCAGGAATCGTTGGCGCCCTCGTGGGAGTCGCCGTCGGATGGGGGATGGCAAGCTGGATGAACTGGAGCCTCGTCGGGTCGCTGGCGGCCTGGATCTCAATTGGACTTGTGACCGGTGGTTACTGTGGATACCGGTTGGCTGGATACACTCGCTCTTCCGCCGCCAGGATCATCTTGAAGGGAAACCGGATCGTCCTGGATGACATCGGACGCGAATCCGCTCGATATCTTGATTACGTCGGGAAGCTTGTCCCCGGTGAGAATTCCGAACGTCTATTTGCCGAATTTGTGGCGGGATTTCGACCGGGTCCGACGGAAGAGAATGGACAGGATCTGCTCCGCCGTGCGTTTGAACTTTACGAAGCGGCACGACGCTCAGACGATCCCAAGACGCAGCATGAGTGCAACTACTTTGCGAACTGCCTGGCTGTGCTCCATGAGCACATTCGCCTGCAACCCTACATCAATCAATCACTGCCATTTCTGATTCGCAAATGTGTCACTCAACGCCTGATGACCTACAGCGTGGGCGAAAAGACGCTGGCTGTCCACGAAGCGGTGCCTCCGCTGGGGGCAGATAATTTTCCTCCGACGCTGGTTCAGATCGACAGCGCGGAATTGGAGGAATTTCTCCACGGACCGGACGGATGGGATCGGGCCCGGGGCCGGCTGCAGGACACCAAGGCCAATGACTGGACGAAGATCCGGGAGCGAATGGGCTATATCGTCAACCTGTTTCGCACACGTCACCTGGCCACAGAAGTGATGGCGTCCCCTTATTCAGCAGAGCAATTGGAATGGATTGGAAACGGAAACCGGCCTGGGCGGCCGTGGTAGGGACGTGAGAAAGAATCGACATCCAGCAGTCAACCAAGTAACCGTTCAAGGGTCGGGGACTGACGCATTTTCACGGCGAAAAACAATGACATTCCATGGACGCGATGCGACTCCGAAGCACCGATTGCCCGTGAAAATGGGTCTGTCCCCCTCGCTTGCCCGTGAACGGTTACGTCAACCAACTGTCAGTTGCGACGGTTTATAAGTACATTGCAACGTGGCACGCGGAGTTCCAAGAACAGTTGAATCAAGGGAGCTGATGAGCATGCAATCTGTTTCAAGTCGTCAACGTGGATTCACGCTTGTAGAACTTCTGGCTGTCTGCGCCATCGTCGCGCTGCTGCTGGCCGTCCTGGCTCCGGCAGTCCAGGTGGCTCGCGATCAGGCCAAGCGGGGAAACTGCCTGCTGCACCTGAAGCAGTTGGGATTGGCGCTGCACAATTACCATGACACAGTCGTCGGTTTCCCGCCGGGGTACATTGTTGGAACACGGATTTCGCCGAAGAACGGAGCGCGCGAAATGACGTGGAACTCTGGATTCGGCTGGCAGGCCTTCCTGCTTCCCTACATGGATCAAGCTCCCCTCTACAATTCGATCTTTTCGGAACGAGGCTTTACGGAAGGGTTGCCGGCATCAGCCATGTCGACGATGACAAAGTTGCCAGCGCTGCGTTGTCCTGCCGATGAAGGATCCGCACTGGTACCCAAAGTGACACTGGCAGGCCCATTCCCCAAACAGAAAGAGTCGACTGTCGTCGAGAACGGGTTTGGGCGGACGAACTATTTCGGCGTCGCAGGCTGGGACAATGAATGGTATCGCGGTCCGGTGTCGAATCCCGTTCAGAAGGGGCGTGGCAAAGCCGCCACGTTTTCCTGGTCCAAGCCCGAACTGGGCAAAGATTTTCGTGATGGAATCGCCGTTTATGCGGGTTCGCTGCCCTTGTTCAACAACAAGCCGGTCCCCAATGCGCGCGACTATCGCGGCCTGTTCGGCGAGATCAGTTTCATCAAGATTGGGCAAATCTCGGATGGAATGGGGAATTCCTTCGCCATAGGTGAACGAGCGACGCCGACCAGGAACGAATCAGAAAAGGACGTTGGCAACGGGATCTGGGCTGGCGTGCCCGACCGGATGACGCGTGTGGGGCAGGCATTGTCGCTGGGTTCGTCGTACTGGCCAATCAATCATGAATTGAAGGCCGATTCCATTCCCAACACGTCAGGCTTCAACAGTCGCCATGAGGGTGGCGCATTGTTTCTGATCGCCGACGGCCGTGTGAAGCATGTTTCTGAAAAGATCGATCTTTACCTGCTGCGCCGTTTGTCGATCATTGATGACGGAATCCAGGGGGAAATGGAGATCCCGGATGTGAAATGACCCTCGCTTGATCTTCGAAGCGTCCGTCACGAAATACATACCAGCGACAAAGAAATCCTGATGAAGCGATTGCCAGCCTCGATATTCCACAAGTTGATCCCGCAGATGTTCATGGCGGCGGGATGCGATCATCGCGAAGCAGTCATCGTCAGCGAACATCTGGTGGAAGCGAGTCTGGTCGGACACGATTCGCATGGATTGCTGCGTGTCCCGAAATATCTGACCTGGATGCGTGAAGGCCGCCTGCTTCCCAACAAACATGCGGTCCCCTTTATCGACTCTGGAGCGCTGCTGGGGGTCGATGGGGAATTCGGCTTTGGACAGGTGATCGGTCGCGAAGCGATGGAGATGGGGATTGAGCGAGTTCGCCAGCACGGGTTGGCGGCCATCGGAATTCGCAACAGCGGACACCTGGGACGGATTGGCGCCTGGGCCGAACAACTGGCGCTGGCGGGCTTGGTTTCGATCCACTTTGTGAACACGTCCGGGTTCGGAATCCTGGTGGCTCCGTTTGGGGGGAGTGAACGGCGTTTGTCGGCCAACCCGATTGCCGCGGGCGCCCCCGGCCCGAATGGTCCCATCGTGCTCGACATCGCGACCTCCGCGACGGCCGAAGGAAAAATCCAGGTCGCCCGCAACCGCGGCGAACGAATTCCTGAGGGATTGATCGTGGATGCCCAAGGTCAGCCGACAGATGAGCCTGATCGATTCTACGGGCCGCCTCCTGGAGCCATTCTGCCATTCGGCGGGCACAAAGGATCAGGTCTTTCCATTTTCTGCGAGATCCTGGCAGGGAGCCTGACCGGAGGCGGGGCCAGCAATCCCCAGAATCCGACGGCCAATCGTCTGGTCAACAACATGCTCACGCTGGCCTTCAACCCCTCTGCGTTCGGCCAGGGAGGCGAATTCTCACAGGATGTCAGTCAGCTGATCGACTGGATTCGCAGTTCGCGGCCCGCAGAACCCAACGGGGAAATCCTGCTGCCGGGCGAAGTCGAGCGGCGCAGCATGGCCGATCGGCAATCACTCGGCATCCCCATTGACCCGATGACAGCCAGGCAAATCGTCGAAGCGGCGGAACTGGTCAAGACGCCACCGCCCAGTGAGCTTGTCGAAGTCGCGCGAGGTTGAGTTCAGAGACGAGTTTGGGATCTGGTTTCGAACAGATCGGCCCAGTGCCTGATCCAGCTGTGGCCGGGGTTGGAGCGGATACGCAGTGCCATACACTCTCAGAAGCTACACTCTCAGAAGCCAGGCACTCGAATCGCTACTTTCCACTGGACCGCCCGGCCCCCTTAAACGCACCGCATCTTGTGAGTGATGCCTTCGCCTCACCAATGATGGCCGATCTGCGATCAGCCGAAATCGGCCCCCAATTGCTGAGGCAGGGGATTTCCGATTCCAATCTCTTCTGCGGATCGTTTGGCGTGCCCAATGGGACGTCCCAGGCAACAAGCGAACGCTTTTGTACTGGAAATGGCAAGATCGCGGCCCCCTTCGTGTCAAGCAATTCGCAATGCTGTCGATGCGCAACGAACATCAGGACATTCAGCACAAACAGCTCATCGGGTTCCATATCCGCGATACTGCCACCCGTCGCGCGCATGTACTTCAAATGGTCGACTCCGGATTCTTGCATCGCCTTCGTCAGCGTGGTCTCCCATTCGTCAATAATCTCTTCCACATCGCTCGCCACACAAAAACAGGTGCACAAGAAGACGGAACCGCGGACCGCGTGATGCGCCCAGTAAAGATCCGTACACACCACGATTTGCGCTGCATTCTTGTAAACCGTTGAGAACTTCGCCCAGCGCTCCACGAGCTTTTTCAATTTGAGATCAAACATCGCCCGGCACCTCGATCGGGCCAGAGCTGGTGGAAGTTCCTTCAACAGGCTGTAAAGTCGCGAGACGCGTCGGTCTCTGAGAACCGCGTTCCACATCGCCTGCTCATCAAGGCCGGCGCCCAACTGAGTCGCAGCGGAAAGAGTTGTCGAGATGGCGTCATTGTCATAATCATCGAGCGTGGCAATCACCGCATCGATTGAATCCGCCTCCGCTGCCACCTCGACAAACGTATTGATCCGTTCCAGTTGCGCCGCGGGTACAGATCCAATCTTCTCGGGCTCGTCGGGAAGTACCTCCGCACCCTTGCTCGTGACCTGTGCCAGGTCGGTCACATGCAACAGCAACGCCATGACGACAGCGCAAGCCACTACTCCAAGTCGCTTCGACATCATGTTCTCCGCACAAGGAACGAGGCTTAACGGCCAACGGAAGCCGACCCTCTTCAGACAGTATGAAATCACAAACGTCCCACGACTCGATTGAGAATGTGAAAACAGATTCCTCCAGGGCAGCAGCGGGGTCAACGGGGCATCCCAGAATGCTACTGGTTCTCCGACAGTCAGGTCAACAAAATGAGCTGCCGCCCCTTCACCACTGCGTCCCGTTTTTTCGCTTCTAGATCGGAGCTTTGTAGACGTCAGGACACCAACCCTGCGCCGGGCGGGTTTGAAGAATTCACACATGGTTCAGGCCTGGCGCTGCCGCGAGGGGATGGGCCGCGACCTTGTGAACTTCCATAGGCGCGAATCAACATCGGCGATGGCGGGCGTGATTGCAAATCCAGCCCCTTTCGGCGCCATTTCCGTTGCAGGATTACATCGGTGGATGGCATCCTGGTCGGAAGTTTGTTCTTCTCTATCCTCTTCGTGGACCTTAACGCTCTTCGTGGTGCCCAATGCCTTCGTGTCGTGCAACAATCGTCAGGGAGCGGGGCCTGCGTGGAATCAATGACCCGCTTCGAATCATGCCCAATTCCCTCCCTCGCGGTCGGGGCTCGAGTCAGATGGAGTGGAGTAGGATCGCCAACTCCTCGGACCAGTCTTCGAAGGGTGTGCCACCTCCGCCGCTTGTTTCGAAGACGGCACGATCGTGCCACCTCGGCCGCTCATGACAAGTCTGCCGTTGCGGGCGTTGCGCCGCGAACATGTCCTTTCTGCGCACGGCGGCCTTTACGCCGGTGCGCGAAGTCGACATTGAAGAGACGCTTTTTTTCGCGAAATTGAAAACTTTTCGCAAACTGGTCTGGCTCGATGCACGAGATCTGAATAGGTTGTGCGTCGATACCTCAGCCGCGTCGACCGAAAAGGTTGTGTGGTGTTTCTCCGTCGCTGAGGATCCCTTTTTGATG
>Ga0265327_10005677_pt1 | contig 10323 bp, 8 predicted proteins | sample 41621metaG_FD_202089 | JGI IMG/M metagenome (GOLD analysis project Ga0265327, IMG submission 202089) | Rhizosphere microbial communities from Carex aquatilis grown in University of Washington, Seatle, WA, United States - 4-16-21 metaG | ecosystem: Host-associated > Plants > Roots > Rhizosphere >... | reverse complement strand
GGCTTTTGCAGGAAGCGATAAAAAAACACTTTATGTGGTCGGTCGCGGCGCGGCTTACAAAATACCTGTGCTGACCCCTGGATTCAAAGGCCGCGCGAAATAATTAAACGGCTGGGGCTAATACTATAGAGCCAATGTAGCGATTTATCGTTCCCACGCCGGAGAGAGTTCAACATGAGTTTAAAAACCTATTCACCACGAAGGCACGAAGACCACGAAGGTCACGAAGGAAAAAATAATTGTTTAAACTCAATGTATTGAAAACTTCGTGTCCTTCGTGCCTTCGTGGTGAATGCTTTTGTTCTAAAACGAATATTTTCACAGTCTCCGGAGCGCGGGAACAAGTCGCTTTATTCACTTCAGCCGCTTGGGCTCTTTAACTTAAACCTAATAAACACATGAGGAGATGACATGGCGCGAAAAACAGCTAAAGATTTCGATCCGGAAGTGCTGAGTTTGTTCGATAAATATGTCCACGGCGATTTATCCCGCCGAGGATTTTTGGCTTCGGCCGCAAAATTCACAGTGCTCGGCCTGACTGCCGAAGGCTTGCTTGAGGCATTGAATCCGCGTTTTGCCGAGGCCCGGCAGATAGCCCTGAATGATCCGCGCATTTCCGCTGGCTATGTCGAATATCCCTCGCCATCCGGTTACGGCAAGATCCGGGGTTATCTGGTTCAACCGACGCAATTCGCCGGCAAGCTGCCGACGGTGCTGGTTGTGCATGAAAACCGCGGCTTGAATCCGCATATCGAGGATATAGCCCGGCGCATCGCGCTGGATAATTTTATCGCTTTCGCTCCCGACGCGCTGTTTCCGTTGGGCGGCTATCCGGGCGACGAGGATAAGGCGCGCGATTTGTTCAAAAATCTCGATCAAGCCAAAACCCGGGCCGACTTTCTCGCCGCGGCCGACCTGCTGAAAAACCTGCCCCAAGGCAACGGCAAAGTCGGCGCGGTCGGTTTTTGTTACGGCGGCGGCATCGTTAATTTCCTGGCGACGCAGCTTCCCGGCTTGGCCGCCGCCGTGCCATTTTACGGCAGCCAGCCGAACGCTGAAGACACCGCGAAAATCAAGGCGCCGCTGTTGCTGCATTATGCCGAACAAGATGAACGCATTAACGCCGGTTGGCCCGCTTACGAGGCCGCCCTAAAAGCGTCCGGCATTAGCTATGAAGCTTACCTTTATCCGGGCGTGCAACACGGCTTTAACAACGATACCACGCCGCGTTTCGATGAGGCTGCCGCAAAGCTGGCCTGGCAGCGCACAATCGGCTTTTTTAATACCCATCTGCGTACTTAGGCGACTTAGACCCGAATAGTTCCCACGCTCCGGCGTGGGAATTCATCCGGCAACGCTCCGGCGTTGCGTGACGCTGGAGCGTCACGGGCGGCATTCCCACGCTGGAGCGTCACTGCCCTTAAGTTAAGGATGGACAGTCCCTTCTCCCTCCGGGAGAAGGCTAGGATGAGGGGATCAAATAAGGCTTTTTTCCTTATTTTTATTCTCCTCACCCCAACCCTCTCCAGCAGGAGAGGGAGCTTTTTTCTTAACTTAATGGCAGTGACGCTGGAGCGTGGGAACGATAACTGTGGGGGATTTATTAGTGCAAGTTACCTTAACTAAATGCAGGTTTATCCAAAAGGAGTGAAATATGTTGAATACGAAAATAAAGAGTTTCCGCTTGAAAATAGCGGCATTAGGCTTGTTGACAGTGTCGTTCGGCGCGTTAGCCGCCGAAGCCGCGCCCAACCCTAACGATGCCGCCAAAAAACCACCGGTTCCGGCGGCGCATGGACCTACCTTAGCCTCGTCCATCGAAGCGGCAACAGCGGCTATTGACGCCTGTTTGGCGAAGGATCAGAAAGCCGGGGTCAGCGTGGTTGATTCCGCGGGCGTACTGAAGGTGCTGCTGGCGGCGGATGGCGCTTCGGAAAGAGGCGTACTGTCAAGCACCAACAAAGCAATTACCGCATTGCACTTTAAAACCGCAACCAGCCAATTGTTCGTACAAAAAGAAACCGACAAGACGCTGGCTGAAAAGCTCGCGGCAAACTCGGCTTATAACGCCCGTCCCGGCGGCGTCTTGCTTAAAGACGGCGATGAAATTATCGGCGCTATCGGCGTAGGCGGCGCAAAGATCGACGAGGAATGCGCGTTGGCCGGCATTAATAAGATCAAAGCGCGGTCGAAATAAAACCTTACGGCCCCCTGCTTATGATTTTTTACCGTTTATAAACAACTTGTTATCGACGATTATGTGTGCAGCTCGTATTTTCTCTATCGCTATGATTCCCTTGTTGCTGAGTTGTGTTGACGCTCGGGCAAGTTCATTTGAAGCCGCTACCGAGCAGGTCAAAGCGCAATTGATCGCTTCCGTCGATGCCGTGCATCCCGGCGCTGAAATTCTGCTCGGGGTACAGCAACGCATTATTCCGCATTGGCATACCTACTGGAAAAATCCCGGCGATTCAGGTTTAGGCACCCGCATCGCTTATGATCTTCCGGCGGGTGCGACAGCGGGCGAAATTCAATGGCCTACTCCGGAACGCATTACCACGGGGCCGGTGACCAATTACGGCTATTCCAACCAAGTCACGCTGCTGTCCAAGCTGAAAGTACCGGACGGCGTCGCGATCGGCAGCGTTTTTTCCGTCAAGGCTAAAGTCAATTGGCTGGTTTGCAAGGAAGAGTGTATCCCCCAGGAAGTTGATTTGGCGCTCGACTTGCCGGTGGTTTTGCCCGGCGCCGATAGCGGCCGCGGTAGCCCGCTGATCGAAGCGGCTCGCGCCGGTTTGCCGGTAGCAAGCCCTTGGCGGATAAGCCGGACCCAGAGTGACAATGGCTTGACGTTGCGCATTCAAGGTCTCGGGCAACAATCCGGCTTTATCGGCAATGTCTGGTTTTATCCCGATGAGTGGGGCTGGGTGGCGCACAGTGCCGATCAACCTCGGCATATTTCAGGCGATACGATTGAGTTGCAGCTGAAGCCCGGCGACGCGCCGCTGTCTCCCGAAGCCCATCTGACCGGTATTTTGGCGGTGACCGAAGAGACCGGCGGCGGCTCGGTAACGCGCGGCTATAGCGTCGATGTTGCAGGCTCCGATAAGGCGCCTGCCAAGACGACAGCGTCCGAGCCGGTGCCGGCATCGGCGCTGCTGTTGGCCTTGATCGGCGGAGTGGTGTTAAACCTGATGCCCTGCGTTTTTCCGGTGCTGTCGATTAAAGCGCTGGCGCTGATCAAACACGCCCGGCAGGATGCCCGGCAAACCCGGCTGCACGGCGCGGTCTACACGCTGGGCATTTTGCTCAGTTTTCTGGTGCTCGGCGTGATACTGATTGCCTTGAAGACCGGCGGGGCCGAGATCGGCTGGGGCTTTCAATTTCAATCGCCGTTATTTGTGCTGGCTGTCGCCTATTTAATGTTTGCGGTAGGACTCAGTTTGTCCGGCGTTTTCACTATGGGCGGTTCGATTGCCGGGGTGGGTTCTGCGTTGGCCGAGCGCCCCGGCTATGCGGGGAGTTTTTTCACCGGCGTACTGGCAACCGTTGTGGCGACGCCTTGCACCGCGCCCTTCATGGGAGCGGCGCTGGGTTTTGCGCTAAGCCAACCGCCTCCGGTGTTGTTGTCGGTCTTTCTGAGCTTGGGTTTAGGGCTGGCTTTGCCTTATTTATTGTTGAGCAATTGGCCGTCATTACAGCGTCGCCTGCCGAAACCCGGCATCTGGATGGATAGATTGAAGCAAGCCATGGCTTTTCCGATGTATGCGGCGGCTGTGTGGCTGGTCTGGGTATTGGCGCAGCAGTCCGGTATCAATGCGATTGTGGTGGCGCTGGGCGGCATGGTGGCGATTGCGTTTGCCGCTTGGCTTTACGAAATAACCAAGTATTCAGGGAAAACCACGCAACGCACAGGCTTGGGGTTTTCTGCGTTATCGTTAATCGCGGCCTTGTTCGGCGGCTATTTTGGTGTCGAAACATCGGCATCGGCTGTTGCCGAGCCAACCCCCGAAATAGCCGACAGGCATTGGGAAGCTTACAGCTCAGCCCGTCTTAAGCAATTGCGCGCCGAAGGAAAACCGGTATTTGTTAATTTCACCGCAGCGTGGTGCATCAGTTGTCTGGTCAATGAAAAAGTTGCGCTGAGCCAGGAAGCGGTCATTGATGCATTTAAGCAAGGCGGCATTACTTACCTGAAAGGCGATTGGACTAACCGCGATCCTGAAATCACCCGAATTCTTGCCGAGTTTGGACGCAGCGGCGTACCGCTTTATCTCTATTACCCTCCCGGCGTTTCGACCCGACCTGTCATTCTGCCGCAAATACTGACGCCTGAAATCGTGACCCAAGCCGTTGCCGCGTCGCTTGGCCCGGCTTAGCCGTTAACCAATGAAGGAGTTGAGCATGTCTTAGAACTTGAAAATGTTATTTAAAGCCAGCGTAAAGTCGTTTCTGTTATTAATTTTTAAGGAGTAATTATGTTAATCAATCGTTTTTCTCAATTTGTTTTGGCAAGTTTAGTGTTCGTTGTTGCCGTCGCTAAAGTCTATGCCGAGCCGGTCGTGAACCAACCGGCCCCCTTGTTTTCCGCCGCGACAGCCGACGGCACTACGCTTAATCTGGCCGACTTGCGCGGTAAAACCGTGATCCTGGAATGGACTAATCACGAGTGCCCGTTCGTGAAAAAGCATTACGAGAGCGGAAATATTCAAAGCTTGCAAAAACAGGCGGCTGAACAAGGTATCGTCTGGTTGCAGGTTATTTCTTCGGCGCCGGGCAAACAAGGTCATGTTGACGCCGAAACCGCCAAGAAATTGAATGCCGAACGCGGCGCAACGCCCGCCAACACCGTATTCGATCCCGAAGGCAGCATCGGCAAACTGTATGCTGCAACCAATACGCCTCAGCTGTTCATCATCAATCCCGAAGGCATACTGCTTTACAAAGGCGGCATAGACAGCATTCCGTCGGCTGATAAAGCGGATATCGCCAAAGCGGAGAACTACATCAGCGTCGCGCTAAAAGAATTGGCTGCCGGTAAAAGCATCACGAAAGCCAGTACTAAACCTTACGGCTGCACGGTGAAATACGCCGGTTAATTGGAATGAGCTTGCCTGTCATGGACTTGAAGCAAAAAGACTCAGTGCTCGTCCCGGTCTGGGATGTGCCGTTGCGGCTTTTTCATGGGCTGTTGGTCTTTGCCGTCGTGGCTGCTTATGTCACCGCCGAACTCGGCGGCTCCCTGATCGACTGGCACGGATACTTCGGTTTGATGGTTTTGGGCTTGCTGATTTTCAGGCTGATCTGGGGTTTTACAGGATCGCTGCATGCGCGTTTTGCCGATTTTTTGCCGACGCCCGCACGGATAGTGAGCTATCTAAAAGGCGATTGGCACGGTTACGGACACACGCCTCTCGGTGGTTTGGCGGTGTTCGCCTTGCTGGGAATCTTAGTGTTTGTGGTCGGTACCGGACTGTTTGCCAATGACGACATCGCTTTTCAGGGGCCGTGGTTTCATCTGGTCAGCAAGTCGCAAAGCGACAGCATCAGCAGTTGGCATAGTAAAGCATTCGCTATTCTCAAGCTGTTGCTTGTGCTGCACCTTGCGGCTATCGGCTTTTACCAATGGCGGAAAAAGCTTAACTTGATCAAGCCCATGCTGACAGGCAAGAAAACGGTTTCAAAGGCTTTGCCGATACCGAATCCGGAGTCCTATTCGAGCGTTTCCGCATCGCGTTTTTTAATTGCGTTGGCGATTAGCGGCGTACTGGCATGGGGCGTTTACAGCGGAATTCCTGGATATTTATCCGGTCCTCTCGTAACTTCCCCCGCCGTTACCACGGCTTGGTAATTTGAAAATTTAACTGCAACTATAGAGTCCGGAATTAATTAGCGACGCAAAGTCCGAAGAGGGCCCGCTATCGTTCCCACGCCGGAGCGTCACTGCCGTTAAGTTAAGCATAACGATACCGGTAGGAGCGGGCCATGCCCGCGACATTTAACCGGCATGGCTGAGTTGTAGCGCCCTCATCGCGGGCATGGCCCGCTCCTACAACGCTTAACTTAATGGCAGTGACGCCGGAGCGTGGGAACGATGTCGCGTTTCAAGCGGGTCGCCCATGGACGTGAAGTTTTGCATAAAGTAAGGCCTTGCGATTTAACTTTATTAACAGACCTAAATCATTAGAAAAATGAACATTAACTATATTTTTGTATTAGCGGCGATGACTGTAGCGACAACGGTAGCCATCGCAGACCCGATAGAGGATCAAATTAAAATCCGGCAATCGGCCTATGCGTTTATGGGCTGGAATGCGGGCAAAATCAAGAGTCAGGTCGTCGATCATCCCGAAACGTTCAATAAGGAACAGGTGCAGGCGGCGGCAAATGCGATTGCCGCAACGGCGCACTCCGGTTTAAGCGCGCTTTATGGCGCCGGAACCGACAAAGGCAACGGCTGGAAACCGTCGCACCTTAAACCGGAGTTTTTCGAAAAACAGGATGAGGCGAAAGACATTGCGCTATCTCTTAGCAATGAAGCGGATAAACTGGTCGAAGCGGCCGCAACAGGCGATATTAACGCGATCAAGGATCAGTTCGGCAAAGTGGGTAAAACCTGTAAGAGTTGTCACGACAGCTTCCGTGTTCGCGATAAATAAAGTGTGCTCCCCGGAAGTCGATGGATTGATTTCCGGTTTTTTGCCGTTTGTGGCGATCATGACTTCCTATGGCGGGTTCGCGTCCTATAGGCAGCCCACCTATTCCCCTAGCCACTCTGAAAGTGCGACTATCATTTGATGCCAAAAAACGCCGAGCTGTTTTCCTAACCGGGCATTTTCTTTGTGGGTATCCAGACATCTGGAAACGCGATCCGCTTCTTACGGCTATATAGCGGACACTTGGCAGGAGTGGATTGCGAAAGGCAAACTTCGACCCGTTGCTGTCTATCGACCATATTTCCCGAATGACGCACCTGAGCAGTAAACCAGACGGTCAGTAAATTCTTTGAATGGTACTAGCTCAAACCCAATCTGACCGCTACTGGATTTTTATAAGTGCCTGTTAAGCTAAGTTTGAATCACTGCAATTAATCAGGCTTTTTGCATACCAATAGCATCTCTTTCGCCCTATCATCCGAGGGACCTAGATCGTGATCCCAGGCATTAAGCTTTACAAATCGCAAGTCTAGTACTTCAAAGCCGACATTTTTAAAAAGATCAGAAATTGAATTACGAGAATAACGGCGATCTCTAACTATTAACTCACATGGTGCAATTGTGTCACCTTGAAACTGTTCTTTTCTGTATGCAACACCATAATCCTCATCCCAAACATAGTAATCAGGATCGAAAATATTTCCTGTTTCTTGCATAATCTTGCTTGGCTTAAGTTCCAGTAACTTATCAAAAAGATTACGTGAATTCGCGCGATGGGTAGCTTTAAAAGCTGTCAATTCTCCATTCATAACCGAAGCCAATAATATCCCCCCTGGCTTTAGATGGTGAAATATTTTCTCAATGATTTTCCGGTTTTCACAATCTGAGGCGAACGAACCAATTACGTCATAAAGACAGATCGCATGGTCAAATTTATACTCAAACTGATATTCACGAACATCCTCGCAAAAAAACTTAATTTTGTCTGAACCCCCTTGTGTCTCAGCATTACCTCTAGCTTCTTCGATAAGTCTGCGCACGAAATCAATGCCAACGACACGATACCCGTGCCTAGCTAGTTCGATTGAATGTCGTCCTGTTCCACACCCAACGTCAAGAATTAAATCATTGCGTTTTGGGCATGCATCTGCACGGAAAACATCAATTTCATGAGATGAGCTTTGTGCCCACCTATGATTATTGCTCAATGACATTCCATTGTAAGCATCTCTAACTGTGCTGTCACAGTCAAGAATCCACTTTTTAAAAAGGATAGATGCATCTTCACTATATTCTTGATCAGAGAATGTGAACGCTGCCCATTCCTCGGCTTCTCCTATATTGCCAAGGCACCATTTGATACCACTTTTTTTCAATTTACTAAGAGCGTCATTCGTGTCTTGGTGATCTAACGGAAAACTTGTATTTATAGCCGTTGAAACTGATCTAGGGTTAATGCTTGTTCCTCGTACATAGTTCAGGAATGGCTCTGCGACTGCATGAAGCTCAGGCCAACCTTTTTTGATCCGTTCACGTTTGCATCGACGTAAAGTTGCATTCTCCAATGCTCTTACTGCAAAGGGGTTTGCCGTAACCAACCCCCAAGCATATTGGTCAGATTGACTCCATATTGCTCGCAAGAGTCGAGTTCCTAAACCTCTATTTCGATGATCACTATGTACAACGAATTGAGTCACCCAAGTTACATAGCCTTTATCCTGAATTTCCAGTCGTTGGGAAAAGGCATACCCGATCAACTCGGCTCCAGAATGAGCTAAAGCGGCCCATGATTCAGGAGCCTTAAGATACTCCTTAAGCTGAACGGCGTTAAGTTTTACAGGTTGCCCGGTCAGCTGTTTATTAGCAGCCGCCCCCCATTTTCCATAATGACTACTGAAGAGTTTGGTGCATTTTTCTAACTCTTCCTTGGTAAGATGCTCGGCTTTTCGCCAGCTGATTTCGTAATGTTTCATGAAAAAACCTATTTATTGCAAAAATATTCACTGCAGTACTGTATAACGCACACTTTTAGTGCCCATATCATAACTGAATCAACCCCGTTAAAACTCCGTAAATTTTCGAATTACTTGTGGTCGCCGAATTACCGCTTTCTAGGTTTAACCAGTCATTCCCCTGAAATTGGCGATAGTCGTTTCCTGGCCGATTTTCGCCTGTCACGCATCAATGTTCACTGTCGATTCTCTATGTCTGCTTCCGGATTAATACCTGATTCTTGGAAGCTTGGTAGATTTGTTTCCATCATTCTACTTCCCCCGCAACTCATAATTTTTTAGCGTTTTGCTGCTGAATCATATTCAAGACCCGAGCAACTCACTACAAACATGATTTTTAATAAAAAACGTGGTTTTTAGAGACCGTCTATCTCCCGATTTATAACGGAAAATAAGGATAAACTCCAGTCATGCTCGTGGGTTTTGCTTGAAACCACACGGCCCACACAAAGCCTGAGCGCTTACAAAAAAACCTATGCTGCTCCATCGACAATACATGTTTACCCGCTGCTGCCTGAGCAGCACGCATTTGCAAATACCTTTCAAACCGGCATCGCCATGACCCTGACGACAACACCGAACCCCTACAAAACAACTTAATTATCAGCAAGATAAAAAACAAATAGGCCGTTTTCGGTTTTTTTATGTTGACTTCAATCTATTGGCACGAACACTGCACTAACTACATCAAGTACAGCGAAGAATGGCTTTGAAGCCATTCACTCCGGTGCGAAATTTTCTGACGATCTGCGAATAGGCAGCGCGTTTCTATCCCATTGAGTAGATGAGACTAAAACATGAAACAACTAGGTAAATTATTAATTCTGATGCTGGCTTTTACGGCAACGACGGTTTTTGCAGCGGAGCACGATAAGACCAAAGCGGCCGCAGCCGAGGCGCATCCTTATACGGCTAAAACACCCAAATTAAATCGGGCGCAATTGGATGAACTGCTGGCAAAGCCCGAGCAACTTGTCCTTATCGATGTCCGTCGTCCCGATGAACTCACCAAAATCGGCGGCTTTCCGGCGTATCTGAGCATACAGAGTCAGGATCTTGAGAACAGATTGGCGTTTGTGCCTAAGGATCGCTCGATTGTAACCGTGTCCAATCATGCCGGACGAGCGGGCAAAACGGCCGACTTGCTGGCGGAAAAAGGCTTTAAAGTCGTAGGCGCGGTAGGCGCTCAGGATTATGAAGGCGAAGGCGGCACTTTGACAAAAGTCGAGATACCCGCGCCAAAACCGGCTGCTGCAAAAGCGCATTAATTCTTTCAATTCCGGGTGGCGCGACTTTTCCGAGCGCGCTTTCACTGACTCATTAAAAACCGGTAAAACGGTCTGGTGAATTGTGATGATATGTAAACAAAAAACGATAGCAAGCGCTTGCTTGCTGGCCGTAGGCTTGCTCGCAACTGCCGCGCCGGCCTACGCTCACCATGCGTTTGCCGCGGAGTTCGATGCCAACAAGCCGGTCGAACTGACCGGTAAATTGACCAAGATTGAATGGATCAATCCGCATGGCTGGATTTATCTCGATGTAACCGATAAATCCGGAAAAGTCACCAATTGGGCGATTGAATTCGGCGGCCCGAATGCATTGATGCGGCGCGGCTTGCGCAAAACCGATTTTCCGATAGGCGCCGAGGTTTATGT
>Ga0265327_10005676_pt1 | contig 10326 bp, 12 predicted proteins | sample 41621metaG_FD_202089 | JGI IMG/M metagenome (GOLD analysis project Ga0265327, IMG submission 202089) | Rhizosphere microbial communities from Carex aquatilis grown in University of Washington, Seatle, WA, United States - 4-16-21 metaG | ecosystem: Host-associated > Plants > Roots > Rhizosphere... | reverse complement strand
ATGCGGCAGTACGAAGGTCAGCAGCAAGGCGAAGACCAGGACAGCCACCACCATGGCGCGGGCGCCCGGATCGATCTCACCGGCGACTTTTTTCTCGGCCGCATCGATGTCCCTGCGGAACTCCTCGAATTCGGCGTCTTTTCCGGATTCCGCGTCACTCATAGCCCGCACCCTGCAACCTCAATCTGCTCTGCCGCCTTCGGGACTCCGATGGCCGGCATGCCCAAGCCAATTCCCGATGTGGACGGCTTCTTGCCGGTTTCGTGTGCATTACCCGCCTGGGTGCGCCGATGACTGAGCACTCCCCCGTCGGCGATCAGGTGATGCGGTGCCGCGCCGGTCACGTCGGCGGTTATGACGTCTCCGGGCCGCAGTTCCCCATCGATGTGCCCCTGCGGCCGGAAGTGCACCAGCCGGCCGTCGCGGGCGCGCCCGCTCATCCGCGCGGTCTCACCGTCCTTGCGCCCTTCCCCGGTGGCGATCAGCACCTCGATCTGTCGACCGATCTGCTTTTGATTCTCTTCCAGCGTGATGGACTCCTGCAACAGGATGAGCCGGTCATAGCGTTCCTGCACAACGGCTTTCGGCAGCTGGTCGGGAAGATCGGCAGCAGGGGTGCCGGGCCTGATCGAGTACTGGAACGTGAACGCGCTAGAAAAACGTGCCCGCCGCACGACCTCGAGTGTCTGCTCGAAGTCTTCTTCGGTCTCCCCGGGGAAGCCGACGATGATGTCGGTGGTGATCGCGGCTTCCGGCATGACCGCACGCACCTTGTCGATGATCGACAGGAAGCGCTCGGAGCGGTAAGAACGGCGCATCGCCTTCAGGACGCGGTCTGAACCGGACTGCAGCGGCATATGCAGCTGCGGACACACATTGGGTGTCTGCGCCATGGCTTCGATGACGTCGTCGGTGAATTCGGCGGGATGTGGTGAGGTGAAACGCACCCGTTCCAGCCCCTCGATGCGGCCACAGGCACGCAGCAGGTCGGCGAAAGCGCCACGATCACGGGCGATGTCGGGATCGGCGAAGTTGATGCCGTAGGCGTTGACGTTCTGCCCGAGCAGCGTCACCTCCAGCACACCCTGGTCCACCAGAGCCTGCACCTCGGCGAGGATGTCACCGGGACGACGATCGATCTCCTTGCCGCGCAACGAGGGCACGATGCAGAAGGTGCAGGTGTTGTTGCAGCCCACCGAGATCGACACCCAGGCCGCATAGGCCGATTCGCGCGTCGCGGGCAGCGCGGACGGAAAGTGCTCAAGGGCCTCGACAATCTCAACCTGGGCCTCGTTGTTGTGGCGCGCGCGTTCCAGCAGCGTGGGCAACGAACCGATGTTGTGGGTGCCGAAGACGACGTCGACCCATGGCGCCTTCTTGAGCATGCCCTCGCGATCCTTCTGCGCGAGGCAGCCGCCGACAGCGATCTGCATGTTCGGGTTGGCGGCCTTACGGGGCGCCAGGTGGCTGATGTTTCCGTACAGCTTGTTGTCGGCGTTCTCGCGTACCGCGCAGGTGTTGAAGATGATGATGTCGGCGTCGGTGCCGTCGGGGGCCTTGACGTATCCGGCCGCATCCAGGAGGCCCGACACCCGCTCGGAGTCGTGCACATTCATCTGGCAGCCGTAGGTGCGGACCTGGTACGTCCGGACCGCCGATTGATCGGAAGTCACGGTACTGGTCACGGACTTATGGTACGTGCCCGCGTTCAGGCCGTTTCTCGCGCCGATGGGCGGCGGTTCCGCCACCGCGGCGTCATCGCACCCCGCGCTCCGGAACATGCCAGCCCTGCCACCAATCGTCGATGCTGCAGACGGCGTTCACACCTATCCACATCCACCAGCCGGCCCATATCCACGACTCCGGGTGCCCGGGCGCGGCGAATGCTTCGAGAACACCGAGCACGACGACCATCACGATCAGCGCGGCGACGACCGCGAAGGAGATATCTCGCCGCGGCCGGGGCCGCTCGAGAATCTCGCTGTCGCGCAGATGCCGCCCCGCATCGACGGTCACCTGCCTCGATGGCGTGACCAAACGCATTAGCGAGCTGGGCAGCAGAAATAATCCGCAGACCAGCCCGAAACTCGCCGCGATCCAGCCCCAGGTCGTTGCCCCGTTGATCACCGCGACCGGAAAAGACGCTATGAACAGAACAGATGCGAGGACTCTTGCGGACGCCTTGATTCGCGGGCCTTCGACGGAAGACCGCCGTCGCGTCCACATGGCCCCAGTATTGCAGATGTTTGCTGACGTCGGTCAGGCGAGGTGCCGGATCGCGGACCGTCCTATTCGCGGACCCCGGCGTTCCACGCTGCAAAAGTGTGGGGAACCCGTATTGTCTGACCATGCCGGTGAGCACCGACACCTCAACGAGCGGGGAAAACGCCCCCGCAACAAGCATCCCGATGATCTCCCTTGAGCATGTCGACAAGCACTTCGGCGACTTTCACGTCCTCAAGGACATCACCCTGGAAATCCCACGCGGTCAGGTCGTTGTCATCCTCGGGCCTTCCGGCTCGGGCAAGTCGACCTTGTGTCGCACCATCAATCGCCTCGAACCCATCGACACCGGCACCATCCGAATCGACGGCAAGGCCCTTCCCGAAGAGGGACGCGCGCTGGCCAACCTGCGCGCGGAGGTAGGGATGGTCTTCCAGTCCTTCAACCTCTTCTCACACAAGACAATTCTCGACAACGTGACGCTCGCGCCCATGAAGGTGCGCAAGAAGGACAAGGAATCCGCGCGCAAGCACGCCATCGAGCTGCTGGAACGCGTGGGCATCGCCAGTCAGAAGGACAAGTACCCCGCACAACTGTCCGGCGGGCAGCAGCAACGCGTCGCGATCGCCAGATCGCTGGCCATGGGCCCCAAGGTCATGCTGTTCGATGAGCCCACCTCCGCGCTGGACCCCGAGATGGTCAACGAGGTTCTCGATGTCATGGTGTCGCTGGCCAAAGAGGGCATGACCATGCTGGTGGTGACCCATGAGATGGGATTCGCCCGTAAGGCCGCAGACCGCATCATCTTCATGGCCGACGGTGCCATCGTCGAAGACACGGACCCGGAAAGCTTCTTCACCAATCCCAAGTCCGAACGCGCCAAGGACTTCCTCGGAAAGATCCTCGGCCATTGATCGGCCGCTTACGCGAAGAAGCTCAAGCACTGATGCGACGGCACATCGCGCTGGTGGCGGCAGTTGCCTTGGTGACCGCCCTCGTCAGTTCCTGCGGCAGTACCGAGCCACGTCAGCTGCTTGGATCGATCCGGGGCGGAACCGTCGTCCTCGGTACGAAATTCGATCAGCCCGGGGTGGGCTTGCAGCACCCCGACAAAAAGATGAGCGGATTCGACGTCAAGATCTCCGAGTACGTCGTCAACGCCATCGCCGACGAACTCGGTGTCAAGCACCCGGCCATCCGCTGGTATGAGACGCCGTCGGCGCAGCGCGAGCAGCTCATCGACAACGGCACGGTGGACATGATCGCGGGGAGTTACTCGATCAACTACAGCCGCGCGCAGAAGGTGTCGTTCGCGGGCCCCTATCTCATTACCTACCAAGGGCTCCTGGTACGCAAGGCCGATGACTCGCTGACCACATTGGATGACCTCAACCGGGGCAAGAAGCTGTGTTCGGTGTCCGGATCGACGCCCGCACAGAACGTCAAGAATCTGCTGACCGGCACACAGCTGCAGGAGTTCGATTCGTACTCCTCGTGCGTAGAAGCACTGCGGCGGGGCAAGGTCGATGCACTCACCACCGACGAGACCATCCTGGCCGGGTACGCCAAGCGGTACGAGGGTGAGTTCAAGCTGATTCAGATGAACTACGAGCTGAGCAAGCCGTTGTGCATCGGGAAACCCAAGAAACAGAAGAAAAACGGTGACCCGTTCTCCAGGGAGGTGTACGGGATCGGTCTGGCCAAGGGCGATACCGCAGCCATCGAGGCCATCGACCGCGCACTCGACAAGATGATCGCCAGCGGAACCTGGGATGCCGATCTGCGGGAAGCTCTCGGCGACAGCACTATCGATGATTGGGAGAAGCGCGCCACCGGCGGCACCTACGCGCTGCGGCCCGATCCCTCACCGGCTGCGGTCGAGAAGATCACCGGTGTGAAGCCCGTCGCCGACAAGGCGTGTGAGGCCGCATGAACGCGCTGTGGGCGAACATGGGGCCGCAGCTATGGCCGGCGTTCTGGACGACGCTCAAGCTGACATTCTTTTCTGCGATAGGCGCCCTGGTGTGGGGCACACTGCTGGCCGAATGCCGGGTCTCACCGGTGCCGATCATGCGAATCTTCGGCACCTGGTACGTCAACCTGGTCCGCAATACCCCGCTGACCCTGATCATCTTGTTCTGTTCGGTGGGGCTATACCAGAACCTCGGCATCGCGCTGGCGCCCGAGAACTCCAACTTCATCAGGAACAACAACTTCTGGCTGTCTGTTCTCGGCTTCTCTTTGTACACGGCAACTTTCGTATGCGAGACGCTGCGCTCCGGCTTCAACACCGTTCCGTTGGGCCAGGCCGAGGCAGCCCGGTCCCTCGGATTGCCGTTCTGGAAGGTCTTGACGCTCATCGTGTTACCGCAGGCCATGCGGTCGGTCCTGGCCCCCATGGGCAGCGTGCTGATCGCGCTGGTGAAGAACACCTCGATCGCCTCGGCGATCGGGGTGGTCGAGGCGGCCCTGCTGATGCGGTCGGAGATCGAGCTGTTCGCCGATCAGATCGTCTGGATCTTCCTCATCATCGCGGCGGGATACATGGTGATCACGTTGACGATCGGACTGACCTTCGGATACTTCGCGAAGCGATTGGCGGTGAAGCGATGACCGGCAGCGCCACCGTCATGTACGACGCGCCCGGCCCAAAGGCCAGGGCGGTCAATCGGATCATCGCCGTCGTGTTCACCGCGCTGGTGGTCGCCGTCGGCGCGTGGGTGATCTGGACACTTATCGCCAATGAGCAGCTGACCGCCGAAAAGTGGTCGCCCTTCCTGCAGCCCGACACGTGGACGACCTACATCCTGCCCGGCCTGGTGGGCACCATCAGCGCGGCGGCGCTGTCGATCATCTTCGCGCTGGTCCTCGGCGCGGTGCTCGGCATCGGCCGGCTCTCCGAGCACCGGACGGTGCGCTGGATTTCCAGCGCCCTCGTCGAGTTCTTCCGGGCGATCCCCGTGCTCATTCTGATGGTGTTCTCGTACTATCTGTACGGGCAGCAGGCAGTGTTCCCGTCCGAATACCTGGCGTTCGCTGCCGTGGTGACGGGACTGTCCCTCTACAACGGCTCGGTCATCGCCGAGATCCTGCGCTCGGGCATTCAATCGCTTCCCGAGGGGCAGTCCGAGGCCGCGGTGGCGCTGGGCATGCGCAAGTCGCAGATGATGCGACTGATCCTGCTCCCCCAATCGATCGCCGCAATGCTGCCCGCATTGATCTCTCAGATGGTCATCGCGCTGAAAGACTCCGCGCTGGGCTATGCCTTCGGTTACATCGAGGTGGTGCGGTCGGGCATCCGGTCGGCGTCGTACTACGGAAACTATCTGCCGGCGCTCGTCGTGGTGGCGATCATCATGATCATCATCAACTTCGCACTCTCGTCGCTGGCCACCAACATCGAGCGGCAGCTGCGTGAAGGCCGAAAGAAGAAGAGTCTCTTAGAGGTTCCGCACGCACAGCCCGAACCGGGATTGGTCACCAAGGACCTGTTGGAGACCCGCGGCGTGGATCCCGCTCATCAGGATCTACGCCGGGATTACGGGGAATAACTACCGGATCGGCAGTGGCGACTCGTCACCGGCCGGGCGCGGACCGAAGATGCGGCGTTCCGTCTCGGCGATCGGGGTGTCGTTGATGCTGGCCTCTCGCCGTGACATCAGCCCTTCGGCGGTGAACTCCCACAACTCGTTGCCGTAGCTGCGCCACCACTGCCCGGCCTCGTCGTGCCATTCGTATTGGAAGCGCACCGCCATCCGGTTCTCCCGGAATCCCCACAGCTCCTTGCGCAGCGCGTATCCGTTCTCCCTGGCCCACTTGCGGGTCAGGAAGGCGACGATCTCAGCGTGTCCGGTAATGAACTCGTCGCGGTTTCTCCATACCGAATCCTCGGTGTACGCGGTGGCTACGATCTCGGGATCACGTGTGTTCCAGGCATTCTCGGCGGCCCGGACCTTCAGGTGGGCGGATTCAATGTCGAACGGTGGCAGCGGTGGACGCATCATGTGTCTTTCTTTGTCAGAGAGGTGGGTTGGCGGGCGAGGGATCTGCTTCACCCCACCGTAGGGGGCTGGCGTTGACGGTCTCGACGACCTCGTCGATGGTGAAATCGACAGAGCATTGCGCACCGGGGGCGAAGGTACCCTCATCCCAGTTGAGACGCGCGGTCCCTGTGAGCTGCAGAGTTGATCCGTTGCGCCAGTTCGGAATCAGCAGACCACACCGGGGATCGACGTGCAGGTTCCCCAGCGTCATGAACATGGAGTTGCCTAGGTAATCGGGCCACCGCAGCTCGCGTGGTGAGAGCACCCGCAGGAACCCTGAATTGCCGCCACGGTGCGACGCGTCTGCATTGCCTTCTCCATCGGCGGTGCCGATGATGAAGGTATCCGTTGCAGAGATCAATTGCTGCTGTTCGTCGTTCAGAGCAGTCGCGTGGCGCGGCTCTCCGGGCAGCCCCGGACCGATCCCAAGTACATCGCGTCGCGCGATGTACTTGGGGCAGTTCGAATACACCTGATCGGTGGTGACGATAAGACCCCGCCTCGACGGCACGGCGGTGCCGTTGACACGCATGCGGCGCCGGCGCTGCGGCTGCAACGCGATCATGCCAATCTTGCGCTCCGATTGCAGTGGCTCGGCCAGCGGGTCGCCGGGGTCCGGCACACCGTCAATCGCGATGGTCTGGGCATCGGTGGCATGCGCGAAACCCGGTGGCCCGACGATCTGGCTCGCCCACATCCGGCCAGCGTCATCACGTGCCGACACGAACACCAGGGGCTGGGCGGCCAGAAAGGCCGCCGCAACCCCCGGTATCTGCGCCGAAATGATCCGCCCGACTCGAATAGCGCTGTCGGACTGCCCCATTCGGCGCTGTACGGCAAGCTCGCCGGAGTGGTACGTCATCTCAGAAGAATCCGCATGTCGGCGCGTCGCCAGCTGGCGCCCCATGCTGCTCGACGCCCGTCGCCGCGAATACCTCGAGACGAATCCCATCGGGGTCGGTGAAGAAAATTCCACCCGAGGATGCGCCCTCCTGGTGCGCCACCACGCCCTCATGCACGAAAATCGTCGACAGTTCCTTCAAGACCGCCTCCACCTCACGCACCTGCTGCACCGAATCCACTTGGAACGACAAATGGTGCAAGCCCGGTGTCACCGCCGAGAATTCCCCGTTGCTTTGCTCCCAGAGGGTGAGCACGGGACCGTCGCCGAATCCGAGGAAGGCGAACCGCTGTGCGCCGTCCTCGTTGGCCGCAAGTTGCTCGAATCCGAACGCCTGTCGATAGAACGAGACCGACCGCTCCAGATCACTGACGTTCAATCCGATATGACCGGTGGCCACACGAGGCGCGATGACAGTGCCCATAAGAGATCCTCTCTAACCAATAAAATTGCGTTACCGGTTAGACCGTAAGCGCGAAGAGCCCCCACTGTCAACCATCTATCCAATTTCATCGGTTAGAATTCATGCAACACACTCCCCCAGAGAGGAGGCGGCTAGCCTCAGGCCATGTCCGATCCACGTCCCCATCTCGGCGAACCGCTCGCACTGGACCTGTTGAACACCCGGTGGATGAGCGGCGACGGACTGCAGGATCTGCTCAGCACGCTTGATGGCGTACGAATCTGGCTGTGTACCAACAATCTTCATGATCGATGCACCGCCAACGAGAAGACCCAGGAGGCGTTGCTCTTTGCGCGCGACGCCATTTATCGCGCGGTGAAGGATGATCAGGGCAACGAGATCAACGCGGTGCTCTCCCACGGCGCGATCCGCCGCTCACTGACCCCCGACGGGCCGGTAAACACCGCCGAGGTGCCCGAATCGCATTGGCTTCCGGGTTGGCTGGCGGCCGACAACCTATTGACCCTGCTATCCGACTCCTCCGATCGGATCAAGCAATGCGCTCACCCACACTGCGTTCTGTTCTTCTATGACACATCCAAGAACGGCGCGCGCCGATGGCATTCCATGGCGACCTGCGGAAACAGGGCGAAGGCCGCACGGCATTACGCCAAGAACACCTAAATAGCCTTCACAGCTGCATCACAGGACCGATTCTTACTCAACTATCACAATCGGAGTATTACGTAACAGGTATCACTTCGTTACCATAACCCTCATGCGAAACATCGTATTGGCCGTTGGCGTGTCCGCCGTTTTCGGAGCGGCGTGCGCAGGGGCTGCACTCACGGGTGCGCCGGTGGCCTACGGAGCTCCGTTGAACTTCGATTGCCTGCAGGTCGCGACACCGGTTGGAATGAATCTCACCTGCGTGAACCCGACTCCGTTCACCATGGACGCGCACTTCAAGGGGAATTGTGGCCCGCTCCCCATGCTCAATGAAGACACCGAGATCGGGCCATTCAAGACGATCTCCCGCCAGGTCCCGTGCCTGCCGGGCGTGCAGTCACCGTCGGCCGAAGCGTCGATGAGCATGAGATCCAACGCGCCGGACGAAGGCAACCCACCGCCCGAGGCCCCGGCACGTCCATTCGGTCTATAAGCAGTCTGCGCGCGCCACTACCCGACGTCGCGTCGGTCTTGTTCGGAAGCAAGGGCGTTCTTCACCACGTCATAGGCCATGGATTGGCCGTATCCGCGGCGCGCGAGCATGGCGACCAATCGCCGCGCGGCTTTGATACCCCCGTCGTCGAGATTTTCTGACCGGAGTTTTTTGGCGACAAGCTGTGCCGCACGTGACCGCTCGGCGTCCCCGTCGATCTGCGCAAGGGCCGCGGCCGCATTCTCGGCCGACACTCCCTTGGTCCGAAGCTCCGCGGCCAAGGCGCGCTTGCCTTTTCCTGCGTAGGTATGCCGGGACTGCACCCATTGAGTGGCAAAGTCGGCGTCATTGATCAGGCCGGCGGTCGCCAACCGTTGCATGATTCGCGTGGAAACCTCATCGGGGTACCCGCGCCGAGTGAGCCTTTCGGTCAACTCGGCGCGGGTACGCGCGCGACTTGTCAACAGGCGAAGGCAGTATGACCACGCCTGCTCGTCCCGCGAGTCAACCGGTTCACGCGTCGGGGCTTCGGGTACCGACGCGACCCGGGCTCGCAGTTCGTCTAGGGATTCCCTGGAAGGAGAATCAGAAATCGACTGGGGCCGGGACGACTTCGTCATCGGTCAGCACCGCTCCGATACCAAGCTTTTCCTTGATCTTCTTCTCGATCTCGTTGGCGACATCGACGTTCTCCAACAGGAAGTTGCGGGCATTTTCCTTGCCCTGACCCAACTGCTCACCCTCGTAGGTGAACCAGGAACCGGACTTGCGGATGAAGCCCTGCTCCACGCCCATGTCGATGAGCGACCCCTCCTTGGAGATGCCCTTGCCGTAGAGGATGTCGAACTCGGCCTGCTTGAACGGCGGCGACACCTTGTTCTTGACCACCTTGACGCGAGTGCGGTTACCCACCGCATCGGTGCCGTCCTTGAGGGTCTCGATACGGCGCACATCAAGACGCACCGACGAGTAGAACTTCAAAGCCTTACCACCGGTGGTGGTTTCGGGCGAACCAAACATCACACCGATCTTCTCGCGGAGCTGGTTGATGAAGATCGCGGTGGTACCCGAGTTGTTGAGTGCACCGGTCATCTTGCGCAGGGCCTGGCTCATCAGACGAGCCTGCAGACCGACATGGCTGTCACCCATCTCACCCTCGATTTCGGCACGAGGCACCAAAGCCGCCACCGAGTCGATCACGATAAGAGAGATGGCGCCGGAACGCACCAGCATGTCGGCGATTTCCAGAGCCTGCTCACCGGTATCCGGCTGAGAGACGAGCAGCGAGTCGGTATCGACACCGAGCTTCTTGGCGTATTCGGGGTCGAGCGCATGCTCGGCGTCGATGAACGCAGCGATACCGCCGGCGGCTTGCGCGTTGGCGACCGCGTGCAGCGCGACGGTGGTCTTACCCGAGGATTCCGGTCCATAGATCTCGACCACGCGGCCACGAGGCAGGCCACCGATACCAAGCGCCACATCCAGCGCGATGGATCCGGTCGGGATCACGGAGATGGGCTGACGCACCTCGTCACCCAGCCGCATGACCGAGCCCTTACCGAAGCTCTTGTCGATTTGTGCGAGCGCGAGTTCA
>Ga0265327_10005675_pt1 | contig 10326 bp, 7 predicted proteins | sample 41621metaG_FD_202089 | JGI IMG/M metagenome (GOLD analysis project Ga0265327, IMG submission 202089) | Rhizosphere microbial communities from Carex aquatilis grown in University of Washington, Seatle, WA, United States - 4-16-21 metaG | ecosystem: Host-associated > Plants > Roots > Rhizosphere >... | reverse complement strand
GGGGTCGGGTTCCAGTTTTCTGCGCAACTGACCCATGTACACCCGCAAGTACTGGTTCTCGGACACACTGTCCGGGCCCCATACTTCTTTCAATAGCTGTCGGTGCGTGACAACCTTGCCTGCGTTGCGGACCAGGACGACCAACAACCGGTATTCCGTGGGAGTCAGCCGGATCGACTCGCCCCCGAGCGTCACTTCACGTCGGCCAAGATCGACCACCAGTTCCCTCAATTGAAAGATCGAGGCGTCGGCCGTCGTCCCCAATCGGGCCGCGTGTCGCAATGCGACCCTCAGACGCGCCAGCAGTTCTCCCGCGCCGAAGGGCTTGGTCAGGTAATCGTCTGCCCCCGCGTCCAGTGCGGCGACCTTGTCTGATTCGCGGCCCCGGGCAGACAGGACGATGATTGGGATTTGAGACCATTCCCGCAGACGCTGGATCACTCGCAAGCCGTCTTCATCGGGCAGGCCGAGGTCCAGGACGATGGCATCCGGCGGTTCCGAAACGGCATGGCCGATCCCGGTGGCCGCGGTCTCGGCTTCGCTGACGTCAAAACCGTGCGACTCGAGCATGATCCGCAAGAACTTGCGAATCGGCGCATCGTCTTCAATCACCAGAATTCGCGGCTTGTCGTTGGACGTCATTACTTCTCCCGTGACGTCATTCTAGTGCGAGTTGCACGTCCGTGTCGCGTTCCAGCCAGGTAACCGTGCACGGGCAAGCCAGGGGACAGCCCCATTTCCGCGGGCAAACGGCGTTTCGAAGTCGCAGTGCGTTCATGGAAGGTGTTCGTTTTTCGCCGTGAAAATGCGTCAGTCTCCGACCCGTGAACGGTTCGCCAGCCAGAATTCAATAATGAGACTTTCGACCAACTATCGATTCATTTCAGCTGACACACTGTCGTTCCCGATCGGCAGGCTGATCCGGAAGACGGCTCCGCCGCCAGGCCGGTTTCGAGCGGTGATTGTCCCGCCATGCAGTTCAACTATTCCCCGGCAGATTGCCAGCCCGATCCCGCTTCCCCGACTCGATCGGTTCGGACCTACAACCCGGTGAAATTTTTCAAAAATCTTCTGCTCTTCCCCCTCAGGAAGCCCCGGCCCCCGATCAGAAACCTCCAGAATCAGGTTCCGATCTTCACGACGACAATGAAGTTCAATCGCGGAACCTGCTGGCGAATACTTGGCGGCGTTGTCGAGAAGATTGACCAGGACCTGGGGCATCAGCAATTCGTCGATCGCAATCGGGGGGAGATCGTCCTCAATCGTGGAGACCAATTGGTGATCGCGCAGCGGACGCTCCATCCGGCTCAACGTGATCCCCACCACCTCATCAATGGGCTGAAGCTCTTTGCGTAGTTGAATCGCGTTGGCTTCCAGTCGAGTCAGGTCGAGCAGGTTGGTTACGAGTCGATTGAGTCGATCGGATTCATCCACGATCGATTCCGCCAGGTCGCGCTGCCGTGACGCATCCAGATGTGCCGGATCCGCCAGAGCGCTGGCGGCCCCTGTGATCGTGGCCAGGGGAGTTCTCAAATCGTGGGACACGGTGCTGAGCAGAGAATTCCTTAACCGCTCGGTCTCCATCATCAGCCGAGTCTGTTCAGCGACTTCCGCCAATCCGCAGCGTTCCAACGCGCCAGCCACCTGTCCTGCGAACGCGTTCAGCAGGTCACGCTGAGCGATTCCCAGGGGAAGTTCAGGGGAATGAGGCCGAACGCCAAGAACGCCAACGAGTCCACTTGTGACGGAGAGCGGCAGGTAGGTTGTCGTCGTGCCGGGAAGCGTATCGGTGCCGCGGCCTGCCGGACGGTTGTGGTCGAAGACCCAACGGATCACTCCCACATCCGAAGCAGGGGGTGCATTCGCCGTGGTGGTATCCGGCATTCCCAACCTCAGGCATTCGTCCGGATTGATGATCCAGACATCGACATCCAGCGCCTGTTGAATCATCCGCCGGCTTTTCTCGATGACGGCCTCGCGCGTGGGCAGGATGGCCAGTTCCTTGCTGAGCGCATAGAGCGCGGCGGTACGACGTTCGCGGTCATGCTGCCTTTGGGAATGAGACCGGACTCGGGCCACGAGTTCGCTGATGACCAGTCCTGTCAGCAGCATGATCGCAAACGTCAGCAGATACTGAGAATCTCGAACGGCAAACGTCCCGAACGGGGCGATGAACAACAGGTCAAAGGTGGCGACACCCAGGATCGTGGCAACGATCGAGGGGCCTCGGCCGTGCGTGAGGGCGACCGTGACGACGCCTGCCAGGTAGACCATGGCCAGGTTCGTCGGTTCAAAAAACGGAGCGAGCAGGTACGAGATCAACGTGCAGCAGGCGACCGCCACCAGCGACATTCCATATCCGCGAGTCGAAGTGCGGGAATGGTCGGTGATCGCCTGCAGCGGCCTGGGACGAGGGCGGGGGAGATCGGTGGCATCACCGCTGATGACGTAGACATCGATGTCACCACTTTCTCGAATCAATTCCGAAACGAAGGAACCTCGCCACCAATCAAGCCAGCGGGGATGCAGAGGTTTCCCGGCGATGATCCGCGTCACATTCTTTTGACGCGCATAGTCGATGACTGATGTGGCAAACGAATTCCCGGAAACGGTGGCGACGGTCGCCCCAAGTTCCTCGGCCAGGCGCAAATTGGCTTCGAGTCGCTGAAGGTCCCCCGGATGATCGCGGTGCGGGCCATCGAGTTCGACGTGCAGGGCGATCCAGGAGGCATGCAGACTGGACGCCATCCGCCGTGCGGCCCGGATGAGGCGAGCGGACATGGGACTGGGGCCGACACAGACCAGCAGCCGATCGGACGTGGGCCAGATTCGAGCAACATCGTGTGCCTGACGGTAATCAATCGCCTGGGCGCCAACTCGTTCCGCGGTTTTCCTGAGCGCCAACTCACGCAGCGCGATCAGATTCCCCTTGCGGAAAAAGCTTTCGATGGCGCGGGCCGCCTGTTCTGTCACATAGACTTTTCCCTCGCGCAGCCGCTCAATCAAATCCTCGGGCGAGATATCAATCAGTTCGACTTCATCCGCCTCTTCGAAGATGCGGTCGGGGACCGTTTCGCGAACGGGGATCGAGGTGACCTGGGCGATGATGTCATTCACGCTCTCAAGGTGCTGAACGTTGATCGTGGTATAGACGCTGATCCCGGCCGCTAGCAGGTCTTCGACATCCTGCCACCGCTTGGGATGAGTAGCGCCCGGTGCATTTGTATGCGCCAGTTCATCGACCAGGAGGATTTCCGGTTTGCGCTGCAGTGCCCCTTCCAGGTCAAATTCTTCGACGGTTCGGCCGCGATATTCGAGAGACTTTCGAGGCAGCAGGTCCAAGCCCATCAGGAGCGCATGCGTTTCCGGACGGGCGTGCGGTTCCAGGTACCCGACGACCAGATCGGCCCCTTCCTTGGCCACCTTTCGCGCCGCTTCGAGCATGGCGTATGTCTTGCCGACACCTGGGGCCATGCCAAAGAAGATCTTCAGCCGGCCCCGCTGCCGGGTTGCCTCTTCGGCTTTGACCCGGGCGAGCAGGGCGTCTGGATCGGGACGGTCGTTACTCATATTCGTTGATGTCATCGCAATCTGGGTCAGCGTACAAGGGACAGCAAAGGGAGAGACCCACTCTGTTGAATGTTATCGAACCTCCGCGGGGTTCGCTGTCGAGGAACTTGCGGAGTCCAGGCTGCGATTCAGCCGCAGGATGTGCACACGTGGTTGACCGAGAAACCCAAGCGTCGGCGGAAGGGTTTGCGCATCGATCATGGACTGGACCCGTTCCAGCGGCAGCCCACGTACTCGAGCGATTCGGGCCGCCTGGTACTTCGCCGCAGCAGGACTGATGTGCGGATCCAGACCCGAAGCCGAAGCGGTGACAAGATCGATGGGAACGGGCGATGTGTTCGTCGGGTCTGCCGCGCGCAAACGATTCCGTCGAGTGATGACCGCCTCGCGCAGGGCCGGGTTCGTGGTGGCCTGGTTGGATCCACTTCCTCCCATTCCGTTATAGGCTGGGGTTGATGCCGATGGTCGCCCCCAGAAGTACCGGGGGCTCTCAAAGGACTGCCCGATCCACTCGGAGCCGAGCAGCTTGTCTCCTTCCTGAATCACACTGCCACGTGCGGCGGCGGGAAAGGCGACCGTTGCGACCGCGGTGATTCCCAGTGGATAGACAATCCCAGTGAGAACAGTCAGCAGGACGAACAGAGCCCCTGCCGTCTTCAAGGAGGCAATCAGTGATACGGTCGAGAATGCCGCGGACGACGATGCCGTATTAACCTCGGCCGTGTTTGGATTCGAAGTCGCTGGTTTTCGTGAAGTCATGATGAATCTCCGGTTACGCCAGCCTCAGGCCGACGAGGATCAGGTCAATCAATTTGATGCCGACGAACGGCAGCAGCAGTCCCCCGAGTCCGAAGACGACGAGGTTATTTCGCAGCAGGGTTGCCGCCCCCACGGCCTGGTATTTGACGCCGCGCAAGGCGAGGGGAATCAGGGCCACGATGATCAGCGCATTGAAGATCACCGCCGACAGGATTCCAGACGAAAGCCCCATCACATTCAGTCGGCTCAGTTCGGGGTAGGTTGTGGCGAAGGCCGCGGGGATGATCGCGAAGTATTTGGACACGTCGTTCGCCAGGCTGAACGTGGTGAGGGCTCCGCGCGTCATCAGCAGTTGCTTGCCGATCTCGACAATTTCAATCAGCTTGGTCGGATTGGAATCCAGGTCCACCATGTTCCCCGCTTCTTTGGCGGCTTGGGTCCCACTGTTCATGGCCACGGCGACGTCGGCCTGCGCCAGCGCGGGCGAATCGTTTGTGCCGTCACCGGTCATGGCCACCAGTCGGCCTCCCGCCTGGTACTCGCGAATCATGTTCAACTTGGCTTCGGGCGTGGCTTCGGCGAGGAAGTCGTCAACTCCCGCTTCCGCGGCGATCGCGGCGGCGGTGAGGGGATTGTCGCCTGTAATCATGACGGTTCGAATCCCCATTTGACGAAGTTCGGCAAACCGCTCGCGAATCCCTCCTTTGACGATGTCTTTCAAATAGATCACTCCCAGCGCATGACCGTCGTCAACGACCACCAGAGGTGTCCCGCCAACCTTCGAGATTCGGTCGACGGTTTCTCGCAGCGAGCGGGGGAACTCGTTTCCGCGATCTCGAACATAGGCTTCCATCGCATCGACGGCCCCCTTGCGAATCTGGCGCCCCTCCAGATCAACGCCGCTCATGCGGGTGCGGGCCGAGAACGAGATGAAATGAGCCCCCAGGCTTTCGACATCACGTCCACGCAGGCCGTATTTCTGTTTCGCCAGGACGACGATGCTGCGTCCTTCGGGGGTCTCGTCCGCAAGCGAGGAGAGTTGAGCGGCGTCTGCCAGTCGTTCGATTCCGACTCCTTCGGCCGGTATCAATTCAACCGCCTGGCGATTGCCAAGCGTGATCGTGCCGGTCTTGTCGAGCAGCAAGACATCGATGTCTCCTGCCGCTTCGACCGCTCGGCCCGAGGTCGCGATGACATTCGCCTGGATCAGCCGATCCATTCCGGCAATTCCAATGGCGGACAGCAGGCCACCGATCGTGGTCGGGATCAGGCAGACCAGCAGTGCCACAACGACGGTTAAGGTGATCGGGGTTCCCTTGCCGGCAACGACCACGCTGTATTGCGAGTACGCGACAAGTGTCGCACAGGCGAGCAGGAAGACAATCGTCATCGCGGACAACAGGATATCGAGCGCGATTTCGTTCGGCGTTTTCTGACGTTTGGATCCTTCGACCATACTGATCATCCGGTCGAGAAAACTTTCGCCCGGCCGGGCGGTGCAGCGGACGATCAGGAAGTCGGACAGGACCTTGGTTCCCCCGGTGACGGAACTGCGATCGCCGCCGCTTTCGCGGATGACGGGAGCGCTTTCGCCCGTGATCGCACTTTCATCAACGGTGGCCACCCCTTCGATGACTTCGCCGTCCAAAGGGATCAGTTCTCCCGCCTTCACAACGACGATGTCGTCGATCCGCAGGTCGGTCGCCGAGACCATTTCATACAGTTTGTTGTCAGCCAATCGGCGGGCGATGACGTTTTGTCGCGATTTTCGGAGCGTGTCCGCCTGGGCTTTGCCGCGTCCTTCGGCCATCGCTTCGGCAAAGTTCGCGAACAGGACCGTGAACCAGAGCCAGGCCGAGATGGCGAGGATGAAGAGCGATGACTCGTTCCCATCGCCTGCCAGAGACTGCAGGAACAGGTAAGTCGTCAACGCGCTACCCACATAGACGGTGAACATCACCGGATTGCGCAGTTGGTGTCGCGGATTCAGCTTGAGCAGCGATTCCCAGAGCGCCCGCTTGACGATCTGAGGATCGAGCAGCGGGCGGGCAATGGCAGTTGTCATGATGGATCTCTTTCGAGGAATTTGGACCGGACTGGCAGGCGGGATCGATGCACCGCGCCAGCCTGCTGTCGTCGAGTCTCATGCAGACGGGGTCAAAGGGCCTCGCCCGTGGAGGCCGCCTGAGATACGTCGATGGGGGTTGTCAGTTGCAGATGTTCGATCACAGGCCCGAGTGCCAGGGCGGGAACAAACGTCAGGGCTCCGACCAGGACAACCGTCCCTGCCAGAAGTGTCACGAACAGGGGCGTGTGGGTCGGCAATGTTCCGGCGGAAACCGGCGTCTGATTCTTGCGGGCCAGCGAACCCGCGATTGCCAGGACTGGAATGATCAACCAGAAGCGGGCAACAAACATCGCGATGCCGAGCAGGGAATTGTAAAAGAGAGTATTGACTCCCAGTCCTGCGAAGGCGCTGCCGTTGTTGTTCCCCGCGGAAGAGAGGGCATACAGGATCTGGCTGAATCCGTGAGGACCTGGATTCGTGACCCCCGCGCGGCCCGCCTCGAGCGACACCGCCAGGGCGGTTCCGCCGAGAACCACGAAGGGAGGGATCAAGATCACAAGGGCTGCCATCTTCATTTCGAAGGCTTCGATCTTCTTACCCAGGTACTCGGGAGTCCTGCCGACCATCAGACCGGCGATAAAAACGGCGACGATCGCGAACACCAGCAGCCCATACAGCCCGCTGCCGACGCCTCCAAACACGACTTCACCGAGTTGCATCAGCCACATGGGCACCAGGCCACCCAGGGGGGTGAAGGAATCATGCATCGAGTTGACACTGCCATTCGACGCCGCCGTGGTGGCCGCGGCCCACAAGACGGACGATCCAATTCCGAAGCGAACGTCCTTCCCTTCCATGTTGCCCCCGCTTTGTTGGAGGGATGCGATCGAGTCGAGGCCGAGGTCAGCCAGTCGCGGATTTCCCGCGGATTCCGCCCACAGTCCCAGAGCGAGCAGCGGGATAAAGATCACCAGCATCGACGCGAGCAGTGCCCAGCCCTGGCGAACATCACCGACCAGGTCGCCGAAGGTGTAACAAAGCGCGGCGGGGATCAGCAGGATTGCCAGTAGTTCCAGAAAATTGCTGAGCGGCGTGGGATTCTCCAGCGGATGGGCCGAATTGACTCCGAAGAAACCTCCCCCGTTGGTTCCGAGTTGCTTGATGGCAATCTGCGAAGCGGCCGGACCAAGCGGAATCGATTGCGTAGTGACCGGATTCCCTTCGGCATCCGGCGTCGGTTCGAACAACGTCACTTCGGCCGCAGGTTGAAAGGATTGGACAACTCCCTGGGAAACGAGCGCCACGGCGAGCAGGACCGACAGGGGAAGCAGGATGTACAGAGTGCTTCGCGTCAGATCGACCCAGAAATTGCCAATCGTTCCAGTGGATTTTCGGGTCAGGCCGCGAACGAGCGCGATCAACACCGCCATTCCGGTAGCCGCTGACAAAAAGTTCTGCGACGTGAGTCCCAGCATCTGCGTGAGATAACTGAGGGTCGATTCGCCACTGTAAGCCTGCCAGTTCGTGTTCGATGCAAAGCTGACGGCGGTGTTGAGTGCCAGGTCCGGCGCCACCGCCCCCAGGCTCTGTGGATTCAACGGCAACAGATGCTGAACTCGCTGCAGCCCATAGACCGCAAGCAACCCCAGCAGGTTGAAGAACAACATCGCCACGGCATACTGCCGCCACGACATTTCCTGGTCCCGGTTGATTCCCGACAGCCGGTAGACCAGTCGTTCGATGGAGCCCAGCAGCCGATCCAGACCGCATGGGTCACCTCGATAAACACGCGCCATGTACCACCCCAGCGGTTGGACCAGCGCGAGCAACACGACGAAGAAGACGACAATTTCGACGATGGCAGAGACGTTCATGAGAATCGCTCCGGATAGAGCATGGCGAACAGCAGGTAGATCAACAGTCCACCCGCCAGGATTGCGGCGATCAGCGACGTGGGTTCCATGTCAATGGCCCTCCAACGATCCGCATCCAGCGATCAGCAACAGACTCAACAGGGCCAGACCGAGAATTCCACCCAATAGCACGGCATCCATGGGACGCTCCTTTCATGTAACCGTTCACGGGTCGGGGACTGACGCATTTTCACGGCGAAAAACAAACATCTCCCATGGACGCGAATAGACTCGGAAGCGCCGTTTGTCCGTGAAAATGGGTCTGTCCCCCTAACTTGCCCGTGAACGGTTACCCTTTCATCAAGCCAGGTTCATTGACCTGACCGAATGATAGACGGGTGCGCATAAATTGGGGGTAAGTCCTTGCGGACCGGGTGTAAAGGAAACGTAAAGATCGTGGAGGGGTCGGCCATCCGGCGCAGAGACACGCTTATGAGGAGAGGACAGTGTCGCCTCACCACCAACCATCAATCATTGTTGATTACTGGCCAAGGGTCGCTATTCTGGCGGCAGCGGTCTGGTGTCTGTCTTGAGCGATCCTTCTTCGAAAGTCGTTTGCGATGAATTCACGAGCGTTTGCGGGAGGCTTGAAAAAAATCCTGTTCGTCGCGCTGGCGTTGGCGGGAGGTTCAGGACAGGCGACAGCCAAGGTCATTACCGTGGCGGTTCCTGACGGGGGCCAGCCAGTGGTCGCGAAGGCTGATGCCAGCGGGACGATTCACGTCGCGTATGAAACATCAGGAGGTCCGCAGTACGCGCGATTGCCAGCAGGTTCGAAGACACTGAGCCTGCCTGTTCCGCTGGTTGACCGCGCGTCGCGAAAGCCGGGGCTCGAATTCACCATCTGGGATATGGCAATTGGTTCTGATGGGGCTGTGCACGTTGTGATGGGGACGAATGCCTGGAAGTTGAAGCTCCCCAAGGAAGAATGGGGATTCATGTATACACAGATGGCGCCAGGGTACACCGCGTTTGAACCGGCGCGCAACATCAATCACAAGCCGAGCGAGGGATTTTCGCTGGCAGTCGGGGAAGGGGGGCGCGTCGCAGCCGTCTGGATGGCTGACAAGCTGTATGCCAATCTCTCCACCGACAGTGGCGCGACGTTTGGGCCGACCGTGGAAATTGATCCGTCCCTGAACCCCTGCAACTGCTGCACGACCAGCGCCGTCTACGGAGCGGACGGGCGTTTGGCAATCCTGTATCGCGAAGAGGCCAACAATGAACGGGATATGTACCTGGCCCTGTGGGACCAGGAGCAGAACAAGGTGACGAAAACCCGGATCAGTACGACTGGGTGGAAGATCGATTCCTGTCCGATGACCTACTATTCCGTGGCTCGCAGCCAGAATGGATATGTCGCGGCCTGGCCCACTCGCGGCGAGATTTATTTCGCGCGAATGAACTCAGACGGCAGCCTGCAAATGCCGCGGGAAATCAAGACTCCGGGTTCCAGCGGCATGCGGACCGGGGTTCTGGCCTTGCCGATGGGAGACGGAGGCGCCCTGGTGGCCTGGAAGAAGGACAATCAGCTGGGATGGCAGGCTTATGATGATCGCGGAAGGCCCGTCGGCAGTCCCGGTTCGATGAAGAGTGTCGGCAGTGGGGCGGCGGGCGCCGTCGACAAGCGGGGCGACGTGATCCTGTTCCGGTAGACCAGAGAGGAACCGAGGGGACCAGTTTCGCGCCACACGTTGATGCGTTAGAATCCACGGCGATTGTCGTGGGAAATGTTTGACCGTTCACTCCAAGGATTGCACCATGTCTGTCCGTTCCGGTTCGTGGGTCCTGGCCGCAGTGGCCGCCTGTACATCGATTTCGCTGGCCGCCGAACCCGTCAAGCCGATCAAGGCCATGCTGATTACGGGGGGTTGCTGCCACGACTACGCCAGGCAGAAGGAAGTTTTGAAGACCGGACTGCAGCAACGGCTGAAGATTGACCTGACGCTGGTCCATACCGCCGACACCACCACCAAAGCCAGGTTCGACATGTATGAGAACCCCGATTGGGCCAAG
>Ga0265327_10005674_pt1 | contig 10327 bp, 10 predicted proteins | sample 41621metaG_FD_202089 | JGI IMG/M metagenome (GOLD analysis project Ga0265327, IMG submission 202089) | Rhizosphere microbial communities from Carex aquatilis grown in University of Washington, Seatle, WA, United States - 4-16-21 metaG | ecosystem: Host-associated > Plants > Roots > Rhizosphere... | reverse complement strand
CTGGGGCGCAACCCCGGCATGGACGAGGCCCGGCTGGACCGGCATCTGCGCGTCATCGCCGCCTTGGCGTTCCTGCACGACCTCGACAAAATGCTCGGCCTGCCGCGCGGCGACGAATTGCCCACCGGCCCAATCGAAGACGCGCTGGTCCGCTTGGGCGAAAGCGCCGCGACCATACAACGCAAACCGTTTGCCCAAGCCTCCGCCAACGAGGAGATGCTGGTGTTCAACCTATGCCTGGATTTTGCCATCGGCGCGCGGGCGGCCGGCCAGGCCGACGCCGCGCCGCTGGTCAACGGCATCGCCAGCGAATTGGAAATCAACCTGGTGCGCAAACAAAAAGCGGCGGCGCGGCAGCACCGCGACGAGAAGACGCTGCGCGAGGGTTGCCTGGCCTTGGCGGGCCAATTCGTTGAGGACATTTGGCTTGGCGTCTTGCGCAGCCGCGCACCCACCCAACGCGCCCGCCGCATTTTAGGCAGCATCTACCGCATGGCTTTCCTGCAAGCCGCCCAATCCAACAAACCGACCGACAGCCACCCGTAAGGACAACACCATGGAACGCTTTAACCAATACCTGGCCGACATTTCAAAATTGACGGAACGCGGTCAATGTTGGAATGGTCGACCTCGACGCCGCGTTCCTCCATCATTTCCTGCAGGTTCCGGTCGCTCAGCGGGTAAGCCAGGTACCAGCGGACGCAAGTCAGGATGATGTCTTTTTCGAAGCGGTGGCTTTTGAAGTCATCCCATTCCCCACAAATATCAACCTTCCCCATAGGCTTCACGAGCGGCCTGGAACGCCTCGACGTAGGCCATGAGCTTCAGCAGGCCCTCCCAAAGCGCCTTGGGGCCGGGGTGTCCGTCGCCCTTGCGGCCCAGGAAGCCGCCGAAGCCGCCACGCTGCGGACCATCTCGCCCAGCGGCGGCGGGGTCTTGGGCGGCGGCTGGCGCTTGGCGACCGTCCAGGCGGCCCGCCACTCCTCGGCCGAGAAGGCCACGTCGCACGGCAGCTCCGGGCAGCCGCGCCCCCGCGCCCCCGCGTGACCAGGTGCAGGATGCGCCAGGCGACGACGAGGTAGACCGCGAGCGCCCGCTCCAGGCGCTCCCGCGTCGCCAGTTGCAAGGACTCGACCTGGCAGCCGCTTTTTAAAATGCGGAAAAAAATTTCCGCCAGCCAGCGCCGGCGGTACCAGGCCACGCGCAGGCACGCCTCGTCCAGCGTCCCGACCGGCTCGTTGGTCAGCAGCAGCCATTCGACCGGCTTCTCGCCTTCGGGCGGCGACTCCTCCCGCGCCAGGATCGCCGTCACTTCCCGCGTCTGGCCGCCGCGCCGGGCCAGTTCCAGGTGGCCCGCCTCCGCCGCCTGGTCGATCAATTCGCGCAGGCCGGCCTCGCGGTCGCCCATGTACACCAGCCGCGTCCCCGGCAGACGCGCCGCCACCTCCGCCACCTGCTCGTAGCCCTCCGTCCAGCGCAGGCTCTCCACGAGGTCCGCCTCGCCCTTGGGCCGGCGCGCCCACATCCAGGCGTCCAGCACCCCAGCGCCACGCCGTCCTCCGACAGCGCCAGCGTCGGATGCACGTACATCCCGTGCTGCCGCTCGTAGGTGGGCCGCCCCAGCCCCGCGATCCCCGGCTGGCTGGTGAAGTCCAGCTCCGTCGTGTCCTGCACGCACAAGACGCGGGCCTCCCGCGCCATCCGCGCCGCCGTCGGCACCCCGTGCGCCTCCAGCACCGCCCGCCACTCCAGCGACTCGTTGTCCAGCAGCCGGTACGCCGCCTTCACCTCCGCTGGCCCCGCGCACGCCGCCGGGATGCTTTTCGTCGGATGCGCCGACAGGTCGTCCGCCAGCCGCTTCGTCAACTGCGCATCCCCCAGCGCCGCTCCGCCAAACTCTTCTTCCGCCCAGGCCATCGCTTCACAAATTCAATACCTTACAACATCGGCTGAGTTGTGGGAATGGGGTGCGCTTAGGCGTCATCCAGACGCATGTGCGCAAAGTGGGGGCCGCAGTTGAGTTTTCTTCATTCTCCGCTAATTCAGGGAAAAGGAAGTCGGCCTCTATCCATAGCTGGCGTTCGTCCGGCACCTCCTTCTCGTCGAAAGGAACATGAAAATCTGCGCGTTGAACACGGCGTAGTGAGGGATCGAAGGCGAAAAGACGACATATAGCGAGCAGAGCGGCTGTTTTACCTGATCCGTTCGGGCCGATCAGATAAGTGGTATCTTCAAGCGTGAGTTCTGTGGGTTCAGCCCCAAAAGATTGGAAATTCGAGAGGCGAATTGTTCTAAGTTTCATGCTGACTCCTAATTTGTAGGTAAGTCATCCAGTGTTTCGGTATGGACAGCGAATAATTTCTAAGCCTGCACAATTGAAATCTCGCTAATTATCCTGGCTCCTTGCGTATTTTTAAGTCTGTAAAATAGGACTTGAAGTTGGGCAGTCGATGGTAGGCATAAGGAATATTTCAACTTATCCGCCAATGCCATCAGCTTCTTTTCTGTATCCCCATCAATCTGGGAGGTGAGTTGGAGAATATCGGTTTGGGAAAGTTCGGGTGGGTGTTTCAATTTGATCGAGTAATTATCAAAGCTGGCAACTTTATTCTCGGTTTGACGGCACATATCCGACAATACCCAATTGGCATTCCATCCCGCAAACGTCCACCATCGCCATTCGGCAGAGGCTTCGCAAACCACCACGGTTTTATCAGCCTTGAGAAATTCAAATGAATCGGCTAATTCATCAAGTTTGAGCAGCGAACGCTTAGTCAGAGCTGCCGGGATCGAACGGTCAATCAGAATGGATTGGATCATTCGGCACAGATCAAAACCCAAAGATTTGGAAGAGCCAAACCAGGCGGCTTTTCCCTTATCCTCGCTGGGTTCGACCCTGACAATTTTAGAATCCCAATCCTGGGAGACAACGCGCCAATACCGCCCGGCCAAGATCAAAACCGACGGCCCTTCGTTTCTTTGCCTAAGACTCATCGGATCGACGTTACCCAGTTCCTTCTGGCCATAAAGAACGGTCATCATCAACGGGGCGTCGAAGGTGGATACGACCGTCTCGAAATGCCGACGGCCAAACGCCTCCTCGCCTTTCACCCCCATGCTGACGATTCCCTCGTCATCCCACAGGATGCCACTTTCGATCATGAAGTCGATGATTTGCACTATCGACTGGGGCGCTATTTCAGGGAAAAGATCCACGAGTATGGCGAGGAGTTCGGCATAGCCAATGCCGCTATGATGGAGAACCAAGGCCAAGGCCTGCTGCGCGACGATATGCAAGGGCTGCGGCGGCGGGGTGATGGCTTCCACATAGCCCTCCCGCCAAAGCCGCAACACCGCCGCCGCCACCAGGAAACCTTCATCTTCGGTCGCTAGGAATAAGCAATTCCGCAGCGAGCCAGATCGCCGTCCAGTCCGGCCCATCCGTTGCAGAAAAGAGGCCACCGTGGAAGGGGCGTCGATTTGTATGACCCTATCCAAGTCCCCGACATCAATACCCAATTCCAAGGTTGAGGTCGCCACGATGACGCAGCCGGATTCTTCCGCAAAGGCTTTTTCGGCCTGCCGCCGCTCATCCGAACTGAGGGATGAATGCGACACAAAAGTCCTCACGCCTAGGTTCCTGAGCATTGCGGAGAGTTCTTCCACCTTGGATCGGCTATCACAAAACACCAAGCGCTTTTCGCCTGCATGGAGCCGGGAAATAACCGTCGCGGCATTTTCCAGCGAGCCGACATAATCCAGTGAGACATCGGCCTCGGTACCGGAACCGCTTTCGCCGATGACCTCGGCGGGTGCGCCATGGGTCAGCCAGTGGACCAGCGACGCCGGATTGGCAACCGTGGCTGTCAGTCCGATAGTCTGTATCGGGCGGTCTGCCAGTCTGGAAAGCCGTTTGATAAGGCAGCGGACATGCCAGCCCCGGTCATCGCCACAAAAGGCGTGCAATTCGTCGATGACGATCAATCGCACCCCCATCAGCCGGTTCCGTCTGCGTTCATCCGTGGAGATCAACAGGCCTTCGAGGGATTCGGGGGTCGTCAACAGCAGATCAGGCGGCGACTTGAGCAGTCTTTGTTTGGCGGAGTGGCTGACATCTCCGTGCCACACTCCCACGCTTCTCCCCACCAGTGAGAAGTAATAACTCAGCCGTGGTTCCAGGTTGTTGAGCAGCGCCCGAATCGGGCAAACGTAGAGGACGGACAGGTCACGCCAGCCTTCGCTGAGCATCCGTGACAGGATGGGGAAAATCGCCGCCTCGGTCTTTCCGCCGGCGGTCGGTGCCAGCAGGATGCAATGCCGGTTTTCCAGAATAGGGGAAATGGCGTCCATTTGGGTGGGCCGAAGGGAGGGCCAGCCTAAGGAGTTGACGATGTGATGCTGGACGGCAGGGTGCAGCCGCTCGAAGGGGTCGGCGTTCACAGGTATAAACCTTGGGTAGGGGCGGCTTCAGCCGCCTAGGGGCGAATGAATTCGCCCCTACAATTCGATATCATCTAGATTGGCGATGCCGGCTGAAACCTGTTCCGCCAGCGTCAATTCGGTGGTGCCCACCGTCAGGGCATAATGCCTTCTGGGATCAAAATCGGGAAATTGATCGACTCGGTCCAACACATCGCCAATCAGTTTTTTGAGGAAAATCCGCGGGGCCACGCCGACCTTGCCGCCCAGTTTTCCGGCGACCGCCTGCGCCAGCCCTTGGACATAGGCATCATCCACCGACCGGTTGATCCTGTCCGGCGAAACACTCCCCTCGACATAAATGTCCCTCACCTTGCCGCCTACCTCGCACAGCAAAGGCAGGGTGAAATTCGGCAGGCGGATTTGCACGGCCCTTGGATTATCGAAGCGAAGATCCGTGGAAAAATCCGTGTGGACGCGCTGGGCCAAGGACGGCAAGCGCTGGACGCCTTGGGGGCCTTCATAGAACGCAGGCGTTCCGGTAATGAGCAAATACAAACCCGGATAGCGGCCCGCGTCGATTTCGTCGATCCACTGGCGCAAGGAATTCAGCCCCTTTTCCCGCGTGTCGGCCCGCATCCGCTGCAAGGTTTCGACTTCGTCAATGACCAGAACCAGTCCTGCATAACCGGAATCACGCAGAATCGAGACGACACCCGCCAAAAAATTGGCCGCGCCGAAGTGGTCGATTTCTCCCTTGATACCGGCGGCTCGGCGGATGGAGGCCGCCACATTCGGTTGACCGGCCACCCAATTGAGCAATCCTTCGGCTTTAGAATAGTCGCCTTGCGCGACCGCCTCCCGATACCCACGCAAAGCGGCGGAAAAGGCCGGGGCCACCCGGTTGATGGCAGCGAGCCTGGATTCCATCAGCTCATCGGTCGCTAGTATCAGCGCTTTCTCGTCATTGGGATCAATACTACCCTCGGCCAGGACATCCTGTTCCAGCACGTAAAACCAGCCATCGACAATCCCCCGGAAGGAGCCGACGCCGCTATCCGCCGTGCAAATCCGCTCGATCATGCGCCGATAGACCGTCTCCATCTTGTGCAATGGGGTATCGGTTTCGGATATCTGCACTTCACTGGTGGCGAATCCTTTGGATCGGGCACGCTCTTGCAGCCAACGTCCAAAAAAGGTTTTGCCGCTGCCGTATTCGCCCCGCACCGCCTTGAACACGCCTCGCCCGGCCTGGGCTGTATTGAGTTCTTCATCAAGCGTGGATTGAAAGCGGTCTATGCCCACTGCGAGGGCATCTAAGCCATTGCCCGGCACCGTGCCACGACGCAAGGCATCAATGATTTCGCAGCGGCGGGCGGGGCTAATCATTTTCCTCTGCGGCTATTGGCTGTTCCTTATCAGCATCAGAATGGTGTTCGTTTGCGGCAAATTGCACGGCTGGCATGACAATTTTTCGCAACCCCATCCGTTGACATTGGCTAGCAAGATATTCACGCCAATAAGGCCACACGTGGTAGCTGGCATTCTTGAGTGAAAAAGCATCCAGTGCTTCTTGTCCAGGGTGTTCGCTCATGTCGTAATCAGCAACATATGTCGCCTCAACCTGAGCTTTAATGATAGGATTCTTTGAGGCAGGAGATAAATATTCTGACGGCGTGGGCGACGATTCTACCCAACGCGCACCAAGACTGATGAAAACCCTAAATATTCTTTCAATACTCTCTCCATTAGTAGCTTCCATTACATTGTTTTGAATGACGAGGTGTTTGAATTGGATTTCAATATCCTCTAATCCATCCCCATAAGTCGGCTCAAAGCCTTCGGCAAGATAGGCTGATGAGTTCCTCAGCATTACATCGCGAATGTGTAAGCACGCTATGGCCTGCTGCAAGGGGGAGTTCATTGAGCTATCTCCAACCGCTTGCTATTTGTAAAGCGGGCCGACTAGATGAAACAACCTTAAGATGGGGTTTGCTTTGAGAAGAAGGATGTGTTGGCGAAAAGGGTTTACAAGGTGAAAATTTCTCCGAAGCTCCCGCAGCGAATCCAGAATAATAAGTCAGCACATTCACCAAATGCTGGTTCAAGCTAACATCTTCGTCATCCGCCGCTTGAGCTAATGCCCGATGCAGGCTTTTGGGCAAACGCAATGTTACGCGACCGCTATAATCATCCGCTGGAATAGAAGGTTTCGGCATGTTGCGACCTTTCTCAGCCAATACCTCCATTGTCGTCTCAATGGAATCAATCGCCAAAGCATAGGCTTCTTCAAAACTGTCGCCGTACTCTGCCAAATCCGGCAATTCCTTTACACGCGCTTCAAAACATATTTCCCCTTCAGCCTCTGCACGGCGGATACTGATGTTGTAGTCATGAGGATCAATTTTCATGGTTTTTTAGTCTCCAAGTAATTGTTAATCTCGTCTTTATACAGATCGAGGATTTTTAATATTTCATTCACATAAGCAGGTTTTATTTCAGGATTTTTACCGTGTCCGCAATTGTACGAGGCGGAAGTGAAGCCAGGAATGCCATCATGGAAAACAATCTTGTGACCGCCTCGTTTGCCATCACGTACATCAAACCCCAATCGTCGAAGCTGTCTTGCCATTTCCTCGCATCGAATGCTGGTCTTGGCTTTAGACAAGGCTTGTTTGGTGTCTTCCAGCAGTTTTTTGCTCATATGACACTGCCTATGGTGTCATTGTTCCGGCGGTGTTGCAACATCGTTATGACTTCTCCTTTTTGCTTCTAACATTTGTTAGGTAGGACAATTCGCCACTTTCGGGAATCACGCTGGCTTCTCACCAAACTGTGCATCCAACAGCCCACGATTGAGCGTAATGCTGCCCTCAGCCTCATCAAGTGCCAGCACATTGACCTGGTCAACATTCAACAGCCGTCTTGCCGCGTTGACGAATCCGGATATCCGCATCAAAGGCAAGCCCAGACGCTGGGCCAAGGCGGCTTTGGATAGCTTGCCGCCTCTTTCCGTCAAGGCTTCGAGCAGTTGACGGACTTCTTCGTCCTTGAGGGCCGCCCGGGCGGCCAACTGTTTTTGCGATTGGAACATGCTTGAGGCTAGAACCCTGCCAATCCAATCATCTGCAATGGCTGGGATAAGCTCTAATGTTGGCGTCTCACCGAACAGATGCCCCTGGCGTTTATCCAGCGTTGCCGGTTTTTTCGGTTTCTTGGCTTGCCCTGCGGGAGACTGGGAAAGCGCTTGTCCGCTGGCCGGGTATACGGCAGCTTCCCACCAATCGGGAAACGACGGCCCTATCAGTCGGTAGCCTATAGGAGCGTCACCCGGCACCAGAATGCAGAGGGGCACCACCATTTCTTGCAGGCTGATGCCGCCGTGATAGCCATTCTTTTTTGGCCGTAGCGCAGGGTTTCGGACCAAGGCACCACGACCTGTGTCTCCCCGGTAGGCGTGAGGACACGGCCACCCTCCAAGCGCTTTTCCTGCGGGCTTGGCGCAGGTTCGTTGGAGCGCCAACGATCTCCAATTCCAGGCCCTCCCGGCGAGGAGGACTCATCAAGGACATGGCCATGGTCGGAAGTCATGATGATGTCCCGGCCAGCCAGTCTTGCTTCATAAAGCAAAGGGCGGATCAGCCTGAGGTCGTCCAACTGCCAATGGGGCTGCAACTGGTCAGAGCCTGACAAATGGTCATCGACGCCGTTGTACACCACGGCGACGACTCTTCTGTCGGTTTTGCCAACGGCTAGACGAACCTCATCCGACAGCCCCATGCCATCGGCAATCTCGCCCTTATGGAAAACGATGGGTTTGGCGTTGGCGCGGGAGACAGCGGACAGGGCAGGGTGGCTGGCAAAACCGGCTTTTTCCTGCGGGGACTGCCCCGCGCACAGCCGGCCGCAAAGCAGGCTGGCTCTGGAAATTTCAGTGATGGAAGGTATCGCTGCCAATCCGGCAAAGCGGCGGGCTTGCTCGACGGGCAGCACCTCGCTCCAGCCGTTTTTCAGCATATCATTGAGGATTTCCAAAAAGATGGGCTGGGAAAGGCCATCCACCACCAGCAATAGCACGGGCGTTTTGCTGGCCAGCGGCGCGACAATCTCGGCCACGATCTGCTCAACCGGCCACACCTCGGCCACCGGGCTGCAACCTGTGCCTTGCCATACGGCCAGCGACTCGGCGAATTGACTGTTTTGACGCTCGCGCAAAGCGATGACCCGTTCCCGCAAAGCCTTGTAGCTTTGGCTCAGTCCGGGCAATTCGTCGCCGCCTAGCAGGCTCAGCCTAGCCCAGTCGATGAAGGCCCCGTCGCGGGTGTAAGCGCTGACACAGCCGCTCAAATCGGCCCTGCCGGGCTGGCCCGCAAGCCGTTCCTGCTCCAGCTTGCGTATCAGTTTGGCCGCCATCTCGATTCGGGTTTTTCGCAAGGCGCTGCGGGATGAAAGCCGATGCCGGGCGGCGTAGTCCGCCGCTGAATAAACGGCGGCGGTTTCAGCGTCCGGGCGCTCCAAATAGCCTTGGATGGATAGGCCCAGCCGCATCAAGCGGGCTTCAAAGCCACTGGGCAGGTCATTGGAAATGGCGGTGAAGCTGGCGAGGTGTAGCGACTCGAACAGCCGGTCTGCGGCTTCCAGCACCCGGTCAAGGGTGGTTTGATCCAGCCCATCCAGCAGCTTCAGCACCCCCTGATACAGCAGCCTGGCTTCATCCGCGTAAACCGGGAATCCTCCAAAATACTTTTCCAAACGCACCGCGGCGGCCAGCCGCTCAGGCGGGTTTTCGGCGGTAGTGTGAAAGACCACCCCGCACAATACCCCGAGCGGAACCAAATCCGGGGCATGGCCTGCGCGCAGGCATTGGATGGCCAGTTTTCCCGATGCCCCCATGGCTTCGCCTAACCAGTCGGTCACCTGTTGCTTGGCCTGTTCCGGTTGGCTTGCGTACCGGGTGAACCGTTCAAAGTCCAAGCTCCATTTCAATATCGCCGAAAGATCAGGACGCGAGGCCTGTTCGCAGGAAAGATTCAGAATGACCTTGAGAATCTGCGCCCACGCCGTATCCACATCGAGGAAGCCCCCTGGCACCGGTGGATAACCTTCGGCTGGCAGGTTTTCGAGCAAGGCTTCCGCCAACCAAGGCCATCGGGCCAGCCGGGAATCAATTTCACGGGCCTGGAAAACATTGCGCAGCATGTCCCAGGCATCGACGGCGAACACGCGCCCGCGAGAAAGCCGGGCCAGCACATCGGCCCCTAAGCTTTGGTCATCCATGGGGGTCAGGATCACCATGCCGCTGCCTTCCGCCTCGGATTGCAGCAAACGCTCGCGGACGACGATAGGGGAGGGGCACCAGGCCAAGGAAAACGCCCGATCCTTGACGGTCAGTTGTTTAGGCCACTGGCCCGGTAGCTGGGCGCGTATGCCGATCACGGCAGCGCTCGCGTCGTGCTTCAACACTGCGTCCACCTGGGCTGAGATTTGCCCGATGGTCGGGCTGAGCAAGATGTTCATGCTATCCGGGTAGGGGCGAATTCATTCGCCCATTGGTGGGGTTAATTGGATTGGGGGCGAATAAATTCGCCCCTACGATGGTTTCGTTATTTTCCAGGTGATACTCAGCCGGTAATCCTCGTCCTGTTCGATCTCAGCGGTGATTTCTTCCAAAGCCCGCTTTGCATCCTTAGGTGAAAGATTGCTGCTTTCCGCTTGCCGAATAATCTTGATGCCTGGTGTAGGAGGGGAGGGCGATGGCGGCGTTGGTGGAGTCGGTGGCGGGGGCTGTAGTGGTCAAGTTTTAATGGACACGGAGATAGGTTGTCCGGCTGCCGTGTTGCGTTCGTAGACGTTGGGAGGCAGGTTGCCCAATTTGGAATGCAGGCGTCGGCTGTTGTAGAAGCCGACG
>Ga0265327_10005673_pt1 | contig 10328 bp, 5 predicted proteins | sample 41621metaG_FD_202089 | JGI IMG/M metagenome (GOLD analysis project Ga0265327, IMG submission 202089) | Rhizosphere microbial communities from Carex aquatilis grown in University of Washington, Seatle, WA, United States - 4-16-21 metaG | ecosystem: Host-associated > Plants > Roots > Rhizosphere >... | reverse complement strand
AAAGAAGCTGATAGATATGGTTTTAATAATATATTTCATCCATCGCTTCTAAAATTTGCGACAAAAAAATTACTAAGTTTAATTTCAAAATAAATTGAAAGAGTTTATTAAAAATATTACTGGGACAAAAAAAATTGCTGAATATTTCAGAGAAGAAATTGACAAGTCAAAAATTTTGGCAGCAAAGAATCTTATTAATAATATCAGACAATTAAAAGAGCCTGTTCAAAATTTTCACAACATCGAATTTTCTGTTTTTTCTCAATGGGGAGATGATGGAATCATTCAATATTTGATTCATATGCTTGATATCAAAAACCATACTTTCATTGAATTTGGTGTTGGAAATTACTTGGAAGCGAATACACGTTTCTTATTACTGAACAACAATTGGAAAGGCTTAATATTTGATGGTTCAGAGAAAAATATGACTTATGTTCACCATGACTCAATATCATGGAAATATGATATCACAGCAAAGCCTCTTTTTATAACAAAAGGAAATATAAACTCCGCTATCAAATCCTGTGGTTTTGAGGGTGAAATTGGAATATTGCATATTGATATTGATGGAAATGATTATTGGATATGGGAAAATATTCAAGTTGTAAATCCCGAAATTGTGATCATGGAATATAATAGTGCGTTTGGAAATAAAGGCGCTATTTCTGTTCCTTATTCAGACGATTTTTTTGTGACCAAAGTGCATCATTCCAATCTATTCTTTGGTGGTTCCCTCAAGGCAATGTGCCATTTGGCAAATAAAAAAGGATACTCTTTTGTTGGAAGTAACAGCAACGGGAATAATGCTTACTTCGTGAGAAATGATCGAATTAAAAATATTCCTACATTGAGTTCAGAAGAAGGCTATGTCGCTTGTAATTTCCGACAAAATAGAGATCGTTTTGGAAATCTAACATTAGAAAGTGATATGAAAATGATTCATCTCTGTGGTGAATTGATAGTTGTTGATGTAACAACTGGTCAACAGAATCCATTAAAAAATTATTTATAAATGTTAGCTCAAATAGTCTTCGATTTATTGCTTTCAAGTAAAGGGAAAAAGTTAAAGTATAAATTTTTAATCTTACTCCGTAAATTACTTTTATCGTTTAATGACCCCATCGTAAATTTTCAATACAAACAATTTATCCTAAAGATTCCATTTTCTCACGATCTTCCATTCAATATGAAGATGTTTCCTACGTACAACCAAAACTTAGGAAAAATCACTAAGATTATTCATGAAAAATACCATCTCCTCCAAGTGATTGATGTAGGTGCAAATATTGGAGACTCTGTTGCTATAATGCAAAGTGAAGTAACACCATTACCTATATTATGTGTTGAAGGAAATCCAAAATTTTTAAAATTGCTTGAAGTAAACGCCAAGCAATTTAAAGACACTGAAATTGAAGCCTCTTTTGTTGGAGAAAAGTCTGTAAAAGTAAATCCTCAAAATAATTTAGGTACTGCTTTTCTTGAAGAATCAGCTGATGGAATAATGGTTCACACTATGCAAGAGGTGATTGAAAAACATCCAAAATTTGCTACAGCAAAATTATTGAAAATTGATACAGATGGATTTGATAATATCATTATCAGGGCTTCAAAAGAGTTTTTGGCTAACTCAAAACCTGTTATATTTTTTGAATACGATCCATATTATCTAGCAAAACAAAATGAAAAGGGGATTGACATTTTTGTTTTTCTTGAAGATTTAAATTATGCTTCTGCAATCGTATTTGATAATTTTGGTTTTTATCTAAGTACTGTGTCTTTGACAAACAAAAATTTATTATTAGATTTACATAACTATTTTAACCGAAATGGTTCGATGTATATGGATTTAGTTATTGTACATAAAACAGACGAAGATTTAGTAAAAGAAATTGAAGAGTCTTATAAATAATATATTATTCATTTCATTTTTACTTCCTTGCACAGGTATTTCTTTTGCACAACCAGCTAATTGCTCATACAATGACTTAGCTTCTCAAACCAATTTGGTTTATAATGGCGATTTTCAACTAGGTGACACTGGGTTCACAACTGATTACACTTTTTCAACCGCAAATCCTTTAGATGCTGGTCATTATAATATTGTTACAGATGCATCTACAATTCATTTTGGATTTACTGGATATGATCATACTAGTGGAAATGGAACGGGATATTTTATGGTTATAAACGGGGCCTCAACTGTTGCGAATGATTGGTGTCAAACTGTTTCAGTTCAACAGAACAGTTATTACCGTTTTTCTGCGTGGTTTAAAAATATTGTCAAAAAACCTCAATATGCAGGTTTAGCAATTGCTAATGTTGAACTACATATTAATGGTCAAAAAGTAAGTAAAAATATTTCATTACCCGATTATCCTGATGTTTGGGTAATGCTTGATACTTTATGGTACTCTGGAAGTTCTACAAGCGTGGATCTATGTATGTATGATGCTAGTACTGCTGGAAATGGAAACGATTTTGCAATTGATGATATCTCTTTTAAACTTTGCAAAAATTGCCCTGTTGTTGATGTAGGACCTGATCAAATAATTTGTAAAGGAGATTCAGCTCAATTGAATGTTACAAGTGATTCTAATGGAACTTATTTATGGTCACCTAATTTATATATTACTAACAAAGATATTTCTAACCCAAAAGTTTCTCCTCCTGGAAATAGAAAATATGTGGTTTCATTAACCACAATTGGAGGTTGTATTGTTAAAGATTCTTTGATTGTTTTTGTTAGAGATATAACTATGACAACTGGATCTGATCAAACTATTTGTAAAGGAGATTCAGCTCAATTAAGTGCTTCAAGTACCTTTTCAGGAAATTATAAATGGACACCTAAATTTAATATTTCTGATACTAGCATTGCAAATCCAAAGGTCGCCCCAACTATATCTACAAAATATTTAGTTTCCTTTACAAGCAATGGCTGCACAGTAAAGGATTCCATTACTATAAATGTTACTGACCTTCATGCTAACGCAGGGCCTGATATTAACTCCTGTAAAAAAGATGTCTTCCAACTAAATGGTACTGGCAATGGTAACTTTTTTACTTGGTCACCGATAAAATACATCAACAACAATATCATCTCAAATCCAACTGTAAACCCCGATACCAATATCACTTATGTATTAGCCGTATCTAATGGTATTTGTACTTCCCATGATACCATGAATGTTTTTGTAACTAGCATTGATGCTGCAATTAATAACAACGATACTTCTGTTTGTTCGGGGGATACAGTTCAGCTCTCAACTTTTATTAATGGAAGTTTTTTTTCTTGGAGCCCAAAATTGTTTATGAATGATACTCACTCTGTTGTTCCTTTTGTTTTTCCACCAAGCACAACAAAGTACCTTTTAACTGTATCCCGTGGCTCATGTATCAAGAAAGATTCTGTTACTATAAATGTTGTAAATAATGTTTTTGCTGATGCCGGAACAGATCAACAAGTTTGTAAAGGAAGTTCAGTACAGCTTTCTGCTTCAGGTTCTACAGGAGCTAGATTTTCTTGGCTTCCTAACTATGCATTAAGTGACCCCTCTATTCCAAACCCTATTGCAACACCATTTTTTGATACATCTTACTTCTTAAAAGTTAAAGTAGGAAAAAATTGTATTGGATATGATACGGTTCGTATTAAGGTAAATCCTATCCCTTCTGTATATGCTGGATTAGATCAACATATCTGCCGACAGCTATATGTTCCGATTGGTGTTTCTTCTTCAAATGCGGATAGTTTTTATTGGAGCCCATCAACTGGATTAAGCGATATCAATGTTTTACAAACACAAGCTTCTCCTTCATCTAACACAACTTATTTTATTAAAGCAATAAATAAAGTTACCTATTGTTTTAATTTTGACACTGTAAATGTTACTCTCATAAAACCAACTGCTGCTTTTTATGCAAACCCCTCATCTGGACAAGTTCCATTAGATGTTTTATTTACGAATGCTTCAACAAATGCTACCAATTATTTTTGGGATTTTGGTGACACTACAAGTCCTTCATCACAAATAAATCCTGAACATACTTTCACTAAAGAAGGATCTTATAAAGTGATGTTGGTGGCTGAAGATAGTGGTTGTACAGATACAGCTTATAAAATAATTGATGCTACAGGAGGTCTGCTAATATTTATTCCAAATGTCATAACGGCTAATGATGATGGATTAAACGATGAGTTTGTCATTTCATATACCAAATCTGCACTAAAGAAAATGCATGGATCAATTTGGAATAGGTGGGGTGAAAAAATCTATGAATTTGATATGCCTGATGGAAAATGGTGGGACGGAAAATTTAAGGGAAATATTGTACAAGAAGACACTTATGTATATATAATTGAAGCAACTGATTTGAAAGACAAAATTCAAGTTTTCAAAGGTAACTTTACCTTATTAAGATAATTATTTTTTCTCAAACATTCCAAACAAGTCTTCAACACTAAATTTAACGATACACGACTTCCCATCCGGAGAATAATCAGGAATTTTACAAGAGAATAATTCATCTATCAATACGCTCATTTCTTCATCACTTAACTTTGTTCCCGTCTTTACAGAAGCTCTTTTAGCAAGAGTTCTGGCAATTTTTTCTTTTTTATCCGACTGTGCAGTTTGCTGTTTATAATTCTCTAAAATATATTCCACCAAACCTTGTTCATCGTGATGATTTAATTCTGCCGGAACACCATTTACTACAAAAGTATTTTTACCTAATTCGTTAATATCGAAGCCAAGCAAACGTATTTCGGGTAAAATATCTTTCAGTAGAATTTCATCTGAAGAATTGAGCGTTACTGTTTTGGGAAATAATTTTTGCTGACTCGAAATTGTCTTTCTATCCAAAGCTTCCAAATATTTTTCATACAAAATTCTTTCGTGTGCTTTTTGCTGATCCACTAAAATGATTCCATTCTTTATTTGTGAAACAATAAACGTATGATGCAATTGAAAAATATTTTTCGTTTGTTGTGGTTCAGCAAATGATGTTTTCTCTTCATTTTTTCTTTCGAATGAACTCATTGTTCCAACAGTTTCTTTCGGCTTCATCACATCAAACAGTTGTTGCCAATCGTTTTTTGTTGCTGGCTTGTTAAAAGTGTTGTTTTCTCTGAATATTTGCGGCTTTGCGGTTGAAATTTTCTCCTCACTTTGTTTTGAGGTTGTGGAGAGGTTTAAAAACATATCTTCACTAGCCGGTTCAAAATTTGGAACATGATGATATTGCCCCAATGATTTTTTTGTAACTGCGCGAATAATCTGATAAATTGAGCGTTCATCTTCAAATTTAATTTCTGTTTTTGTGGGATGAATATTCACATCAATTTGTGCGGGATCAATGTCAATATATAATACATAAAAAGGAAATTGCTCTTTGGTAATGAGATTTTCATAAGAGTTTACAACTGCATGATTGAGATATGCATCTTTAATAAATCGTTTGTTCACGAAAAAAAACTGTTCTCCCCTGCTCTTCTTTGAAAACTCTGGCTTTCCAACGAAACCATGTACGTTAATGATAGTAGTTTGTTCGTCAACTGATAAAATATGTTCATCGGTTTTTACACCGAAAAGGTCACAAATTCTTTGATGGTAATTTCCCGATTTCAACACAAAAACTTCATCTTCGTTATTAAACATGTTCATTGCAATATGAGGATTTGCTAAGGCAATGCGAGTGAACTCATCAATGATATGACGCGATTCTACCGGGTTTGATTTCAGAAAATTTCTTCGTGCTGGAATATTGAAAAATAAATTCTTTACAGTTATGCTGGTTCCTTGTTGAAATGAAATGCCTTCCTGTTTTTTTACTTCTGTTGCTTCTATTAAGATTAACGTTCCTAGTTTGTCCTCAACTTTTTTTGTTTTCAATTCCACTTGTGAAACAGATGCAATAGATGCTAATGCTTCTCCTCTAAATCCCATCGTTTTGATGGTATAAATATCTTCAGCTGCTGAAATTTTTGATGTTGCATGACGCTCCCAACACATGCGAGCATCAGTAAGGCTCATTCCTTTTCCATTATCAATAACCTGAATAAATGTTTTTCCTCCATCACGAATAATCAAACTGATTTCGGTACTTCCGGCATCAATGGAGTTTTCAAGTAATTCTTTTACAACCGAAGCTGGTCGTTGAATGACCTCTCCGGCAGCAATTTGGTTGGCAACATGATCTGGCAACAATTTTATGATATCACTCATTGTCCTGCAAAATAATAAGAAAAAAGGTAAGCCGTGAAAATGTTGATATTTCGATGAATAACCTGTTAAGAAATCATTTCCTAATTCACTTTTTTTGCTGATGAAATATTTATTGCTTGAGAAAATTTATATCAACTTTTTTTTTATCAATCCTTGCTTTTGCAACTTTTGCTCAAGTCGATCGCATCAATTGGGGCAAACCAAATCAATGGGTTGATTCAGTTTATGCAACAATGAGTTTTGATGCTCGCATCACTCAACTGATGATGGTTGCTGCTTGGCCTGAAAAAGATTCGACACATATAAAATCTGTAATAAAAAATATCAGCGAATTAAAAGTTGGCGGGCTTATTTTTTTTAAAAGTACACCAACAAAACAAGCATTGCTTACAAATTATTATCAATCCATCTCTGATGTTCCTCTTATTATTGGAATTGATGGTGAGTGGGGTTTGTCAATGCGTGTGGACAGTACTCCGATTTTTCCAAAACAAATGGTTTTAGGCGGAAGTAAAAATGAAGAACTCACCTATCAAATGGGATTAAATATTGGAGCTCAATGTAGAAGAATGGGTATTCATTGGAACTTTGCTCCTGATGTGGATATCAATAATAATCCAAACAATCCGGTAATTAATGACCGCTCATTTGGTGAAAATAAATATTTGGTTGCTAAGCTCGGTGCTGCTTATGCCAAAGGTTTGCAGGACATGAATGTAGTTGCTTGTGCAAAACATTTTCCAGGTCATGGTGATGTGGAAACAGATTCGCATTATAGTTTGCCTTTGGTTCGAGGTGATCGAAAACGTTTAGATTCTCTGGAATTATTTCCGTTTAACGAACTCATCAAAAAAGGTGTGATGAGCATCATGTCAGCACATTTAAGCGTTCCTGCTCTCGATTCTCTTCCCAAAAACCCTTCATCGCTTTCTAAAAAAATCATCACAAATCTGTTGCGAAATGAACTTGGATTTAACGGTCTGATAATTACCGATGCACTAAATATGAAAGGTGTTACAGATTTTTATGGACAAGGCGAAGTTGTGGCAAAGGCACTTGCTGCGGGCAATGATGTATTGCTGAACGTGGAAGATGTGCCAATGGCGCTTGCAAAAATTAAAGAATATATTTCAAATGGATGGATTGATACGTTACAAATTGAATGGAGTTGCAAAAAAATATTGCAAACAAAATATTGGTTGGGATTAAATCATTACAAACCCGTTGAAATAAATCATTTAACGCAAGATTTGAATTGCTGTGCCAATCAATTAATGATAAAAAAAATATTGAAACAAGGGATTATTGTGGCAAAAAATGAAGAAAAAATGATTCCGTTTCAAAATCCTGAATTGTATAATACCGCAGTTGTAGCCATTGGCAGCAGTCAGTTTTCGACATTTCAGGAAATGTGTACTAACTATATCAAAGCCGATTATTACAGCATTGATAAAAATGAAAACCCAACTTTATTTGATTCGCTGTTTTCAGTTTTGCAACCATACAATATGCTTATTCTATCGTTGCAAAACACAAGCCGATTTGTTGGTAAACGTCTTGGATTAACAACTCCTGAAATTGATTTCATTAACAAAATTACAATCAATAAAAAAACCATTTTTGTGTGTAATGGAAATCCATATTCTCTTCGAAATTTTACTAACTTAAAAAATGTGATCGTGAGTTATGAAGATCTTGAAATGAATAATAAACTTGCCGCTGAAATTTTATTTGGTGCAACAAAAGCTTCAGGAACAATGCCTGTTACCGTTGATAAAAATTTCCCTTTAGGTTGTGGTGAAAATACTGAAACAATTGATCGTTTCGAATACATCATGCCTGAAGAAAAAAATTTGGATAGTGGTCCTTTTGCAAATATTGATAGTATTGTTGCCGATGCAATTAAAAATGGTGCAACTCCCGGATGTCAGGTTCTTGTAGCAAAAGACGGAAAAGTTGTTTACGATAAATCATTTGGTTCTCATAATTATGATGGAATCACATCCGTGAAAAATTATCATTTATATGATGTAGCTTCTTTAACAAAAATGTTGGCAACAACACTTGCAATAATGAATTTGTATGAGAACCATAAAATAAAATTAGAAGATAAATTGAGTGATTATTTACCATGGTTAAAACAAACCAATAAAGAAAATATAATTGTTAAGGATGTAATGTTGCATCAGGCTGGGTTGATTCCTTTTATTCCATTTTATAAATCAACATTGATAATTGGAAAACCAAATCCTGTTATCTATTCCCTTGAAAAAGATTCTAATTTTTGCATCCCAGTTGCTCAAAATCTTTTCATGAACAAAAATTATGAGGAAACAATATGGAATTCCATTGCTTCATCTGAGTTAAAAAATCCCGGAGAATATGTATATTCAGACCTTGGATTTATGATGCTCAGAAAAGTAGTTGAACAGATTACACAAATGGATTTTGAATCGTTTCTGAGAAAAAATATATATATCCCTTTGAATCTTTCGTGCTTGCAATTCAATCCACTCGGTAAAGTAAATTCTGATTGGGTTGTGCCAACAGAAGTAGATACAATATTTAGAATGCAGCAATTGGATGGAACAGTTCACGATCCGGCTGCTGCTATGCTTGGAGGAGTGAGCGGACATGCAGGAATTTTTTCAAACGCAAATGACATTGCCATCATTATGCAAATGCTTTTGAATGGTGGAACATACGGAGGCAAAAGAATTTTTAAACCTGAAACTGTAAAAGAATTTACAAGCAAACAAGTTCCTCCAAATAAAAAAAATTCGAAAAAAGTTACCACAATTAGTCGCAGAGGTTTGGGTTTTGACAAGCCTGAAACTGACCCTAAAAAGCAATCACCAACAAGCAAAGCAATGTCTCCACTTTCTTTCGGACATACTGGTTTTACAGGAACTTGTACTTGGGCTGACCCTAAAAATAATTTAGTTTATGTATTTCTTTCAAACCGGGTAAACCCTTCAGCAGAAAATAAAAAGTTGGTAGATATGAATGTACGCACAAGAATTTTGGATGCTGTGTATGATATTTTAAAGAACTCTAAATAGTCATAAACAAGTCAACATTTTTTTTGAAATGCAACCTTATTGTCATTTTCGACTCCAATACTTTTGACATCTTAAATATTTTAATTTGTTAAAGGGCTCTTTATCCTTAATTTGCATATAATTATATTCATTCTGAAATGATAAAAAAATCATTAATTATTATAGCTATTTCCTTTTCATCTTTAGCTACTTATGCTCAACGTTCAAATTGTCCGGCTGCTCCTTACCCAAATACCATTACACAAACTGACGGGAGTAAGATAACATTACAAGCTTTGGGAAATGAAGCAGTTCATTATCTTGAAACTTTAGAAGGATATACAGTATTGAAAAATAATGATGACGATTTTGAATATGCTATCATAGGAATGGATGGAAATTTGACACTTAGTGGTATAAAAGCAAGTAATAATAATCCGATTATTTACGGAAAAAGTGATATTCAAAAACATCTTCGGTATAGTACTCAACAAATTTCATTACTCAATCAATATCATGATAATTTACAGGAGAAAAATGTAATGGGCAAATCAGGCGCTAATGTCTTTCCTCCTACTGGAACTCATAAAGTAATGGTTATTTTAGTTGAGTATCCCGACCTTAGAGCATCTGTTCCTCAATCAAATTTTCAACAAATGTTTAACCAACCAAATTGGGGAGGAACTGGTAGTTTTACAGATTATTATTTAAAAACTTCCTATGGAAAATTAAATGTTAGTGTGGATGTATACGGCTGGTATATGGCCGAAAATGGATATATTTCTTATACTTCGAATTCTCAATCACTCTTGCAACGTGCAGTATATTGTGCCGATTCTGCAGGTGTAGATTTTTCACAATACGACTCTGACAATGATGGATATGTTGATGCTGTAATGATTTTACATGCAGGTATAGGCGCAGAAGAAGCAAGTGCTCCAAATTCTTCTAATTATATTTGGTCGTTTCGCTCAACATGGTATTCATCTCCAACGTATAACCATAATAAAAAAATATGGGCATATGATATGTTTCCTGAAAAAAGATATTATAGCAA
>Ga0265327_10005672_pt1 | contig 10329 bp, 5 predicted proteins | sample 41621metaG_FD_202089 | JGI IMG/M metagenome (GOLD analysis project Ga0265327, IMG submission 202089) | Rhizosphere microbial communities from Carex aquatilis grown in University of Washington, Seatle, WA, United States - 4-16-21 metaG | ecosystem: Host-associated > Plants > Roots > Rhizosphere >... | reverse complement strand
TACCCGAGATTTCCAGCTTGGAAAGCGGCTCGCACGAGCGATTGGATTTACATCCGGTACCAGGGCGTGAGCGGGATGGACGAACTCTTTGACCTTCAGAAAGACCCGCTGCAGATGCATAATTTGTTCAGTGAACCCAAAGCTGCGAATCATTTGAAGCAGATGGAAGGTGAGTTGAACGCACTGCTTAAAGCTTATTAACACTTGCGTTTCGGGGTAAGTCGTGTATTTTCCCCCGCTTCGCTTGCTCTGGAAACCGAGCACTCGATACAAGAATATACTATGGCATCAGCAAACGATTTACGTAAAGGCATGGCAATCAATTACAACGGTGATATCTCCGTTGTGTTGGAAACGCAGCATCGCACCCCCGGTAATTTGCGCGCGTTTGTCCAGGCCACTCTTCGCAGTATTCGCACCGGCAAAGCGTCCGATGTCCGTTTTAGCTCCACTGAAAAGATGGAAGTCATCCCAATGATGACCAAGCGGATGGAGTTCAGCTATAAAGATGGCGAAGACTTTGTTTTTTCTGATCCGGAGACTTACGAGACGGTGACGCTTACCTCCGAGATCGTTGGCGACTCGATGAATTACCTCGTTGAAAACGGCAGTGTTCAAATGACGATTGTCGATGACAAGCCTGTTCTAATTGAATTACCGGCCAGCGTGATATTGACGGTATCTGATGCACCGGAAGGCATCCGCGGCGACTCTGCTAACAACGTGCAGAAGCCCGCTACGATGGAAACCGGAATTACAGTTCAGGTTCCGTTATTTATCAAAACGGGAGAGCGTTTGAAAATCGATACGCGCACCGGCAAGTATATGGAACGTGCCTAACGGTCGTTCAGTTTAATTTAGTCGAGGACGCACTTGAACGGTGCGTCCTTTTTTTTGAGATGTGGCCAGGACCTATTGTCCGCGCACACGATAGAACCTCTTAGGGCGCGAAGTGTCGTTGTCCCAGAATTCGTAAAATGAGGCGGTGTTTGTTTCGAGTGGAATCCAATTTGAAAAATCGGACGACCCTTCGATAACATAAGACGATATTTCGCTCGTCGTAATATCGAATTTGAATCCGAAACTAGATGTAGTACGCACCTTTGCCGCCGGACGCACGGAATGTTCCTCCAGCGTAAAGATCCGATCCAGACGCGAAGAGAGTCGATACAGTTGCTGAAGAGAGGCCGGGATATGTGATGCCACTTCCGAGAGCAGACCAGGTCGCGCCGTCCCATTTGGCAACGCGATTTGCTGTGACGCCGCCCATATTGGTGAAGGTTCCGCCGGCATACAAATTATTGCCGATTGCTGCGAGCGCATTGATGCTGCCGGTTCCGATCAATCCCGAGCCGACCGATGACCATACATGTCCGTCCCATCGCGCGATTTTGCTGACGGCCACGCCGCCTGCATTGGTAAACGCTCCGGAAAAATAAACGTTAGTCCCAATTGCTGCGATCGACGTTGCGTTTGTGTTGAGTCCGGTGCCCATGACCCAGGTCGTTGTTCCATCAAACCACATGACGTTGTCACAATTCGTGTAGGTCGTAAAATTGGGGTCGCGTTCACCAATTGAGAAATGGCCGCTTAACCAGATGTTGTTGCCTTGCATTTCAAGAGCGGTATAGCCGATTCCATCGATATAAAACGCGGTGTCGGTAAAAGGCGGAAAGTTCATTGGCACATTCCAAAAATTGGTGCCGTCCCATCGCGTAAGCCAGGAGCAGCTGCCGTCAGCCGCAGTGAAGCTGAAATAGCCTGCAACAAACAAATCGTTTCCGCGTGCCATCAATTTCGAAACGGAGCTAAGAGTCGCCGAGCCCACAGCCGTCCAGTTCGTTCCGTCCCACTGAGCGAAATGATATGCAGCTGAGCCGCCCGGACTGCCGGTGAAATCGCCGCCGGCGTAGACGTGTGATGACGTTGCAGCCACAGACGTAACGTTGCTGTTGAGGCCGCTGCCAAGAGGTTTCCAGTTCGTGCCGTCGAATTGGGCGACGCGATTCGCCACCGCTGATCCGATCGCGCTAAACGTAGTGCCGCCGGTGTAAAGTGTGTTGCCGGATTTTGCGAAGCATCGGATGGTGGGGGCCGACACACCTTGACTCGTCGCAGGATTTCCGACCGGACTCCAATTGGTGCCGTCCCATGCCGCAAAGCCTGGCGCGAGCATTCCACCAGCTAGAAGAAAATTGCCGCCAACGTAGGCCTTCGAGCCATCAGTGGCCACTCGGCCAGTTGAAGCGCTGAGGCCACTGCCCGCAGCGGACCATGATGTTCCATTCCATAGCGCAAAGCGGGCCGCCGCCAGTCCTGATATGTTTGTAAAACTTCCCGCGACGCACAGGACATCATTCAGCACCGAAAAGCTGATCGGATAACCACCCGAGAGCAAGGTGCTGCCCAAGAGCGTCCAGTTGGCACCGTCCCAACGATAAATGCCGCCAGCGCTGGAAAACAAGCCGCACGCGTACAATTCGGTGCCTCGTTGAGCAATGGCGTAAACATAGGTGCCGCCGGCCGTACCGAGGCCAGTTCCAATGGGAGACCATGTTGCTCCGTCCCATACTGCGACGTTCAGCAGCGGTATCGCACCGCTATTGGTGAAATTACCAGACGCGTAGAGTAATCCGTTGGTGCGGAGCAACGAGCGAACAACGTCGCCGCTATGACCGATGCCTGCGCCGAGAGCGTACCAATTGGTCCCATCCCATCGCGCGACATTCGTCGCACCGACGGCGATGTTCGTGAAAACGCCACCAACATAAAGATCTCTGCCATCGACCTCCAAAGAGGTGACGGTGCCCCCCGTGAAACCCATGTCACTCCAATTCGTGCCGTCGTAACGAGCCAAAGCTTTGATCGTCCCGCCGTCAACGTTGGTAAAATAGCCACCTGCGTACATCGTATCCCCGACGAATGCGATGTCGTAAATGGTCGCTCCTTTAAACAAACTGAAATTCGTCCAATTCACACCATCCCACCGACTGATCGACGCGTTGGTCATGCCGGTTCCGTCGAAGCCGGATACAAAAAGTTGTCCGTTGTGCGGCGTAATCGCGTAAACGAAATTGGTAGTGCCTGACCACCCAAAACGGGTGTCCCAGTGTTCGTCACCTGTTGCGGCAAAGGTTGCTGTGGTGAGACTGAACCATATTGTTAAACAAAGAATCCCAAGGAGTTTCATAGACTTAAGTGCCTCTTAAATGGTTGTGCGACGTTACAAAGACCTGGACTTAAGTCAATAACACTGTAACCGTTGGCTTAGGACGCTAACGCCGGCCTTGGATTTGGAATGCCGCGCCAGCGACGAATCCAAGAGCGCATGTGTTCGAAGGCAAGATAGATGACGGGTGTAGTATAGAGGGTCAAGACCTGCGAAACCATTAATCCTCCAACGACCGCGATGCCGAGCGGACGTCGTAGTTCGGAACCGACACCAAAACCGATCGCTAATGGCAGGGCACCCAGCATCGCGGCCAGGGTTGTCATCATAATGGGACGGAAGCGGATGATGCAGGCCTTGTAAATGGCTTGTTCGGGCGTGAGATTTTCACCGCGTTCAACCTCAAGGGCAAAATCGATCATCATGATCGCGTTCTTTTTAACAATTCCCATCAGCAGAATGATTCCGATAAACGCTACCAGCGACAGGTCGTAATCTAATAGCATTAAGGCGAGAACCGCTCCTAGGCCAGCAGACGGAAGCGTCGACAAAATGGTGATTGGATGAATGAGGCTTTCGTAAAGCATGCCGAGTACGACGTAAACCGCGATGAGCGCTGCCAGCAGCAGCAGTGGCAACGTTGAAAGCGACGCTTGAAAAATTTGCAGCACGCCGGCGGGATGGGTTGTTACCGTCGCTGGCATATGGATTTCCTGCTTGGCCTTTTCGATAAGTTGCAAACCGACGTCCTGCGACACACCCGTGGTAAGGTTGAATGAAACCGTAATAGCTGGCGATTGGCCCTGATGACTGACGGAAAGGCTTGTGTTGCTATCTTCAAATTTTGCAACAGCCGACAGAGGAACCTGTTTGCCAGTGGTTGATTTCACATAAATCTGTCGTAGCGACGCTGGTGAAAGCAGAAAATTCGGTTGAACTTCGAGAATGACGTGGTGCTGGTTGTAACGTTTGAATAAGGTGGAGACTTGCCTTTGGCCAAAGGCATCGTAGAGGGTGTTATCAATCGACTCCGGCGAAACGCCGAGACGCGACGCGGCGTCACGATCAATCACCACGTTTGACTGCAAGCCACGGGTCTGTTGATCGCTATTGACGTCTTTCAGTTCAGGATATTCGCGCAGCTTATTCATCAACGCTGTAGACCATTTGCTAAGTTCCTGAAGGTCGGATGACTGAAGCGTGTATTGGAATTGAGAACGAGAGGATCTGCCGCCCATCCGGATGTCCTGCACTGGAACGAGGAACAGATTGATACCTTCTACGCCGCTGAGTTTTCGTCGTAAACGGTTGATGACGTCTTCGGCACTGGCGAGGTGTTTGCCGCTTCCGAACTTTGCAAAGAGTTTTACCAGACCGCCCGGTTCTTGTGGTTTTGTTGACGTTTGTCCTGACTGCGATTTTCCTCCGTGTTCTTGAGGTGGGGTATCGCTGACATATCCGCGTTCAGCCATAGGCTTCAGCGTGATGAACATGCGTCCATTGTTCACCGTTGACGCGCCACCACCGCCTGCGCCGATGAACGATCCGATCGTATCCACCGCGGGATCATCCGCCACTACTTGAGCAACCCGTTGCTGTAGCTTTGCCATCGCAGCAAAAGAAATATCCTGGGACGCTTCCGTGGTTCCCATAATCACGCCTGTGTCCTGTTGTGGGAAGGATCCTTTTGGAGCCTTGATGTAGAGCAAAATCGTTAGGCCTGCGGTGACGAAGAATACCAAGAGCATGATCGCCTGGTGGCGCAATACCCATTTCAGACCTTTCTCATATTGCGCCAACAACCGATTAAATCCACCCTCCAACGCTCGATAAAGCAGACCTTCTTTGGCGTAGGTTGATTCAGCGCGGAGAAACCTCGAGCATAACATTGGTGTTAACGACAGTGAAATGACACCTGAGACAAGAATGGCCAGACTGAGGGTCACCGCGAATTCATGGAACAATCGGCCAATGATACCGCCCATGAAGAGCAGGGGAATGAAGACCGCAATGAGCGAAAGACTCATCGAAACAACTGTAAATCCAATTTGCCGCGCACCTTTCAAGGCGGCGGTCATTGTGGAGTCTCCCTGTTCGATGAACCGATAAACGTTTTCGATCACCACGATGGCGTCGTCGACGACGAAGCCAACCGAAATCGTGATAGCCATCAGTGACAGATTGTCGATGCTGTATCCCAGCAAATACATCACGGCAAACGTTCCCGTCAGAGCCAAGGGCACGGTTACGCTGGCGATGAAGGTCGGCCAGAAGCGGCGAAGAAACATGAAAATGACCATGATGACCAGCGCGATGCTGATGAGTAACGAGTACTGCACATCCTGCACCGATGCGCGGATCGTGGTCGTGCGGTCGCTAATGGCAAACAGTTTAATCGCTGGCGGAATCCATTTTTCGATTTGTGGCAGGGTCGCCTTGATGCGCTCAACCGTGGCGATGACGTTCGCGTCAGGTTGTTTGAAAATGATTAGCAGCACCGCTTGTTTATTGTTCGCCCAACCGGCCTGACGAGTGTTCTCAACGCTCTCGATAACATTGCCGAGTGAACTCAATCGAATCGGAACGTTGTGTTTCTGTGTGATAACCAGCGATTGATATTTGGCCGGGTCGAACAATTGATCGTTCGCGGTAATGGTATATGAATCGCGTGAACCTTCGATGCTGCCCTTGGGCGAATCGACGTTTACCGATTGAAGAAGCGTGCGAATTTCTTCGAGGCTGAGGCCGGTGGAGGCAAGGGCGGCCGGATTGATTTGGACCCGGACAGCCGATTTTTCCGCGCCGCTAACGATGACCTGACTGACCCCTTCGACCTGGCTTAACCGCTGTGCAACGATTTCATCGGCATTTTCATAAACGGTCGTGGGAATCAGGGTGTCCGATGTCATTGCCAGAATCATGATTGGCGCATCCGCCGGATTGATTTTGCGATAGGTCGGCGGACTGGGAAGATTGATAGGTAAATCCGCCGACGAAGCGTTGATGGCCGCCTGCACATCGCGGGCTGCGCGATCAACCGTGCGGTTCAAATCAAATTGTAAAGTGATGGATGTGCCCCCCAGTGTGCTGAGGGAGGTCATTTCATTGACGCCCGCAATTTGCCCCAGCCGCCGTTCCAGAGGCGCGGCAAGCGACGACGCAACCGTTTCAGGATCTGCGCCGGGCAAGGAGGCGCTCACATTGATTATCGGGAAATCGACGCGCGGCACAGGCGCGACGGGCATCGCGCGATACGCGGCGATGCCGACCAGAAATAAACCGATGGCCAGGAGTGAAGTGCCTGCCGGACGGCGAATGAATGGCCCGGAAATGTTCACGGATTTGTTTGAGGTACCGTCGCGTCAGGTAAATGCGCCGCGCCGCGCCAGCGTCGTGTCCACGCGGCAAAACGGTCGAGATACAAATAGATAACCGGCGTGGTATAGAGCGTCAGAAATTGTGACAGCAGCAATCCACCGACAATCGAGATACCCATTGGCTTGCGCAGTTCCGAACCCGTTCCGCTTTGCAGAGCCAACGGTAACGCCCCAAACAAAGCGGCGAAGGTGGTCATCATGATCGGACGGAAGCGCAAAAGGCACGCTTGATAAATCGACTGTTCTGGCGGCAAATTCTGATTTCGTTCAGCGTCCAGGGCAAAATCAATCATCATGATCGCGTTCTTTTTGACTATACCAATGAGCAGGATAATTCCGATGAGCGCGATGAGCGAAAGGTCGTATCCGAAAAACATCAGTGCCAGCAACGCTCCTACGCCGGCGGATGGAAGTGTCGAAAGGATTGTGATGGGATGGATGTAGCTTTCGTAAAGCACGCCAAGAACGATGTAGATGGCAACGATGGCAGCAAGCAGCAGGAACGGCTCACTTTTCAGCGAGCTGCGAAATTCCGCCGCGCTGCCCGTGAAGGTGCGCGTTACAGTTTCAGGAACGTGAATTTCCTGTTCCGCCGTTTCGATCGCCTTCACCGCGGCACCCAGCGAACTGCCGGGAGCCAGATTGAACGAAAGGGTGACGGCTGGGAATTGGCCTTGATGCGAAATAATCAACGGCTGCAAACCCGTTGTGGTTTTTGCAAAGGCACTCAATTGGACCATCTGGCCTGTCGCTGATTTGACATAGAGTTTATCAAGCGCATCAGGCGTCGTTTGGTAGCGTGGCTCGGATTCAAGGACGACGCGGTATTGGCTGAGTTGCGTATAAATCGTCGATACCTGTCGCTGTCCGAAAGCGTCGTAAAGCGTGTCGTCGATGGCCTGAGGCACGATATTCATGCGTGCGGCGGCTTCGCGGTCGATATCAATTGCCACTTGCAAACCTCCCGGCTGCTGGTCTGTCGCGACATCGACGATATCTGGCAATCGTTGCAGCTTTTGCTGAAGTTTATTTGCCCACTGCGAGAGTTCGTCCTCGTCGGCATCCTGCAACGTGTATTGGTACTGCGTGCGGCTGACCCGGCTTTCAATTTGCACATCCTGCGCCGCCTGCATGAACAGCGTAATGCCTTCCACGTTGCGCGTCGCCTCGCGTATTCGATCTATGATCTGCTGAGCAGCCGATTTCCGGGCATCGCGTGGTTTCAACATTATGTACAAGCGGCCGCTGTTCATCGTCGGGTTTACTGAACCACCGCCAACGAACGAAGCCACGCGGTCCACATCTGGATCTCGCGCCACAATTTCTGAAAGCACCCGCTGCTTCGAAGCCATGTTCTTGAAAGAAATGGACTGGGCGGCATCCGTGAATCCAAGAATCATTCCCGTGTCTTGCTGTGGCAAAAGGCCTTTAGGAATCACGACATATAGCCAAATCGTCGCGACCAACGTAACGATCGCGACCATCAACGTAAAAAATTCATGACGCAAGACCCATTGCAAGCTGCGGTCGTACGCGTTCAGTAGATCGTTGAAATACTTTTCAGAGAGCTGATACCAGCGCCCATGCTTTTCCTGGGATTCCGGCTTGAGCAACCGCGCGCACATCATCGGAGTCAGCGTCAGCGATACCAACGCGGAGATCGCGACTGCGAAGCTGAGCGTCAGCGCGAACTCGCGGAATAAACGCCCGACAATACCACTCATAAACAGCAACGGGATGAACACCGCGATTAACGATACCGTGAGTGAGATAATGGTGAACCCGATCTGACTCGCGCCTTTGAGCGCCGCGTCCATTGGCTTTTCTCCCATTTCGATGTAGCGAACGATGTTTTCAATCATCACGATCGCATCGTCGACGACGAAACCGGTCGCGATCGTTAGCGCCATTAGTGAAAGGTTATCCAAACTGAATCCGACCAGATGCATGATTCCGAACGTCGCAGCAATCGCGAGTGGTAGAGCGACCGACGGAATTACTGTCGCCCAGAGCTTGCGCAAGAACATGAAGATGGCCATGACGACGAGGACCATCGTCAGGAGCATCGTGAATTGGACATCGTGCACCGAAGCCCGGATGGTCTCCGTTCGGTCGGACAGAATGGAAACGTGGACGGAGGAGGGCAGGTTCGCCTGCATTTTCGGCAGCAGCGCTTTCACGCGGTCGGCCGTTTGAATGATGTTCGCGCCCGGTTGTCGTTGAATATCCAGAATGACCGCCGACTTTTGCTGAATGGTCGCGTCTGCTGATTTCCGCTTCGGTGCTGAAGTGTGAATAATCGCCTCGTTGGGCGCATCCACCCACGCCGCGAGCCTTACATTTTCCACGTCATCGATCACCTCGCCAACGTCCTTCAAACGCACGGGCGTGCCGTTTTTATAGGCGATGATCATTTCGGCATATTGCTCTGCTGAAAAAATCTGGTCGTTTGCGCCGATCGCGTACGCTTGTCGCAATCCATCGAAGCTGCCCTTGGGCGCATTGACGTTGTTTTGATTCAACGCGGTGCGAATGTCCTCAAGGCTGATATTTCGAGCTGCGATGGCCGCTGGATTAACGCGTACACGCACCGCTGGTTTTTGATTGCCTTCGATGGTAACCAATCCGACGCCAGTGACCTCGCTCAACTTTTGTGCCAGCACCGTGTCTGTGAGATCGTTGACCTGTTGCAGCGGCAGCGAATCTGACGAGATCTGAAGAGTGATGATCGGCACGTCCGCCGGGTTGACTTTGCTGTAAGTTGGCGGGTTCGGCATTTTTGGCAAAAAGCCATTGGCCGCATTCATCGCGGCTTGCACATCCTGGCCTGCGGCATCGATGTCGCGATCCAGCGCAAATTGCAATGTAATGGCCGTGTTCCCAAACGAACTAACCGACGTCATCATCGACAAGCCGCTGATTTCGCCGAATTGACGCTCAAGGGGTGTCGTGACCGATGACGCCATGACATCCGGACTTGCGCCCGGATATTCGGCCGTCACTTGAATTGTCGGGAAATCAACCGTGGGCAGCGACGAAATTGGCAGCAGAAAATATCCAAGCAAACCCATCAACAGCACGCCTGCCATTAGTAGCGACGTTGCAACCGGGCGGCGAATGAATGGCTCGGAAATATTCATGAAACGCTGAGCGATCTTGCGTTTTACTGCTGTTGCTTCTTCTGCCAGTCGCCGCCTTGCCCGCCTTGATGTTTGCCGGCGCGATTTGTCGAGCTTCGCCCATTCACATTGCTTGCTGGAGCGTTCGTTGATTTTGATTCTGCTGGCCGGATTTTGGAACCCGGCTGCAGCTTATATTGTCCATCGACAACAATTTTTTCACCGGGCTGCAACCCACTTTCGATAACTGCATCTTGTTGCTCGATGAACGCCACCTTCACCGGTTGCATTTTTACACTCATATCGTCTTCGACGACGAAGGCGTACGACCCTTCCGGACCGCGTTGCACAACTGATGCTTGCACAACGTTGGCGTTAGTGCGCACGGTCAGCAGCAATCTGGTATTCGCAAACTGACCCGGCCAAAGGCGGAGGTTCTGATTGGGGAACGTTGCTTTAAGTCTTATCGTCCCGGTAGTGGGATCGATCTGATTGTCGATTACTGTAAGAGTTCCTTCATCGAGCACAGTTTTATTATCGCGATCAACAGCGAGCACTTTTAGTTTGCCTTCGGAAAAATGCATTTGGATGTCCCCAAGGTTTTGCTCGGGAAGCGTAAAATTAATGGAGATCGGTTTCAATTGCGTCACGACCACGACCCCAT
>Ga0265327_10005671_pt1 | contig 10329 bp, 10 predicted proteins | sample 41621metaG_FD_202089 | JGI IMG/M metagenome (GOLD analysis project Ga0265327, IMG submission 202089) | Rhizosphere microbial communities from Carex aquatilis grown in University of Washington, Seatle, WA, United States - 4-16-21 metaG | ecosystem: Host-associated > Plants > Roots > Rhizosphere... | reverse complement strand
AGATTTTCGTCCGCGACAACAACGTCGATCAGGCCCTGAAGGCGCTGAAGAAGAAGATGCAGCGCGAGGGCTCGTTCCGCGAAATGAAGCGGCACGTGCATTACGAGAAGCCGAGCGAGAAGCGCGCCCGCCAGAAGGCCGAGGCCGTGCGCCGCGCCCGCAAGCTGGCCCGCAAGCGCGCCCAGCGCGAAGGCCTGATCGCAGCGCCGAAGAAGCCCGCGCCGCGGTAAACGACGCTCAGGGCGGACATCAAGAGGCCGTGCGGACACCGCGCGGCCTTTTTGTTATTCTAGCTATAAGACTTAGGGCGCGATGGTCTGCCGCGCGGCACGCGCCTTGCTAGTGAGACCTGGGCCGCCCACCTATCTACCGAAGCGGACATCATCCGAGGCGATCTGAACCATTATGAACCTGCGCAATCTCGCAATCTGGGGCGTCATCGTTGTCGTCCTGATCGGCCTCTACTCGATGATGACCGGGGGCGGCCGCGCCGCCACCACCAGCGAGATCAGTTATTCCCAGCTCCTGACCAAGGTCGGGACCGGGTCCATCAAGCAGGCCAAGATCACCGGCTCCACCGTCGTGGTCACCGACGGGGCCGGCAAGAGCTTCACCTCCACCACCCCGCCCAACCAGGATGACCTGGTGAAACGCCTCGAAGGCCAGGGCGCGGACATTCAGGTCAAGGCGCCCGGAGGCTTCACCCTGGTGGGCTTCCTGGTCCAGTCCCTGCCGATCCTGCTGCTGATCGGCGTGTGGATCTTCTTCATGCGTCAGATGCAGGGCGGCGCCCGCGGCGCCATGGGCTTCGGCAAGTCCAAGGCCAAGATGCTGACCGAGAACAAGAACCGGGTCACCTTCGACGACGTCGCCGGCGTCGACGAGGCCAAGGAAGAGCTGGCGGAGATCGTCGACTTCCTGAAGGACCCGCAGAAATTCCAGCGCCTGGGGGGCAAGATCCCCAAGGGCGCCCTCATGGTCGGCCCTCCCGGCACCGGCAAGACCCTGCTGGGCCGCGCCGTCGCGGGCGAGGCCGGCGTGCCGTTCTTCTACATCTCGGGCTCGGACTTCGTGGAAATGTTCGTGGGCGTCGGCGCCAGCCGCGTGCGCGACATGTTCGAGCAGGCCAAGAAGAACAGCCCCTGCATCATCTTCATCGACGAGATCGACGCCGTCGGCCGTCATCGCGGCGCCGGGCTCGGCGGCGGCAATGACGAGCGCGAGCAGACCCTCAACCAGCTGCTGGTGGAGATGGACGGCTTCGATCCTTCGGAAGCCATCATCGTTATCGCCTCCACCAACCGTCCCGACGTGCTTGACCCGGCCCTGCTGCGTCCGGGCCGTTTCGACCGCCAGGTGGTGGTGGGCAATCCGGACATCGGCGGCCGCGAGCGCATCCTGCGCGTCCACATGAAGAACGTGCCGCTGGCGGCCGATGTCGATGTGCGCACCATCGCCCGCGGCACCCCCGGCTTCTCCGGCGCCGACCTCGCCAATCTGGTGAACGAAGCCGCCCTGATGGCCGCGCGCAAGAACCGCCGCATGGTGCTGCAGCGCGACTTCGAGGACGCCAAGGACCGGGTCATGATGGGCGCCGAGCGCAAGTCCATGGCCATGACCGACGATGAGAAGCGACTGACCGCCTATCACGAAGGCGGCCACGCCCTGCTGGCGCTCAGCGTCCCCTCCACCGACCCGGTGCACAAGGCCACCATCATTCCCCGCGGCCGCGCGCTCGGCATGGTCATGCAGCTGCCCGAACGGGACCAGCTCAGCATGTCCTACGAGCAGATGACCTCGCGCCTCACCATCCTGATGGGCGGCCGCATGGCCGAGGAGATCATCTTCGGTAAGGACAAGATCACCTCCGGCGCCTCGTCCGACATCGACCAGGCCACGCGCCTGGCCCGGGCCATGGTCACCAAGTGGGGCTTCTCCGACAAGCTGGGGGTGGTGTCCTATGGCGAGAACCAGGACGAGGTGTTCCTCGGCCACTCGGTCTCCCGCACCCAGAACGTCTCGGAAGAGACCGCCCGCACCATCGACGAAGAGGTCAAGCGGCTGGTCCAGGGCGGCTTCGACGAAGCCCGCCGCATCCTCACCGAGCGGCTGGAGGACCTGCACACCCTGGCCAAGGCCCTGCTGGAATACGAGACCCTCACCGGCGACGAGATCATCAATGCGCTGAAGGGCGTCGCCCCCAACCGCGAAGATCCCGAATCCGCCCTCCCGGCCGCCCCGGCCTCCGCCGTGCCGCTCTCGCCGCAGCCGACCACGGAAACCGTGGCCTGAGGGCTGGGTCACAACCCGATCTGACTTTCTTTGCACCCCTTCTCCCCTTGCGGGAGAAGGTGTCGTGCGTGAGCACGACGGATGAGGGGTCTCTCAGACCATTCCGGCTATCCGGCGCGACCCTCGCCTTGCAGCGGACCGAGATAGATCCGAGCCAATCCAATGGCCTCCCGGATCTCATCGAGCACGCGGTCGGGCCAGACCTCGATCTCGGCGTTGGAGAGCCTCATCACCCGGAAGCCCTGGGTCGCCAGCCACGCGTCGCGGACTCGGTCGCGATCGGCGTCATGAAACGGGCCGTCCGCCTCGATGATCAGTCGATGGCGGTAGGAAGCGAAGTCGACCACGTAGGGGCCGATCGGAACCTGCCGGCGAAACTTCATCCCCTCCAGCGCGCGATTGCGCAGCAGCGCCCAGAGCCGCACCTCGTTGGCCGGTGCGCGCTTTCGCAGAGACTTGGCGAGATTTCGCTTTGGTTTTCTCACCCCCTCATCGTACGTGAGTTCGTGTTTTGTTCTAGACGCGTACTGATGTCTCAATTTGAAATTCGCAGCCGTTGATTGACATCGCCCCCACCTGGGCGAGCCGCTATGTTGACCCGATGGGATACAGGCTGGTCATCATCGCGGTGGTGTGTCTGGGCGGCGGCATCTACTGGCTGACAAAGGGCGACTTGGTGTCTGCAGCGGAGTTTGCGGGGCTGGGTGTCCTAGCAAGTTCTCTTAGGGGCTACGGAACCGTCCGAAGGTATTTCCGCCAAAGGCGCAATGCGCGCAGGCCGGGGGCAAACGACGCCTAGTGGGCCCAACGGCCAGAAGCGTCCGGGCAATGTGAATGGCTGCGCCATCCTGGCCGCCAAGCACCCTTCTGGATAGTTCTGAGAGACCCCTCATCCGTCGTGCCTTCGCACGACACCTTCTCCCGCAAGGGGAGAAGGAGAATTTAGGACCACTGAATGCGCAGCGACGGATCGCCCGCAATTCCCAGGCTCATGGGCGTGCTCAACCTCACGCCGGACAGCTTTTCCGATGGTGGGCGGTTCCTTGACCCCGCGGCAGCGCTGGCCCAGGCGCGCCGGCTGATCGCTCAGGGAGCCGACATTCTCGATATCGGCGGGGAGTCCACCCGCCCGGGCGCGGAGCGCGTGCCGGCCGAGGACGAGATCGACCGGGTGGTTCCGGTGATCGCGGCCCTGGCCGCCGAGACCTCCATCCCGATCTCCGTCGACACCCTGAAGCCCCAGGTGGCCCGCGCGGCGGTCGCCGCCGGCGCGACCATCTGGAACGACGTCTCGGCGCTCACGGCTCCGGGCGCTCCTGAGCTCGCCGCCGAGCTGGGCTGTGGTGTCGTGCTGATGCACATGCAGGGCGAACCCCGCACCATGCAGGCCGCCCCGCGGTATGGGGACGTGGTGGCCGAGGTCACCGCCTGGCTCGCCGCCCGCGCCGAGACCGCCCTGGCCGCAGGGGTCCGCCGCGAGCGGATCTGGCTCGATCCCGGCATCGGGTTCGGCAAGACGCTGGCCCATAACCTGGCGCTGCTGGCCCATCTGGACCCCCTGGTGGCCCTGGGCTTTCCGGTGTTGCTGGGGGTGAGCCGCAAGAGTTTCCTGAAGGCCATCGACCCGGCCGCCGCCCTGGCCCAGGACCGCCTGGCGGGCTCCCTGGCTGCGGCCCTGGCCGGCGCCCAGGCCGGCGTCGGGGCGATCCGCGTCCACGATGTGGCCGAGACGCGCCAGGCCCTGCTGACCTGGGCCGCGATCCGGGGCGCGCGCTGATCGGCCGGCGTCGAGACCGCCCAAAAATCGAACTCCGAAAGGCGCTAAGGCCAGTGGCGAAGCCGCGATCCCAGCTTCGCCCCGACCGCGACACCGCCTGCCAGGCCTTCGTGGACCTTCGTGTTCTTCGTGCCTTGGTGGTGAATTCGGCCGCCCGGCTCGCGCGATGTCCTGCCGGGTGGGCGCGGGCGTCACCGGCCTAATCGACCACCAAGACACGAAGAACACCAAGGTTCACGAAGACGCCGGCGCGCCTGACACCAAAAGACCCCACCTCCTCCCGGAGGCAGGGTCCTGGAACGCTGAGGCGTCGAGCCGTGGCTACTTCTTCTTTCTTGGGGTCGTGGCCTCGGGGGCGGCCGGGGGCGGCGCCGGCGGGGTGGCCTTCTTGATCATGCCCTGCAGTTCGGCCTGGCTGGAATTGATCACCGCCGCACCGTTCTGGACCACCAGGGCGGAGGTATCCACGGCGAAGCTGTCGGCGCCCATCTTGATGGTGGCGGTGGGCTTGCCGCTGGCGTCGGGCTTCACCGCTGTGATCTGGCCGATGACGGCGCCGGTATTGTCCTTCACCGACAGGCCGCTGGTGATCGGCACAGTGGCGCTGGCGTCGGTGGCGGCGGCCGGAGCCGCAGGTGTCGCCGCCGGAGCTGTTGTGGCGGCTGCGGCCGGCGCGGTGGCGGGAGGCATGGTGGGGTCGGTGGTCATCGGCGGATTGACCGCCGTGGAGGCGGGCACGGTCGCCGTGGGGGCTGTGGCCGGCGGCTTGGATTTCGACGGCGCCGGTGTGGTCTGGGTTGCGGCCGGAAGGGCGACGCAGAGGGCGAGCGCCGCCGCGCCGGAGATGAGGAATGAACGCATGTGATCTCCTGGGTTGTCGCCCCTTGAAGGCTCCCTAACGCGGCCGGGCCGCCGCGGTTCACAGCCCCGCTTGAGCGGCCAGCAAAATACTTGATCGCCGGGGCGCCGGCCGAGCGCGGGCCCGGCCGCGTTCTGTGACCCAGCCTCACAAGGCGCGGGCGGCATTGTCGTTTGCCCCGGAGCCCCGGCCTGCCCCACCCTGGGCGGCGCGGGGGACGTCATGACCGAAGCTCAACAGGCTCTGCTCGACCAGCTGACAGGCGCCCTGGCGACAGACGCCCGGGTTCGCTCGGTCTGGCTGCACGGCAGCCTCGGCCGCGGGAATGGCGACGCCTGGAGCGACGTGGACCTGGCTATCGAGGTGGCCGAGGCCGACCGTTCCGCCTGCCTGGCCGACTATACCGGCGGACGCCGCGGCCTGCCGGGCCTGGTGCTCGCCCGGCCGATCTTCGGGCGCATCCTCACCGCCGTCACCCCCGACTGGGGGCGGTTCGACCTGATGTTCGTGACCCCCGAGGACCTGGCCCGAATGGACGGCGCCGCCATGAGACTGCTGCTGGGGGACAGCTCGCAGCAGCCCGCCCCGCTGGCCGCCGCCGTCGAGGCCGGCGCGCCGGATCGGGTGGCCGCGCTGGTGGAGGAGTTCCTGCGGGTGCTTGGCCTCACACCTGTGGCGGTCGGCCGGGAGGAGTGGCTGGTGATGCAGCAGGGGACGCAGCTGCTGCGCCAGATGCTGGTGGACCTGATGCTCGAGGAGAGCGGCTTCGGCTCGCCCGCGGTCCGCGGCGGCGTCAAGCGTCTCAACCCCTTTCTCACCGGCGAACAGCGCGCCGTGCTCGAGGCGCTGGATCCGCCCCCGGCCCACCGCGACGCCCTGCTGGCCGCCTCGGCCCACATTTCGCGCCTGTTCCTCGCCAGGGCCCGCCCCCTGGCCGACCGCCTGGGCGCAACCTGGCCCGACGCCTTCGAGGCCGCCACCCGGCGGCATCTGCGCCAGGACCTGGGGCTGGAGATCTGAGGTCAGCCGCGGCCGATGAACGGCATCTTGGTGGCCATCACCGTCATGAACTGCACATTGGCGTCCAGGGAAAGGCCGGCCATGAACACCACCGCGTCCGCCACAGCCTGCACGTCCATCAGCGGTTCGGGGGCCAGGCTCCCGTCCGCCTGGGGCACGCCCTTGGCCATGCGCGAGGTCATGTCCGTGGCGGCGTTGCCGATATCGATCTGGCCGCAGGCGATGTCATAGGCCCTGCCGTCGAGGGACGTGGACCGGGTCAGGCCGGTGATGGCGTGCTTGGTGGCGGTATAGGCCGCCGACCGGGGCCGGGGGACATGGGCCGAGATCGAGCCGTTGTTGATGATCCGCCCACCCATGGGCTGCTGGGCCTTCATGATCCGGAACGCCCCCTGGGTGCAGAGGAAGGCGCCGGTGAGGTTCACGTCCACCACACGTCGCCAGGCGGCGACGTCAAGGTCCTCCAGGGGAACCGGCGGGGCGCCCGTCCCGGCATTGTTGAACACCAGGTCCAGGCGGCCGAACCGCGCCTGGATCGCGGCGAACAGGGCGCGGACCGAGGCTTCGTCACTGACGTCGGTGGGGACCGCCAGGGTCTCGCCGCTCGCGCCCGCCGCCGTGGCGGCCAGCTCCTGCGGCCGTCGCCCGGCCAGGACCACGGACCATCCGGCCTTGGCGAGGGCCAGCGCCGCCGCCCGGCCGATTCCTGACCCCGCGCCGGTGACGAGGGCGATTTTCTGCTCTGTGCTCATGACCGGGAGGCTAGCAGCCGCCGGCCCGTCCGCAACAGACGAGGGTCTGTCTTTCTTCTTCAACAACCCGCCCGCCCGCGCTATCGCCTTCCCATGTCCCAAGGCCGAGTCCTCATCCTCGCCGGCTCGGATTCCGGCGGCGGCGCCGGGATCCAGGCCGACATCAAAACCGTCACCGCCCTGGGGGGCTACGCCGCCACGGCCATCACCGCGGTCACGGTCCAGAACACCCTCGGCGTCACGGCCGCGCACGCCATCCCGCCGGCGATCATCGAGGCCCAGGCCCGCGCCGTGCTGGACGATATCGGCGCCGACGCCATCAAGACCGGCATGCTGGGGGATGTGGGGGTGGTGGAGATCGTCGCGCGCATCCTGGACTCGGCGCCTGGCGTCCCCGCGGTGATTGACCCGGTGATGCTGGCCAAGGGGGGCCACGCCCTGCTGGCGGACGAGGCCGTGGGCGCCCTTCGCCGGCTGCTGATCCCCCGCGCCGCCCTCCTGACCCCCAACGCCCCGGAGGCCGCGGCGCTCACCGGCCTGGAGGTCGCGACGCTCGACGACCTGCGGACCGCCGGCCAGGCCCTGCTGGCCCTGGGCGCGCGGGCGGTGCTTATGAAGGGGGGGCATATCGACGGCGACGCGGTGATCGACCTGCTGATCACGCCGGACGGCGAGACCCAGTTCGAGGCGCCGCGGATCGCCACCCGCCACACACACGGCACCGGCTGCACCCTGGCCTCGGCCTGCGCCACGGGCCTGGCCCAGGGCCTGCCGCTCACCGAGGCGGTGGCCCGCGCCTGGGCCTATGTGCAGGAAGCGATCGCCCGGGCCCCAGGCTTCGGCGGCGGCCACGGCCCCCTGGACCACGCCTGGCCGCTGCGGGGCCGGGCATGACCGACGCCGGCCGCCTGGAGGCGATCCTGCGCAGCGCGCCCAGCCTGATGCAGGTGCTGGAGACCGCCCGTGCGCTCGACCTGCCCGACTGGCTGCTGTTCTCGGGCGCCATCTATCAGCGGGTGTTGAACCACCTCACCGGCCGCGACCTGGACTATGGGATCAAGGATTACGACCTGGGCTATTTCGCTGCGGAGGACATCTCATACGAAGCTGAGGACCTGGTCATCCAGCGCGTCGCAGCGGCGTTCGAGCCGCCCCTGCGGGCGGCGGTGGAGGTGCGTAATCAGGCGCGGGTCCACCTTTGGTTCGAAGGCCGGTTCGGCGAGCCCTATACGCCGCTGGGCTCCACCGCCGAGGCGCTGAGCCGGTTCGTGAGCCCGACCTTCGCGGTGGGGGCACGGCTGGAGGCGGACGGCCGCATGACCCTGGCGGCGCCCTTCGGCCTGGAGGATCTGTTCGCACTGAGGATCCGGCCCAATCCGGGCCGTGTCTCCCCCAACTTCCCGGCCATCGCCGAGGCGGCCCGGCGTCGCTGGCCGGAGCTTTCCGTCGAGATCTAAAGGTAGCCCGGCCCGCGGATCTCCATCCAGTTCTCCACCTTGGTCAGCGGCGTGAAGCCGAACTGGGCGTAGAGACCGTGGGCGTCCCGGGTGGCCAGGTGGAAGCGCCGGAAGCCCTGCAGGTCCGGATGGCCCTGCACATAGGCGACAATCGCCTTGCCGAGCCCGGCGCTGCGATGGCCCTGGTCGACGAACACATCGCAGAGCCAGCCGAAGGTGGCGCGGTCAGTGACCACCCGAGCCATGGCCGCCATGGAACCGCCCGGCGCGAACACGCCGAGCGTCAGGCTGTTGGCGCAGGCCCTGGCGAAGGTGTCGCGCGGGATCCCCGGCGCCCAGTAGCTTTCCGAACCGATCCAGTGGTGGGCGCGGGCCAGGTCGAACCGCGCGGGATCGTCGCTGAGGCCATAGCCGTTGTCGGTGGTGGTTTCGTGGGCCATGTCCGCTGAATAGCCGCTGGTGACAGCCAGACAAGGTGGAAGACGCCCCCGCGCGCGGCGCGAAGGCGTTTCCGGGGAATCTCTAGCGGCGGCGATCCTCGTGATCGCCCATCCGGGCCAGCTTGGTGATCGAGCTCGAGATGTAGTCGTATTTGCGCTCCAGGGTCGCGCGTTCGGATGGGGTCACCATGCGATCGTGGCTGTAGTCCGCGGCGAGCTGGCGAAGCTCCTGGACCTGCCGGCGGAGGTGCTGCGCGGTGACCGGACTGATGCGGCCATCACGCCGGGCGTCATCGATGCGGCCACCCAGGTCCTGGATGCGACCGGCCAGTTCCTGGCCATAGCCCCGGCCGCGGTCATGGTCGCCGCGGTCGCGATTGTCATACTGCCGGCCCTCGCCACGGTCCCACTGGGGCTGGGCGGCGGCTGGGCTCACGGCGACCACCAGGGACGACGCGGCGGCGAGCGCGAGCAGAAAAGATCTCATCTCGGTTCTCCTTCGGGTCACCGGGTTGGCGACGCGGTAAGGAGGTTTAACGCGTGGGACCTGACCCGGTTCTGAGGCGCGCGTTGTCCGGCGTTCAGATTCGGAGCTCGCCCTCAGGCCGCCTCGACCGCCTGGGCCTTGGGACCGGCGGGAGCCTGGGCCGCGTCATTGAGGGCGCGGCTGATGGCGTCATAGAGCTTGGCGATCTCGATGGGCTTGGCCACGTGACCATCCATGCCGGCGGCCAGGTATTCCTGCACCTGATGCGAAAGGGCGTTGGCGGTGAGCGCCACGATCGGGATGCGCCGGCGACCGGCCTCGCGCTCGGCGGCGCGGATCGCCCGGGCGGAATCGATGCCGTCCATCACCGGCATCTGGATATCCATCAGGATCAGGTCGTAGGACCCGTCGCGCCAGGCCTCGAAGGCCTCCTGGCCATCGGCGACGATGTCGATCTCGATGCCCAGGGAGCCCATCACAGCCGCCAGGACCTGCTGGTTGGTGGGGTTGTCCTCAGCGGCCAGCAGACGCAGGGCGCCCTCGGCTTCGGCGTCCATCTGAGTCGCCTCGGTCGCCTGGGCGATGCGCGCCTCGCCCCGTTCCAGCGGCAGCTCCACCCGGAACATCGAGCCCTGCCCCTCCAGGCTCTGCACCGTGATGGTTCCGCCCATCATCTGGGTCAGCTCCCGGCAGATGGCCAGGCCCAGGCCTGTGCCGCCAAACCTGCGGGTGGCGGAATTGTCGGCCTGGACGAACTTCTCGAACAGGGTGGCCTGCTTCTCCGAGGCGATGCCCATGCCGGTGTCGCGCACCGTGAGGATCAGGGCGCCGGTGTCGGCGGCGACGTCGAAGGCGGCATGGACCGAGCCGGCCTGGGTGAACTTCACGGCGTTGGAGAGCAGGTTGCCGACGATCTGCCGCAGGCGATCGGCGTCCCCGCGCCAGCCGCCACGGGCCGCGTCGGTGAGCTCCACCGAGAACTCCAGCTGCTTCTGCTGGGCGATCACCGCGAAGCTCTCGCGGGTAGGCGCGATAGCGCTCTCCAGATCGAAGTCGTCCACCAGCAGGCTGAGCTTGCCGGCCTCGATCTTGGACAGGTCCAGGACGTCGTTGAGCACCGCCAGCAGCAGGCCGCCGGACTGGCGGATCACATCCAGCCGCTCGCGCTGGTCCAGGGCCAGCTCGCCCATGGACATGACCTCGGCCATGGCCAGCACGCCGTTCAGCGGGGTGCGGATCTCGTGG
>Ga0265327_10005670_pt1 | contig 10333 bp, 7 predicted proteins | sample 41621metaG_FD_202089 | JGI IMG/M metagenome (GOLD analysis project Ga0265327, IMG submission 202089) | Rhizosphere microbial communities from Carex aquatilis grown in University of Washington, Seatle, WA, United States - 4-16-21 metaG | ecosystem: Host-associated > Plants > Roots > Rhizosphere >... | reverse complement strand
ACGCAGTAACAGGTTTTGTTGAAGACGACGTTATTGCAAACGAACTTGCTAAATTGCTTGGCGAAAATATGTTTGTGCAAGCCGGCAAAGTTGTAGTTACCAATTCGGGCGAATTGAAAAAGACGCACAGTGTGAAGAAAATTTTTCATGTTGCAGCGGTACAAGGCGAGTTGGCTGCGGGTTACAGACCTATCAATAATCTTGGTGGTTGCATCAGCGCGTGTCTAACCAAAGCCGACGAATTAACAAAGGAGAATATCAGTACCATTTTATTTCCAATAATCGGCGCAGGAACCGCAACCGGCAATGTAACCGAAATTGCAAAAACACTTATCGAAGCGGCAGGTTCGTATCTTACAAATCATAATGATACCAATTTAGGAAACGTTTACTTTCTGGCTTATACCGATTTTGATTATCAACTTGTAAAAAACGTACTTGAGAACAACGAAAACTTCGAAGCAATTAATTAATTGACAATGGACAATTGACAATGGTAATTGTTAATTAATGAATAATGGTCAAACAGTTTATAAAAAATATAACTCGTAAAAGTTTAAATTTTTTACATTTAGACATCACAAAAAATCTCCGTTACGACCGTCAGACAAAAGAATGTATAGCGCGCATTGTTCAACGCGACTCAGTTTGTATTGATGTTGGTTGCCATAAAGGCGAAATTTTCGATTTATTTATTCGCAGCGCGCCAAACATTTCGCATTATGGTTTTGAACCAATACCTAATTTATATAACGACTTGATAAAAAAATATTGCAATCAAAATATTTTTTCTTTTGCTTTATCCGATTCCAATGGCGTTTCAACTTTTCAATGGGTCAAAAATGCAGCGGCTTACAGCGGCATCAAACAACGTCAGTATGCCATTAAAAATCCGATAATTGAAGAAATTAAAGTTGAGTTGCGAATGCTTGATGATTTGATTCCAGAAACCGAAAACATCCGGTTAATTAAAATTGACGTCGAAGGCGCTGAATTGAGCGTATTAAAAGGTGCAAAAAAAATATTGCAACGCTGTAAACCGTTTATCATTTTCGAATGTGGACAAGGCGCCAGCGATTTTTATGGCACTCGCCCCGAAAATGTTTTCGATTTTTTAAATAATGATGTCGGTTTAAAAATTTCGTTGCTGCAAAGTTGGTTGATTGGTCAAAAGCCTTTGTCAGAAAAAGAATTTGTCGAAATTTATGAAACAAACCGCGAATATTATTTTATAGCGCACCTATGGCAAGATGCCATCTCTGCAAGATGACATCTTTTGTGGCGTAATTTGCAAGAGGCTGTTTAAAAAGCCTTAATGAAACTTTGTGAAACCCTTTGAGTTCCTTTGTGGTAAAAATAAAGTATTGAACCACAAAGGGACTCAAAGGGTTTCACAAAGTCGCGCAAAGCTAATTGCAATAAATTCAATACTTTGTGTCCCCTTGTGATTTCTTTAGTGCGCCTTTGTGGTTAAAAATATTTATTAAGAAGTTGAAAATTAATATTTTGAAGTATATGCGAAACTTCAGTAAATAATTGTCGAAAAGTTAAATATCGTACTATTAAAACGAATAACTAACTCCGGTAAATATACCGAAAGAATATGGATAGCTGCGTATAAACTGGTCGCTGTTGATGGGAACAATAGAATGACGGTACGTTGGTTCGATGCTGATTGATATTTTGTTCAACAACATATATTCCAGTCCAAACCCAATGATTGCGTTATAATTAATTTTACGCACACCTTCAGTTTGACCAATCCAGTCTTTATTGGTTTCGGTTTCGAGAAAGACATTGTTCGACACAAGCAAACCTGTATTCATGCCACACAAAAAGTGCAAACCAACATTGCGGTCTATTGCACGGTAACGGAATACAAATGGCAATTCGACATATTCAAAATTCTGAATTAAACTGGCATTCGCATTTAAATTGTCTAATGTGTTTGAGCGCATTGCAATTGGTATTCCTTTGCTGTTGGTGTTGACTCCTGGAGCATTTACAATTCCTGCCGAAGTTATCAGTTTGCTCGTACTTTCAACTGATTCCAAGGTACCGTATGTATAAACATTGTTTGTAATTTGTCCGGTTTTGGAATAGTAAATGCCGGTTTGCACGCTCCAACGGCTGCTCATGTTGTATTTTAGATTTAATCCACCGGCTATTGTAACCATTGCATTTTCGTTCGAATTAAAATATTTTTCGTTTGCAACACTGTTGTCATTTGTATTATTATTTTTTTCAAAAGCATCACGATAATTATATATTGGCGACACCTGTCCCCCAACAGCCCAATGATTTATCTTTTTAGTTTTTGCTTTAACTAAAAAAGGAGACGCACCTGGTTGATAGCGCATCAATGTATCTATTTTGAAATTGTTTTTAGAATTTGATTTTTTAGATTCATTGCTGTGCAAAACAGTTGCTTTAGAAACGGTACTTATAAACTTAGGGATCGACTGCAACTCGTTTTCGCTTAATAAATATTTTTTCACAGAAAGAAATTTTATTGCCGAAATTTTGTTACGGTTTATTTTTGTAGATACAGGTACAACATAATTTTCACTCATGTCGTAGGATATTATATTTTCAATGAGTGGTGTAATATGGTTAGCGGTCTGATTTGACAAAAACGAAAAAGGCTTTTGTACCGAAGAAAATTTCATACTAAATTTATCTTTATTATAAATCGACGGCAAAACATTTTCGCGGACGGCATTGTTGCTGGCATATTTTTCTAAATCGTATTTGTATGACGCAATTTGTTTCGACAATCTCCAATTTGTGTACCAATAACCGGCAAAAAACGAAACCATTATTAAAACCGATGCAGCTACATTTCTTGCCATTGACCAAAACCTGACAGCTTTTTTCTTCTGCAAACCTTCGTTAATACCTGACCAAACGTAAGCTGGCGGCGATGCTTCGAAATTTAAAAGTGCATCGCTAAAAAGTTTGTCGATATTTTTCCGGTCTTCTAACATGCCGCTGATTTTTGTTTTTCGGAAAAATGAAATTGTTGTTCGACTTTCTCCTGCAATATTTTACGCGCCCGCGACAGATTCGATTTAGAAGTCCCCTCAGAAATGTTGAGCATCGTTGCAATTTCCTGATGCGAATACCCTTCGATGGCAAACAAGTTAAAAACAATGCGATATTGCGACGATAGTTCCTGAATAATTTTTAACAAATCGTTAGATGAAATATTGTCAAGAACATCGTTATAACTGAAATCCTCAGTAAAATCTTCGGGTACAGCATTTACATACATTGGGTGCTGTTTCCTGAATCTTTCGAGCGCTGTGTTTACCATAATTCTGCGAATCCACCCTTCGAGCGAACCTTTGTTCTGAAATTGTTTGATATTCTCGAAAACTTTTATAAAACCGTCTTGCAAAATATCTTCGGCTGACGAATGGTCTTTTGTGTAATACAAACACACACCAAACATTTTACGCGAATAAAGCCGGTACAACTGTTCTTGTGCCTTGTGCTTTCCTGCCACGCAACCTTTTAATATTTCGCCGATTTCGTCCATTTGTCAGAATTGGTAATGCTACAAAATTACAAAACCCAATTGATAAAAAAGTCGAAAAGCTTTTTTTTAACAATTGTTTCGAAAACTTAAACGAACAAAATCGTTGTTCCGGTATTTGTTGCTTAGATGTTTTAAGAAGTAAGATGGTTGCGTTATCAAACAGGAAATTTATTTTTAAGACGTTCCACAATCTCGAAAACGGCTGGACAAACAAATGTATTTTTTAAAGTAATTTCCAACAGTTGATAGAAGCGTTTGCGGTCGGTGTGTGGATATTCGCGACATGCCTTTGGTCGGTCGGTGTAAATGGTGCAATAATTATCTGTCAAGATAAACGGACATGGCATCTGTTTAAAAACATAATCTTTATCTTCGTCAATGCGTAAATAATTTGTAACAACTTCTGACGGTTTTATGCGCAGATTTTTCGCCATTTTCTCAATGTCTTTATCGGTTAGACGCGGACCAAGCGATTTGCAACAATTACCACATTCAATACAATCTGTTTCATTAAAAACTTCATCGTGCAATTGTTGCATAATCGTATCTAAATTTGCCGGTTTTTTTTTGCGCAACTTTTGGAAAAATATTTTGTTTGACGCTTCCTGTTGTTTGGCTTTTTGTTGTAAACAATCAATTGTTAATTGCATTAATTTAATTTTATCAAACCAATCGCAAAATTAATAATGAAAAATCAATTTCAAAATCAAGTCAATTTAAATGACTCCAAATTTTATAAATAATCTTTTTTTGTTACTTTTGGCTTATCGTTTATAAAATATTTACAGACCAACAAATTAAATTATGCCGCTATTAACTTCAATTATTTCGTGGTGGGTAACCAAAAGAATGAGTCAGATAGATTTGTTCAAAAAATATCCGATGGACGTTCAGCACGAAATGTTTTTCAAGTTAATAAAAGCATGTGAACAAACTGAAATTGGTCGGACTTTTGATTTTAAGTCTATTAATACCATCCGCGAGTTTAAACAACGCATCCCGCTGCATAATTACGAATCGCTCGAACCGCAAATTGACAGAATTAGGCGCGGCGAAAAAAATATATTGTGGAACACCGAAATTAAATGGTTCGCAAAATCGTCGGGCACCACAAACGACAAAAGTAAATACATTCCGGTAAGTCGCGAAGCTTTGGAAGAATGTCATTTTCGTGGTGGAAAAGATGTACTGGCATTGTACGTAACCAATTTTCCTGAGTCGAATTTATTTTGGGGCAAAAGTTTAGTCATTGGTGGAAGTCAACAAATAAATCAATACGACAACGAAATGTATTACGGCGATTTATCGGCGGTCTTGATACAAAATTTGCCGTTTTGGGTTAACTTTATTCGTACGCCCGACATTTCGATTGCGTTGCACGACGAATGGGAACAGAAAATTGAATTGATGGCAAACGCAACCATCAAAGACAATGTTACCAGCATTTCTGGTGTTCCATCGTGGACGCTTGTTTTACTAAAACGCATTTTGGAAATTACCGGCAAAAATAACATACTTGACGTCTGGCCCGAACTCGAAGCTTTTGTTCACGGTGGCGTCAGTTTTACGCCTTACCGCGAGCAGTTTAAAAAAATAATTCCGTCGGCAAAAATGAATTACATGGAAACCTATAACGCATCGGAGGGTTTCTTTGGTATTCAAAACAATCCGGGCTACGACGACATGCTGCTGATGCTCGATTACGGAATTTATTACGAATTTTTACCGTTGGAATTTTTAAGTGATTTTCAAAACGCAGGTTTCAATACGCTAACACTCGACGAAGTTGAAATCGATAAAAATTATGCAATGATAATTTCGACCAACGGCGGGCTTTGGCGTTACTTGATTGGCGACACTGTAAAATTCACATCAAAATATCCGTTCAAAATTAAAATTACAGGTCGCACAAAACACTTTATTAATGCTTTTGGCGAAGAACTGATTATCGACAACGCGGAAGTCGCACTAAAAGCCGCCTGCGAAAAAACAAACGCTATTGTGCGCGAATACACGGCGGCACCGGTTTATATGGGTACCGAAAATAAAGGTACGCATCAATGGTTTGTAGAATTTGAACGTGAGCCGGACGATATTGAACATTTTATGGAAGTGCTTGATAATACTTTGAAATCGGTAAACTCTGATTACGAAGCAAAAAGATATAAAAACCTTTCGCTTGTTTTTCCAAAAATTGTTGTGGCAAAGCAAGGAATTTTTTACCGTTGGTTAAAAGAGCGTGGTAAACTTGGTGGTCAGCACAAAATTCCACGTCTTTCAAACGACCGTGAAATAATTGATGTTTTGCTTGAGATGAATAAATAATTTATAAATTATTCATATCGCAAAATTTCAGATGGTTGTTGTCGGGCAATCTGATAAATAATATATGAAACAGAAATTGCCGCAAGACAAATTGTAACAAAGCCGACCGAAATAAAAACATAAAACTTTTGCTGAATGTGAAATGAAAAATCGGCTAAAACCGAATCCATAAAATAATACTCTAAAAATCCGCCAATCAGGTTTGAAATCAAAATCAATATTAAAAATTCTTTGGTCAACATAAATATCAAACTCGATTGTGGCGTACCAAATATTTTGCGGATACAAATTTCTTTTAAACGTTGACGAATTGCAAACGCAGTCAACCCAAAGAAACCAAGCAATGCAATGATTATTGAAAAAATGGCTGTATAAAAGAAAAATTTGCCAAGTTCTTTACCCAATTTGATAAAAAACGCATTTGATAAATCGGTTGTCAGCAGCGAATATTTAAACGGTATTTTCGGGTAAAGACTTGTCCAAGCTTGCTCAATAGAACTTACCGTACTTTTCAATGTTTGCGGTTGAATACGAATTAAAACATTTCTGAATTTCGACGAATCCATCACGAAAATTGCATCGCGCGACCTTTCAATGGTTTCGCGCACCGCAAAATCGTTGACCACGCCAACTATTTTTCCAGCATATTGCGGTACAATTTTTTCTTTTTCTTTTAAATACAATTCAACATTTTTGCCAACGGCTGTTTTCCATTCAAACTTCTCGATGGTTTTGTTGGTTATATAAAATTCGTTTTTGCTGAGGTCAGTTATTTTATCGGAATTTAATATTGAAACACCAAGCGTTTTAAAGTAATCATTGTCAATGGCAATAAAAGGAATGCTTCGTTCTTTTAAATCGTCGCCGCTTATATTTATTGCGCCGCCGCCATAAACTCCGGGTTCGTTGGAACAGGCTGTAACCGATTGTATGTTTGACTTTTTAAGTAACTCTGTTTTGAATGTTGTATATTTTGGCGATGTCATTTTGGTCAACCTGATGACTATCAAATCTTCTTTTGCGAAACCAAAGTTTCCGTCGTAAAAATAGTTTGCCTGTTGAAAAATAAAAATACTAAATAACGCGAAAAATATTGAAATTGTAAACTGTGTAACCATCAGTATTTTTCTCATCAGTCCGCCTTTCCTGCCTTTCAACGTAAATTTGAAAACACGTAATGGCGAAAAAGATGATAGTATGACCGACGGATACAAACCGGCAACAATTCCAGTAAATAATGTCATACAAACAATTACAAGAACAAACTCGGAATTGTGCAAGTAGTCGATAGAAATGTCGCGCCCAACCCAATTGCTGATTGCCGGTAAAAGTAATTCGACCAGAAAAATTGCCAGAATCATTGCTAAAATTGTCGAAATAAAGAACTCGAAAAAGAACTGCTGAATTAAATTTTTTCGCGACGCACCAAGCAATTTACGCAATCCAACTTCTTTCGCCCTGACTGTGGAACGAGCAATAGAAATATTTATAAAATTGATGCTCGAAATTATCAAAATGACAAAGGCGACGATGATAAACATTTTTAGAATGACGCCCATAAACTTCAAAGAAAAATCGGGCAAATATGTTTCGGAATCCGATTTTGTATGCAGATCTTTAAGTGGTTCCAAATAATATTTAATTGACTTGTAATCTTTTTTATCGACATATTTATCGACAATAATTTTAAGTTTATTAGACAAAGTTGGCGCTTCAAAACCTTTTCGTAATTTTAAGTATGTAAAAATATTATCGTCCCAACTGTTTTCGAACTTAATAATTGGAAATAAGCGTTTCAAAGTTACAAAAGACACAACCATATTGAAACGCAAATGCGAATTGTCGGGCACTTTGTCAATAATTCCGACAACTTTAAATTGAAGCGTATCGCCAATAAATTGACCAATCGGATTTTCATTTCCAAAAAACTTTTGAGCGACTTCGTTTGTTATCAAAACCGTATTGGGTTCATTTAGTGCATTTTTATTACCTTTTAAAAGTTTGTACGAAAAAACATCAAACAAAGAAGAGTCGGCATAAATGAGTTTGTTCTCGGTATATTCTTCGTTTCTTTGCAATATTTTAACCGGACCAAAATAACCGACACGCACAGCAGTTTCAATCTCAGGAAATTCTGAAACCAGCACCGGCGCTAACGATGCACCACAACGTGCATTGTTCCATTCGCCAAATCCAGTAAGTGTCAAATTAGACGAAACCCGATAAATTCGCTCCGAGTCTTTGTGATATGTGTCGTAGTTATTTTCAAATTGTATATACCTGAAAATTAATAAAGAAATGACCATACCAATTGCCAATCCCAAAATATTAACGATTGAAAAAGTCTTTTCTTTCAATAAATTACGAATGGAAACAATAAAATAATTTCTGAACATGATTCCGGTTTGATTGTCGTTTGAATAAAATTTACGTCAAAAGTAAATTTTAAAGCGAATAATCAAAAGCAAATTTGCGCAAGATTTTTATTTTTAAATTGACAACATTACAATTGGATTTTGCTTTATCAAAATATTACCATTGACAACTCAAAAATTGATTAATTATTCATAGTTTTACATGCTCAAAATTGAAGTAAAACTTGTATCGTTAATGTCGAAATATTTGAAGAAAGACGAATTCATATTTAAAACAATCAAGCATTTTCAAAATTATGCTGTTCATTGGGCAATTGGCATTGGTGTTATTTGTCTTGGGTTCTGGCTTTTTTATAATCCGGTTAACAAGTTTACAAAATCAGTTCCCGGACTGGACAATGCAGGCAATAATGCAAGCGCAAAAATTGACAATGTAAAGATTGGCGCAACTTTCAAACTGTTTAAAAACGAACCCGATGTTGAAGGAACACGCTGGCCGCGTTTTCGTGGCGAACAATTCGATAATGTCAATCACGAGAATATTAAACTGATTGAAAAATTTGAAAACGGCAAAGCACGTATTTTGTGGCGCGACTCATTGGGCGAAGGTCACGCAGCACCGGCAGTGTACGACGGTAAAGTTTATTTACTTGACTATATCGAAGCTCAAAAATCCGATGCCTTGCGTTGCTTTTCACTCAAAACGGGCGAAGAACTTTGGCGACGTTCTTACAAAGTCAAAATAAAACGCAATCATGGCATGTCGCGCACCATTCCGGCTGTAACAGACAAATATATATTGACAGTCGGCCCACGCGGGCATGTGATGTGTTGCAAACGTGCAACCGGCGATTTTATCTGGGGCATCGACCCTGAAAAAAATTATGGTGCCGAAATTCCGTTTTGGTACACGGGTCAGTGTCCGTTGATTGATAATGATACGGCTGTCATTGCAGTAGGTGGAAAATCCTTGCTCGTTGGTATTGATTGTGCGACAGGAAAACAAGTTTGGCAAACGCCCAATCCGAAACAATGGAAAATGTCGCACTCGTCGGTTTTGCCATATACTTTCAAAAAGAAAAAAATGTACATATACTGCGCCATTGGCGGTGTCTGTGCAGTCTCAGCTTCGGGAAACGACAAGGGAAAAATTCTTTGGGAGACAACTGAATTTGCACCGTCGGTGGTTGCGCCGTCGCCCGTGATTCTAAGCGAAGGAAGAATTTTTGTTACTGCCGGCTATGGTTATGGTGGAGCTGTCTTAAAACTAAAAGAAACGAATGGCACAATTGCGCTTGATAAGGTTGACAAATACAAGCCCAAAGACGGTTTGGCATCAGAACAACAAACGCCGGTAATTGTAAACGGAATCATATATGGTATTTTGCCCAAAGACGCCGGAAATTTTCGCAATCAAATGGTTGGTTGCAAAATAAGCGATACGAAAAATTTTATCATGTCAAGCAGCAAAGACGAGCGTTTTGGACTTGGACCATATATTTATGCTGACGGTAAATTTTTTATTCTCGACGACGACGGCGAATTGACCATTGCAAAAGTTACAGCGACGAAATTTACAGTTCTCGACAAATCAAAAATTATTGACGGCCAAGACGCTTGGGGACCGATGGTTATAACCGGTGGTTTTTTGTTGATGCGTGACTCGAAATTAATGGTTTGTATTGATATTAGAAAATGAAAATATGAAACTAAAAATTATTATTTACAGTGGACTTGTCTTATTAATTGCTGCTATCGCTTTTATGGTAAAAGATTTGTATTTCGACAAAAGCGAATCTGACCGCAATCCGTACAATTACGATTTGAAAAAACTTCGCGAAGTCAACCCAGAATTAATCGGTTACAAAGAAAGTCAAACTATAAAATCATCGGTAAGCGAAATTTGCGCTATTGCTATCGATAGCGAAGATAAAATGTACGTTGCAGGCAAAGACAGTGTGGAAATTTTTGATGCTACGGAAAAATCAATAAAACAATTCAGAACAGATGGACAGGCAAACTGCATGGCTGTAAATAAACAAAATAATATCTTTCTTGGCATTGACAATCACATCGATATTTATACTTTTGA
>Ga0265327_10005669_pt1 | contig 10335 bp, 7 predicted proteins | sample 41621metaG_FD_202089 | JGI IMG/M metagenome (GOLD analysis project Ga0265327, IMG submission 202089) | Rhizosphere microbial communities from Carex aquatilis grown in University of Washington, Seatle, WA, United States - 4-16-21 metaG | ecosystem: Host-associated > Plants > Roots > Rhizosphere >... | reverse complement strand
GCGTGGCCTCCTCGCCCTACGTCCTCGCCGACCTGCTGCCCCGCGTCGCGGACGCGGACCTCTTCCGTCCGACCGCGGCACCCGACGCCTTCCTCCACGAGGAGCCCGCCTACGCCACCTGGACGCCCCAGATTCACCGCGCCCCATGACCACCGCGCCCAATTCCCGCCTGCCGCTCCGCTGCTGGGCCGAGATCGACCTGGCCGCCCTCGAGCGTAACCTCCGCCTGATCCGCGCCTCGCTGCCCGCGCACATCCGCTACGTCGCCGTCGTCAAGGCCGACGCCTACGGCCACGGCCTGCCGCAGACTGCCGCGCGGCTGATGCACTCGGGCGCCGACCTCTTCGCCGTCGCCACGCTCTCCGAGGCCGCGACGGTGCGCGAACTGGGTCCGGGCTGGCCGATCCTGCTGCTCAGCCCGCTGCTGCCGGAGGAGGACCGCTACCTGGCGGACTACGACCTCGCCGCGACGATCTCCTCCCCGGCCGAGGTCGCGCGCTTCGCCGCGGTCGGCCGCGCCGCCGGACGCCCCATTGCCGTCCACCTCAAGATCGACACCGGCATGGGCCGGCTCGGCGTCTGGCACGAGCAGGCGCCCGCGCTCCACCGCGAGATCGCGGCGTCGCCGCACCTGCGCCTGGCCGGCGTGTTCACGCACTTCGCCAGCCCGGACGACGACCCGGCGTTCACCGACGAGCAACGCCGCCGCTTCCTCGCCGCCCTCGACCGCTGCGAGGGGCTTCGTCCCGGCGAGATCTTTGTCCACGCCGACAACAGCTCCGGCCTCGAGACGATGCCCGGCGCCAGCCCGTTCAACGCCGTGCGCGTCGGCCTGCTCCAGTTCGGCATCCTGCCCCACCCGCACTCCCTGCTCGCCCAGGTCCACACCGAGCCGGTCTTCAGCTTCCGCACGCGCGTCGGCCTGGTGAAAACCCTGCCGCGCGGCACCACCATCAGCTACGGCCGGACGCACACGCTGGCCCGCGACACCCGCGTGGCCGTGCTTTGCGCGGGCTACGGCGACGGCATCCCGCGCGCCGTGAGCAACCGCGCCCAGGTGCTCATCGGCGGCCGGCGCTGCCCGGTGCTCGGGCGCATCACCATGGACCAGACCATGGTGGACGTGACCGAGGTGCCCGCCGTGCAGTGCGGCGACGAGGCCGTCCTCGTCGGCCGCCAGGACGCCGGCGAGATTTCCATCACGGAGTTCAGCCGCTGGGCCGACACCATCCCGTGGGAGACGCTCTGCTCCGTCACCAAGCGCGTGCCGCGCCTGTACCGCACGGCGCTCGGTGTCTGAGCCGAACGCACGAAACCGCGCCGGGGCCCGCGGCGTCATGGGGTGCATGGACCCTTCCCTCCTCGCGGCCGAAGCCTGGCAGCCGCTGCCGGCCGCCGCCTGGGATGCCGCCGCCGCCCGGCACCTCCTGCGCCGCGCCGGCTGGAGCGCGACGCCCGCGGAGGCCGCCCGCGCCGTCACCGAGGGCCTGCCGGCCACGCTCGACCGCCTGTTCCCGGCCCAGCTGGAACCCTTCCCCGAGCCGCGGCTCCTGGCGCACCTGCGGGCGGATGCCCCCGAGCTGGCCCGGCGCCTCGGGGCGGCCGCCGACGAGCCGGCGAAGCGGCAGCTCCAGCGCGAGCTTCGCGAGCGCGCGCAGCTCGCCCTGCAGGACCTGAGCCTCCGGTGGCTCCAGTACGCGGCACAGCCGGCCACCGCGGCCGGCGCGAAATGGACGCTCTTCCTCAGCGACGTGTACGTCGTCGGCAGCGACAAGGTGAAAAACCCCGCGCTGCTTTGGAGCCATTTCGACCTCCTCGCCCGCCACGCGCTCGGCCCGGCGCCGGCACTGACCAAGGCGGTCTCGCGTTCGCCGGCGATGGTGACGTACCTCGACCTCAACGAGAGCCGCCGCGACGCCCCGAACGAGAACTTTGCCCGCGAGCTGTTCGAGCTCTTCCTCCTCGGCGAGGGCCACTACACCGAGGCGGACATCAAGGAGTCCGCCCGCGCCTTCACCGGCTACCGCCAGCAGCTCGGCGTCTTCCACTTCGCGCCCCGGCAGCATGATGCCGGCCCCAAGACCCTCTTCGGCCGCACGGGACCGCTTGACGGCGACGACGTCATTGACCTCGCCTACCAGCAGCCCGCCGCGGCCGCCTTCCTGCCGCACGAGCTGGTCAAGTTCTACCTCTCCGACACGCCGCTGCCCGCGCCCTACCTCGACGCGCTCGGCGCCGAGTGGCGCGCCGCGGGCTTCGACCTCCGCACCCTGGCCCGGCGGTTTTTCGGCAGCCGGCTGTTCTTCGCGCCCGAGTTCCGCGGCAACTTCATCAAGAGCCCGGTCCAACTCTACCTCGGCCTCGTGCAGGACCTGCAGCTCGACGTCGCGCCCCTGCCGCGCCAGGTGCTCGTGCCGCTGCGGCAGATGGGCCAGATGCTCTTCAACCCGCCCAATGTCCGCGGCTGGGTTGGCGGGCGCAGCTGGATCAATGCCGCCACCTTCGCCGTGCGCCGCCAGCTCGTCGAGGCGCTGTTCGCGCCGATCCGCGAGGACGCGCTCAACGCCGACGAGGAGCTCGACCTCATCGCCGCGCGGGCCGCGGGCGCCACCGCCTTCAGCGCCGGGCCGGAACGGTTCTCTCCGCTTGCCCAACTCCCGCCCGCCGACGCCACGGACGGCCTGCTCGGATCCTTCCTCGCGCTGCCCGCCGCGCCCCAGTTCCGGGACACCGTGCGGCAGTTCCTTGCCAACGAGCCGGGAGACGAGTCTCATCGACGGCGTCGGCTGCAGCGCGCCGCGGTCATCCTGCTCCAGTCCCCCGAGTACCAGCTCTGCTGAGCCCCGCCATGTCCTCGAACCTCCCGACCCCTTTCCTACCCACCACCCGCCGCGAGTTCCTCCATCGCTCGGGCCGCGGCCTCGGCCTGCTGGCATTCAGCCGCTTTGCGCCGGCCTTCCTTGTCAACTCGGCCCTCGCGGCCACGCCCGCGCCCGAGACCGGCCGGCCCATCCTCGTGCTGGTCCAACTCGCGGGCGGCAATGACGGACTCAACACGCTCGTGCCGTTCGAGGACGCCCGCTACCACCGGCTCAGGCCCACGCTCGCAATCGCGCCGGACAAGGTGCTCCGGCTCAGCGCCACGGCGGGACTGCATCCGTCGTGCGCCGCGCTCCACGAGCTGTACCAGGAGGGTCATCTCGCGATCGTCCAGAACGTCGGCTACCCGAATCCCAACCGCAGCCACTTCCGCTCAACCGAGATCTGGGAAACCGCCAGTGGCAGCGGCGAGTTCCTGGCCGACGGCTGGGTCGGCCGCTATCTGGACAACGCCTGCTCCGGCCAGGCGGCCGGCGATCACGATCCCGTCGCGGTTCACGTCAGCAACGGCCTGCCCCAGTCCTTCCTCGGCGCACACGAGCACCCCACCTTCGGGCTCCTGCCCGGCGCGGGTAACCGCCGCGAGAACGAGGAAAACCGGCGCCTGCTCGAGTCGCTGGTCAGCCGCTCTGGCCCGGCGGAGAACGACAACGCCGCCTATCTCCAGCACACGCTCATGGACTCGCTCGTGACCGAGAAGAAGGTCCAGCAGGTGCTCGGCAGTTACCAGCCGGCCGCGACGTACCCGGGCAACCCCTTCGCCGCCTCGCTGCGCAACGTCGCCGCGCTCATCGCCTCCGGCCTGCCCACGCGCGTCTATTTCGTCTCGCTGAGCGGCTTCGACACCCACAGCAACCAGGCGAACCAGCAGGCGAACCTGCTCAACACCCTTTCCACCGGCCTGGCGGCGTTCCAGCAGGATCTCGCGCAGCACCACCTCGACGGGCAGGTCACGACCATGACGTTCTCCGAGTTCGGCCGGCGGCCGGGCGAGAACGAGAGCCGCGGCACCGACCATGGCACGGCGGCGCCGCTCTTCGTGATGGGCGCCCGCGTGAAGGGCGGGCTGCACGGCACCGCGCCGTCGCTCGACCTCGCGCCGCACCAGGACCTCGCGTTCAGCACGGATTTCCGGAGCGTCTACGCCACTCTGCTTGAGCGCTGGCTGGGCAGCCCGGCGGCGCCCGTGGTCGGGAGCGGGTTCACCCCGCTGCCCTTCATCTGACCGGCATCACTTGCCGATGCCGTACGTGCGGAAGCCGAGGGCGGTGAGCTTGGCCAGGTCGAGGATGTTGCGGCCGTCGAAGATGAACGCCGGCTTGTGCATCGCCCCGAGGATCCGGGCGTAGTCGAGCCGCTTGAACTCGTCCCACTCGGTCACGATCGCGATCGCGTGCGCGCCTTGCGCCGCCTCGTAGGCGGAGGCGGCCACGGTCAGCCGCGGCTCGGTGCGGCCCGCGCCCAGGACGTCCGCGCGGATCTCGTCGGCCGGGACGCGGGGGTCGTAGACCACGACGTGGGCGTGCTCGGCGAGCAAGTCGCGGCAGACGGCGATGGCGGCCGACTCGCGCGTGTCGTTGGTGTCCTTCTTGAAGGCGAAGCCCAGCACCGCGATGCGCTTGTCGGCCACGGTGTTGAACAGCCCGCGCACGATCTTCGTCGCGAACCGCCGCTTCTGGTAGTCGTTCATGCGCACGACGGAGTCCCAGTAGGCCGCGACTTCCGGCAGCCCGAAGTGCTCGCAGAGGTAGACCAGGTTGAGGATGTCCTTCTGGAAGCACGAGCCGCCGAAGCCGACGGAGGCCTTCAGGAACTTGGATCCGATGCGCGAGTCCTTGCCGATCGCGTTGGCCACCTCGTCCACGTCCGCGCCGGTCGCCTCGCAGAGGGCCGAGATGGAGTTGATCGAGGAGATGCGCTGCGCGAGGAAGGCGTTGGCCACGAGCTTGGAGAGCTCGGACGACCACAGATTCGTGGTGATGATGCGGTCGCGCGGGACCCAGCGGGCGTAGACGTCCACCAGGGTCTGGATCGCCTGCTCTCCGCCGGGGGTGCGCTCGCCGCCGATCAGCACGCGGTCGGGCAGCTGCAGGTCGGCCACCGCCGTGCCCTCGGCGAGGAACTCCGGATTCGAGAGCACCTCGAACGCGACGCCGTGGGCGTTGGCGGCGAGGATGTCCTTGATCGTCTCCGCCGTCTTCACCGGGATGGTGGACTTCTCGACGATGATCTTCGGCCCCGCGGCGGTCTCGGCAATGGTGCGGGCAACCGACTCGATGTAGCGCAGGTCCGCCGCGCGGCCGGCGCCGACACCGTAGGTCTTGGTCGGGGTGTTGACCGCCACGAAGATGATGTCGGCCTCCCTGATGGCGCCGGTCACATCCGTCGAGAAATGCAGGTTCCGGCCGCGGGTCTGCTTCACGACCTCGTCCAGGCCCGGCTCGTAGATCGGCAGGCTGCCGGAATTCCAGGCCGCGATCCGGGCCGCGTTCATGTCCACGACCTTCACTTGGATGTCCGGGGCCTTGAGGGCGATCATCGCCATGGTGGGGCCACCGACGTAACCCGCGCCGATACAACAGATTTTCATGCGAGGCGCCTACTTTGGCCCGCGCCGGGACAAATCCAAGGACGTTTTTGGCGGGGGCGGGCGCAAAAAAGCCGGCCCGGAAAAACCGGGCCGGCGGCAATGCTGGCGGGGATCAGGCCGGCGTGGGTGACGGCGTGGGCACGTGGTCGTGGTCGATCGCGCCCGCGGCGGCGGCCTTCTCGGCCGCGCGCTTCTCCATGGCCTTGGCATCGGTCTTGCCCATGGCCTCGCGCACGACGGGCGACTGGATCTCGCCGCTGCGCAGGATCTCGAGGACGTGCTTGCCCTCGATCGTCTCGTGCTCGATCAGCGCCATCGCGATCTTGTCGAGCGCCGTGCGGTGCTCGGCGATGATCTGCTGGGCGCGCTTGTACTGGTTGGCGATGATCTCGCCGACGGCCGCGTCAATGCGGCGGGCGGTGTCCTCGCTGATGTGCGTGGAGCGGGTGATGTCGCGGCCGAGGAAGACCGTGTCCTGGTTCTCGCCCATCGCGATCGGGCCGAGGTCGCTCATGCCGTAGTCGCAGACCATCGAGCGGGCGACGCGGGTGGCGTGCTTGATGTCGCCGTACGCGCCGTTGCTGATGTCGCCGGTGACAAGCTCCTCGGCGATGCGGCCGCCCATGGACATGGCGATCTCGTCGAGCAGCTTCTTCTTCGGGCGCGTAAGGATGTCCTTCGTCGGGAAATAAGTCGTGCTGCCCAGACTCTGGCCGCGGGGGATGATCGTGACCTTGTGCACCGGGACGGTGCCGTCATCGAGCACCGCCTGCACCACGGCGTGGCCGGCCTCGTGCCAGGCGATCAGGCGCTTCTCGCTGTCGTCCATCACGCGCCGGCGCTCGCGGCCCCAGAGGACCTTGTCGCGGGCGTCGCCAATGTCGACCATCTCGACCTTCTTCTTGTCGCGGCGGGCCGCGAGGAGCGCGGCCTCGTTGAGCAGGTTCGCCAGCTCCGCGCCGGACAGGCCGGGCGTGCCGCGGGCGATGGCCCCGAGGTCGACGTTCTCGGCCAGGCTGATCTTGCGGGCGTGCACGCGCAGGATCTGCTCGCGGCCGACGAGGTCGGGGAGGTCCACGTAGATCTGGCGGTCGAAGCGGCCCGGGCGCAGCAGCGCGCTGTCAAGCACGTCGGGGCGGTTCGTGGCGGCGATGATGATGACGCCCTCGGTGGTGTCGAAGCCGTCCATCTCGACCAGGAGCGAGTTGAGCGTCTGCTCGCGCTCGTCGTTGCCGCCGCCCAGGCCGGCGCCGCGCTGGCGGCCGACGGCGTCGATCTCGTCGATGAAGATGATGCACGGGGCGCTCTTGCGGCCCTGCTCGAACATGTCGCGCACGCGGCTCGCGCCGACGCCGACGAACATCTCGACGAAGTCGGAGCCGGAGATGCTGAAGAACGGCACGTCGGCCTCGCCGGCCACGGCCTTGGCGAGGAGGGTCTTGCCTGTGCCCGGGGGACCGACCAGTAGGATGCCCTTCGGGATCTTGCCGCCCATCTTGGTGAACTTCTTCGGGTCCTTCAGGAACTCGACCACCTCGCTGACCTCCTCCTTGGCCTCATCGCAGCCGGCCACATCGGCAAACGTCAGCTTGTCGCGGTCCCGCGTCAGGAGCTTCGCGCGGCTCTTGCCGAAGCTGAGCGCGCCCTTGCCCGCCTGCCGGAGCTGGCGGATGAACAGGAAATAAAGCAGGCCGATGATCAGGATGAACGGAATCACGTTCACCGCGATCTGGGTCAGCAGCGTGCTGGGGGGCTGCTCGACAAACTTCTTCGAGCGCTGCAGGCGCTCCATGTTCGCGTCGGTGAGTCGGCCGGAGGCGCGGAACTGCGTGGTCGGGCCGTGGTCGCCCTCCAGTTCGGCCTCCTTGGTGGTCTCGCCCGTGATCACATACCAGTCGCGGCCGCCGGCGACGTCCTGGCGGATGCTGCCGTCATGGACCTTCCCCTGCTCCGACAGCTCGACGACCTTCTGGATGTTGACGGTGGCCGGCGAGGCGAGGCGGCTCGGCGCGAAGAACAGCAGCGACAGCGCGGCCAGCACAATCACCAGCCAGATTACCAGCATCTTCGGCTGGAAACGGTCAGGCGGCAGGTTCTTGAGCGGACGACGTTTCTTCGGGGAGTCGGGTTCGGACATGGAGAATTGGACTGAGGTCGCAACGTGGATGTTCCGGGCGGATAAGTCAATTGGCCCGGCGGTGGAATCAGTGGCGCATTTTCCCCGCCGGCTCATACCGCAGCCGTCCCGGGCTGATGACGGCAAACCCATCATGCCCGAGGCTTTGGCGCGTCGCGCGGCCCGCCAGGACGTCCCGCAGAAGCGTGTCGAACGCCTGCCGGGACAGGCTCACGGGGTGCGGCCGCGCGAGCAGCCAGTGGTGCAGCGCGCGGCGCACGAGCCCCCGTGGGCGTCCGGCCAGACGACGGAGGTTGAGCGCCCCGTCCGCGGCCCAGGGGCGGATTTCCGCCAGCCAGGCCTCCAATGCGAATTCGTCTTCCTCCAGTAACTCGCGCGAGCGCGCGGCCCCCGCGAGCGCGTCACGCCCGGCGGCCTGCTGCCAGGCCGGCAGCACGCGGTGACGGATCCGGTTGCGGAAATAATAGCCGCCGGCATTCGACGCGTCCTCGCGCCAAACTGCGCCCGCGCCGCGCAGCGCGGCGCGCACCTCGGCCTTGCGCACCGTCAGCAGCGGCCGCAGGTGCACCCGCCCGCGCGGCATCGCGTGCACCGGCCGCGGCGCGGCCAGCCCGCCCGCGCCGCTGCCGCGCGCCAGCCGCATGAAGAAGGTTTCGGCGATGTCGTCCTGCTGGTGGCCGCACCACAGCGCGGTGGCGTGGCGCGCGAAGAAGGCCTGGCGGGCCGCGCGGGCCGCCGCCTCGCTCGCCCCCGGGCGCGCGTCGGCCCAGGCGTCCGTGCGCAGCGGGATGCCGAGCGCCGCGCAGACGCGCTGGCAGAACGCGGCGTCGCCCCGCGACGCGGCCCCGCGCAGCCGGTGGTTGAAGTGCAGGGCGCGCAGCCGGGCGCGGCGCTCCGGCCAGTGGGCCCAGAGCAGGAGCAGCAGGCAGAGCGAGTCCGCGCCGCCGGAGAACGCCACCGACCACGTCTGGCGGGCCGGGGCTGCGTCGGCCCAGGCGAGGACGGCGGGATGCAGGCGGGCCCGCGGCAGCGCCCGGGCGACGGCCGCGGCGCAGCGCGCCCAGCGGTCCGCGGCTCTGGCGCCTGCGCGGGGCCGGTTCACGCGAAGCTGAGGTGCTCCTTGCCGAAGTACGGCACGAGCACCGCGGGGATCTTCACGCGGCCGTCGGGCTGGAGGTTGTTCTCCAGGATGGCCGCCAGCACGCGCGGCACGGCGAGGCCGGAGCCGTTGAGCGTGTGCACCAGCTCGGGCTTGCCGGTGTCCTTGGGCCGGTAGCGGATCTGCGCGCGGCGCGCCTGGAACGACTCGAAGTTGGAGCAGCTCGACACCTCCAGCCAGCGCTTCTGGCCGGCGGCCCAGACCTCGAGGTCGTACTTCTTTGACTGCGCGAAGCCGAGGTCACCACCGCACATCAGCAGCACGCGGTACGGCAGCTCGAGCTTGCGCAGCAGCCGCTCGGCGTCGTCCCGCAGCTTGTCCAGCTCGACGTAGCTCGTCGAGGGATGCACCCACTTGAGCAGCTCGACCTTGTCGAACTGGTGGACGCGGTTGAGCCCGCGGACGTCCTTGCCGTAGCTGCCGGCCTCGCGGCGGAAGCAGGGCGTGTACGCGCAGCGCATCACCGGCAGCGCGGCCTCGTCGAGGATCTCGTCGCGGAAGAAGTTCGTGAGCGGCACCTCCGCCGTCGGGACGGCGAACAGCCGGTCCGGGGTGGTCTCGTACATCTGCCCCTCCTTGTCGGGCAGCTGGCCGGTGGCGGTGGCGCTGGCGGCGTTGACGAAGATCGGCGGGCTGACCTCGACGTAGCCGGCGCGGCCGTCTTCCTCGAGGAAGAACTGGAGGAGCGAGCGCACGAGGCGCGCGCCGTCGCCGATGAAGAACGGGAAGCCGGCGCCGGTGACCTTGGCGCCGCGGGCGAAGTCGAAGAGCTTCTCGAAGCCGGGGATCTCCCAGTGCGGCAGCGCGTGGGGGCGCGGCTCGCCGTGGGCGCCATGGAGGGAGAACACGACGTTCTCCTCCGGCGTGCGGCCCTCGGGCACGCTGGCGTGCGGGAGGTTCGGCACGGTGAGCATGGCGGCGCGGAACTTCTCCTCCGTCTCCTTCAGCCGCAGCTCGGCCTCCTTCACCTGGGCCGAGACGGCCTTCATCTCGGCCACCTTGGCCACGAACTCGGGCGTGCCCTTCGGCAGCGCAGCCATCGCGGTGTTGGCGGACTTCTGCGCGCCGCGGAGCGCCTCGACTGCCTGGAGCTGGGTGCGCCAGGCGGCGTCGATGGCGAGCACGGCGTCGAGGTCGACCTCCAGGTGTTTCTTGGCAATCGCCGCCCGCACAAGGTCGGGCGACTCACGGAGCAGTTTGGGATCGAGCATGGCGGCGGGGGGTCAGCGGAGTTTCTCGGTGCGGGCGCGGGCGCGCTGCAGCCGCGCGTAAACGTCCTTGGCGGAGAGGAGCTTGAGGTCCCCGACCGGCGCCTGCACCACGAAATTGGTCGGGGCGGTGAGCGGATAGGGACCGAACAGGCGCGGGTCGGTCGGGCCAAAGATGCCAAGGGTCTTCACGCCGAGCGCGGCCGCGAGGTGCATCGGGCCGCTGTCGTTGGTGATCACCCACTCCGACCGCTTGATCAGCGCCGGCAGCGAGACGAGGCTGGTGTTGGCCGTGAGGTTGAGGAACTGCTCGGGCGAGTAGGCGTTGCGGTCGGGCACGCGGTTGTTGCCGGCCCAGATC
>Ga0265327_10005668_pt1 | contig 10335 bp, 8 predicted proteins | sample 41621metaG_FD_202089 | JGI IMG/M metagenome (GOLD analysis project Ga0265327, IMG submission 202089) | Rhizosphere microbial communities from Carex aquatilis grown in University of Washington, Seatle, WA, United States - 4-16-21 metaG | ecosystem: Host-associated > Plants > Roots > Rhizosphere >... | reverse complement strand
GGACGTCGGCCAGATGGACGGCGTCGTGCTGGCTGCGGACCGCCAGCGGGAACAGCGCATCGAGCAAGGCCTCCCGGCCGGCCGCCCATTCGTTGAGAGTCAGGGCCGCCCCACAGGCCTCAGCCAAGATGGCCAGCAGGCCGGTGCCGGCCGAGGGCTCCAGCACCCGGTCGCCCGGGCGCACCTGGGCGGCGAGGACGGCGAGACAGCCCAGCTCCGGCGGCGTCGAGAACTGGTCCATCGCCACCTGCTCCTCTGAGCGACGGGTGTGGGTCAGGCAGAGCCCGGAGAGGTTGGCCAGGAGCGCGGCGATGTCCGCCGGTGCGTCCTCCAGGCGGCCGATCTGCGGCGCGAGGCGACGTAGCTGCAGCACCAGGGCTGCCTCGACCGCGTCATAGGCGTCGCGCCACAGCCAGGCCCCCTCGGCGTCAGAGGCCCCGAAGGACGTAGTCATCACCCCCGAGACGAGCTTGCGGTCTAGGGCTCGCGAGCGGTTGAGGTGCGGGGTGAGCGCACGCGCGGCGGCCAGCAGGTTGGCGGCCTTCTGGTCGACGGCGACAACGGCGGTGGTGAACAGAGGAAGCAGGGCGTTCATGGGCGGGATCCGGATCACCCGCCGCGGAGGGCTCCTCCCTCCAGACCCGACGGGCTCGCCCGCCGGTCCCCCTGCCTTTGGGCTGCTCCTGACCTGAAGCCGTCGCCAGCCTCGCCGTCGCTCGCAGCGAGGTCTTCCGCCGACACTTCCAGCCTTGCTCGGGCCTCTGCCGACGGCCGGCACCGAAGCCATCCCCAGGTAAGGTCGGCGCGGCGTCCTACAATGCCGGCTATCGCCTGGATAACGGGATCGAGCTCTATTCGAATGGGACCTACTCCCATCGCGAGGCCCAGAGCTATCAGAACTACCGCCTGGCCACCGACATCCCCCTCCCTTATCGCGGCGTGGTCTTCCCAAGGGGCTACATTCCCCGGGAGACCATCGACGAGGACGATTACGCGCTCGGCCTCGGGGTCCGTGGACAAGACCTGGGTGGCTGGCACTGGGACGCCAGTTCGACCTTCGGATCCGACCAGGCCGACATCGGGGTCGAGGATTCCATCAACCTGTCGCTGCTCGCCGACACCGGCTTGAGCCCGACCACCTTCCACGCCGGCGTCTTCAAGGCCACCCAGTGGACCAACAATCTCGACCTCAGCCGCGGCTTCGCGGTGGGCCTGGCCTCACCTCTCAACCTGGCGCTGGGCGTTGAGCACCGACGGGAAACCTATCGCCTCGAGCCTGGCGACGCCGCCTCCCGCTACAAGGAAGGCACGGTGGCCTATCCCGGTTTCTCGCTGACCGACGCTGGCCGTCACAGCCGCGAGAACCTCAGCGCCTATGCGGAAATCTCGGTCAAGCCGGTGAACTCGTGGTCCCTCAGCCTGGCCGGGCGGGCGGAGCACTACGACGACTTCGGCTCGACACAGGTCGGCAAACTGACCACGCGTTATGACTTCGGGGGCCGGTTCGCCCTGCGCGCCACTGCGAGCACCGGGTTCCAGGCGCCGACCCTGCAGCAGCAATATTTTTCCGCGACCAATGTCGGCCTCAGCCAGGCCCTGGTCCAGCTTCCGGCCAACGCACCGGCTGCGCGCCTGCTAGGCGCCAAGGACCTGAGGCCGGAGACGTCGGTCAACCTCAGCGCCGGCCTGGTCGCCGAGCCGTTCGACGGGCTGCACGTCACCCTCGACGCCTACCAGATCGATATCCACCACCGCATCCTGAACACCGGTTTCCTGGCCGGGCCGGAGGCGGACGCGGCGATCAAGGCCAACGGCAATATCCTCGCGCCGGGCGTGTTCGCCATCGCCAGCTACTTCAATAACGCCATCGACACCCGCACCCAGGGGGTCGAGTTCAGCGCCACCTACGCCACCCGTTCGGAAGCCTGGGGGGATGTGGACTGGAGCCTGGCGGCCAACTTCAACCACACCAGTATCCGCCGTATCGCCCCGCCGCCCCCAGGTGCGCTGACCAGTCTGTTCGATCCCCCCTCGCTCAATGCGCTGACCACCGTCACGCCGCGCAGCAAGATCAGCCTCTCGGCCGTGGACCGCCTGGGCCGATGGACTCTCAGCGGCCGGCTGACCCGCTACAGCGAAACCCATTTCATCGCGTCGCCGAGCTTCGTCTTCCCGCCCTTCTACGACAACATCATCGACCCCAAGGTGATCGCCGACATCGAGGTCGCCTATGAGGTTCGCCCCGACATCACGGTGAGCGTCGGCGCCCACAACCTGTTCGACACATATCCGAACGAGACCATCCCCGCGTCGCGGGATCGCAACACCATGGTCTATCCCTACCTGTCCCCGTTCGGCTTCAACGGCGGGTACTGCTACGCCCGTCTGACCTATCGGTTCTGACGCCATGGCCGCGCGCGAATTCACCCCGGGCTCCATCGGCCTTCTCGCCTCCGCCGTGGCGGCCACGGCGATCGGACCGTCAGGCCTGCTGCTCACCACCTTCACCCTCTTCATCGGCCCGATCAGCCAGGACCTGAGCTGGGACCACGGCGAAGTCTCGGCCCTGGTGGCGGTGATGGGCGCGGCGATCGCGCTGGGCAGTCCGCTCAAGGGCTGGGCGGTGGACAGGTGGGGGGCGCGCCCGGTCGTGCTGGTCCTGACCTTGGTGCTCGGTCTGGCCACGGCGGCGGTCGCGGCGGTTCCGCCGACCAAGGCGGCCCTCTACGGCCTGTTCGGGCTGATCGGCCTGCTGGCCCCAGGCAACATCCCTTTCGCCAAGGTGGTCGCGGGATGGTTCCACGCCCGGAGAGGCATGGCCTATGGCCTGCTGGGGTTTGGAATCTCCCTCGGCATTCCCCTGGGCCTGCAGGTGGGACGCCGCTTGATCGACGCCATAGGCTGGCGAGGGACCTACCTGGTCTATGGCGGCCTCGACATCCTCGTGGTGCTGCCGCTCATCCTGTTGCTGTTTCGCGACCGGCCCAGGGGGGCGAACATTCGGGGCGCCCAGGAACCGCCGGAGCAACCCGGCGCGAGCCTTGGCCAGGCCCTGACCTCGCAGGCCTTCTGGCTCGTGGTCGGCAACCTGGCGCTTGGCGTGTTCGCCATGGCCGGGCTGATGACCCACGGCGTGCCCCTGCTCATGGAAAAGGGTCTTGATCGAGCGGCGGCCACCGACGCCTTGTCGGCGCTCAGCCTGGGCGTGATGCTGTCACAGCCCCTGCTGGGCTACCTGATGGATCGTCATGACAGTCCCAAGGTGGCCCTGCCCTTCGCTCTGGCCGCGATTGCCGGCCTGGTCGCCCTCCAGTTTGGTCACAGCCTCATCAGCTGTCTGCTCGCTCTGCTGGTGGTCGGGCTGGGGACCGGCGGGGAAAGCGGCACCACCCAATACTTCATCGGGCGCTATTTCGGGCTACGCCGGTTCAGCCTGATCTATGGATGCATCCAGCCGATCAATATGGGCCTGGCGGTGGGGCTTGGCGCCTATGTCCTGGGGGCTCTGTACGACCGCGGCGGGAGCTACCAGGTCGATCTCCTGCTGATGCTGGCCGCCGTGATCGTCGCCGCCGTTCTGCTCCTGATGATGGGGCCCTACACCTATCGCGCCAGCGCGAAAACGGGGGATGAGTGAGCCGTCGTCCCCCCTTTCCGGCCGACACCCTGGCGCGTGCCCGAGACCTGCAGGCGCAGATCTTCACCCTGGACGGACATGTCGACCTGCCCCCCGGCGTCGTCGCGGCCGACCTCGCCGGCGCCATGCCCGAAACGGGCCAGTTCGACCTGGCCCGCGCGCGTGAAGGAGGGGTCTCAGCGGCCGCCCTCACGCTGTTTTCCGGCCAGACCCGCGGCACACCTGCCGACGTCGCGCGCGCGCAGCGGGATGTCGAAAGCCAGTATGCGGCCATCAACGACCTGCTGATCCAGCACGCCACCGACGTCGGGCTGGCGCGGTCCCCGGCGGACCTGCGTCGGCTGGCTGAGGAGGGCCGGTTCGCCATCGTGCTGGGACTCCAGAACGCCGGCCTGCTCGGCGCGGACCTGGCGCCGTTGGAAGATTGGGTGGCGCGGGGCGTCCGGGTGATGGCCTTCAGCCACTTCGGCAACAATCCGTGGGCGGACTCATCCCGCCCCTTCGCCATGTTTGGCGATAGGCCAGACGCCCTGGGCGGTCTCTCCGAGCTGGGGAAACGGGGCGTGCGGCGGCTCAATGACCTGGGTGTCCTGGTCGATGTCTCGCAAATGACCAGCCTGGCCCTGGCCGAGACCCTGTCCGTCAGCAAGGCTCCGGTGATCGCCTCTCACTCGGCGGTCCGCAGCCAGGTCGATATCGGACGCAATCTCAGTGATCTGGAGCTGCGGGACATCGCCGCCGGCGAGGGGGTGGTCCAGATCATCGCGTTCTCGGCCTTCCTGCGGCCGTTCTCCGCCGAGACCCTCCTGGAGATCGGCGAGGTTTCGCGCAGGTTCGGCCTGCCGGCGCCCCGTGACACCGCCGAAGCCTTCGACCTCAGCCACCCCGAGACCGCGGACTGGTCGGACGAGCGGCTCGACGACTATCGCGGCGACCTGCACGCAATCCTCGACCGGACCCCACTGGCGACCCTGCAGGATTTCGGCAAGGCGATCGATCACGCCGTGGGCGTGGCGGGGATCGACCACGTGGGGATCAGCTCCGACTTCAATCAGCACGGGGGTGTGGTGGGCTGGGCCCATGCCGGCGAGAGCGTGAACGTCACCGCCGAGCTGATCACCCGTGGCTACGCCGACGACGAAATCGCCAAGCTCTGGGGTGGGAATTTCCTGAGGGTCTGGGACGCCGTCGAGGCCGTCGCCCGGTCCCTTCAACCAAGGCCAGGAGACAAGTCATGAGCAGCGAGGCCAACAAGGCGACGGTCCGGAAGATCTATGAAGAGGTGGTGGGCCGGCGAAACTACCACCTGATCGATGACATCGTCTCCCCGGACTTCTTCGACCACAATGCGCAGCGGTATGGCTGGGCGCTGGGGCGCGACGGATTTCGCGAGCACGCGGAGTTCCTGCACAGCGTCTTCGCCGACGTGGAGATCGTGGTTGAGGAGGTGGTCGCGGACGGCGATCGCGTGGTCGCGTTCTGGAGCCTGACGGGAACCCATCGCGGCGAGGTCTGGGGCGTGGCCCCAACCGGCCGCCGCGTCAGCGGCGGCACCACCAGCCTGTTCCGCTTCAAGGATGGCCGGGTCGTCGAGTACGAAGCGCGGCCCGATCGTCTGACGATGCTGGTCCAGTTGGGCAGTTTCGGCAGCTACGCCCAGACCCTGGGACAGCCTTGATGCGGTTCGATGGACAGGTGGCGCTGATCACTGGCGCGGGCTCGGGCATTGGCCGCGCCGTGGCCCTCGGCGTCGCGGACCGCGGAGGACGCGTGGCGGTGGCGGACATCAACCCGGCCACCGCCGCCGCCGTAGTGGCGGAGATCCGGACGGCCGGGGGCGAAGCCGAGGCGCTGACAGTCGATCTGGGCCGGGCCGCGCAGATCGAGGCGATGGTGGAGGCTGCTCTTGCCGCCTTCGGCCGCATCGACGTGCTGCACAACAATGCCTATGGCTCGGCCCCGCCCCGGGCGGCGGCAGATCTGGACGCCCACCAGGCCCGGTGGGACCAGACCTTCCAGGTTGGCCTCACCGGCCTGATGCAGGCGACGCGCCGGATCCTGCCGGTCATGAAGGCGCAGGGTGGCGGCGCCATCGTCAACACCGCGTCCGTCGCCGGCCTGGCCGGCGACTACGGCCACTGGGCCTATAGCGCCATGAAGGCCGGTGTGATCAACCTCACCCGCACGGTGGCGATCGAAAACGCCCGTGACGGCATCCGCGTCAACTGTGTCTGCCCTGGCGCCATCGACACTCCCCTGCTGCGCGAGGGCCTGCAGGCCGCGCCCGCCTATGGTCGCGCGGTGCTGGACCGGATTCCCATGGGCCGGTTCGGAACCCCCGAAGAGCTGGCCCAGGTGGTGCTCTTCCTCGCCTCGCCGGCCGCCGCCTATGTGACAGGCGCCGTGGTGGTCGCCGATGGCGGCCTCACCGCGGCCAACGGCCTGCCTCGCCCCCCTGCCGGCTAGAGCATTTCGCGCCTCGGGAGAGGCGGGATATGTTCTGGATTCCTTGTGGTCGCCCTTCGCGGCGAGGCGCGCCCGTGGCGCGCTCAGACCAGGGGCCCCTCCCGCGCCTTCCAGTAGGACGCGCGAAGCTCACGTCTCAGGATCTTGCCCGAGGCATTGCGCGGCAGGACATCCATAAAGTCCACGCTCTTGGGAGTCTTGTAGCCCGCGATACGTCCCCGCGCCCAGGCGATCAGGGCCTCCGGGTCGGGCTCGACGCCGGGCCTCAGGACCACGATCGCCTTCACCTCCTCGCCCCATCGGTCGCTGGGCACCCCGATGGCGGCGACCTCGGCCACATCGGGATGGCCGAACACGGCGTTCTCCACCTCAGCCGGATAGATGTTCTCGCCGCCCGAGATGATCATGTCCTTCACCCGATCATGGATGAAGACATAGCCGTCAGCGTCGAGGTAGCCTGCGTCGCCTGTGCGCAGCCAGCCGCCGGCGACCAAGGTGTCGGCCGTGGCTTGCAGCTGACCGAAATAGCCCAGCATGTTGGAGGCCGAGCGGATGACGATCTCGCCCACCTCCCCTGCCGGCAGGGCTCTCCCGTCGTCGCCCCAGACCTGGATCTCCACCCCGGGGAGCGGCCGGCCGGCCGAACGCATCCTCGCATTGCCGGCGGGATCATGGTCCTCCGGCCCCAGGGCCACGACCGCGCCCGCGGTCTCCGTCATCCCATAGAGCTGAACAAAGCCCGATCCGAACACCGCCATGCTCTCCCGCAGCAGGTCGAGCGGGATCGGCGAAGCGCCGTAGAATATGTACTTCAGACGGCTGAAATCCACCGTCAGCGCGTTCGGCTGGCGCACCACCAGCTGCATCGCCGCCGGCACCAGCAGCAACTTCGAGATCCTCCAGGTCTCGATGAAGTCCAGCACCGCCAGCGGATCGAACTCGCGCACCACCACCGCCAAAGCGCCGTTGTAGAACGCCGTCAGCGGCCAGCCGACCCCGCCCACGTGGAACCCCGGCATGGCGGCCAAGGCGACGTCATCATCGCCCCAGCGATTCCACGCATAGTCCGGTCCTGACTGGGCCCGTTGCAGAGCGAGGAAATTATCGTGACTGAGCACAACGCCCTTCGGCAAACCGGTGGTGCCAGAGGTATAGAGTTGCACCACCGCATCGTCGGGGGTGACTTGAACGCCCAGGTCCTCATGGGACTGGCCGTCGCGCCAGGATGCGAAGTCTCCCCCGGGCAGCGGGCTTTCCATGCCAATCGTCGCCGCCCAGGGGAAGTCCAGCGCGGGGGAGCGCGCCAGATCGATGAATTCTGGCCCGACGAACAGCAGCTTCGCGGTGCTATCGGCCAGGACATGGGCGATCTCGGGCGGCGCCAACCGCCAGTTGATCGGCGCCGTCACCACCCCGGCCTTGGCCGCCCCCAGCAGGAGTTCGAAATAGAGGTCGGAGTTCTTGCCCAGATGGGCGATCCGATCACCGGGCGCGAGGCCCGCCGCACGGAGGGCCTGGGCGACCTGGTTGGTGCGGCGGTCGAGCTCACCGTAGGTGGTGATGCGCCCCTCGAACGCCATCGCCCGCGCCAGGGGGCGCGCCTGCGCGTGGTCCCGGACCATATCGCCGAGCGTTGAGATGGTCATGACTGCCTCCGCCACGCTCAGGGCGCCTTGTTCATGGTTGCATCAAGCTTGCCCAGGTCGGCCTTGGCCGAGGCCAGGGGCCCCTGGTCGAAGAAGCTCGGATCCAGAATCATGCCGAACACCTTGGAATTGTGCGTGTGGCAGAGCTGGTGATAGGCGAACGCGGTCTGGATGGCCGACCCACGCCCCTGGGCGTCCTGCGCCGCGTTGACGGCCTCCTTCGTCAATTTCAGCGCGAACATCGGTTTCTTGGCGATGTCCTGCGCCAGGTCCAGGGTGAAGGCGCTGAGCGTGTCGCGCGGGACCACGTGATTGACCATGCCGAGCTCCCGCGCCTCTTGGGCGCTGACCCAGCTGGAGCGGAACAGCATCTCCTTGGCCTTGCGCACCCCCAGCTCGTAAGGGTGGTTGAAGAACTCGACGCCGCTGATCCCCATCAGCACGGTGTTGTCCTGAAACGCCGCGTCGTCGGAGGCCACGATGATGTCGCACGGCCAGATCAACAGCAGGGCGCCGGAGATGGCTTTGCCCTGCACCTCGGCGATGGTGGGCTTGGGAATGTTGCGCCACCGCTCCGAAAACCCGAGGAACGCCTCCTTCTCGAAGGCCATGCGGCCTTCGGCGCCCACGCAATCGAATCCGCACCAGGTGCCGACGGTCTTGAAACTTCGCAAGGTTTCCACCTGGCCGGTGTCGCGCAGGTCATGGCCGGAGGAAAAATGCGGGCCGTTGGCGGCCAGGATGATCACCTTGACCTCGTCATCCTGGGCGGCGCGGTCGAAGGCCTCATTCAGCTCATAGAGCATCAGGGCGTCCTGGGCGTTGCGGGTCTCCACCCGGTTCAGGACGATACGCGCCACATGGGGCGCCGGGCGCTCGTAGGCGATGCGGGTGAAGGTCTTGGCTTCGGACATGGAACGCTCTCAGACGCGGCGGGGACGGGGACGAAGGAAGTCGGCGATCTCGGCCAGGGCTTCGTGCGCCTCGGGGAAGAGCCCCAGGAAGGCGTGCCAGACGTGAGGAAGATCCGGCCAGATGCTGAGGGCCGAGCGCACGCCGGCGGACTCGAGCCGCGCGGCGAACCGGCGCGTGTCGAACAGCAGCGTCTCGATGTTGCTCGCCTGTTGCAGGGTCGGCGGGAACTTCGCCAGCACGTCGGTGGGAATGAAGAGCGGCGAAACCCTTGGGTTCTGGGCCACATCGTTGGGCCCGAGATAGGTTGCGATCGCGGCGGCGAGTGAGTCCGGCAGGCCGACAGGATCCTCGAGACCGACGCGGTCCGGATACGGCAGGTTGTCCAGGGTGCCGGCGATCAAGGCCAGTCGGTCGGGAACCCGTTGTCCCCTGGTGATCGCATCGAACACGGTCGAGGCCGCCAAGGCGCCGCCTGCGGAATCACCGGCCACGGTGAGCCAGTCGGCGGCCCCTGCCCCGTCTGGCCCGTGATTGGCGGCCCAGTCGAGGGCGGTCACGCAGTCATCCAGCCCCGCTGGGAACCGGTGCTCCGGGGCGAGCCGATAGTCGACCATCAGGACGCTCGCGCCACTGAGGCGGGCGAGCGTCGCCGACAGGCCGCGATAGTCTTGCGGCGCGCCGCCGGCCCAGCCGCCGCCGTGCAGATACACCAGCCGGTGAGCCGGATTAGCGCCCTGCGCCTGCACCCATTCCGCGGGCACACCGCCGGCCAGGACCGGCGTGATCCGGATGCCGTTCTGCGAAACAGCGGGGCCGACGTCTCCATAGCGCTTCATCAGATGGCGCAGGACCGCCACCCATTGGTCGAGCGGGGTTTGGGCGTCGGAGAGGTCCGCCTCAGCGCCCAGGGCGCCAAGGTGGGCGAAGGCTTGCAATAGCGCGGCGCGATGGGGAGAGTCGTGGGTCATGACAAAAGGGTCCTGGTGTGGCGTTGGGGGAACCTGCCGGCCGGGGCGCGCCCTGAAGAGGACCGAAGCGACCGGAAGACAGGGACAATTGCGGGCTGTCAGAAAATCCGCTTGAGCGAGATCCCGACCGTGCGGCCGGGTTCGAGCGTGACCAGCGCCGGCGCGCCGAGCAGGTTGGACGCCACCAGGCCGGTGCCGCGCACCACCTCGTCGGTGAGGTTTCGGGCGAAGGCCGACGCCCGCCAGTCGCCCTTGGCCGAGGCCCAGTCGGCGGTCAGGTCGAGCCGTCCGACGGCGTCCTGGGAGATGAAGGGGGTGTTGAATTCGGTCAGGTAGGACTTGTCCTGCCAGTAGTATCGGGCCCCCAGGGTGAGCGTGCCCCCAACGGCGTCGAGGTCGTAATAGCCACCCAGGCTGAAGGCGCTGCGGGGCGTGTTGGGCAGGTACCGGCCCGCCAGGTTCTGGACCACAGCATTCGGTTCGGACGGGTCGGCGCTCTCGAACCGGTCGAACTTGGCGTTGAGCAGCGAACCGGAGAATTCCAGGCGCAGCCGGCGGCTGGGACGCCAGGCGCTTTCCAGTTCGGCGCCGTCCACCGTGGCCTTCGCGGCGTTCTGGAAACCGGTGGCGAACCCGGCCACCCTGGTCAGTTGCAGATCGTCATAGGGCATGTGGAAGACGGCGAAATTGGCCTCCAGGGTGC
>Ga0265327_10005667_pt1 | contig 10335 bp, 12 predicted proteins | sample 41621metaG_FD_202089 | JGI IMG/M metagenome (GOLD analysis project Ga0265327, IMG submission 202089) | Rhizosphere microbial communities from Carex aquatilis grown in University of Washington, Seatle, WA, United States - 4-16-21 metaG | ecosystem: Host-associated > Plants > Roots > Rhizosphere... | reverse complement strand
TATCCCACCGCCACGGTCCTGGACTTCTCGTTCGCCAGCGCGGTGTCGGGCGTGAGCTTCTACTTCAACAACTACGGCGACAACGGCGCCTCGTTCTACCAGGCGTTCGACGGCCTCGGTAACCTGCTCGAGTCTGGCGCCCTGAACAGCGAAGACGGCTTCGAGAACAACATTCTCTCCGCTTCCGGCATCAAGGATCTGCAGTTCAATAACGGCGAGGGCGGCGCCAACTGGTATTTCGCCGTGAATTCCATCAACTACTCGGGCGCCGTCCCGGAACCCACGACCTGGGCGATGATGTTCGCCGGCGTGGGCGCCATCGGCATGGCCCTGCGTTCCAGCCGCCGCAGGCAAGCTGTGACCGCCTAGTTCGATCGAAAGATCGGGCGTTTGAAAGGCCGCCTTCGGGCGGCCTTTCTCGTTTTGTCGGCGGGTCAGCCGATCGCAGATGCGGGCGATGTTCGCCCGCGACGGACTGAGCATCGTTAACACGCGAAGAAAAATGAGCGGCGGGAGGGATTCTCCCGCCGCTTGCATTTGACGAGCGCATTTCAATCTCGTCATATCTGTATACCGACCGGCGGAGACCGGCCGGAACATAAGGGGTGGAAACATGACCAAGGCCGAACTCGTGGCCGCGATCGCGCACAAGACAGGACTGAAGCAGGCCCAGGCCAAGGACGCCCTGGACGCCATGCTGGGTTCGGTGACCGAAAGCCTGAAAGCTGGAAATGAAGTCCGCCTCGTGGGCTTCGGCAGCTTCACGCCGGTGGATCGCCCCGCGGGCATGGCCCGCAATCCGCGCACGGGCGCGGCGGTGAAGCGTCCCGCCTCCAAGACCGCCCGCTTCCGCGTGGGCGACTCCCTGAAGGCCGCGCTCAACTGAATCGGGTTCGAGTATAGGAGCGTGGGGCGGTTCGCCGGGGGGCGGAGCCGCCCTTTTTTCATGGCTGAAATGTATACAATTGGCACAGTCAGTCGGGTTGGCGACGCTGGCCGCGGCCCTCGCCGGGGAGGTCCAGGCTTTGCTGTTGCCAGTCCGGCGCGGGGCGCCTACGACTTCGATCTCGAAAGGGGCGGCGCCCGAGCCGCCGGTCGCCGCCATGCCGCGCTTCCTAGCTTTCCTCGCCATCGCCTGGCTGACGTTCGGAACCGGCGCCCTGGCGGAAACCTTTCGCCTGCCCAAGACCGGCGCGCCCGCCTTCGTGGTCGACTCGCCGCCGGGCTCGACCGGCCGATTCGACGAGCAGGGCAATCTGGCGGTGCAGTTCGACGATCGATCGGCCGCCGTGCAATATTCGATCATCGGCAGCGACGAGGGGGGCCTGCCGTTTCCGGAAATCGCCTCCCGGATCTTTAAGGCGGCCGGAACGCCGCCGTACACGCACACCGAGCCCGGCGCGATCTCGGGCGTGGCGGGCCAGAGCTTCTCAAGCCTCATGACCGTGAACGGCGTCATGCTGGACTTGACGGTGACGATCGTGAAGCTCGACGGGTCTCAGGCCGCCGTCCTGGCCGTCCTGCGGCAAAAATCCATCACGCCGGCTCAGCAGGCGGCGGTCGACGCCCTGGTCTTGCAGGCCCGGATCGACCGGTGATGGTGGGCGGCGAGGGGATCGAACCCCCGACCTCCTGGGTGTAAACCAGGCGCTCTGACCAGCTGAGCTAGCCGCCCGCGAAGCGGGGTTCTAGCAGAGGGTGGCCGTCCCCCGATAGCGAGTGGAGTCTCTCTTCGTACGAATGATGAGTGCTCGCCCTCCCCCTCGATGGGGGAGGGTTGGGTGGGGGTGCTCGCAGTCGGTTTGAGGATGAGGCTCGGAGGCGGTACCGCCTCCATTGTCTTTCCCGACAGGCTCTCCCCGCACCCCCATCCCGGCCTTCCCCCATCGAGGGGGAAGGAGTTGCGGAAGAACGCTTGGCCGAGTTGCTTAGGCCCGCCGCCGCAAACCATCGACGACTAAATAGGCGAACAGCAGAAGACTGACCCACAGCGTTAGATAGGCCGTCGTCGATACCGCGTTCCAAAGCCGAAAGGCCGCATACGGGTCCTCGCCGCGGCTCGGCAGCATGTGCATCGCCAGGCCCAGAGCCGGCGCTCTCAAAAGCAAGGCTCCGGCGATCCCCAGCGCGAATTGGAACCAAGCCAATCGTGGATGAGGCCGAAAGCGATGAACAGCGCGAAGCCCAAGCCAGCAGATCCCAACCACGGCGAAGAGACCAGGCAATCCGAGGCGAAAGCCCGGATGCTGCACGACATAGTAGACGTCGACATCGGAGCTCGGGACGTAAGGAGCCTGGGTGGGCGCGAAGTCAAGCAAAGCCAAAAGGCCTGCAGCCCCCAGCCAAGCCAGCGGTAGCCAAGCCACTGATTTCGGGGAGGAGCTTGCCGTCATCCCTCCACCGCCCTCGGCTTGCGGTCCTTGTCGATGGCGACATAGACGAACACGCCCTTGGTCACCTGCTGCGGCTCCGAGGCGTCGCGCCGGCGGCGCCAGGCCTGCACCGCCACGCGGATCGAGGTGCGGCCCACGCTCACCAACTCCGCGTACATGCTGACCTCGTCGCCGACGAACACCGGATTGATGAAGGTGATCTCGCTGACCGCGATGGTGGCGCAGCGGCCCTTGGCCAGGTCGAAGGCGAGGGTGGCGCCGGCCAGGTCCATATGGCTCATCAGCCAGCCGCCGAAGATGTCGCCCTCTGGGTTGGTGTCGGCCGGCATGGCGATGGTGCGGATCACCGGCGCGGTGGCGGGGCAGGCGGGCGGTTCGTCGGCCATGGGAAGCTCCGGATTCGTGAAGCACAGGTAGCATGGTCCATGGCGCGTCGCTTCGCCTCGACCGCAAAGTGCGGGCCGACCCTGTTTCGTGTTGACAGCGCCACCCCCTGCGACCTATCTCACGACCCCTCGATTGGGGGGCCGGTTCACCGGCCTGTCCAGACGCGGATGTAGCTCAGTTGGTTAGAGCGCCGGCCTGTCACGCCGGAGGTCGCGGGTTCGAGCCCCGTCATTCGCGCCATTTCCTTCCTCACGCAATCCGCCCATGCCGCGCCGCAGCGACACTCGCGCGGGCTAAGCTGTGGGCGCCTCGCCTTGCACCCTCAACAAAAGCCTCGCTTCTGCGGCAAAACGGTCTAAGCCCCTTGGAACCGGCGCGGCCCATGGGCTAGAAGGTCGCGATTCCACATCGAGGCTTGGATGAACGCGTTCCTCCTGCAGTACCTGCCGATCGTGATCTTCCTGGGGATCGGCGCCGTGATCGGCATCGTCTTCCTGGCGGCCGCGGCGGTGATCGCGCCCAGCGCGCCCGATCCCGAGAAGCTGTCGGCCTACGAATGCGGCTTCAACGCCTTCGACGACGCCCGCATGAAGTTCGACGTGCGCTTCTACCTGGTGTCGATCCTGTTCATCGTCTTCGACCTGGAAGTGGCGCTGCTGTTTCCCTGGGCCGTGAGCTTGATGAAGACGTCGCACGGCGTCCAGGTCGCCTCCTTCACAGCCGCGGTTGTGTTCCTGCTCGATGTGACGGTCGGCTATGTCTACGCGTGGAAGTTGGGAGCTCTGGAATGGGAATAGTCCCCGCAGGCAGCGCCGGCCGGGTTGCGACCCCGGGCTACGATCCCAAGCTTCATGACCCGTTCTTCGACGGCCTGTCCGACCAGCTGGCCGACAAGGGCTTCATCGTGGCGGCCGCCGACGACCTGATCACCTGGGCACGCACCGGTTCGCTGATGTGGATGACCTTCGGCCTGGCCTGCTGCGCCGTTGAGATGATGCACGCCGCCATGCCGCGCTATGACGTGGAGCGGTTCGGCTTCGCGCCCCGCGCCAGCCCGCGCCAGTCGGACGTGATGATCGTGGCCGGCACCCTGACCAACAAGATGGCTCCCGCCCTGCGCAAGGTCTACGACCAGATGCCGGAGCCGCGCTACGTGATCTCGATGGGCAGCTGCGCCAACGGCGGCGGCTACTATCACTACAGCTACAGCGTCGTGCGCGGCTGCGACCGCATCGTGCCGGTGGACATCTACGTGCCGGGCTGCCCGCCGACCGCCGAGGCCCTGGTCTACGGCATCCTGCAGCTGCAGAAGAAGATCCGCCGCACGGGGACCATCGAACGATGACCGACGCTGCTCCTCCCGCCGTCACGGAAGAGACGCCCGTCGAGCTGCCGCCGCTGGTCAAGCTGGGCCAGGCGATCCAGGCCAATTCGGCCGGGGCGATCACCGGCTTCAAGGTCGAGTACGGCGAGCTGACCCTGCATGCCGAGCGCGAGCGCATCGTCGAGGTGCTGACCCATCTGCGCGACGATCCGGACTGCCGCTTCCACCAGCTGGTGGACCTGTGCGGCGCCGACTATCCCGACCGCCCGCGCCGCTTCGACGTGGTCTACCACCTGCTGTCGATGACCAAGAACCACCGCATTCGCGTCACGGTGCAGACCGACGAGGACACCCCGGTGCACACCGTGGCCCACGTGTTCCCGGCGGCCGACTGGTTCGAGCGCGAGGCGTTCGACATGTACGGCATCTTCTTCGAGGGCCATCCGGACCTGCGCCGGATCCTCACCGATTACGGCTTCCACGGCTATCCGCTGCGGAAGGACTTCCCGATGACCGGCTATGTCGAGGTGCGCTATGACGACGAGCTGAAGCGGGTGGTCTACGAGCCGGTCAAGCTGACCCAGGAGTTCCGCCAGTTCGACTTCCTGTCCCCGTGGGAGGGCGCTCGATCGGCCCTGCCGGGAACCGGCTACCACTACACCCTTCCTGGCGACGAGAAGGCGACCAAGTAATGGCCGAACACGTGGACGTGCCGGAGAAGTTGGCCGAGCGCACCGTGGAAGAGGGCGGGGCGCTGACCACGCCCGTGCCCGGCGAGATTCCGGTGCGCAAGTTCAACATCAACTTCGGGCCCCAGCATCCGGCGGCCCACGGCGTGCTGCGCCTGGTGCTCGAGCTCGACGGCGAGATCGTCGAGCGCGTCGACCCGCACATCGGCCTGCTTCACCGCGGCACCGAGAAGCTGATGGAGGCGCGCACCTACCTCCAGAACACGCCCTATTTCGACCGTCTCGACTATGTGGCGCCGATGAACCAGGAGCACGCCTGGTGCCTGGCCATCGAGAAGCTGACCGGCGTGGACGTGCCGATCCGCGGCCAGCTGGTGCGGGTGCTGTTCTGCGAGATCGGCCGTATCCTGAACCACCTGTTGAACGTCACCACCCAGGCGATGGACGTGGGCGCCCTGACCCCGCCGCTGTGGGGCTTCGAAGAGCGCGAGAAGCTGATGATCTTCTACGATCGCGCTTCGGGGGCCCGCCTGCACGCCAACTACTTCCGTCCCGGCGGCGTCCGCCAGGACCTGCCCGAGGCCCTGATCACGGACATCAAGGAGTGGGCCATCGCCTTCCCCAAGGTGCTCGACGACATCGAGGGCCTGATCACCGACAACCGCATCTTCAAGCAGCGCAACGTCGACATCGGCGTGGTGACCCGCCAGGAAGCCATCGACTGGAGCTTCTCCGGGGTGATGGTGCGCGGTTCGGGCATCCCGTGGGACCTGCGCCGCAGCCAGCCCTACGAGTGCTATTCGGACCTGGAGTTCGACATTCCGCTCGGCAAGAACGGCGACTGCTACGACCGCTACCTGTGCCGCATGGAAGAGATGCGCCAGTCGATCAAGATCATCCTCGAGTGCTGCGACCGCCTGGCCAAGACGCACGGACCGGTGCTGTCGGAGGACGGCAAGATGACCCCGCCGCGCCGGGGCGAGATGAAGCGCTCGATGGAAGCGCTGATCCACCACTTCAAACTGTTCACTGAGGGCTTCCACGTGCCGGCGGGCGAGGTCTACGCCTGCGTCGAGGCGCCTAAGGGCGAGTTCGGCGTCTATCTGGTGGCCGACGGCACCAACAAGCCTTACCGCGCCAAGATCCGCGCGCCGGGCTTCCCGCACCTGCAGGCGATGGACTGGATGAACCGCGGCCACATGCTGGCCGACGTCTCCGCCATCCTCGGGTCGCTGGACATCGTTTTCGGGGAGATCGACCGGTGAGCGTGCGCCGTCTGGCCAAAGAGCAGCCCGCCAGCTGGGACTTCGCGCCCGACACGCTGGAGAAGGCCAACTGGTGGATTTCCAAGTACCCGGCCAACCGCCGTCAGTCGGCGGTGATCCCGATCCTGTGGCTGATCCAGAAGCAGGACGGCTGGGTGTGCGAGCCGGCCATCCGCAAGCTGGCCGAGATGCTCGGCATGCCGGTGATCCGGGTGCTGGAGGTCGTCACCTTCTACACGATGTTCCAGCTGGAGCCCGTCGGTAAGGCGGCCCTGATCCAGGTGTGCGGCACCACGCCCTGCGCCCTGCGCGGGGCCAACGACCTGATCCGGCTGTGCCAGGAGACGATCGGCGACCGCGATCACCTGTCGGCGGACGGACTGTTCACCTGGCAGGAGGTCGAGTGTCTCGGCGCCTGCGTGAACGCGCCCATGGCCCAGATCAACGACTACTACTACGAGGACCTGACCCCCGAGACCCTGGGCCAAATCATCGACGACTTCCGCGCCGGCAAGGCGCCTAAGCCCGGCTCCTACGCCGGACGCCACACCTGCGAGCCCAAGGGCGGGGCCCTGACGCTGAACGATCCTTCGCTCTACGACGGCTCCAGGGCCAAGAAGCTGAAGAAGATCCCCAACGCGCCGGAGCCGGCATGAGCAGTCTGTCCCGCTCCACTGCCCGCAAGCCGTCCAAGATGGCCGTCAAGCCGGTCCTCAAGCCTGCGCCTATCGCTGAAATGAGCGAGGCCGAGCGCAAGGCGCTGAAGGCCCGCTTCATGGTGGTGGTCGGCATGACCCTGGGCTGCATCGTCCTGGCGTTCATCGGCATGATCGGCAGCGTGAACCTGCACCAGTGGTGGGGCATGCCGCTGTTCGTGCTGGCCATGATCGGCGGGTTCGGGTCGCAGATCGTGTTCATTGTCGGCCTGGTTCGGGCCAACCGTAGTGGGGGGGCTTAACCGGCCATGGTCGGCATCCTCGAAGACAAAGACCGCATCTTCACCAACCTCTACGGCTTCCAGGACTGGGGCCTGGAGGCGGCCAAGAAGCGCGGCGCGTGGAACTCCACCAAGGACATCCTGTCGTGCGGGCGCGACTGGATCATCAACAACACCAAGGCCTCGGGCCTGCGCGGCCGCGGCGGCGCCGGGTTCTCGACCGGCCTGAAGTGGTCGTTCATGCCGAAAGAGGTGAGGGAAGGGCGTCCTCACTATCTGGTGGTCAATGCGGACGAGTCGGAACCCGGCACCTGCAAGGACCGCGAGATCATGCGCCATGATCCGCACCTGTTCATCGAGGGCTGCCTGGTCGCCAGCTTCGCCATGCAGGCCAACGCCTGCTACGTCTATATCCGCGGCGAATATGTGCGCGAGCGCGAGGTCATGGAGGCCGCGGTCAAGCAGGCCTACGAGGCCAAGCTGATCGGCAAGAACAACGTCCACGGCTTCGACTTCGACCTCTATATCCACCACGGCGCCGGGGCCTATATCTGCGGCGAAGAGACGGCGCTGCTGGAGAGCCTGGAAGGGAAGAAGGGCCAGCCCCGCCTGAAGCCGCCGTTCCCGGCGGGCGCGGGCCTCTACGGCTGCCCGACCACAGTCAACAACGTGGAGTCGATCGCGGTGGTCCCGACCATCCTGCGCCGGGGCGCGGAGTGGTTCGCCGGCTTCGGCCGCCCCAACAACACCGGCACCAAGCTGTTCTGCATCTCCGGCCACGTCGAGCGGCCGTGCAATGTGGAAGAGGCCATGTCGATCCCGTTCCGCCAGCTGATCGAGGATCACTGCGGCGGGGTGCGCGGCGGCTGGGGCAACCTCAAGGCGGTGATCCCGGGCGGCTCGTCGGTGCGGATGATCCCGGCGGAGGCCTGCGAGGACCTGCCGATGGATTTCGACGCCCTGTCGGCGCTGAAGTCGGGCCTCGGCACCGCGGCCGTGATCGTGATGGACAAGTCCACCGACCTGGTCAGGGCGATCGCCCGCATCAGCTACTTCTACAAGCACGAGAGCTGCGGCCAGTGCACGCCGTGCCGCGAGGGCACCGGCTGGATGTGGCGGGTGATGGAGCGGATGGCCAAGGGCGACGCCGATCCCAAGGAGATCGACACCCTCCTGGAAGTCACCACCCAGATCGAGGGCCACACCATCTGCGCGCTGGGCGACGCGGCGGCCTGGCCGATCCAGGGCCTGTTCCGCCACTTCCGGCCGGAGATCGAGGCGCGGATCGCGAACTACCGTAGCGGCAAGCCCCATATCCAGGGCGTGACCCTGGCGGCGGAGTAGGGCGCATGGAAGGCATCCTCATCGATGGAAGCCCGCAGGACGGTGGTGGTCGGATCGCTGCTGATGGCGTCGTCTATTGGTTCTCGCTCGCTGATGCGCCGGGAGTGAGAACAGATTGGATCGGCCAGCGGGTGAGTTTCGAACCGCATTCGCCGAACAGTCTCACTGCGATTGACGTCCGCTTGCGCAACTCAACCGAAGGCGAACTGTAATGCCTAAAGCCAAGGTCAACGGCGTCGAGGTCGAGTTCGAGCCCGGGATGACGGTTCTGCAGGTGGCGGAGCTGGCCGGGGAGGAGATCCCGCGCTTCTGCTATCACGAGCGGCTGTCGATCGCCGGCAACTGCCGCATGTGCCTGGTGGAAGTGAAGCCTGGCCCGCCCAAGCCGCAGGCGTCCTGCGCCCTGCCGGCGGCGGAGAACCAGGAGATCTTCACCAACACGCCGATGGTCAAGAAGGCGCGCGAGGGCGTTCTGGAGTTCCTGCTGATCAACCACCCGCTCGACTGCCCGATCTGCGACCAGGGCGGCGAATGCGACCTGCAGGACGAGACCCTGGGCTATGGCCGCGACGACACCCGCTATCAGGAGAACAAGCGGGCGGTCGAAGAGAAGTACATGGGGCCGCTGGTCAAGACGGTGATGACCCGCTGCATCCAGTGCACGAGGTGCGTGCGCTATGTGACGGAAATCGCTGGGGTTCCCGAGATCGGCATGATCTCGCGCGGCGAGGACGCCGAGATCACCACCTACCTCGAGAAGGCCATCAACTCTGAGATGACCGGCAATGTCGTCGACCTGTGCCCGGTGGGCGCGCTGACGCACAAGCCGTGGGCCTTCAACTATCGCCCGTGGGAGCTGAAGAAGACCGAGACCGTCGACGTGCACGACGCCGTCGGGGCCAATGTGCGCGTGGACGCGCGCGGGTCGGAAGTGATGCGGGTGCTGCCGCGCACCAACGAGGCGATCAACGAGGAGTGGATCGACGACAAGACCCGCTACGCCGTCGACGGCCTGATGCGCCAGCGGCTCGACCGCCCCTATGTGCGCAAGGGCAAGAGCCTGCAGCCCGCGACCTGGGCCGAGGCGTTCGACGCCATCGCCGCCAGGATCAAGAAGGCTGACCCCAGCCGCATCGGCGTGATCGCCGGCGACCTGCAGGACGCGGAGTCGATGAAGGCCGCCATGGACCTGTTCAAGGCCCTGGGCTCGCCCAACATCGACTGTCGCCAGGACGGCATGGCCCTGGGCTACGGCCCGCGCGAGAGCTGGCTGTTCAACAGCACCATCGCCGGCATCGAACAGGCCGACGGGATCATGCTGATCGGGACCAACCCGCGGCTGGAAGCCCCGCTCGTCAACGCCCGCCTGCGCAAGGCGTGGCTCGCCACCGGCGTGCACATCGGCGTGGTCGGCGACCAGGCGGACCTGAACTACAATTACAGCTACGTCGGCGCCGGCGCGGCCAGCCTGAAGCAGATGTTCGACGCCCATCCGTCGATCCCGCAGCAGAAGCCGGCCTTCATCATCGGCTCGGGCGTGCTGGCGCGTGAGGACGCGCCGGCGATCCTCGACATGATCGCGGCGGGGACCAAGGACTACGGCCTGGTCAAGGACGGCTGGAACGGCTTCAACGTGCTGCACACCGCCGCCTCGCGCGTCGGTGGTCTGGACATGGGCTTCGTCCCGGCCCAGGGCGGGCTGACGGCCAAGGAGATGGTCAAGAAGGGCGCGCTCGACGTGCTGTTCCTGCTGGGCGCCGACGAGATCGACGCCGCGGCCAGCGACGCCTTTGTGGTCTACCTCGGCACCCACGGCGACAACGGGGCGCACAAGGCCGACGTGATCCTGCCGGGCGCCGCCTACACCGAGAAGAGCGGCCTCTATGTGAACATGGAAGGCCGGGTGCAGATGACCAACCGCGCCGTGTTCCCCAAGGGCGACGCCCGCGAGGACTGGGCGATCCTGCGCGCCCTGTCGGACAAGCTGGGCAAGACC